>WNGG01000014.1_pt1 | contig 180238 bp, 184 predicted proteins | sample 5400661 | NCBI WGS metagenome assembly WNGG01 (sample SAMN13153372, study PRJNA577476) | soil metagenome | isolation source: 100 cm soil or saprolite under Garry oak tree replicate 1 | place: USA:California | collected 2016-06-15
CGGTTGTAGTTCTCCCACCACTTGCCGTACTTGTCGTACCAGCCCGGGTACTTGTACTCGAACCACTCGAAGTCCTTGTCGGTCATCGGGTCGATCCGCCAGTAGTTCGCCAGCCAGCCGGTGGCGAAGAACTGCGCGACCTCGTGGACGTAGCCCTTGTTCCAGATCTGGTTCCACGCCTCCTCGATGAGGTCGTGCGGGATGACCAGGCCGTACTTCTCCAGCGGAACGAGGTAGCTGCGGTAGTAGTCGTCGTAGATCCACCGCCGCCACATCTCGGCGTAGGACTCCCTGTCCTTACGCCGGTCCTTGGTGCCGTACTCGATGAACGTGCCGATGGCCGCGTCCACCACCCGGTGGTTGTTCCACCACGCATAGCGCAGGTCGCGCTCGAGCAGCTGGTGGTTGCCCTCGTCGGCGAGCGCCATCAGCAGCGTCGCGTACCCGTTGCTGATGTGCCGTGACTCGTCCGACTGGACCGAGTGGAAGACCGTCGGCAGCAGGTAGTCGCCGTTGGCCGCCGCCTCGGCCGGCATGGCCACGAACAGCGTGTTGGTGAACGCCGTCTCGGCCACGATCGTCAGGTAGATGCTCGCCGCGGTAATCGCGTCGCCGGTGATGAAGCCCTCGGCGAACTGCCTGCCGATCGTCCCGCAGTAGTCGTTCTGGAAGTTGCGCAGGCTGCTGTTGAAGCCCGCCGGGTCGATGTAGTTGTTCATGTACAGGCGCTTGAGGTTCTGCTGGATCGTCGAGTGCCTGACCTCGTCGATCATCTGGATCGCCTGGCCGTTGTGCAGCTCAGGGTTCGGGACCGTGCGGAACAGCAGCGGCATAGCCCGCGCCGCCGAGATCTCCGGCAGCGGGATGATCGACAGGAACAGCTTCTGCCACTCCAGCCAGCGCTCCTGCACCTGCCGGAACATGTTGCCGCGGATCGCGCCGTCGGAGGCCCCGTAGACGCGGTGGTCCTTCTCCTCCTGCATCGGGAAGTACGACCTGAGTACCTGCTTGAGCGGGTCCTTCTTCTGGGCCTTGGCGAACGTGTAGTCCGTTCCGTACTGCGAGACGGGCTCGTGATAGAGCGGATCCCAGGACAGCTCCTGGATCTTCTGATGAGCCCTGGCCACACTCTGGCGACTCATGTGTCACCCCTCTTCCTCCGGGTCGGCGCAGACAGGCGGCCTGCAGCCTTGGTCGTCTTCTCCAGCCCGGCAGCGCGCCCGGCTGGTGAAGTCACGAGCTACGCACGCCCGAAACTCCTCATGAAGGCCATCACAACGCCGTAACGGCGGCCCGGCGCTCTCAACATGAGACAGGCGGCCCCTGATCAGGATTCGCCGAAGATCGCCGCCCTGATCTGGTCGAGCTGGTTCCGCACCGCCAGCGAGTCCTGCCGGTTCCCCTCGAGTGCCGGCTCGATGCCGAGCGCCCTCAGCAAGGCGGCGGCCGGGATGCCCGGATCGCCCGTGCTGCCGAGCTGTGGGTGCAGCCCTTGCCCGGCGAGATGGTGGAAGACCAGGTTGACGACGCTCCACGGATTGAAGGTCTCGGTCTGAGGGTCATCCGGCCGGTCCAACGGGCACCTCCGCGCGAGCTTGCCTGGTCTTCGGTCTCCCCTGGTGCCGAGACATCGAATGGCAGATAGGACGCGCTGGCGGTCTCAACTTGAGACAGTCGTTTGCCAAGCCGTGCTTATCTTGAAGGGTAACGAAGAAACATTGGCCACCCGGTCCGCCAAGGTCTGAAGCCATCTCGTCGCCGATCTGGCAGGACTGGAGGCTAGGAGGCCCATGTCGCGGAGTGTTACGACTCGGCCGGGACCGGTTACCGGCGACCGGCTCGCCGCGAACCGGGAGCGGTTCCTGACGGCCGAGCCGGTCGAGCCGAACCAGGTGCGCGAGACGATCCTGGCGTCGTGGTGGCGCTCCAGACGGTGGCACGTGGCGGCCGACCGGATCGACCTGTCCTACGTCAGGGATCCTGACCTCGACACGCCGCTGACCCGCAGCGCGGTGCCGGTGCTGCGGCAGCTACGCGAGAGCCTGGAGGGCCAGCCGATCAGCGTCATCCTGACCGACGCCAACGGTGTGGTGCTGACCAGAATGGCGGCCGACCACGATCTTGACCGGCATCTGGACAGCGTCAAGCTAGCCCCGGGGTTCAGCTACGCGGAGGAGTTCGTCGGCACGAACGGCATCGGCACGGCCCTGGAGGTCGGCCGGCCCGCGCACGTGTTCGGGCACGAGCACTACGCGGAGAAGCTCGAGGACCTGGCCTGCGCGGGTGTTCCCATCCATCACCCGATCTCCGGCAAGACGGTCGGCGCCGTCGACCTGACCTGCTGGCGCAAGGACGCCGATCCGCTGCTGATCGCGCTGGCCAAGACCACGGCCGGCCAGATCACGCAGGCGCTGTTCACCTCGGGAAGCGCCCCGGAACTTGAGCTCCTGCAGGAGTACCTGCGCGCGTGCCGCCACGCGGGCGGCATGGTGGTCGCGCTGAACAACGACATGGTCATGATGAACGACAACGCCAGGCAGACGCTCGATCCCGGTGACCAGGTAGTCCTGCTCGGTCAGGCCGCTGACGCGCTGGCCAGCCGCAGTCCGAGCACGATCACCATCGGGCTGCCGAGCGGAAGGAGCGCACGCCTGCAGTGCAGGCCCGTGTGCGGCAGAGGCCAGCCGGGCGGCGTCGTGCAGGTCAAGCTCATCGAACCGGCGCGGGCGGGCCGGGCCGCGGCCACGCAGGCCCAGTCATCGGCCCGGATGTTCCTGCCGGGGCTGGTCGGCTCGGGGGCGCTGTGGCTGCGCGCCTGCAACCAGGTCGACGGCGCCTACCTGTCGGGTGAGTGGCTGGCCCTGGCGGGCGAGCCCGGTGTCGGCAAGCTCGGGGTGCTGCGGGCGACGCTGCAACGCAGGAACCCAGCCGGCCGGCTGCGGGTCATGGACGCGGCGGACGCGGCGGACAACCGCTGGCAGGCCGAGGTGCGCACCGAGCTGCTCGACAGCGACGGCGGCCTGGTGATCAGGCACGTGGACCAGCTCAGTGCCCGCCGGATGCACGCGGTCTCGGCGGCCCTGCAGGAAGCGCATGCCCAGGGCAGGCAGCGTTCGCTCTGGGTCGCCGTCACGCTGACCGACGGAAGGCTGCGCGCGGACCTGACCAGGCTGCTGCGGTTCTTCCCGCGGACGGTGGAACTGCCGCCGCTGCGTCATCACATCGAGGATCTGCACGACCTCGTCCCGTTCCTGCTCGGCAAGCTGACGCAGCCTGGTCAGCTCACGTGCTCGCTCAACGCCATGCAGCTGCTGCTGCGCTCGACCTGGCCGGGCAACACCGAGCAGCTCTGGCAGGTACTGCGCCAGGTCGTCCAGCACCGCCGGGTCGGGACGATCCAGCCGTCCGACCTGCCGCCCGAGTGCTGGACGGTCAGCAGGCGGCTGCTCAGCCCGCTCGAGTCGATCGAGCGGGACGCCATCGTGGCGGCGCTGCTCGACTCGGGCGGCAACAAGCTGCAAGCGGCGAAGTCGCTCGGGATGTCGCGCGCCACGATCTACCGCAAGGTGCGCGGGTACGGGATCGTGACGCCGACGAGCTGACCTGGCCTGGCCTCGCCTGGCGAGCGGGGCCAGCGCGGTCCCGTTAGCCCGCCCGGCGCACGAAGGCGTTGGCGATCGGGCCGGCGCTGCTGGCACCGTAGCCGCCGCCCTCGACGAGCACGGCGAACGCGAGGTCGCCGTCGTAGCCGATGAACCAGCCATGCGACCTGGTGCGTGTTCCGATCGTGTACTCGGCCGTGCCGGTCTTGCCGTACACGCCGGGCGGGAAGCCGACGCCGGCCGCCGTGCCGATCGTCACCACCGCGTGCATCATCGGCCGCAGCGTGCTCAGGACCACCGGACTGATCGCGTGCGGATGGACGGTCTGCCTGGGCCTGGGGCTGAGCACCAGCAGCGGCGGACGCCACGTGCCGCTGTCCACCGCCGCGACCACGGACGCCTGGCTCAGCGGGCTGACCAGGTCCTTGCCCTGCCCGAAGGCGTCGGCGGCGAGGTCGGTCGGCGTGCGGGGGAGGCTGAAGCTGCCGAGCTTCGCGTGGATGCCGAGCGCCGACCTGGCATTGAACCCGTACAGCCTGGCCATTGCGCCAAGCGAGCTGCCGCTCAGCCGATCGTGGGCGAGTTGCGCGAACGTGGTGTTGCAGGAGATCGCGAAGGCCCTGAGAAGGGTGGTGGTCCCGAGCCGCTCGTACTTGTCGTTGTGGATCTTAAGGCCGTCGATTGTCACCTTGCTCGGGCACTGCACGGTGCTCTCGGGAGTCATGCCCTGCTTGGCCAGGGCTGATGCGGTCACGATCTTGAACGTCGACCCAGGCGGGAAGGTCCCGTCCATCGCGCGGTCCCAGCTGCCCGGGCGCTCCACCATCGCCAGGACCTTGCCGGTGGACGGCTGGACCACCACCATGTCCACCGGCTTGGTGGTCGTGGCGGACAGGACCGCCTGCGACGCCGCCAGCTGGACCGACATGTCGATGCTCGTCCGCACCGGCCTTCCGTCGACGGCCGGGAAGCTGTGCACGGTCTTGCCGCCGCGCCTGCCGGAGCGGGCGAGCTTGATCGTGAGCGATGGGCTCCCGGCCAGCCGGTTCTGGTATGCCTGCTCGATCCCGCCCAGGCCGACGGGGTCACCGGCCTTGTACGGGGCGCCGAGCTCCTTCGCCCGCGCCGCCGTCGCCCGCGCCACGATGCCGGTCAGCAGCGCGATCGACCCGGACTGGGCGACGGTCGCCGGGGAGCTGAGCACGGTTCCGTCCGCGGCGAGTATCTGCGCCCTGGCCGGCCAGGAGCCGCTGAGCGTGAACCGATCGCCCTTCCTCAGCTCGGGATAGATGGCGGCGGGGCTCCAGTCGACCCACCAGCGCCGGTTCCTGACGACCAGGCGGAGCAGGCCGGTGTATGTCCAGGTGTGGTTGCTCGCGAGGTGGTCTGAGACCGTGAACCGCGCCTGCGCGTTGCCGCCGCTGACCGTCACCTCGCCCGGGGCCACCTGGGTGCTTCGCACGCCAAGCTGGGCGTCGGTCCTGGTCAGCGGGCCGGCCAGGCCGCCGTGCGGCACGCCGACGCTGACCCTGGTCATGGCCGCGTAGTGGCCCTGCTGCCAGGCCTTGAGGTAGGCCGCGGCGGTCTGCTGCGGGCTGCCCTTGGTGTGCAGCAGCAGGTAGGCCCCGCCGGCCGCCGCCGTTCCCGCGATGAGCACCGCGACCAGGACGAGAACGACGAAGGTCCGCTGCCGCCACCACTTCGGCCGGCTCGGCCGGCCCTGGCCGGCCACGGCGTGCCGCGAACGACGCCCGGTTCGGGCTCTCCCATGGGTACGGTCCTGCTGAGCCTTCTGCGGCTGCTGAGCCTTTCGTGGCTGTTGTTGTGGCTGCTGTGCTGCTTGCGGGCTTCGGGTCGTTTGTGCTGTGAGGGACTGCTGTGATTCAGGGGACTGTGTCCAGCCGGCGAAGGGCGGGGCGCCCGGCTGGATCGCCGGGCTGACCTCACCGACCTGAGCCCCGCCTGCGACATACGGCTGCTGCCCGCCCGGCCAGTGGCCGCCCGACCACTGCCCGGGCGGACCCGCCTGCTGCCCCGGATACCCCTGCTGTCCCGGGTATGACTGCTGCCCCGGATACCCCTGCTGCCCGGGATACCCCTGCTGCCCCGGGTACGCCTGCTGCCCGTAGAACTCCTGGCGCGGGTCGGACTGCTGTCCCCGGTATGACTGCTGGCCTTGCTGCAGTTCCTGGCCTGGATAGGGCTGACTGGAATTGTGCCCCTGACTTGGATGCGGCTCAGTGCCCGAGGTGGACGGCTGACCCGGATAAAGTCCCGTTTCGCCGAACGCCTGCTCGCCGCGATACGGCTGGCTGCGGGGATAGGACCGGTCAGCCTGCGCCGCCGGCTGAGCCGGGTACAGCTGGTCGGGGTAGGGCCGTTCCTGCTGGTAGGCATAGTGATCCAGGTACGGCCGCTGGCCCGGATACAGTTCCTGGCCCGGATACGGCTCCTGGCCTGGGCGGGATCGATCCTGATACCATTGGTCAGGCCGATACTGCTGCTGGCCAGAGGCCGAACCAGGATCTGGAGACGACTGCTGGTCCGGAGACGGCGACGCCGGCTGGTAGGTGTAGCGATCCACGGCCGCCTGCAGCGGATCCGTGCGCTGCTCGCTCTGATAAGAGCCATCGCCTGGATGGGTCTGGCCGCCCGGATGGGGCTGGCTGGCTGCCTGAGCCTGGCCCGCCGACCAATGCTGGGGCGAGCCCGGCTGCTGGCCGGGCAGCGCCTGTTCCGAGTTGGCCTGCAGGCGTGGGTTGTGCTGCGAACCTCGCTGCTCCGACTGAGACGGCTCGTGCTCTGACGTCGCGGGCTCGCCGGGCACCTCGCGTTTGCGGCGTCGACCCATGAACAGCCCTCCCGCCTAGCTCATTGCGCCATCTCGCCAGGCTGATCTGCCGAGACGATAGCCACATCACCGGCTCGGCTGAGACCGCGCTCCGAACCGCCACGCTCAGCCGCGCAAACCGGAATACCGGCCGAGCTGGACAAGACCGTGACTGTTCGCTCAAGGGAATCCTAACCGGGACCTCGACCCGCTACTCCCGCCTCGGCAAGCTCCCTGCCGTGCTGACCCTGGCCGATGTCCCGCTGCAGCCAACGCGGGCTGCCGCTGTCGGGCGCCGGATGTCCTGACACGCAGACGCCCTGTTCTGATCGAATGGAACTCAGAGAGTGAACACGACTTTTCGACTTTTCGACTTTTCCGGAACAATTCACCATGAATCATTGCGGCGAAGCCGTCCCGCGCCTGGCTCAGCGGCAGGACCCTGTCGATCACCGGCCGGGTGCCGGTTTGCCAGTGCCCCAGGCGGGAGTCGAACCCGCTATGCGCCGCTTTAGAGGCGGCTGCCCGGCCGTCGGGCTCCTGGGGCTCGGGTGAGCGGCGGCGCCTGCCGCTCACCTCATGGTGCCTGCTCCGCGTCCGCGTCCGGCAAGCCGGCCGTCATCGCCGTCGCGGCTCTCGGTCAGGCAGCGTCCGGATCGTCGATCCGGTCGGCCTGCGCCTGGCCGGCGCTCCGGGCCCTGGCGGTCCGGTACTCGGCCGCGGTCAGCGACCGGCCGAGCTCATCCAGCGTCCGCAGCACGAACCGCTGGCTGACAACCCGCCGGTTGAGCGCGTCGAGGGCAGCGGCCTGCCGCCACACCTTCCGCTGCAGCCATCGGGTCGCAACGGGAAGGTTCCCCTCGATCTGGGCGCGCAGCGCATCGCGCTCCGCCGTCAGCTCCACCAGGTCGGACCGCAGGTCGACGTGGGTGTCATGAATGGTCATGTTCTCACCTCCTCTCCACGGGAGAAGGCGAGTTCGCTCCCGGCCGGGAACTCCGGCCCGCCCGGCCGGGCAGCTCGCGGGCTCGCGATGACCGGGCACCGCCGGCCATGGCCAGCGGGAGCCCGCGGACCAGATGCATGGCGGCTGGCTCGAAGGCCGCGGCCGTCAGCGCACCGCCCAGATCGGGTTCGTGCACCAGGACCACCCGCAGCCCGGCATGTGCCCCGTCCCGGCACAGCCAGCCGAGCGACAACTCGTCCGGCACGGCCAGAATGACCAGGATGTTGGAGATCGCATGCCAGTCACCGGTGAACTCCGGGTAGCTGACGGCGAAATCGAGAGCCGCGTGCGCCGCCTGGCAAGCCTGCGTCCCTGGTGCCAGATCGGCACGGGTAACCAGATACAGCCGGTCAGAGCGATGACCCTAGCGGTGCGCCATAGGGGCCAGCCTACCCGGCTTTGACCGTGTGACGCATGATCCGCGGCGTTGTTACGTGCCGCGGCGGCGGGTACTAACCCGCTCATGGCAGCGGGAGTCCATTGACCAGCTATGCGCTGGCGTTCCTCGCTGCCGCCGTGAACGCGGCCGGAAATGTCCTGAACCGCAAGGCCAGCCGCGAGGCACCCGCTCACCTGGCCTTCCGGCTGAGGCTCTTCGCGAACCTGGCGCGCCGCCCGGCCTGGCTCGCGGCCGCGGGTCTCATGCTGGCCTCGTTCATCCTCGCAGCCGCGGCGCTCGGGACCGGGCAGCTGGCGGCGGTCCAGCTGATCGTTATCCTCGAGCTGCCGCTGACGCTGCTCGGCAGCGTCTGCTTCCTCGGCAGCCGGCTCGGCGCCAGGGACTGGGCCGCGATCGCCGCAATGACCGCCGGCGTGGTCGGCGTGCTCGCCCTGCTCGACCCGCGGCCTGGTCCAGGGTTGTCGGTATCGGCCAACACCTGGCTGGCCGGCTCGGCCGCGAACGGCTGCGCGGTCGCGGTGCTCTACCTGCTGGCGAGGGCGCAGCGCAGCGCGGCGGTCAGGGCGGCCCTGCTCGGCACCGCCAGTGGTTTCGGCTACGGCCTGACCGCCGCGCTGACCAAGGGCATGGCGGCGCAGTTCGGCGACGGCGGGGTGGGCGGCGTCCTGTCGTCCTGGCAGCTCTACGCGTGCGGAACGGCGGGGCTGGCGTCCACCTGGCTGCTGCAGAACGCCTACCACGCGGGAACGCTCGCGGCCGCGCAGCCCGGCATCACGCTCGCCGACCCAGTCGTCGCCACGCTGTGGGGGGCGGCGGCGTTCGGCGAGCAGGTGCGACACGGCTGGGTCCTGCTGCTGGCGGTGATGCCGCTCGTGGCGATGACGGCCGGCGTGCTGGCGATGAGCCGGTCGGCGGCGTGGCGGACGGGCCGGGAGGTGCCCGCCGATCAGGCTGGGGCGATGCCGTAGGTCGGCCGGCACAGCACCTCGCCATGCGGGACGAGAAACCAGCCGTCGTCGCTGGCCGCCCACCGTAGCCAGGCATCCGCCAGCCGGGCGAGATCGCGCCTCGTCGCCAGCCCGTGCTCGACCGCCCGTTCCCCGAACGACGACGCCGTCAGCCGCTCGGCCCACAGCGCACCCCACCAGGATCGGTCGTGCGGGCCCGCGTAACACCAGGCGCTGGCCGACGCCTCGACCTGGCCGAAACCCGCTACCCGTGCCCAGGACAGCAGCTGCCTGCCCGCGTCGGGCTCACCGCCGGTCGCCCGCGCGACCCGCTGGTAGAGCAGCTGCCATTCGGCCAGTTCCTCGTCGCCGGGGAACCAGATCATCCCGCCGTAGTCACTATCCCTGGCCGCGACGGTCCCGTCCGCGCGGCAGACCCGGCGCATCTCGGTCAGGGCGGCGACCGGATCGGACAGGTGCTGCAGGACCTGGTGCGCGTGCACCACGTCGAAGGAGGCGTCGGCGAAGGCCAGCCGGTACACGTCGCCGACCTCGTAACTGAGGTTGGTCAGGCCACGGCTGACGGCCTCCGGCCGCGCCTCGGCGAGCACGTCACCGGCCCTGTCGATCCCGATTACCCGCCCGTCCGGCACCAGCGCCGCCAGCCCGGCCGTGATCGTGCCCGGCCCGCAGCCGACGTCGAGCACCTCCGCGTCGGGCGTCAGCTGCGCGAGCAGGTAGCCGGCCGAGTTCTCCGGCGTGCGCCAGCGGTGCGAGCGCAGCACGCTGTCGTGGTGCCCGTGCAGGTAAACATCTGGTCCGGTCGGCATCACAGCAGTATCCATGCCCGGCCGGCGGCCGCCGGCGCGGGCCTCACCCCCCCTGCCCTCAGCCGCGGGCGGCTTCCACGTCGAGGTCGCCGATGGTCTCGGGGTCGGCGATCATCTCGATTCCGGTGATCTTCCCGTTGGTCACCCTGAAGTCGAAGACGACCATGAACCGGCCGTCATGCGCCCACGCCGCGCCGGGAACGCCGTCCACCAGCGCCGGCCGGGCCGCCCTGGCCCGCCCAGAGAAGGTGCTCGCCACCGCATCCGCGCCGGTCACGCGCGCGGTCGCACCCATCTGCACGACCGCGGAGTCGGCGCCGAGCACGATATCGGGATCGAGCAGCTCGAGCAGTGCCTGGAAGTCGCCGCCGCGCGAGGCGGCGAGGAACGCGCCGACAATCTCGCGCTGCGCGGCCAGGTCAGCCCGCATCGGAGCGGCTAATCCGCAGCCAGGTTTCCTGCACGGCGTCTTCCGCCTCGGTCAGCGAGCCGAGCATGCGGAAGGCGACCCCCTGAAGGTGCTGCCGGTTCTCCTCGAACCGCGCCGCCAGCCACTCGCCTTCGCTCATGCTGTGTCTCCCGCTCGCCTCAGGGGCCCCACCCACCTCCCCATCCCCCTTCACTGCGCCGCCTTCGCCTCGTCCGTCATGACGTTGACGATTCACCCTAGGCCCATGTGACACGCGTCCCGGGCGTGCCGGGTTGAGCCGAGCGGCTGCCCGCGATTGCCGTGCCAGCCATGCCCGCTGACTGGCCGGACGTGTCATGTCGGCGCTGAAGCGCGACCTGCCACACGCCGCATGCCGCACCCAGGCGCTCGGCAAGCTGGCGGCCGGCAGGGCGGTGGCCAGGGTCAGCGCGGGTAGAGCGTGGTCAGCAGACCAGTGCCGCCGGCCAGGCCCTCGCCGAAGTAGGTGGCGTAGGCGCCATGGGTCAGGCGCCGCGCGAGAGCCTGGTCCACGTCGCAGTCCTGCGCGGGCGATCCGGGCCGTCCAGGCTGCCGCAGTGCCTGCAGCGCGCCGAGGCAGCGCGCGGCCAGCACCAGGTCGCCGGCCGCGTCCGCGGCTCCGACCAGCTTGGTCAGCACCGTCCGGCGCACCGCCTCTTCGGTCATCGCCGCCGACGGCAGCGCCTGCAACAGCAGGTCCACCGCCTCTGCCTGGTCCAGGCCGGACTGGCGGGCGGCGAGCTCGATCAGGGTACGCGCGACGCAGCGCAGGTCGCCGGCCTGCCGGAAGATCAGCAGCACGGCGTCGAGCATCGGCAGGGCCGACTCCGGCCTGCCGCTGATCCGCTCGTAGATGGCACGCGTCAGCCTGGCGTGCGCGAGTTCATGCCGGTATCCGTGCCGGGTGGCGTGAGCCTCGCACTCGGCGAGCCAGACCGGCACATCGGCGAGCCTGACGCCGGCCCGGAGGGCCCGTCCGGCCAGCATGTACCTGAGCCGTCCCGGCCGACGAGGCTCGTCGGCGAGCGGGCTACCGCCGCCTCGGCGGGAACCCGCTTGGCCAGCGCGGCGAGCGCGGCCCGGTCGGGGACGGCGAGCTTGCGCAGCAGAGAAGAGACGTGGCTCTCCACCGTCCGGCGATCTCGTGGTTGGCCAGACGGATGCCGACGGCCACCAGGACCTCGGCCTTGCGCGCCGTCACACCGGCGGCGCGCAGCCGCGCCTGCCCAGCAAGCTCCACGATCGCATCCTCGCAGACCGCGCGAAGGAAAGATCTGTGCACAGCACGGATGCCCTAGACCTGCTGCCTGCGGCAGACTGCCGGTGAGCGATGAACAGGAGGCCGAGGTCATGACTGATCTGCTGATGTCGTCGACCGGCCCGTCGGCGGCGGCCGCCGGGCCGTGGGAGCGCCGGTTCGTGGCGGCGCTGGCCGGCAAGGACGTGGCCGCGCTGACGGCCATGTTCGCCGACTCGGTCGACTTCCTGGCGCTGACCCCGGGCCGCGTCTGGGCGGCGAGCACCGGTGCCGAGGCGGTCAGCGACGTGATCCTCGGGAAGTGGTTCGAGCCGAGCGACATCATCGAGCGGGTCGTCGCGATCGATGCGGGCCAGGTCGGGCACCGCCGCCGGCTCGGCTACCGGCTCGAGGTTGCCACCCGGGCGGCAAGTTCGCGGTCGAGCAGCAGGCGTTCCTGGAGATCGCCGACGACAAGATCACCTGGCTGCGCCTGGTGTGCTCGGGTTTCGCTCCCGCCCCGACTGACGAGCGAACTGGACAGACTGACGAGCGAACTGGACCGGAGGATAAGACATGGCGGGAAAGGCAGTGATCAGCCTGACGACGGGACTGGAAGACCTGGAGAAGGTCACAGTGGCGTTCCTGGTCGCGGTGGGAGCCGCCGAGGCCGGCCGGCCCACGGTGATGTTCCAGGCGAAGGAAGCGGTCAGGCTCGCGCTTGAGGGTGTCGCCGTGGGTGTGGCGTGCGACGGCTGCCCGCCGCTGCCCGACCTGCTGGCCAATGCCGAGCTGGCGGGGACCGCGCAGCTGTGGGAATGGATCGGCGATGAGGCTGCCACCACGTTCAGCTACTGACCTGGCGTCGCGGGGCCCCGCGAGTTCGTGAGACCGCGGGCCCCTGGCCGGCTAGCTCAGCTGACCTCGCTGAGCTTGCCGGTGGCCACGTCGAAGACGAAGCCACGGACGGCGTCGGTGTGCGGTACGAACTGACTGACCTTGATCCGGGCGACCGACTGCCGCACGTCCTCCTCGACGTCGGGGAAGGCCTCGGCAGACCAAGGCGGCTTGATGCCGGTCTCGTCCTGGATGGACCGCTTGAACGCGTCGTCGGTGAAGGTGAGCATCCCGCAGTCGGTGTGATGGATCAGGATGATCTCCCAGGTGCCGAGCAGCCCCTGGCTGATCGCCAGCGAGCGGATCTCGTCGTCGGTCACGACCCCGCCGGCGTTGCGGATCACGTGCGCCTCGCCGTCCGCCAGTCCCAGGATCGCGTAGACGTTGAGCCGCGCATCCATGCAGGCCACAACGGCGACCTGGCGGCTGGGCGGCATCGGCAGCGGCCCGGTAAAGGACTCCGCGTACCGCGCGTTGTTGGCCAGGTACTCGTCGGTGACTGACATCTGAGCTCCGATCTCGCTGGTGCGGTCGACGGCTGCGCCGCGTACTGCGCCGGTAATCTTCGGGGTTAACCTATAAAACCTACTAGTATTATAGAGTAACCTCGCCCTGGTGCACTGACAGGCGCTCCGCTGAATGGCGGGTCAGGTCACTGGGGCGACCCGGTCGGACGCCGGGTGCCCTACGAGGGTACCGAGCGGCGCCGGCCGGTGTTCCTGCAAGTCGTCCGACCTTAACCAGTATTCCTATCAAGGAGATGGGGATTTGCCGTGCTTCAACCTCTCACCGCGCGCACCCAGATCGGCCCCGCCCAGCTCGCCAGCATCGCCCTGCGCACGGCCGGCCAGCCCGGCCCGTGGCTCGGTCAAGTCCGGTTCGACCCGGCCCGGCGGTGGTATTGCCGTCTCGTGCTGGCCGACCGGTACGAGGTCTGGCTGCTGACCTGGCTTCCCGGGCAGCAGACAGGCTTGCACGATCACGGCCGCTCGGCCGGCGCCTTCGCGGTCGCAGTCGGCAGCCTGCGGGAGCGGTCTGCCGCAGCAGGCCGTCTTGCCCCGTGCGAGAGAACGGTCACCCAGGGCGTGGTGCGGTCCTTCGGGCCCGCCTACATCCATGACGTGAGGAACGACGCGGCGGAGCCAGCCGTGAGCATCCATGCGTACTCGCCGCCTCTGACCAGCATGCGACGCTTCGACGTCACAGCCGACGAGACCGTGCGTACCACTGGGGAGGAGCGGTCGTGGTAGCCGCCCGGGGGCGATCGATCGAAGAGATACTCGAACTGGCCAGGCTGCGCCTGCATCGCCTCGATCCTGCTCAGGCTCACCGGGCCATGCGAGCAGGCGCGATCCTGGTCGATACCCGCCCGCAGGCACAACGACAGGCGCAGGGCAGCGTCCCCGGCGCGCTGCTTGTCGAGCGGAACGCGCTCGAGTGGCGTCTCGATCCGCGCTCCGACGCTAGGCTCCCCGAGGCGTCCGGCTACGACGTGCGGCCGATCATCATGTGCTCCGAGGGGTATGCGTCGAGCCTGGCCGCCGCCAGCCTGCACGACCTCGGCCTGCGCCGCGCCACCGACCTGATCGGCGGCTTCAGGGCGTGGGCAGAGGCGGGCCTGCCGGTGCTTGCGGCGGAGCAACTGAGAGAAGGCTGAGCCGCTGAGGGAAGGCTGAGCGGCTCAGGGAGCGCCCGGCTCAGGGAAGGCTGAGCGGCTCAGGGACAGCGCTGGGCTCAGAGCATTTGGATCAGCATGCACGCCATGGCCAGCCCCTGATCGCAGGCCGCAGCGGCGGCGAGGGTGACCAGCCAGACGCGGTCGGGCAGCGGCCCGCGCCATCCGGCCAGCGTCGAGGCCATCGCCAGGGCCATCGCGACGTTCATCGCGTCGATGTCGCGCCTGACCCGGAGCCGGGTCCCGGTCTCGCGCCCGGCTGCCGGGACGGGCGCGCTCACCGCGGCCGGCCGCGCACAGCACGAGCAGCGGCCCCGAGTTCGGATCGGTGGCCATGCCGGTGAAGATCCCGCCGACGCTCTGGCCCACGGGCCACAGCACGATCAAGACGACGACGGCCAGGATCAGCACGCCGCGACGCGCCCCGGCCGGCCAGTACGCCGCGACCGCGATCACGGCCAGCAGGCCGGCCAGGACGAAGCTGACCTGCGTGCCATGCCCGCCAGCGCGGCGCCGACCCTCCCCCAGCCACCACACGCCCACCGCCCAGGCGACGGAGGCTGCCAGCGCGAGCCTGAGAGTCGGACGCCACGCGATGCGCAGGCCGAGCAGGATCTCGACCACGGCGATCGCCGTCGCGGCCAGCGCCCCGTGTGCGCCGATCAGCCGGGCGGTCCAGCCGACCGGCGCGGCCACCACGGCGGGATTGCCCTGCGCGGCAGCCGCCACCATGCGACCGAAACCGCGGCCGAACATGAACGCCTGCGCCTGCGGCACGCCGTCGAGCAGCCAGAGCGAGGCGAGGCAGAGCTGCAGGATCCGGCGCCGGCGGGCAACCGGACCCGGCTCGCTAGCCGCCACCGGCCGCCTGCCCGCGATGCGCGGTCATGAGTAGCAGTAGGAGTCGCTGGACGCGTCGCCGCCCTCCAGCCTGACCTGGTGCACCCGACGTCCGCGGAACACGTCTCCCTCCAGGAAGAACCGCTCGTCGAAGCCGATGCCGCCGCCCTCGCCGACGTCGAGCTTGGTCATCCAGGCGCCGACGCCGTCGGGGTAGAACTGCTCGTCCCAGGCGCCGTACAGCGAGTTGGTGAAGTAGACGCGCTTGCCGTCCCTGCTCACCTCGACCATCTGCGGGCCGCCGGCCAGCGGCTCGTCGGGCCTGGCCGGGTGCGGGACGCGGCCGGCGATGCCGCCGATCCGCACCGACCCGGTCTGAACCGGGTGGAACGGGTCGCTGACGTCGTACTGCTTCAGCTCGCCGGTGCCCCAGCAGGACACGTACAGGTACTTGTCGTCGACCGACAGGCCGATGTCGGTGACCAGCGCCGGCACCGCGCCGAAGCCCTGCAGCAGCGGCGGGAGCTGGTCGGCGGGGGCGGGCTCGGCCGGGATCGTGATCACCTTGCTGGCCGCCCACCGGCCGTTGTCCTCGTGCCAGAGCCAGATCGACGCGGACAGGTCCTCGACGCTGACCACCACACCGACGAAGCCGTACTTCTTCGCCGGGTCGTGCGCCGGGCGGAGCTCGAGCGCCATCTGGTGCTGGTCGCCCAGGTCGACGGTCTGGACGTGCTTGCGCGTCTTCATGTCCCAGAAGTGCAGCCGGTGCCCGTACTTGCGGCCGAGCAGCAGGTCGGGCACGATGCCGTCCTCGATCATGGACGGGGTCGCCCACTCGGAGGTGACCAGCACGTCGTCGTTGATGTGCCACCAGACGTCGTAGGCCAGGTACTGGTCGCCTCTGTCCTGCTCGAACTGGCCGAGCACGTCGAACGTCGCGTGGTCGAGCAGCGCCACGCCGCCGGGGCCCTCCTGGCCGTCCGCGCCGCCGAGGCAGGAGACGTACAGGTAGCCGGGACCGCAGTGCACGGTGTGCGGCCGGGAGTAGCCGGCCCGCTTGCCGAGCTCGTCAGGACCGAGCACCTTGGTCACCCGCGGCGACGCCGGGTCGTCCTTGGTGTCGAGTATGTAGATGCGCGACGAGCGGATCCCGGGCACGACCAGGTACCTGCGGTCACCGTGGTTGTGGTCGCCGGTCGGGCAGAGCGCGCTCGAGCACGCGTTCCAGCCGAAGTGGTGCAACTCGTCGCCCATGTTGGGCAGCTCGGTGAACCCGACGACCGACGCGTAGCTGGCCGACGCCGGATCGGTGTCCACGACGGCGATCGCGTCCGGCTTGTCCGCGGGCCTGGCGAACGCCGCGACATAGGCGAGCTTCTCCGGCGGGCCGGCCGCGGCGTCGCGCGGTGACCGGTAGAAGGTGGGGTCGTGGTCATGAGCGTGCTGGCCGTCGGGCGGAACGTGGTCGTCGGACGTCACGTAGGTCCCCTCTCTTGCTTCCTTTTCTACACTATTCAGATCGGTAAACTCTAAATTGCCCGCGCTCTAGTCGTCCAGGCAACTGGACACCCGATTCCCGGCCGGTCAGCGCCGACCTGCTCGGGTAGGACAGCGCCCATATCCGGTAGTCCCCTACCCGGATACGCGCCAACCCAGACTTGGTCGGACGTGCCCCGTCATACCGCCACGACGCCGACGTCCACGACCATAGAACGGGCCGGCGAGCCGGCGGGCTCACGCCGCAGGCGACATGCTCAGGCCCACCCGCCACGCGCGTGCGAGGCCGAGCTTCTGGTTCGAGCGCCGGCGGCTACACCGATGCTGAGCAGCAACTCGCCGGCCGCCGACTCGACCCGCAGCGCGGTCAGCCGGCGCTCGGGGATGGCGCTCGTGCCCGTGATCCGTGCCGAGCCGTCGTACTTCGCCGTCCAGGTCGCCGCGACGTCTGTCCCGCGGCTCGACACGCCCACCAGCACGCACCGCTCGTCCGGCGGCAGGCCGGCGAGGACCAGGCGTATCTCGGTGCCGGCGGCGGTGGCGTGCAGCCGGGCCTGCCCGTGTACCCCGGTGATCCGGTCGCCGGCCTGGAAGGCCGGCGTACCAGGCCGGCCGAGGACGACCGCGAGTACGGCGACCGCGGCCGCGACGGTCACCGCCGCCACGGATCGGAGCCCGCGCGGCCGCGGCAGCGGCAGGGCGGGCCAGAGCCGCATCGGCAGCGCGGGCCGGACCGGCAGGAGCGGCGCGCTGCCTGGCCGGCGCCCGGCGCCTGAGCCGTCGGCGTGGGTCAGCTTCGTGAGCCAGTCGCGGACCGGGACGAGGTCCTCGAATTCCGCCCGGCAGGTCCGGCAGGTCCGCAGGTGCCGTCTGACCCTGGCGCCCGCGCCAGGCTCAAGCGCGCCGACGACGTATGCGCCGATCTCACCGCGCCAGCCCTCGCACGCCTGGCTCATCGGTCTTCACCCCGCCTTCCTGGCTGCCGATCTGGCCCGCCGAGGGCCTCAGTTACCGGGCTAGCCGCCGGCCGGGTACGAGTAGCCGCCCGAGGGCTTCGGCCGCGGCGCCTTTCCAGGCTGACCGGAAGTCGTGACGGCATGCCAGGTGAAGGAGGCGCTGCCGAACCGGTCGCTGAAGTTGTTGCCGTGTGCCTGGCCGGGAGCCTGATCGAGCCGGAACGTGTAGAGCGGCCTGCCGTTGTAGGTGAGCTGGGTCCGGCCGCCGTCCGGCCGGTGGATGGTGCCGAGCGCCGCTCACGTCTGCCGGCGAGCGCAGCGACGTCCCTGGTGCGACGGACACCGGGCACCAGAAGCTCAGGCAGCTGCCGGTGCACAGGATCTTGCCGCGAGCCTCCTGAACCGGCGAGTAGATCGTGCGCCCTGACCGGCCGACCAGGACGGTGCCGATTCCTGCCAGCTTGCGCGCGCCGACGACCGGGCCGCGGGACGCCGTCGCCGGCTGCGTCGCGCCGGCTGCTCCGCCGTGGCCGCCGCTCCCGCCGTAACCGGTGCCGCCACCCGCTGACCCGCAGGCCGCCAGGACCGCGGCCGCCGCGACAGCGCCGAGACCGGGCAGCACCGCGTGGCGGCCAGGCCGGGCTTGCGAGGTCGAGAAGATGCCGTCGCGTGGCCGGCGCCTGCCGTACTGAACTTCTCTGGCATTACTGACTTCCTTCCGAACGCCGTCATTTGCTTCCCTTGTATTACGCTCCGGGCCGTTCAGGCGTTCAGGACGTGGCACCCCGACTTCGGGTCGCTGGCTAGCGGATATACGCCTTGACGGCCGCACGTCCAGGCCGTTTTCGCCGCACCGGTCAGCCGTATTCACCGCGCCGCTCGCAGAATGAGGCCGGACAGCGCAGCCAGGCTCGCGATGCCCTCGGCGAAGGCCGCGAGTACCTTCTCGCTGAACCAGACCGGGTCGTACAGATCGGGAAATGGCCCGATCGCGCCGAGGTCCACGTACCGCGACACGATGAGGGCGACCAGGGCGCTCGCGCCAACGGCGAACGCGGCCAGGTAGCTGGCCCGGTTGGCGTAGATCGCCACCACCAGCGCGGCGAGCAGCGCGACCACCGCCTCGGCAGTGAACAGCACGCCCTCGTTGATCACGCCGCCGGCCTCGGCGTAGGTGGAGGCCAGGTCGAAGTGAGCGATGGCGTCCGCGGCCAGCCCGGCGACGACCAGCAGCCTGGCCGCGGCCAGCAGGGTGCGTCTGCTCACGGCGCTGGCCTTGGCGTCGCGGATCCGGTGCCGGACCGGGCGGGCCCGCGGTCCGCCCGTATCGTCACCAGCGTCCTGGTTCCGGCTCGCACCTGCAGGCTGGCGATATCTGAGGGCCGCCAGGCGGCGCTGGCTGGGACGCTGATCGGACCCGCACCCGCGCGTTCATCGCGCCCCAGGACCGCCGCGTCAGCGCCAGGGGCGGTCCAGCCGCCGGACCGCCGCGTCAGCGCCCGGGTGGTCCTGCTCTCCGGCGCTCGTGGGAGCTAGCTCCGCTCCCGCGACCGGGCCGGTGTCAGCTGCCGCGGACGGCGCGCAGCGACTGCCGCAGCGAGCCCATCGTGGCCAGCACGGCCGACGGCTCGTAGCCGCAGTGAGCCATGCAGTTCGCGCAGCGCGGGTCCTTGCCCCGGCCGTACGCGTCCCAGTCGGTCTCTTCGATCAGCTCGCGGTAGGTCTCCGCGTAGCTGTCACCCATCAGGTAGCAGGGCCGCTGCCAGCCCTTGAGCGAGTACGACGGGATGCCCCAGGCGGTGCAGCTGAAGTCCGTCTTGCCCTCGAGGAAGTCGAGGAACAGCGGCGAGTGGTTCAGCCGCCAGCGCTTCCTGTTGCCCTCCCCGAAGGCCTTGCGGAACAGCTCCCTGGTTTCGGTCACGCCGAGGAAGTGCTCCTGGTCGGGCGCCTTCTCGTAGGCGTAGGCCGGCGAGATCATCATCTGGTCGACCTTGAGGTCGTCGTTAAGGTAGTTGAGCACGTCGATCACGGTCTGCGGCGAGTCGGTGTTGAAGAAGGTGCTGTTCGTGGTGACCCTGAAGCCCCGCCGCTGGCACTCCTTGATCGCCGCGACCGCCTCGTCGAACACACCCTCCTTGCAGACCGACTCGTCGTGCCGCTCGGCCAGGCCGTCGATGTGCACGGCCCAGGCGAAGTAGCGCGACGGCCGGAACTTGTCCAGCTTCTTCGGGATGAGCAGCGCGTTCGTGCACAGGAACACGTACTTCTTGCGCTTGACCAGCTCGCTGACCAGGACGTCGATCTGCGGGTGCATGAGTGGCTCACCGCCCGCGATCGACACCATCGGCGCGCCGCACTCCTCGATGGCGGCGAGCGCCCGCTCGACCGGCATCCGCTGCTTGAGCACGGAGGCCGGTTCCTGGATCTTGCCGCAGCCCGCGCATGCGAGGTTGCAGGCGAACAGCGGCTCGAGCTCGACGATCAGCGGGAACTTGTCCTTGCGGGCCAGCTTCTGGCTCATGAGGTACATCCCGATCCGCAGGCTCTGGCGCAGCGGCATAGACACTTGGGCACCAGCTTTCTCTTCAGTTACTTCTTGCCTCGTCAGTTACCGCCGAAGCTGCTGCCAGCCCCAGCTTCATGCTGCTGCCGTGGCCCCCGTCGGCCGCGTCAGCCTGTTGCTGACTGCCTCAGTTCCTTAGGCAGCCCGAACTGGACGGCCTCCGTTGTCACGACGATTTCCTCCGTCTCGATCTGGCCGAGCCCGGACAGCGCCTCGACGATCTGCCCGACCACGGCGGGCGGCGCCGAGGCGCCGGCCGTGATCCCGATCGTCGACACCCCGGCGAGCCAGCCGAGTTCGATATCCTCCGCCCGGTCGACCAGGTAGGCCGGCGTCCCGGCCCGCTGGGCCGTCTCCACCAGGCGCAGTGAATTGGATGAGTTGGCTGAGCCGACGACCAGGACAAGGTCGGAGTCGGCGGCTATCGCGCGGACGGCGTTCTGCCGGTTGGTGGTGGCGTAGCAGATGTCGTCGCTGCCCGGGCCGCGAGCCGTGGGGAAGCGGTCGAGTATCGCGTCGACCACGCCGCTCGCCTCGTCCGCCGCCAGCGTGGTCTGCATCAGGTACGCGACCTTGCCGGGATCGGCAGGGCTCAGTCCGGCGACGTCGTCCGCGCTCTCCACCAGCGCGGTCGCCGCCGGGGCCTCGCCCATGGTGCCCTGCACCTCCTCGTGGCCGGCATGCCCGATCAGGGCGACCAGGTAGCCGTCGGTGGCGAACCGGCGCGCCTCGGCGTGCACCTTGGCGACCAGCGGGCAGGTGGCGTCTACGGCGGCCAGGCCGCGCCGGTCGGCCTCGCGCCGCACCGCGGGCGAGACACCGTGCGCGGAGAACACCACCGCGGCACCATCGGGGACCTCGTCGAGCTCGTCCACGAAGATCGCGCCGAGCTTCTCCAGGCCCGCCACCACGCTGGTGTTGTGCACGATCTGCTTGCGCACGTAGACGGGCGCACCGTACCGCTCGAGCGCCAGCTCGACGATCTCGATGGCCCGCTCCACTCCGGCGCAGAACGACCTCGGGCTGGCCATCAGCACCTTCCTGGGGCCTACCGCGGCCGCCCACCTGGCCAGCGCCGGCCCGGCCTGCCGCAGCGAGCGCAGCGCGGCCAGCCCGCCGGTCACGGTCCGCGGGCTGATCAGCGCGCGCTCCGCCGCGTCCGAGATCGCCCTGACCACGACGGCAGGACGGCCGTCCGCGCCGGCCAGCAGCGGCGCCGACTCCATGTCCACCGCGATCGCCCCGGCCGCGGCCAGGCTGGCGTGCTCGGACCGCCCGAGCAGCCGGTCGACGGTCGCGATCGGGCCGACCCTCGCCCGCAGGCCGGCCCGGCGCAGCTCGCCTGCCAGCAGCGGCGCCGACGGGCAGCTGACGGCACGCCCGCCACCAGTCACCTCGGAGGCCACCACCAGGTCCCCGATGCCCAGGTCGTCGGCCAGCGCCCCGGCGACGCCGCCGACCGCCACCAGGCCGGCCCCTGAGCGCTCGAGCCTCGCTGCTGCCTGCGCGGACCTGGCCGGACCGAAGCCGGTCCGCAGCACCGTCACAGCCGCCGGCCCGTCGCCCCCTGCCGCGCGCAGGCCGCGCCGCAGGGCCCTGGCCTCGACCCGGAGCGGCGCACAGATCACCGGTCCGCTCATGTGATATCTCCGGCTCCCCGCTCGCCGCCCAGGTAACGGCCGAGCGCGCTGACCGGGAACACCATCCGGTACAGGTGGTAGTTGATGTAGAAGTCGCCGGGGAACCCGGTCCCGGTGAATTGAGGCTCGTCCCAGCTGCCGTCCGGCCGCTGGGTCTCGGCCAGCCAGCGCACGCCCCGGTCGGCGGCCGCCCTGGCGTCCGCGCCGCCGGCCGCGAGCAGGGCAAGCAGCGCCCAGGCGGTCTGCGAGGCGGTCGAGGTACCCCGCCCTGCCCAGCCGGCGGGGTCGTCGTAGGAGCGCAGGTCCTCGCCCCAGCCGCCGTCCGCGTTCTGGTGGCTCACCAGCCAGGCCACGGCTCGCCTGATCGGCGGCTTGCCGGGCAGCACCCCCGCGGCGATCAGCGCAGGGACGACGGCGCCGGTCCCGTAGACGTAGTTCGCGCCCCAGCGGCCGAACCAGGACCCGTCGGGCTCCTGGTTGCGCAGCAGCCAGGCCACCCCGCGGCGCGCCGCCCTGCTGCCCGCCAGCCCGGCCGCGGCGAGCGCCTCTACCGTGTGCGCGGTGACGTCGGCCGACGGCGGGTCGATGACCTCGCCGAAGTCGCAGAACGGGAGCCTGGTCACCAGCGTCGAGGTGTTGTCGGCGTCGAATGCGGCCCAGCCGCCGTCCTTGGACTGCATGCCGGTCAGCCATCTGATCGCCCGCTGCGCGGCGTCCGCGACGGCGCCGCTCGTCCCCTCGCCGGTCCCGGCGGGCAGGTTCACCCGGCCGAGCGCGAGCACCACCTCGGCCGTGTCATCGATGTCGGGGTAGCCATCGTTGTCGAACTCGAACGCCCAGCCCGTCGGGGCGAGTCGCGGCCTGCGCACCTGCCAGTCCCCCGGCCCGCGGATCTCCTCGGCCAGCACCCACCTGGCCGCCGCGGCCAGCGCCTGGTGGTCGCCCGTCAGGCCGGCGTCGGCCAGGGCGATCATCGCGAGCACCGTGTCCCAGACCGGCGACTGGCAGGCCTCGATCCGCCGCACCGGCCCGTCCGCGGTGTCCTCCCAGATCGTGAACCTGTCCAGCCCGGCCAGACCGCGCTGGATGACCGGGTGGCCGATCCCGTAACCGAGCAGGTGCAGGGCGATCAGCGAGTAGACCCAGGGCGGCTGGATGCCGCCCCAGCAGCCGTCCCGCTCCTGCCTGGCGATGATCCACTCCGCGCACCGGCGCATGGCCGCCGTCCGCACCGCGGCGGCGGGCGGGCGGGCGCCCAGGTGCCGCTCATAGCCGTGCAGCACGCGGTCGAGCCGCTGGAAGGCCCTGGTCCAGCCATCGGGCCCGTCGGGCTGGTCCGCCGCAGTGGCCGGATCCGCGCTGGCCGCCGGCACGTGCAGCTCGGCCAGACCGAACGGGAGCGGCCTGGAAGGCCGGAGCGAGCCGACGACCGTCAGCGGCACGATCGTCTGCCTGGCCCAGCAGGCCCAGTCGTAGACGTTCAGCGGGAACCAGGCCGGCAGGTAGATCAGCTCGGGGGGCATGACCGGCAGGTCGTCCCATGACCACTGCCCGAACATCGCCAGCCAGATCCTGGTGAAGACGCGCGTCGCCGCGATGCCTCCGCGGTCCCTGATCCAGCCGGCCGCCACGGCCATGTGGCCGGCGTCCGGCCGATCTCCAGCCAGCCGCAGCGCGACATACGCTTCGACCGTGGTGGACAGGTCGCCGTCACCGCCGCGGAAGTTCGCCCAGGTCCCGTCGGGCCGCTGGCAGGACCGGATCCACCGCGCCGCCGCCGCGCTCTGCTCCGCCGTCCGCACTCCGAGGAGCTCGCGGAACAGCAGGTCCTCGGCGTCCATCGTCACGTTGGTCTCCAGCTCGCCCTGCCACCAGCCCTGGCCGTGCTGTAGGCCGAGCAGGTGGCTGGTCGCGCGATCGAGCGCCGTCCTGGCCACCGCAGCCGCGCCGGGGCCGGCCGGCCCGCCGCCCGGGCCGGCCGGGCCGGCCCCGTCGGCCACGGCGCCCTGGCCGAGCGTGTCCGGCGCTGCCGTTCCCGGCTTCACCACTGCCTCGCGGTCACGAACTCCGCGATGCCGGCGAACTCGGCGCGCACGTCGTCGGGCAGGTCGGCCTCGGCGAGGCAGCCGATGGCCGAGGAAAGCGCGCTGTCGGCCTCGGCCTCCACCCACTTCTTGCCGCCGGCCGCCACCACGAGCTCGGCGGCGTGCAGCAGCTCGTCCTCGGACAGCGGCTCGGCGACGGCGAGCAACGCGGCGAGCTCGCGGCCCGCGTTGCTGTCGCTGGCCAGCGCGGCGACCACGGGCAGCGACTTCTTCCTGGACCGCAGGTCCGACCTGACCGGCTTGCCGGTCACCTCGGTGCTGCCCCAGATGCCGAGCAGGTCGTCGGTGAGCTGGAAGGCGAGCCCGATGTAGGCGCCGAACGATGTCAGCGTCATGGCCGTGCTCGCGGGAGCGCCGACGTAGATGGCGCCGATGCTGCACGCGCACGCCATCAGCGCGGCCGTCTTGTCCGCGGCCATGTCGAGGCACTCGTCGACCGTCACGTGATCGCGCCGCTCGAAGGCCAGGTCGGCGCCCTGGCCCGAGATCAGCCGCTGCACGGCGGCCGACATGCAGCGCGACGCCCAGACGTTCTGCGGGGCGGGTCCCTCGAGCAGCAGGTCGTTCGCGAGCGACTGGAGCGCGTCCCCGGCCAGGATCGCCGGGCCGACGCCGAACACGGTCCACGCGGTCGGCCGGTGCCTGCGCTCGGTGTCGCCGTCCATGATGTCGTCGTGCAGCAGCGAGAAGTTGTGCACGAGTTCCACGGCCACCGCGGCCGGCACCGCCCGCTCCGGCGGCGCGCCCGCTGCGCGGGCGGACAGCAGCGTCAGCGCCGGACGCAGCGCCTTCCCGCCGGCCGGAGTGCCCGTCGGCTTGCCCGCCGCGTCGCACAGGCCGAGGTGGTAGCCGGCCACGGGCCGGATGTCGGGGCTGAGCCTGGCGATCGCGGCCTCGATCCCCGGGCCGACGAGGTCGCGGGCGGTCTCCACCCCCGCCGGAATGGTCGCCGTCACGAGCCTGCTCCCGTCGTTGCCGTCGCGGCCGGCCGGGGGCCGGCCCGGTCGTGTGCGGGCTGGCCCCCCAGCCGGCCGGCCAGCCCGTGAGTCATCTCTTCCGCAGCACGCTGCCCACTACGCACGGCACCCTCCATCGTGTCCGGCCAGCCTGTGTCGGTCCACGCCCCGGCGAGTACCAGGCCAGGCACCGATGTGACGGCTCCTGGCCGGAGGGCGCCTACCCCCGGCGCCTGCCGGAACGTCGCGCGACGTTCTCTGGTGACGAAGAAATCTGTGACCTCCGCCCCGGCCGCCGCCGGGAACAACTGCTCGAGCGCGGGCAGGAACTCCTCCCGCAGCGCGGCCGCGGGAACGTCGACGTAGCCGTCGGCGGCCGACAGCGATAGCGCCAGGTACTGCCCGGCCGCCAGGCCGGACTGCCTGGTCTTATCGAATACCCACTGGACCGGCGACTCCACCGCCGCCGCGAACGGCAGGTCCGTGACCCGGCGGTCGTAGACGACGTGCACGTTCACGATCGGCGAGGCGCCAAGGCCGTCCCAGCGGGTGGCGTCGGTCACTCCGGCCGCGCCGGCCAGCCGGGCAGCCTGGGCCGCGGGCACGGCAAGCACCACGCCGTCGGCGAGCAGCGCCAGGCCGGCCTCGTCGGCGTCCTGGCCGCCCTGCCCGCCCTGGCCACGGGGACCGGCATCGCCGGCCTCGGAGTCCGGCGGCAGCGGACCGCCGTCCGCCCGAACCGCGCCGTCCAGGCGGTCCGCGCCGCTGCGGTCGTAGGTCAGCCCGACCCGCAAGCCGCCGCCGGGCAGCGGCTCGATGCCGGCCGCCCTGGCGCCGAGCCGCACCTGGGCGCCGAGCTTGCCGAGCAGCGCGGCGGCGGCCCGCCCGTGCAGGTCGCCGAGCGGCACGGTCGCGATGCCGATGTCGGCGGCATCGCGCGCGCCGAGCAGCGCCATCCGGATCACCGTCGCCGCCAGCGCCAGGCTAGCGTCGTCCCCGGCAATGTTCATGGCCGAGACGATGAACAGGTCCCACAGCAGCCTGCGGGCACGCTCGCTCTGGCCCTTGCCGGCCAGCCAGGTCCCCAGCGCGATACGGTCGGCCGCCGGATCGGCCGGGTCCACGCAGCGGAGCGCCAGGGCCGCCCTGGCCACCTTGAGTCGCTCCGCCAGCGGCAGCAGCCGGTATCCGGTCAGCGCCTGGCCCATGTGCAGCGGGCCGGGCAGCCCGGTCCGCCTGAGCCTGGCCTGGCCGCGCGCCGACACGACCGTGACGTCGAACCGCTCCTGAACGGTCACCAGGTCGGTCGCGCCGAGCTTGGCCAGCAGTTCCTGATAGCTGGCGCAGCAGCGCAGGAACACGTGCTGGCCGTTGTCGATGCTCAGCTCGCCGCGGCTGAACGAGGACGCGGCGCCGCCGAGCCTCGGCCTGGCCTCGAGCAGCGTGACCTCCAGCCCGGCCTCGCGCAGCCCGATTGCCGCGGTGATCCCGGCCAGCCCGCCGCCGACGACAACCACGTGGCCCCCGGTCATGGCCGGCCTCCCGGCGCGCCCGCGCTCGCGGCCTGTTCTCGCTGGCGGGCCCGCGGGCGCCTGGCCATCCCGGCCAGCGCGCCGGCCGCGACCATTGCCTTCTCCCTGGCCGGCAGCGACATCCTGCTCTCCAGCGCGACCTGCGGTGCGGCGCAGATGTGGTCGAGCAGCCGCGAGTAGATGCCGGCCATCGCGCCGGTCGACGCGGCGCTGCGCCGGTCGAGCAGCGGCATCAGCCGCATTCCGACCGCGTACCACTGCCTGGCCCGCTCGGCCTCGAACCTGATCAGGTCGCCAAGCTCGCCGGACAACGTGCCTCGGTCGTCCTGGCCGCCCGGGGCGATCGTGCAGCCGAACCGCTCGATGTCATCGGCGGGCAGGTAGACCCGCCCGTTGCCGAGGTCCTCGCGGATGTCGCGCATGATGTTGGTGAGCTGGAGCGCGACGCCGAGAGAGTCGGCCAGCGGCTCGGCCGCCGCCGGGTCGCTGCTGCCGAACACTCCGAGCGAAAGCCTGCCGATCGACCCCGCCACGCACCTGCAGTAGTGCTCCAGGTCCGCGAAGGTGGCATAGCTGGTGCCGCGCACGTCGGCCTCGCAGCCGTCGATCAGCTCGCCGAACGCGCCGACCGGGATCGGGAACCTGGCCACCGCGTCCCCGAGCGCGATCAGCACCTGGTCATCGGATGTGCCAGGCCCGCTGTCGTGGTCGTCGGCCCTGTCGCCCCCGTCGCCCAGCGACCCGAGCGCGGACCTGGACCGCTCCAGGGCGGCGAACTTGTCGGAGGCCGGCATCGAACCGTCCCCGATGTCGTCGATCCGGCGGGCGAGTGCGTAGACGGCAGACAGCGCCCTGCGCTTGTCGCCGGGGAGCAGGGCGATCCCGTAGGAGAAGTTCTTCGCCTGCTGCCTGGTGATCCGCTCGCACTCCCGGTACGCGTCCCTGACCTTGTCGGCGGCTGGCGCGCGCCGTGCCACGGCGGTCACCTGCCCCTCGTGAACGCCGTGACGAGCTCGGCCGCCGTCCTGAGCCGGCCCGGCCGCGGCGTGGCAGCAAGCACGTCGTGGTCGGCGGCCGCGATGGCGGCGAGCGCCGCACGGCCGCCGGCCACGTATCCGGCCACCGCCGCCCGCGCCGCGCCGCGCAACGTGCCGACCAGCGGCGCGCCCGCGTCGATCAGCGACCTGGCCCGGCCGACCTCGAACGCCATCAGCTCCCTGACCACCGGCCCCGCCTGGCTCGCCGCGAGATCGCGCTCCGAGCAGTCGTGCACGGCCAGGTCCTCGAGCGGCAGGTAGATCCGGCTGGCCCGGAGATCCTCCGCGACGTCCTGCCAGTGCTCGGCGAGCTGCAGGCCGGTGCAGATCAGGTCGGACTGTTCCGCCCGCGCCGCCGAGAAGCAGCCGAATACGTGCAGCACGATCCGGCCGACGGGGTTGGCCGACAGCCGGCAGTAGCCGGCCAGGTCGTCGAATGTCCGGTACCTGGTAACCACCTGATCTTGCTGGTTAGCCCGGATCAGGTCGACGAACGGCTGGCTGGGGATCGCGCACTCGGTGACGGTGCGGGCCAGCCCGCGGACCGCGGGCAGCGTCGGCCCCTCCGCGCCGCCGGCTGGCGCCGGGCCCGGCTCGCCGATCGTGGCGTACAGCCGGCCGACGTCGGCCTCGAGTTCGGCGAGCAGCCGCAGCCGTTCGGCGGCCGGAGCCTGGTCGCCGATGTCGTCGGCTGTCCTGGCGAACACGTAGACCGCCATCAGATGCTCCCGGTAGCGTCGCGGCAGCAGCCGGAGCGCGACCGGGAAGTTCTCGTAGGCGGCCTTCGCGGCCACCGCCTGCGCGGCCACGGCGTCGGCCGCCTCGGCCCCCGCGTTGGCGGACGGCGTGAGCGCAGCAGGCGCGCTGGCCCCGGGCGGCGCGGGCCAGGCCGTCCCGGCGGCGGTGGCCGCGGGCGTCGCTTGCCGCGCTGGCTGGTCTGTCACCGGTTCTGCCACGTCCTCCCCCGGGGGCCACGGCTCACCCGCACCCCGTCCGTCCCGCCACGTTCCCTATTCCTGCAGGACTCTAAATCAAATGCAATCAATGACATCGACGTCACCTGATGCCGGTGTCGCATTTTCCCCGTTGAGCACTGCAAACGCCGGCCCGCATGAGGCGCTGCGGCGATGTGATGCAATGAACCTTTTCTCCGATTAAGAGGAGAATTATGAGCTTCTTCGCCCCGACGCTGCTGGCCTGGGAAAACTACCAAGTCGCTAGGGATGGCCGGGCCGACTCGCCCGAAGTGCCGCAGGCCGCCTTCGCGTCGCTCGGGGCCGCCCGAAGGGCTAGTCTCTCCAGCATGACCTGGGAACCTTGCCGTGGCCCGGGAACAACAGAAGGACTAGTGTCCGAATATGACCAGGGAACCTCGCCAGGACGCGCTACCGCAGCCGACGTCGTCGGCGCCGAGCGCGGGTGGCGGGGTGCCCGCCGAGACCGCGCGCCTGAATGGCCTGGCCGTCGGCGCGGTGCAGCGCGCCCAGGTCGCCGACGGGCAGCCTGGCACGGTCGTCGCCGATAACGGGCTCGCCGTCGCCGCGCAGGAGACACCCAGGCGGCCGCCCGGCCCGAGCCGGGGCATCGGCGTCCGCCCGCGCCGCCCGTCGATGGGCGGCGGCATCCCTGCCCAGGGCCGCGAGCTGGGAACCCAGGGCAGGCAGACGGTTCGCCGGCTGCTCGAGGCCGGGCTGGCCGAGTTCGACGAGCGGGGATTTCAGGCCGTCAGGGTCGACGACGTCGTCAAGCGCGCGAAGACCTCGCACGGCACGTTCTACCTGTATTTCGCCAACAAGGACGACCTGTTCCGCACCCTGCTGCTCGATGCGCTGCACGACATGGAGCTGATTACCGACGACTTTCCCGTCGTTACGAGCAACGAGGCCGGCCGGGCAGCGCTGCGGCGCTGGATCGAGAGCTTCACGAACACCTACGCGGCCCACGCCACGGTGATCAGGGTGCTGAGCCAGGCCGACGTCGTGGGCGAGGAGGTCTACGGGGACGGACTGCGGATGCTGTTCCGCCTCTCCGAGGCCATCGCGCAGGGCATGACGGCGGCGCGCAAGCGCTCCGACACGGCCGCCGGCGGAACCGGCGACCATGCCGAGCTCACCGCGCTGGCCTGCCTGATGATGCTGGAGCGGGTCAACTACCTGCTCAGCGTCGACGTGCGGTTGCCGCGCGAGGAGATGATCGACCGGCTGAGCGCCATCATCTACGCGGCCTTCCACGCGCCGTGACCTGAGTCCCGCCTGGGCCGCACCAGGCCCGCTCCTGCGGCGCGAGCAGGACCGGAAGTCCCGCGGCGCGAGCCGGACCGAAGGTCCCGCAGCCAGGCATTCGGCACGATCCAGGCTGAGCCCGGCATGCCTACCATCGTCGTGGGACATACCCTCGTGCCCCGCGCGGCACGTGCCCGCGCGGCTCGCGCCGCGGATCGGCATCATCGGGAAGGGGGCGTCGTGCGACGGCTGAGTCCGATCGACGCCCAGTTCACTGCCCGCGGTGTCGAGGCAGGGATCGCCGAACTCCCCGCCGCGGCAGGCCTGGCGCGGCAGTCGCGGCCACGGGCACCGAAGGGGTGACGATGCAGTCCCGGTGGACCGATATCGGCGGGCCCGTGCACTACCTCGACTTCGGCGGCCCGGCCGGGGCGCCGGTCATCGTGTGCGTGCACGGCCTGGCAGGCTCGGCGGAGAACTGGGCCGCGCTGGCGCCGCTCCTCACCGGCCGGTACCGGCTGCTCGCGCCCGACCTGGCCGGGCACGGCCTGACTCGCTCGATGGGCCGCGCCACCAGCGTGGCCGCCAACCGGGCCCTGCTGCACCGCTTCGTCGAGGCCGCGGCGGGCGGCCCGGTGCTGCTGATGGGCAACTCGATGGGCGGGATGATCTCGCTGATCGAGGCGGGCACGTCGCCCGACCTGGTCAGCGGCCTGATCCTGATCGACGCGGCGCTGCCGTTCGTGCCCGCGCGGCCCGATCCGCTGGTGACCGCCATGTTCGCGCTCTACATGACGCCGGGGATCGGGCGGCTCATCACCGCGAGCCGTCGCCGGATGTCCCCCGAGGCGGCCGTGGCCAGCGTGCTGGCGCTGTGCTGCGCTGACCCCTCGCTGGTGCCGCCCGGTGTGGTCGCCAGGCACGTCGAGCTCGCGCGGCAGCGGGCCGCCTACGCCGAGGCCGGGCCGGACTTCACCGCAGCGATCCGCTCGGTCATCGGCACCGCCGGCTACCTGCACGGCCAGGCATACCGGCGCCAGATCCACGCGGTCAGCTGCCCGGTGCTGCTGCTGCACGGGGCCGCCGACCGGCTCGTGCCGGTCACCGCCGCGACCGCTGCCGCCGGGGCCCATCCGTCCTGGTCGGTGGTCATCCTGCCGGGCGTCGGGCACGTGCCGCAGCTCGAGGCGCCGCGGGAGTGTGCGGCCGAGATCGTCGGGTGGCTCGCCGCGCACGGGCCGGGCGCCGCGCGGCGCGCAGCCGGGCACGGCAAGGAAGGGACAGGCAGATGAAGTTCAACCTGGCGGTTATCCTGCGGGAGACCGCCTCAGCGACGCCGGACAAGGCGGTAGCCGTGTACGAGGGCGGCTCAGCTACGGCGAACTGGACGCACTCTCCGACCGGCTCGCCGCCGGCCTCGAGCACGCGCCCGAGGTGGGGTTCCACCTCGGCCACTGCGGCGCGCGGATTTCATCACCTGGGCCGGCGTGCTGGCGCGGGCGGCATCCGGCGCCGAGGCCGCCGAGCTGACGCACATGCAGCTCTGCATGAACGCGGACATCCCCGGGCGCCTGTTCGACGTCCAGCCCGACGACGTGGTGATCACGGTCCTGCCGCTGTTTGCTGGCGGCGATCCGGCGCGACCGGGCCACCATCTTCGAGGGCGTTCCCGCCATGTTCGTCGGGCTGCTTGCCCACCCCGACCTTGGCCAGTACGACCTGTCCTTGCGCCACGGGCCGTAGTCGCGGTCGGAACGCCAGTTCGAGTGCCCGTGTCCCGGCAGGTCGATCCCGATCGCCGGCCGGCCGGCCAGCACGAGCGTGTCCCAGGTGTGGGCGTTATGGCCGCCGCCGTGCAGCAGCACGAGTTCGGGCGCGGCGCCGCCCCAGGTGATCGCAATGACCGACTGGGCGGGCGCGGGCGCGAAGGACCGCCGGGCGACGGCGGGCAGGCTGCTCATGGCCAGCTCGGCCTCGCTGGCGTTGTCGCCGATCATCGCGAACTTGTCGCAGTCATCGCCGCTGCTCATCGGCCTGCCTCCTACTCCAGCCACGAGGAGATCGTTGCGATATCTGACATACCATCCGGCCCGACGGACCGCACGTTCAGGAGGTGACGCCGGCCGCAACCCCGGTCGTGGACACCGCGCCGGGCGGATACGCCTCGCGGGCCCGCAGGAACCGGCCCCTGCGTCCCGAAGTATTTTCACGTATCGTGCAAATGAATCCGGGTCGTCCCGCGTGCCGACCACCGCGCCGAGTTTCATGATCTAATAGAGGGTACTGTTTGTTCATGTCGATCGCCATCGCCGACGAGCACCGCGAGCTCGCCAAGACCGTCTCCGGCTTCCTGACCGCCCGAGGTGCCCGCGCCGCCAACCGCGCGCTGCTCGAGGCCGACTCCGAGCAGCTCCCCGAGTTCTGGAGCGAGCTTGGCGGGCTTGGCTGGCTCGGGCTGCACCTGCCAGAAGAACACGGCGGGTCCGGCTTCGGCCTGTCCGAGCTCGTCATCGTCGCCGAGGAGATGGGCCGGGCGGTCGCGCCCGGGCCGTTCATTCCGACGGTGACGGCCAGCGCCGTGCTCGCGGCGATCGGCCCGGCTGACGCGCAGGCCAAGCTGCTGCCCGGCCTGGCCGACGGCTCGGTCCGCGGCGCGGTGGCGCTGGGCGGCGACGTTCACGTGACCGGCGGCGCTGCCTCGGGGCCGGCCGGCGTGGTGCTCGGCGGGCACCTCGCCGACGTGCTGCTGGTCGGGACCGGCGACGACGTAGCCATCGTGGACTGCCGGGCCGGCGGGATCTCGGTCACGGTGCCGGCGAACCTCGACCCGGCGCGCCGGGCCGCGCGGGTGACACTGGACGGCGCCGCCGCGAAGGTCGTGCCCGGCGGCCGGCAGGTACTGACCGACCTCGCGCGCGTCCTGCTGGCCGCCGAGGCGACCGGCGTGGCCAGGGAGTGCACGACCATGGCGGCCGAGTACGCGAAGGTGCGCGAGCACCAGGTGCACGGCGGGATCGGGTTCACCTGGGAGCACGATGCTCACCTGTACCTGCGCCGGGCCACCGCCATCGAGGCGATAGTGGACACCGAGGCGGCCGCGCTTCAGGTCGCGGACTGCGTGCGGCAGGGCGTCCGGCGGGAGAAGGCGATCGACCTGCCGGCGGAGGCCGAGCCGATCCGCGAGGTCGTCCGCGAGTTCGTCGCGCGGATCGCCGACCTGGACGCGGACGGCCGCCGCAAGGCGATGATCGAGGCCGGCTTCGTGATGCCGAACTGGCCGAAGCCGTGGGGCCGCGACGCCGAGGCGGTCGAGCAGCTGGTGATCGAGCAGGAGTTCGCCGCCGCCGGGATCAAGCGCCCGTCCTACGGGATCACGAGCTGGGTGATCCTCACCCTGATCCAGTACGGCACGCCCGAGCAGGTGTCGCGCTGGGTGGTGCCCGCGCTGAACCAGGAGGTGATCTGGTGCCAGCTGTTCAGCGAGCCGGGGGCCGGATCGGACGCGGCCGGGATCAGGACCCGGGCGACCAGGACCGACGGCGGCTGGCTCATCAACGGCCAGAAGGTCTGGACCAGCGGCGCGCACTACAGCAGGTTCGGGCTGGCCACGGTGCGGACCGACCCGGACGTGCCTAAGCACAACGGCATCACCACGATGGTCATCGACCTGAAGGCCGACGGCGTCTCGGTCAGGCCGCTGAAGATGGCGACCGGCAACTCGGACTTCAACGAGGTGTTCTTCGACAACGTGTTCGTGCCCGACGCCGACGTGGTCGGGGACGTCAACCGCGGGTGGACGGTGGCCCGCGCGACGCTGGGCAACGAGAGCGTGAGCATCGGCGGCGGGGGCGGCGGCATGACGATGCCGTCGGAAGCCTTCATCGCCCCGCTCGACGCGCATCCGGAGCGGCTGGCGGGCGGCGCCGGGCGGGTCGGCCGGCACATCGCGCGGAACCAGGCCATGGGCGTACTGAACCTGCGCAGCGTGCACCGGGCCGTGGCCGGCGGCGGACCCGGTCCCGAGGGCAACGTCACCAAGCTGCTGCTGTCCGAGATCGGGCACGAGGCGGCGGCCATCATGGCCGCGCTGGCCGGCCCCGACCTGGCGTTCCTCGACGGGACAGGCGCCCTCGGCGCGATGCTGGCGCTCGGGCACCGGGCCATGTCGATCGCCGGCGGCACCTCGGAGATCAAGCGCAACCAGATCGGCGAGCGGATACTCGGCCTCCCCCGCGACCCCCTGATCAAGTAGCCCAGACGGCGATCGGGCCCTAGTCCGGGCCCCAGTCCGGGCCCCAGTCCGGGCCCCAGTCCGGGCCCCAGTCCTGGCCCCAGTCCGGGCCCGATCGCCCCGGACCCCGAGTCCGGCGCCCTCTTGGTGCATGTTTCAGTCACTTCGGCGTCCGATTCGCGGCTTTTACGGCACTGAAACATACATCAAGTCGCGGTCACGAGCGACACAGGCACCGCGCCTGCCGTGGATGGCGTGTTCCAGGGCCGGATCGCTCCCGTGCGACTGCGTTCTTCATGATCGTGGTGGATTCGGGTCGCATAGACCAGTCAACCCACCGCGATCATGGAATCCGAGGACTTCTGGCGGGCAAAATGGCTATATTGCCGCATGGGTTCCCCAGAGACCGGCGCGGAAAGCGCGCTCGCGTACCCCATGCCCGGCCAGAACCCGGTTCCGGCCGGCGCCTACGACCTGCATGAACTCGGTTGCGTCGAGCAGGAGTTCGTGCTGCGCGGGTCGGCCACGTCCTACCGTCTCGCCGGCGACCGCTCGCGGGACGGCCAGCCGGCCGCGTCCCGGCTCGACGCGAAGCCAGGCGGGACGACTTCCACCGCGACTACTACGGGATCGCCACCGGCGGCATCCGGACCCCGTGGACCGACGTTCCGGTAGCGACGCTGTCCGGGCTCGGCCAGAGCGGCAGCTTCTTCGCGTCTCTCCTCGGCACCACCGACGACATCGGCTCGGACGAGCTGAGCCGCCTGTACCAGCGCGGCCCCGCCGGGTATCTGGTCAGGTTCGAGTCCGCGCTCGACTCGGCGATCGCGGACGGCTTCCTGCTCGCCGAGGGCCGGGCGCAGATACTGGGACTGGCAGGCACCGTGTTCGCGTAGTGCGGGACACGCCGCACGGCGGCCAGCCCGTGGGCAGCCCCTGGCCAGCCCCTGGCCAGCCCCTGGCCAGCCCCTGGCTAGCCGCGCCGCCGCTCGGGACCGGCCACGGGGTCTCGTTAACGCATGAAGGCGGCGAGCTTGTCGAGGTGGCCTCTCATCCGGTGCATGGCCAGCTCGCGGTCACCGGACTCCACCGCCGCGGCGATCCCCTCGTGTGTCCTGAGCACCTCGGCGCGGATCTGCTTGCGCGCCCGCGGCGCGAGCCGCTCGATCTGGTCCGGCCGGCCGAGCCTGATCAGCGCCAGCGCCACCAGCTCGAGCACCCGGTTGTGCGCGGCGCCGGCCACCGCGGCATGCAGGTCACCCGCCGCCTCGTCCTGCTCCTCGTCGGGCACGGCCTTCTCCCGCTCGATCGCGGCCTGGATGCCCGCCGTGCTCGGCGCGTCGATCCTGGCGGCGGCCAGCCCGGCGAGGGCGACCTCGACGCCGGTGCGCAGCTCGGCCAGGTCGGACCGGCGCATGCCGCGCCTGGCCAGGTAAATCGCCGCGATCCCGGTCACCGCGCTCGCGCTGGGCTCACTCGCGAACAGCCCGCCGCCCGGCCCCCGGCGCATCCGGGCGATCTGGTGGTGCTCGAGCAGTCGGACCGCCTCCCGCAGCACCGCGCGGCTGACGCCCTCCTGCTCGATCAGCTGCTTCTCGGCCCCGACCAGCTCGCCCGGCCGCATCCGGCGGCCGACGATCTGCAGGGTGATCCGCCGCGCGACCGCGTCGGCCCGCTTGCCGTTGCTGAACTCCCCGAGCACGACGACGTCGTCCGGCAGCAGCTCGCGGGTCGGCTGGCGGCGGCGCAGAAACTCGCCCTCGGCCTGCAGGTGCTCGCGCATCCGGTGCCTGGCGAGCCCGGAGTCGCCCGCGATGAGGGCCGCGGCGATCCTGGCATGCGCGTGCGCGGTCTCGGCGCCGACCGCCGGGCCGAGGCTTCGCCAGTCGGCCGAGTACAGCATGGCCACCCGGTTGAGCACGTCGACGAAGAGCTCGAGTACCGGGTTCCGCGTGGCCGAGGCCAGCTGCGCGTGCAATGCGCCCGGGTCTGCGACCAGATCGGGGTCGCCTTCGGAGACGAACGAACGCAGCCGGGTCAGGTCTCGCTCGTCGAGCCGGCCTGGCGCCAGGTCGGTGACGATCTCCTCGAGCACGAGGCGAGCCTCGAACAGCTCGTCGAGCCTGGCTTCCACCCGGTACAGGTACAGCACGACCGCGTCGATGACCGCGTCCGCCGTCGGCTCGGTGATCACCAGCCCGCCGCCAGGACCGCGTCGCGTGTGCGCGACCTGCTGGTGCTCGACCAGGCGGACCGCCTCGCGGAACACCGCCCGGCTGACCCGGTAACGCTTCAGCAGGTCGGCCTCGGATCCGAGCAGCTCGCCGACCGGCCAGCCCATCGCCACGACGTCGCCGACGATCTGGTCCGCGACCCGCGCGGCGCGCTTGGAGGCCGGGCTTGGCCCGGGCCTGGCGGGCACGTCGTCCCGCGCCGTGGCCGTGCTGCTCGCCATCCGCACAGGCTATCCCGGTACTCGGCGCGGACGCCGTTCGAGCTGCCGTCCCGGGTCGGGCGGCGGGCGCGCGCATCGCTGTCGGGAACCGTCGGCGAGCCGACGCCGACCGCACGGCAGCGGATCGTGCGGGATTGCCGCCGGCCGGGCCTGCTACGGCAGCCGCTCGAAGCTGGGCGGCCGCCGTTCGACGAACGACCGGACGCCCTCGCGGAAGTCGGGACGGCCGAAGCTCTCCAGCATCAGCGCGCGCGCGTCGCGTTCCGCCGCGAGCAGGCCGGCGTGCACCTGCTGGTAGACCTGCCGTTTCATGACCGCCATCGAGGCCGGTGACGAGGTCGCCGCCAGGTCCCGCACGTACTGCTGTGCGTGCGCCAGCACCTGATCGCCCGGCAGCGCCGCGTTCACTAGGCCGAGACCCGCGGCCTCGGTACCGGTGACCTTGCGGGAGGAGAACAGCAGGTCGAGCGCGACCGCGGGGCCGACGAGGCGCGGCAGCAGCCAGCTGATGCCCCACTCGGCGACCAGCCCGCGCTGCGCGAACGCGGTGAGGAGCACCGCATCGGCGGCCATGAAGCGCAGGTCGCAGGCCAGCACGATGGGCACGGCCATCCCGGCGACCGGCCCGTTGATCGCCGCGATCACCGGCTTTGGCACCGACATCAGGTAGGTGTGCGTCCCGGCGTGCAGGTCATCTCCGCAGGACGGGTCGCCGGGGTCGGACGCGAGATCATCGGGCAGGGCAGGACCGGTGCGGTAGTCGCCGTCGCTGGCGGCCGACAGCCGGCTCATGTCGGCGCCCGAGCAGAATCCGCGCCCGGCGCCGGTGAGCACGATCCCGACCACCCGCGGATCACGCTCCGCCTGGGCGACCGCGTGCCGCACCTCGGCGCCCATCAGGTCGGTCCACGCGTTCAGCGACGACGGCCGGTTGAGCGTAATGGTCGCAACCGGGTCGTCGACCTCGAACAGGATCTCCTTGTACACGGTCACTATTTAACCCGCATCGGTGCCCGGCTTAGCCCAGATCAGCGTGTACCGCCAGTACAGCCTGCGGCGGTAGCGCACGCCGGGCAGGACCCGCGCGGCGAGGCTTCGCGTCTGCCGGTAGCTCAGCGGCGGCGGCCAGATCACCGGGGAGGTATACGGGGCGGTGGGCGCGCCGGCTGCGCCGCGTCGGCCCCACGCGCCGGCGGCCCGGTGCAGCGCGTTGCCGACCGCGGCAGGAAGGACGACGCAGGCGTCGGCCGGCGAGGCGCCGCGGGCGAGCCCCACCACGACCAGCGTGCCGCCCGGCCGCAGCACCTCCGCCATCCGGCGCAGCGCCGCGGCAGCGTCCATGTGATGCAGCGAGGCGACCGAGGTGACCAGGTCGAAGGACCCGGGCATGAACGGCGCGGCCAGGAAGTCGCCGCGGACGTAGCGGATGTCCGCGGCGTCACGGTGCGCGCTGGCCAGCGCGATGCTCCGCTCGTCCCGGTCGATGCCGGTGACCTCGGGAACGGACCTCCGCAGCTCGCGGGTGAGCGCCCCTTGTCCGCAGCCGACGTCGAGCGCGCGCCGGCAATCCAGGGGAATGAACTTAACTATCACCCGATGGTAGTGAAGATTGTGGTTCCATGGCTCCTGCGAAAGGTTGTTCCACGAGAGGGGTTCAGTGGCTCGGCGCATCATTTGCTCCCCTTCACCGGCTCTGGGACGATGATGTCAAGGGTCGGCCGGTTGGTCGCGGTGTCGGGCGGCCTCGGTAGGCTGCGTTACTGGTCTGCTGGTGGTACGACGGTCAGCATCGAATGTTCGGCCGACCCGCCACGGGGTAGGCCGGGCAGGACCCCGCGACCGGTCGGCTGAGAAGGGACGAGTGGCTGACTTGAGTCTGGCCATGCTGAATCAGGTGCTCGAAGCCGCCCTGGCATTCATGATCCTGCTGCTGGCGATGTCGGTGGCCGCGATCGTCCGGGTAGATACCACCGTCGGCGGTAACACGGAAGCACGAGCCGACGGCGAGTCCGCGGCCTCCGCGGCCTCCGCGGCCGGCCGGCCGACGGCCGTGCCCGCTCCCCCGCTGTGGGCGGGTCAGGCCCACGGCAACCTGACCGCGTCGGGCCCGGCCCCGCGCAAGCCCGGCTTGTTCGGCCCGCGCTATGAGGCGCGGCACGTCAGGGGAAGGATGCCCAGGCCGAGACAGCCAGGCCCGACCGGGCCTCCGTGGGGACCCGCGGCGCCGCCTCCCGGGCTGCCGCAGCAGGGCTCGGAGCGCTGGATCTGAGCGCCGGTCACCCGGACCGTTCAGCCCGCTGGCGCGAGCAGCCCCGCTCTCGCCGTCTAGCCGGCAGGTGCCGAACGCGGCACGGTCGCACCGCAAGGTGCCGCCGCCGATAATCCCGTGAACCAGAGCGGCTCGCCGCACGTGTTTAACGTGAGGTCGGCGGCAGAGCCAACCCTTGACGTGCGGGTGAGCCAGGGCCAGATCCGCCAGGCTGGCCCAGGCTCTGCCGCCGACCCTCTCAAGCCGTGCTCGACGCGGCCGCCGGATCCTTCCCGGCCGGCTGGTCAGCGGCTTCACACCGGCAGCGCAGCGCCGTTGACCAGGCCGGTTTCCGGCGCGGCGAGGTACAGGTAGCTGCGCGCGATGTCGGCGGCCTTGGGCCACGCGTCGTGGTCGGACGCGGGCATCGCCGCCCGGTTCGCCGGCGTGTCGATGATGCTCGGGACGACGCAGTTCACCGTGACCCCGGTGCCGCGGACCTCGTCGGCCGCCATCGAGACCAGGTGCAGCACTCCGAGCTTGCTCACCGAGTACGCGAACCCCGAGCCCTTGGACACGACCCCGGCCCGGCTGGCGGTGTGCACGATCCGGCCAGCGCCCGCCGGCCGCATGACCCGCAGCGCGTGCTTGGTGATCACGGCGGCGCTTACCAGGTTCAGCATGAGCTGTCCTGTGAGCTCCCCGACGTCGGACTCGGCGAGCGGCCGGTGCGGCGCGAACCCGCCCACGGTGTTGATCACGGCCCACGGCGCGGGCGCCGAGTCGAGCAGCGCGCCGACCGTCTCGTCGGCGAGCACGTCGGCGCAGGAGTAACGAACTCCGTCGAGCCGGCGTTCGGCCGCAGGTTCCGCCTTGTCCACGCCGGCGACCGAGGCGCCGGCCGCGGCGAAGGCCGCCGCCACGCCCGAGCCGAGCGCGCCAGCGGCGCCGAAGACCATGACCGCCAGGCCGGCGTAGCTCTGCTCAGCCATCCAGAGCTCCCTTCCGTTCGCCCGCGTGCGGGCGAAGCGAGGCGACGAGGTAGGCCACCCCGAACGGATCGTCACAGTAGCGGACCTCGGTGGTGACCTTACGGCCTCGCAGTGCCCCGGCCAGAACCTGCCACGCCGGGCGACCAGTCGCCATCAGCTCGCGCGCCAGGCCGGCATCGACCGAGAGCAGCGCGTCGAGGCGCCCGGTCCGGATCGCGTGCTCGACCGCGGCGTCGAACCCGGCGCTCCGCTCGTCGAAGTAGCCGGGCGCCTTCAGCGTCCGCCGCGCGCTGCCGTCGGCCATGACCAGCAGCGCCGCCCGCTCGCGCGCGGCGGCGAGCGCCGCGCCGGTGTCCGCGCACCGGCCGGTCGGCTCGTCGTGGCCGACGGACCGAAGGATCCGGTCGCCCGCGTAGCCGGTCTGGCCGAGCAGCCAGGCGCCCACGCCGAGAGCGGTCGGCAGGCCGGACGACGGCGTCGGACCCGCCCCGGCGTCCCCGCCAGCCTGGTCCGCCTGCCCGGTCCCGCCCGGCCGGGCGCGGGGCGCGAAGCCGGCCGTGTCGAACGTGCGACCGGCGTCCCATGTCGTCGTCCGCTCCGCGGCGCCCACGACCACTGTCACGCCGGGGGCCGCAGCCGCCAGTTCGGCCACCGCCGCCAGGCAGGCGCCGCGCAGGTCGGGAACGACGGGGTCGGCCCCGGTGACCTCGCGGACGAGCAGCGGTGCCGCGGGACACAGGGCGGCTGCGATGATCACCGGCTACGCCAGGCCCCTGACCGCGCGGGCCGGCGGCGCATCGCCCCGGATCGCGGACACCATGTCCAGTGCCTGCCTGGTCTGGATGACGTGGTGGGCGCGGAAGATCCGCGCGCCCAGCCAGGCGCTGACCGCCGTCGTCGCCAGCGTTCCCGCCAGCCGGTCAGGCAGCGGGAGATTAAGCGTCTCGCCGATGAAGTCCTTGTTGGAGACCGAGACGAGCACCGGCCAGCCGGTCGCGGTCAATTCCGTCAGGCGCCTGGTGACCTCGAGCGAGTGCCAGGTGTTCTTGCCGAAGTCGTGCGCCGCGTCAATCACGATCCGCGCCGGGTCCACGCCGGCCTCGACGGCACGGCCGGCGAGTTTCTGGGTGTGGGCGAGCACGTCCGCCACCACGTCGGCGTAACTGAGCCGGAACGGCCTGGTCCGCGGCGGCAGGCCGCCGGCGTGCGAGCAGACCAGTCCCGCGCCGAACTCGGCAGCCACCTCGGCAAGCTTGTCGTCCCAGCCGCCCCAGGTGTCGTTGATCAGGTCGGCCCCTGCCGCGCAGGCCTCGCGGGCGACCTCGTGCCGCCAGGTGTCGGCGCTGATCACCAGGTCCGGGTAGGAGTCCCGAACGGAGGCGATGAACCGCGCCGTGCGCCTGATCTCCTCGGCCGCGCCCACTTCCCGGCCAGGTGCCGCGGGGACTCCGCCGATGTCGACGATGTCGGCACCCTCGGCGATCACCTGATGCACTCGCTCCAGCGCCGCATGCTCGTCCCAGGTGTCGCCGGGCCGGAAGAACGAGTCGGGAGTGCGGTTCACGATGGCCATGACCAGCAGCCGCGCCGGCTCGAAGCTGCGCCGCCCGAGCCGCAGCACCGACTGCTCGCGCGGGTTCGTGGACGCCGCCGCGTCACCGGGAACTTCCGCCGCGTCGCCCGGGACCCCGGCGACGCTCACCGGGAGCCGCCGGGCCGGCCGGTCACCCATGTCGGGGCGGCATCCTGCATGCCCGGCTCCGGCCCCCTTCCGCCCTGCGTAGACGCGGCAGCCCCAGCCTAACCGAACCAGTCTCCGCTGCCCTGCCCCGCCGACTCGCCCGCCCGACTGACTGAAAGCCCGGGCGCCGCCCACCCGGCGACGGAGAACCCGCCGCCCGCCCCGCGACCCGAAGCCGCCCGCCTCCCCACGACATCGATGTGCCGCGGCCCCAGCCGAACAGCTCTGGCACATCGATGTCGCCCGGCGAGCAGGATCGTGAACGTCGATGTGCCGATGATGTTCGCCGGCGAACAGCTCTGCCACATCGATGTGGCCAGGGGTGCGCGCCGGGACGGGCTCGGGGCGGGCATGGCTCGGGACGACAGTCCGTTCGGACGTGGCACCCGGCGGTAAGGGAGGCCGCGGGTCAGGCGCCGAGCAGCCGCGCGAGGCGCCGGCCCGGCCGCCGGCTCTCGGTCAGCCGGACATGGTGCAGGAAGCGCCACCGCTTCCCGGTCAGCAGGAACTCCCCGGCCGCTGGCAGCGCGGCGACGCCGTTCATAACCGCGTCGGGATCGCCGGGGAACCGCTCCAAGGCGAGCCTGGCGTCGACCACGTCCGTCACCTCCCCGCTCGCCGGATCGATCCCCGCCAGGTGGGGCTTGGTCCAGATGTTGGCCCAGATCCGGCCCGCCGCCCAGTCCAGGTCGTTCAGCCCGTCCAGCCGCTGCCCGGCACAGCGCACCTTGATGATGCCGAGCGGGCGCAGAGTCCGCGGGTCGCGCCAGACTAGCTCGCTGCTGCCGTCGCTCGTCACCAGGCGCTCCCCGACCCGGCAGATGCCCCATCCCTCGCGGTTGTACGGGACGGTGTCGAGCAGGTCGAGCGTCTGCGGATCCCAGCGCAACGCGATCCGCTCCCGCCAGGTCAGCTGCCACAGGTAATCGCCCGCGTGGCACAGCCCCTCGCCGAACAGGTCAGGGGCGAGCGCGGCGCTCCGCTCCGGCTGCCTGGCGCCAAGCTCGTACCGGCGCAGCGCAGACTGCCCGTACAGGCCGACGCTCTCCCAGACGGTCGTCCCGCGCAGGACCAGGCCCTGGGTAAATCCGCCCTCGGGATGCGGAATCCGGCGCAGGCGCCGGAGCCGGTAGTACCTCAGGCGGCCACCTCGCTCCTGACAACGGCTCCGGGCACTCCTGGCCCGGAGCGCGCGGATGGCCCCGTGCCACGCTGACGCCCGGACCGCGCGGATCGCCCTGGACCGCGTAGGCCGGCAAGCGGCGAGGCCGGCGTGACCATGTCGTGCGCAGCGGCCTGGTGCCTAGCAGGTGATAGTACAGCGGGCCGTTGAGCCGTGCGCGGTGCCTGAGCCCGGCCGACGACCGCGCCACCGGCGACCCGGCCGGCGACCGCGCCACCGGCGACCGGGCCGACTGCGACGGGGCCGACTGCGACCGCGCTACAGCCGCCGCACCGACCGCGGATCCCGCCCGGCCTCGGCGGCGCCCTCGTCGATCAGCGCGTTGAGGTCGGGCAGCTCCGCGATCCCCTTCGGCAGGTACGACAGGGTCGGCAGCCAGCCGTCGGCCTGGCCGCCGATCAGGCGGAGCATCCGCGGCTTGTAGCCGCCGACCCAGATGCCGATGTCGTGCGCGATGCCGGGCCGTGCTTGGCCCCGGCCACCCGGTAGTGCCGACCGGCCACCCGCACGCCGCCCCGCTGGTCCGCGGCCCGCACCTCCCGGATGATCGCGATCGCCTCGCCGAGAGCGCCGACCGCCTGACCGGGGCTCAGCCGCCGCCCGCCGTTCGCCTCGGTCGCGTCCCAGAACGCCCCTGCCCCGAGCCCGAGCTCGACCCGCCCGCCGCTGAGCAGGTCCAGGCTGGCGGCACTGCGGGCCGGCACGGAGGGCTGGCGCGGCGGCAGGTTGATCACGTTCGGGGCCAGCCGGATCCCGCTGGTCGCGGCGGCGACAAAGGACAGCAGCGTCCAGGTGTCGAGGAACTGGGGCACGTACGGATGATCCTGGAAGGTGACCAGGTCGAGCCCGGCCCGCTCGGACAGCTGCGCGAGCGCGACCACGCGGTCGGGGGATCCGGCCGACGGCGTGATGAAGCTGCCGAACAGCAGCTCGTGCCCGTAGTCGGTCATTGCCTTCTGCCGCCGGTGGTCCGCGCCGGCGGGACGCCGTGCCGTCACGCGCCCGCAGCATCCCCGATCAAGTTGAGTATTCAACCGAATCGGCGTTCGCGCGCGAGTTCGGTAACCACTGTGTTACGGTAGCCATGCGGTTACCGAAAAGGGGGTCACCGGATGGCCCAGGCACCAGCCGCTGGCGATCCGTTCGAGGCATTAGGCGACCCGCACAGGCGCGAGATCCTGCGCCTGCTCAGCGCCGGCGACAAGCCCGTCGGCGAGATTTCCGCGGCGTTGCCGATCAGCAGGCCCGCCGTATCTCGCCACCTGCGCGTGCTGAGGCAGGCCGGGCTGGTGGCCGAACAGGCACAGGGCACCAGGCGGATCTACCACCTGCGCAACGAGGGCCTGCACGCCATCCAGGCGTACCTGGAACATGTTTGGGGCGATGCTGCCGCCCGGTTCAGGCTGCTGGCCGAGAACACCGGCGACGGGCAGCGTCCGTGACGGAACCGCTGCGGCTGTCCTTTGACGTCGCGTGCTCGCGGGAGCACGCGTTCAGCGTCTGGACCGCGAATATCAGCACCTGGTGGCCGCGTGACCACACGGTCACCGGGAAGGCCGAGGTCGTCGTTCTCCAGCCGGACGTCGGCGGCAGGATCTACGAGCGAACCGCCGACGGGGCCGAGCACGACTGGGGCGAGGTGACCGTGTGGCAGCCGCCGGCCAGGCTGGCATACCTGTGGCACCTCGGGGCCGACCGGGCCCATGCAACCGAGGTCGACATCCGCTTCATCGCCAAGGACGAGGCCAGCACCAGGATCGAGATCGAGCACCGAGGCTGGGAGCGGCTGGGCGAGGCGGCCGACATCTGGCGCGCCCGCAACCAGACCGGGTGGCGGACCCTGCTGCCGCACTTCCTGGCCGCGATCGGGGCCGGACAGCCATGACGCCCGGCCTGCCTGGGCTGCCCGAGGCGTCCGGCAGGAACAAATGACCGACGACCGCGACAACCGGATGCGCGCGGCCGAGGATGGGAGCCGACGATGACGGTAGCCAAGGTGATCGGGTACACCACGAAACCGGAGTGCGCCGAGGAGAACGCGCGCCTGATCGGGAACGTGTTCGCGGAACTGGCTGAGCAGCAGCCCGACGGCCTGCGGTACGTCGCCTTCCGGCTCGACGACGGGGTGAGCTTCGTGCACGTCGCCCTGCTCGACGGCGACCAGAACCCGCTGACCACGTCGGCGGCGTTCGGCGAGTTCCAGGCCGGGATCATGGACCGCTGCGCGCAGGGCCCGGTTCCGGCCGACGCGACGGTCGCGGGATCGTACCGGATGCCCGCAGGCTGATCAGTGCCCGGGAGGCCTGGCGGGCGGCAGCCAGGGGGCCGCCCGTCCGCCGCGGCCCGTACGAGCTCAGCCGCGCCGCTGCTGCCAGCGCGGCTCGCGCTTGCCGAGAAAGGCCCGGATGCCCTCGCGGGCGTCGGGAAGCTGGCTCGTGGCCGCCATGACCTCGATGGCGTAGGCGTAGGCCTTCGCCTGGTCCAGGTCGATCTGGGCGTACAGCGCCTGCTTGCCGATCCCCTTGCTCTGCGCCGACCCGCGGGTGACCCGCTTGAGCAGGTCGTAGACCGCGGCGTCGAGTTGCCCGGCAGGCACGACGTGGTTGACCAGCCCCCAGTCGAGCGCCGTGCGCGCATCGATGACGTCACCGGACAGGGCCAGCTCCGCCGCCCGCTTCCGGCCGATGTTCCTGGCGATCGCCACCATCGGGGTGTGGCAGAACCAGCCGCCCTTACCGCCCGGGGCGGCGAACCCGGCGTCCTCGCTGGCCACCGCGAGGTCGGCGGAGGCGACCAGCTGGCAGCCGGCCGCGGTGGCGAGGCCGTGCACCCGAGCCACCACGGGCTGCGGGACCTGCTGGATGAGCGTCATCAGCTCGGTGCAGGTCATCAGCAGGGAGCGGACCGCCGCCAGGTCGGCGTCGGCGACCTGAGCGAAGTCGTGACCGGCGCTGAACACCGGTCCGTTGCCCGCCAGCATGATGCCGAGCGCGTCGCTCTCGCCGATCCGGGAAAACGCGGTGATCAGCTCGCGCATGTGCCCCAGGGACAGCGCGTTGCGCCGCTGCGGGCGGTTCATCGTCACGGTGGCGAACTCGCCGGACCACTCGACCAGGATGTGCTCGAACTCCATGACGGCCTCCTTCGCGCCCACGTGCAGCCTACGACGCGAGCATCGGGCCAGCGCCTAGCTCTCCGCGGGACGGCGGGCCAGTCAGCCGGCCGGGCCGTTGATGAGGGTCACGGCAGCCGAGTGGCGCTGGCCGGCCCGGTCGAGCCAGGTGATGCCGACCCGGTCGCCCGGATGGTGCCGCCCGAGCACGGACTGCAGCGCGAGCGGCGAACCCACCCGATTCCCGTCTGCGCTGACGATCACGTCCCTGGCCGCCAGGCCGGCCGCGCTGGCCGGGGAGCCGCCGAACACGCCGGCCACGACGACGCCGTGACCATGGGGCACCCCGCCCGCCGCGGCCTGGGTTGCTGACTCGACCGCCACGCCGAGGAATCCGGTCGCGCCGATATGCACGGTGCTCGAGGCCGCCCCTGACACGATCCGCCGCGCGATCGACAGGGCCCGGTTGATCGGTATCGCGAACGCCTGGGTCGCGCCGCGCAACTGGAAGCCGCCATGACCGGAGGCCGCCGTGTTGACGCCGATCACCCGGGCGGCCTTGTCGACCAGCGGGCCGCCCGAGTCGCCCGGCTTGATCGGCGCGTTGTGCCCGATCAGCCCGGTCAGCCGCTCAGTAGTGCCCGCCGCCGCGTCCGAGGCGGTAACCGACGCGCCGAGACGGATGATCCGGCCGGTCACGACCGACGGCGAGCCGCCGCGCCCGCCGGCGTTCCCGATGCCGATCACCTTCTGTCCCACGCTGGCCAGGGCAGAGTTGCCGGTCCGCACCGTCCGCAGCCCGGAGGCACCGCGCAGCTTGAGCACCCCGATGTCGTGGCTCCGGTCGTAGCCGAGCACGGTGGCCGTGTAGGTACGCCCGTTGCCGATGTCGGTGACCCTGATCGATGTGGCGCCCTCCATCACGTGGTTGTTCGTCAGTACCTCGCCTGATGGCGTCAGAACCAGCCCGGTGCCCGCGGCTTTCGCATGCTGGTAGCCGAGGGTCGTGACGATGTCGACCAGACCGGGATCGACGCTGGCGGCGATCGTTCCGGTGGACCGCGCCGCGTGCCCGGGCGAGATGACGTGGCTTCCTGAGTTCTCCAGTCCCCAGTAGCTCGCCAGCGCGATCACCGCGATGAGCAAGGCGGTCACGAACCTGTGCCGCACGGGCGGGCGGTTCGGCCGACCGCCGCGGAAGCCGGGCGGGCCGGGCGGGGGCGGCGGGGGACCGAACGGACCCGCCGGGCCGCTAGGTTCCATCGGCCCCGGCCAGCGCACGGGGCTCGCGGTGCCCGGCGCTGCTTCCGCTCTGATGCCGGTGCGAGGATTGTAGCTGCTGGCCATGCGGTCGGCTCCCTGGGCGCTTAGCCGTCGGCTGAATGCGACACCATCCTTGACCGTGGACCTGAAAGCGGGCTGAATGCGACCTGACCGCCGCCTCGGACTATTCCCCATCCGGTTGCACCAGTAACGACTCATGGCGACCGATCCCGGTCACCTCTGGGCTATTTACCTAATCCCTTCGCCGACGACTGGCAGGCGGCGCTCCTAGCCGACCCGGCCCGGTGCATCGCGGCCGACGTGCACGCGCTGGACGTGGCTATGCCGAGCGCGATAATCGCGGCCATGAGGCCGGCCACCAGGACGATCGGGATCGCGGCCGACGCCTGAGCCCAGCGGACCGCCGTCCGGAGCCAGGCCAGGACTGGGTTCGGGCCACGTTCCAGCAGTTCGGTGCGCGGCGGGCCGTCCTGCATGGTCAGCTTCGTGAAGATCGCGAACATCGAGGCGAGCCGCGGGTCGCGTGCCTCCAGGGCACGATCCAATCCGTTCAGAAGGGACTGCTGGGCGGCTGGCAAACTCACGCGCACCCACTGCCCTGGAATGACCCGGCCAAACGCGCTCCGGGTCGCCGCTGCCCGGCATGCCTGCCTACCAGTTGTACCAGCGGCGACGGCGCGACCGGCCGACTCCCTCGCCCATCCGGATCACGAAGCCGAGCAGCCACACGACCAGTGCGATCAGCGCGATCCACCACAGGACGTGCAGGCCGAAGCCGAGCAGTCCCAGAATGACGATGACGAGCAGCCCGATAAGGATCACCGACATCAGAAAGCCCCTCTTTCCCCATTATCTTGCCAAGCAGCTACCCGCGTCATTTCCGCCAAACATGGGCCAAGCACCTCAGCAGGCCTCGGTCGTCGGTCGAGCACGGCACGCCGTCATGTCATAGCGGGCTCTGAAGTTCGCCACAGCCGGCTGAGAGCGCGGCCGAGCACGCTGAAGGCGATCAGGACAAAGAGTCCTCATGAGAGGTGAGCAAAGCTATGACCTCCGTGGTGTGGGCGAACATCGCCCTAGCCGTACCGTTCGTGCTAGCTATCGTCGGGATCCCGCTGTGGATGACCTGGAAGCCGGCGGACGTCAGTTCTGGGATCGGCCCCGCTGGATGACCGCGTCCCGGCTGCTGGCGACCTGCCCGGCGTCGATGCCGCCCGCGCGCCACGGCCGCGGGCAGCGCCACCGTCAGGCCCCACCCGGGCATGACCCCGACCCTGGCATGCGTGTCGGCGAACCTCGCTCCGAGGCGACCAGGAAGTCGCAAGCCAGCGCCAGCGCGCACATCGGGCCCGGCGTCGAGCCCGGCCAGTGCCTCCCGCAGCCCGCTCAGCAACCCCGCCGAGATCGCGTTGCGCCGCTCAGGGCGGTTCAGTGTCACCACCGCCACCAGATCGGCGCGACGGCCTCCTCGCCGCCGATCCTAGCTGGCGCCCGGGCGGGAGCGCCCTCCTTCATGATCGTGGATACTTCTCAGCAGATATGCCGAAAATCATCCACGATAACGGCATCGGAGAACCGCCTCACTCTGATGGGGGCAGGCCTGTCGACGGTTCTGGATCAGCACGCCGGGATCGATCGATCTCAGTACCTGACGATCAGGCGGCGCAGTCCTGAAGTCGGCGAGCCGCGCCGAGTTCCTCGGCGCCGTGCGGCGCCGCTCGGTCAGGCCGGTCCTGGTGCCTGGCGGGCCGCAGGGAGCCAGATCAGGAAGGTCGTGCTCCCCGGCCGGCTGGCCAGCGAGAGCCTGCCGCGGTGAGCGGTCACCACCGCTCGCACGATCGCCAGCCCGAGACCGGTGCTGGCAGCCGTGCGCGAGCGGGCGGTGTCACCCCTGGCGAAGCGCTGCCAGATGTGCTCCTGCAGTTCGGCGGGGATGCCGGGGCCGTCGTCCGAGACGGTGAGTTCGACGCCGTCATCGGCCTCGACGCCGTCATCGGCCTCGACGCCGCCATCGGCCTCATTAGCCTCATCGGCTCCGGCCGCCGGCGTCCTGGCCACGCGCACGGTGACCGTGGTTCCGCGCGGCGTGTGCGTCCGCGCGTTGCCGAGCAGGTTGGCGAGCACTTGGTGCAGCCGGTGCTGGTCACCGGTGATGACGACCGGCTCGGCGGGCAGGGCGAGCACCCAACTGTGATCCGGGCTGGCGACCCGCGCGTCGCTGGTGACCTCGACCGCGAGCCGGGTGAGGTCGACCTCCTCGTGCGCCAGCGGACGGCCCGCGTCGAGCCTGGCGAGCAGCAGCATGTCGTCGACCAGCCGGCTCATCCGTTCGGACTCGGCGTCCACCCGGCCGAGCGCGGTGCGGACGTCCGGGCTCAGGTCGCCGCCCGTGCGAAGCGCAAGCTCGGCGTACCCGCGGATTCCGGCCAGCGGGGTGCGCAGTTCGTGGCTGGCGTCGGCGACGAACCGCCGCAGCTTCGCCTCGCTCGCCTGGCGGGTGGCGAGCGAGGCTTCCATGTGGCCGAGCATCTGGTTGAACGCCTTGCCGAGCCTGCCGACCTCGGTGCGCGGATCGGCCTGCGGAACCCGGTGCGGCAGCTCGACGTCGCCGCTCTCCAGCGGCAGGTCGCTGACCTCTGTGGCCGTGGCCGTGACCCGGCTGAGCGGGCGGAGCGACAGCCGGATCCAGCCCATGCCGATCACGCCCATGACGATCAGGGCGGTGCCGAACACGGTCACCTCGATCAGCTCGAGTTGGCTGACGGTATCCCGCACGCCGCTCAGCGGCAGCCCGGCGATGTGCACGTCACCTTCGGGCCCGATGAGGGTCGTGAGCCGGTACTGGCCGAGGCCGGACAGGTTCCGGGTGCGCGGACTGCTGGGCCGCGGGCCGTTATCTGCCGGCAGGCGCCTCAGCACCGCCAGGTCCGCGGCCGAGACCCGCGCCGCGATCAGCCGGGGCCCCTGGCTGGTATCGGTCACGATGCACGCGTACCAGAGGCGCCCGCCTGCCAGCCGGGCAGCGAAGGTCCCTACCGCCTGGCCGAAGGCGATCTGTGAGGACTCATTGGCACGGCGGCACGGGTTACCAGATGCAGGCACCGCGCCGGGACCTTCGTCAGGCGAGTGCTCGATGCTTATCAGGACCCGGCCGGCCAGGTTGACCTGCTGATCCAGCTTGTTGAGCAGGAAGTCGCCGAGCGCGACCGTGGTGACGATCCCCACCCCCACGCTGGCCAGGGTGAAGAGAGCCAGCAGGCCGGCGATCAGCCTGGCTCGCAGCGTCCGCCCGGCCAGCCAGCGTCTCCCTCCGGCGAGCCAGCCGCCGAGCGGTCCCGCGAAATTCATCCGGCCGGGGGCCTGAGCACGTAGCCGACGCCGCGGACGGTACCGATCATCGGCTCACGGCCGGCATCGATCTTCTTGCGCAGGTACGAGATGTACAACTCGACCACGTGCGCCTGGCCGCCGAAGTCGTAGTGCCACACCCGGTCCAGGATCTGGGCCTTGCTCAGCACCCGCCTCGGATTGAGCATCAGGTATCTGAGCAGCTCGAACTCGGTAGCGGTCAGGTCGATGATCTGGCCGCCGCGGCATACCTCGCGGGCGTCCTCGTCCATGGTCAGGTCACCGACCTCCAGCACGCCGCCGGCCGCGGACCGGGCGATGCCCGCGCGGCGGAGCAGGCCGCGCAGCCTGGCGAGCACCTCCTCCAGGCTGAACGGCTTGGTGACATAGTCATCGCCGCCCGCCGTGATGCCCGCGATCCGGTCTTCGACCGCGTCCCTGGCGGTGAGGAACAGCACGCAGACGTGCGGACTGGCCGCGCGAAGCCTGCGCAGCACCTCCAGGCCGTCGAAGTCGGGCAGCATGACGTCGAGGACGACCGCGTCGGGCTGGAACTCCCGGGCGGTCCGCACGGCCGAGCTTCCGTCGGCCGCGGTCCTGACCTCCCAGCCCTCGTAGCGCAGCACGCTCGCGAGCACCTCCGCCAGGGTTGGCTCGTCATCCACCACAAGAACCCTGATCGCGGTACCGTCGGCGCGGGCGAGGCCCCGCGGCGCGCGCTGGGCGGTACTCATGTGCACTATCCTCCATCGCACCGCGATGAGCTGGCTCTGCGGTTCCTCTGAGTTTCCTCTGCGGGGCCAGGCCTGGCCAGGTCGAGCTCGCCACGCTGCCCGGGGTTACGGCGCGGCAAGCTGCGTCTCGGCGAGGGCGCCAGGGTAGAAGCGGCGGGCGGCGTCGAGCAACTCATCGAGCGGCGGCCACCAGGGGCCGTGCTGCAGCGACCTCAGTGCAACCACAATCTGGGCAGCCACAATCTGGGCAGGCACAATCTGGGCAGCCACGGTCTGAGCTGCCTGGGCCTGAGTGCCGGCCAGGCTCGCGACGGCGACGCGCCGCGGCCGCACGGCGCGCAACGGGCCCAGGTACAGATCGGCCGCCGCGCCGTCGGGCTGGGCCGGCACCATGACCAGGTAGTAGTCGGGCAGCTCGAAGCGCTTGTCCCGCCAGGCGGCTAGCGCCTCCGCGGCGCCGACCTCGAATCCGGCCGCTCCTTCTGGCCTGGCGGGGACGTCCCACATCGCCCGCCACCGCGCGGCGACGTCGGCCAGCGGGTCATCGGGAACGATCACGTAAGTGGACCGGTGCCTGGCCGCATCGCGCAGGGCAAGTGCGCCGGCCTCCCAGCCTGGCCGTGCCGCGGCAGGCTGGCCGGCTCCCGGCGCCTCGGCGGCTGGAGCGCGGGCGACCGAGACGTTCGGAGACCGGGCAAGTCCGGCGAGGATCCCCTCGTCCGACTCGCCGACTAGAACCACCACCGTGGAAGATTCGCGCCGCATCGGCATGATCCTAGAACTCGCGCCTGCCTGGCCGCGAAGCCATCGGCTAGCGGGCCGGATGCCAGGGCAGGCGGTAAGCGCGGTACGAGCTGACGCCCGGGGGAAGCTCGGCGTTCAGCAGCAGCCGCCCCGCCTGGCTGAACTCGGAAAAGGACGGCAGCACTCCCCAGCCCACGAACAGATCCCGGTTGCGGGTGGTCTGCGCGCTGCCCTCGGCGCCGGCCAGCAGCCCCTCAGGCTGGCTGTCGGAGCTGACCAGGGTCGCGACCCGGTCAGCGAGGTCCAGCCTCACGGTGACGACGCGGCTGTGCGACAGCAGCGTCCCCGACTCGGCTGCCTCGTCGTCGAAGATGGTGTACTCGCCGCTCCCGATGGCCTCGGGATCGTGCTGGAAGGCGAAGATCTCGCCGGCCCGGTCGAGCACCTGCCCGCGGGCGGCACGGAGCGTGAACGTGCTCTGCTTGCCGCCGAGCTCCCAGATGATCCTGCCTGTGCGCGAGCTGACCTTGTAGATCGTCCAGGTATAGCGGGAACTGATCAGCAGGTTGCCGTCGGTGTCGAGGTGGACGGCGTTGATGTGGAACCAGTCCCACGGCGTGCTGGCCGAGGCGGGTCTTGGCACCTCGCTGGCCCGGTAGGGGACGTGGCCGATGGTGTTCCACTGGAACAGCACCTTGCCGGTGGCGATGTCGATCTCCTGGACGATGTCGTCGACGACGGTCTGGCTGACCGGTCCGCGCGGTGACCTCAGGTGGGCGGTAGCCGTGCTGGTCGCGGTGATCAGGGCCGTGTTCCGAGGCGTGATGAGGAACTCGTGCCAGTCGGTCGCGTAGCCGTTGCCCGCCGTCACCTGGGCTATCTTCCGGTACCTGTCGTCGTAGACATAGTCCGTCCACTTCGCCCGGCCGCCCTGCCTACTGAGCTGGCACCAGGTCAGCACGGGCCGGCCGTGGTACATCTGGGTGCGGAAGTCGGTGGCCAGCTCGCCGTACGGCAGGGGACGGAACCAGATCACCCTGCCCGTGCGACTGACGATCTCCGGCCCGCTCGGGTAGCCGCCGCCGGACGGGGTGAGGAAGATGTCACCATTGCCGTTGTCCGCGCCGTGCGTCAGCACCATGACCGGCGGTGCCTGGCCCGCTGCCGAGTCGCGGGGCGTCAGGCCAGCGCATCCGGCCGCCCCGGTCAGTGCCGCCAGCGCGCCCGCGAGCGCGCCGGCAGCCGCTGCTCGTGCGCGCGCCAGGCCGTCCTGACCCCGCCACCCACCGGCCTTCGCTGCCACGTCCAGCCTCTCGCCTCGGACACGAGTCACCGTCATGCTAGGGCGTCGGCGTAGATATGGCGGCGCGATCCCGCCTGCGCAAGACTGAGCTCGCACCGACGGACCATGAGGGGCGGTGGCGGGCAATGGCCGGATTCGTGCTGGGACCGCGGGAGGGCCCGGTCTACGGCTTCCACGGATCCCGCGTGGTGATCAAGGCGTCGGGCGAGCAGACCTTGGGACAGCTCGCCATCATGGAGTCCACCTATCCGCCTGGCCTGTCCGTGCACACTCACGCCCACGCCGGCGAGGACGAAATGTTCTACCTGCTAGCCGGCGAGCTCAAGGGTTCTTGCGGCGATGACAGCTGGACCGCAGGTGCGGGCAGTTTCGTCTTCGTGCCCCGTGACCGCCCGCACAGCTTCACCGTCACCAGCGACGAGCCGGCGACCGCCCTGGTGATCACCGGACCGCCCAGGCTCGACCGCCAAGTCATGGCGCGCAACGAGCCCGCGCCGCTATGAGCGAGGAGGCCGCGACCGTCCCTGCCGTGCGGGGCCTGTACTCGCCGGAGAGCTACGGCCGGATCGGCGCCGGAGCCGACGCGGCGGCCATCAACGCCGCGGTCGCGGCGGCTCAGGCCGCCGGCGGCGGGGTGGTCGTGCTGTCCCAGCCCTACGCGGTCGAGTCGACGATCGCCGTCGCCGCCGGACCGGCCGTGCACTTCTGGTGCCTCGGCGCGGGAAACCGGCAGGTGAACCCCGACTCGCTGACCGGCGGGTACGTGCGGCCCGCGAACGGCTTCGGCAAGAACACGCCGCTGTTCTCGATCGGCAAGGCGTCCGCACCGACCACGAACCCGTGCGGGACCACGTTCTGGATGCCGCGGATCTCCGGGACCGCGCCGAACGGCACGGCGATCAAAGGGTGCACCGGGATCCTCGTCACCGATACCGCCGACGTGCACATGGTGGAGCCGTTCCTGGTTAATTTCGACCGCGGCGGCGCGAGCGGAACCGCCGTCCGCCTCGCCTCGGCCACGGCGGGCCACGGTGTGGGGTTCTGCGTGACCGGCGGCATCATCTCGAGTTGCTGGCGAGGCATCGACGGTGACGGCGCCGGCGTGACCGACCTGCGCCTGTCCGGCCTGCTCGAGCACTCCAACACCTTCGGCATCACGCTCGGCGCGACGGCCGGCGGCGGCGGGCTCCAGATGTCCGGCTGCCACCTGGTGTACGCTGCGGCGCCGGCCGGGTCGCACCGGCTGTCGCTCGGGGCGGTCGCGGGCGACTTCGTGATCACCGGAAACTACTTCGACAAGAACGGCCAGAGCCCGGCGGTGGTCCTGGCCACGGCCAGGGGCAAGATCAGCGATAACCACTTCCTGGCCGACACCGCGTGCACCGGGCCAGTCGTCACCGTCGCTGCCGCGAGCCAGGCGCTCACCTTCCGCGGCAACGACTGCCGGGCCAATGGCTCGCCGATGACTGCCCTGCTCCAGCTACTCGCGGGCGCCGGGGGCGCCCCGTCCAACGGCGTCTACGACGGGAACAACGTCTACGGCCCCCACCCGGCGCTGATCGCGCCGCTGATCGACAAGAGCGCCGTCGCCATTCCGCCGACCAGCACCGCGACCACCTATGTCGCCGGGAACGTGGTCGGCAGCTGAGCCCGGCACGGTCCCGGCGACCCAGGCGCTCCTGCTCGCCGGCCGCTGACGTTGACCGCCGTGGCGCCGGCCGGCGGCCAGCCGGCGGTCGGCCGCGCCCGCGACCGCGACCACGCAGACGACCGTGACCAGCAGCAGCCAGCCCGATCGCAGGTCTTTCGCGCTGGTGAAGCCGTGCACCACCGCGACCGGGTAGGCGGCGTAGCCGAGCCAGTGCACCAGGCACCACAGCCGCCAGCCGACCCGTGCCCGCAGCAGGCTGGTGACGAGCACCGCGATGGCGAGGTCGAGGGCGACGGCGCCGAGCCCGACGGGCAGCGGCTCGTACCCGGCCGTGAACGGCACGAGGACGGCGACCAGCCTGATCGTGACGTAGCTGTCGGCGACCGCGGTCAGCACATGCACGGCGAGGAATGTCACGGCGATCAGCGAGACGCGCCGGTGCAGGCCGATGACGGCGAACCTCGGCAGCCCGGGCACGCGGACCTTCTCGGCCACGACCACCCCGAGGACAACCACCAGCGTCAACAAGACCATCGCGACGATGCCGGTAGCCCGGCTGGCGTACCACAGGGCGGTCGAGCCCGCCGCGCTCATGCCGTTCCGCAGGCCGGCGGTTTCGCCTGCATCAAGACCCTCCGGACGTGGCATGCGTGCCGCCCGATGACGACGCGGGCGCGACCGAGGCCGCGCCTGGGCGAGCCGAGCTTGCGCTGGACGTCCCCGTGCCTGAAGTGCCTGCTCCTGAGGTCCCGGTCGAGCCGGTGGAGCGGTCCTGGCCCGTCGCCGCCTTGCCGTGCGCGGCACCGTGCGCCGAGCCGGGCAGCGCGGCGGCGATGGTTCCGGACGCCGCCGCGCTGACAATGGCGACGGCGGCCGTGATCGCGGATAGCCGCCGCACGCCGCGGCGCCTGAGCGCCGAGGCAGGGCGTGAACGGCCGGGTGGGTCGGCTGCCATCGGTCCTGCTTTCCTGTCGTCTGCCCGCGGCGTGTCGTTCTGCCGGGGCGCACCCGAGTCGAGGATCCGAGACCCGGCGCTCGGGGACATCTGGCGTCCTTCTCAATCGCCTCTGAACGCGTTCGCCAATCCGGTTGAGAAAGGTTTGAGAGCCACTCGCGAGCCGGCTCGCCGTTACCGCCGTCGACCCCGCCAGCCTGGGTGCTGGCGGGGCCGGGCCTGCTCCGGCCGGCCGCGCCCACCACTGCCCCGACATGGGCAGCCGGTCGCACGGAGCGGCCAGGGGGCCAGCCCGCAGGGGCTGAGCGTGACGGCAGCCACGGGCGGCGCCTCAGCCGGACGACCTCACAGGTGGTAGGCGTACTCGCGGAACTCCCAGTCGGTCACGAACCTTTCGGACCGCTCGATCTCGTTCCGCTTGTACGCCAGGAACGAGCCGACGAAGTACTCGCCGCGCACGTCGGCGAGCTCGCGGTCGGCCTCGAGCGCGTCCGGCGCGTCGGGCAGCCGGGCAGGGAGCAGCTCGGCCCTGGCCGGGTCGTAGCCGTACCCCTCCAGCTTCGGGGGCGGCTCCGCCTTGTCCCTGATGCCGAGGAACACGGCCGCGCCGATGGCCGCCATCGCCAGGTACCGGTTGGCGGTAGCGTCCCCGAGCCTGACCTCCATCCGCGCGCCGGGCCCGCGCTCGGGCGGGATCCGCACCATCGCGCTGCGGTTGTCCAGGCCCCAGTCGCTCAGCCAGGGCGAGTGACGCGTCCCATATCAGGACGGCTCGGGCCAGGGCCGCCGACACCGAGCGGATCGGCTGGCTGCGGGCAGGCGACCACGCTCGGGTGATAGACACGATGGATGAGTTCCAGGCCGTCCGACCCGAGGCAAAGTTCGCGCACTACCTGATGATGGTCGCGGCGCTGGGCAGCGGCGCCGTGACCGCGCCGGGCCGCGCGTTCAGCGACTACGAGAACTCGATCGGGACGGGACAGATGCATCTGTGGTTCGACCGGCCCGCGGCCGGCTGGACGGGGCCGGCCGGCCAGCCCGCGCCGGCCGGCCGGTAGGAAGGAGGCGCCATGGCGGAGTACCGGCGGATCCTGCTCGACGGCTCCTGCGTGCAGGTTCGCCGCGACGGCGACGACCTGGTGGCCGGGGACGGCCGCCGGGTCGCGGCACGCGACGCCGTGCACCTGCCGCCCGTCGTGCCGACGAAGATCATCGCCGTCCATCTCAGCCACCGCAGCCGGGTCGCCGAGTTCGGCGCGACGCTGCCCCCGGCGCCGACCTACTTCCACAAGCCGTCCGCGCTGGTCGGTCACGTCGGCACCGTGGTGCGCCCGGCGAGCTGCCGGTACCTCAACTACGAGGAGGAGGTCGCGATCGTGATCGGGCGCACCTGCCGCGGCGTCACGTCGGCCGAGGCAGCCGGCTACATCGCCGGGTACACGATCGCGAACGACTTCGGGCTGCACGACTTCCGCGACACCGATGCCGGATCGATGCTGCGCGTGAAGGGCTCGGACACCCTGGCGCCGCTCGGGCCCGGCCTGGTCACCGGCTGGGACTTCCGCGGCAAGCGGCTGCGCACCTATGTCAACGGCACCCTGGCGCAGGACGGATCGACCGACGAGATGCGGTGGGACATGCACTACCTGGTCGCGGACATCGCCAGGACGATCACGCTGTACCCGGGCGACGTGCTGTCGGGAACCCCGGCGAACTCCCGCCCGGTCCAGCCCGGCGACGTCGTCGACGTCGAGGTGGACGGCCTGGGCAGGCTGGTCAGTCACATCGTCGCCGGGCCAGAGCCGGTCGCCGCGGACTACGGTGCCCAGCCGACGGCGAGCGAGGAGGTCATCTCCACCGCGCTCGGCAGCGACTGGGAGTTCCGCGGCATCAGGCCGCCGGTCAGGACCTAGCGGGCGCCGCGAAGTGGATCTTCGTGCCTGGCTGGCCCAGGCGGCCGAATCGGTCGAGCGCTGGCAGTCGGAGTACTCCCCGTTTGAGCCGCACCCGTCGCTCCGGGTCAGCGACGAGGGGTTCGCCGCTGCATTCTCCGAGTTCGCCGACCGGATGCGAGGGAACTACCCGTACTTCCACCCGTCTTACGCCGGCCAGATGCTGAAGCCGCCGCACCCGGCCGCCGTCGCGGGCTACGTCGCCGCGATGCTTGTCAACCCGAACAACCACGCGCTGGACGGCGGCAAGGTCACCTCGCAGATGGAGAAAGAAGTCGTCGGCGAGCTGGCGGCGATGTTCGGCTATCGGACCCACCTGGGCCACCTGACCAGCAGCGGGACGATCGCGAACCTGGAGGCGCTGTACGTCGCGCGCGAACTGCACCCCGGCCGCGGCGTCGCCTACAGCGCCGACGCGCACTACACGCACGCGCGGATGTGCGGCGTGCTCGGGATGGCGGGGACGGAGGTCGGCACCGACGCGGCCGGGCGGATCGATCTCGACGCACTCGACCGGCTGCTGGCCGGCGGAAGCATCGGGACGGTGGTCGCGACGGCGGGCACGACCGGCCTCGGCGCGATCGACCCGGTGCAGGACGTGCTGGCGATGGCCCGCAGGCACGGGGTTCGGGTGCATGTAGACGCCGCGTACGGCGGGTTCTTCACGCTGCTGGCCGGCGCGGAAGGGCGGACGGGCCTCGACCCGCGGCCGTGGCGGGCGATCGGCGCCTGCGACTCTGTCGTCGTCGACCCGCATAAGCATGGCCTTCAGCCCTACGGCTGCGGCGCCGTGCTGTTCGCCGATCCCGGCGTCGGCCGGTTCTACGCACACGACTCGCCGTACACCTACTTCACCTCCGACGAACTGCACCTCGGCGAGATCAGCCTGGAGTGCTCCAGGGCCGGTGCCGCGGCGGCGGCGCTGTGGCTGACGTTCCGGCTGCTGCCGCCAGAACCTGGCGGGCTCGGCCGGGTGCTCGCGGCCTGCCGCCAAGCGGCGCTCGACTGGGCGGACTTGCTCGCGGCCTCGGACCGGCTGCGGCTGTACCAGTCACCGGAACTCGACATCGTCTGCTACTTCCCGGTCACCGCCGGGACAAGTCTCGGCGCGATCGACCGGGCCTGCGCCCGGATCCTGGCAGACGGCATGCGCGACACCGAGCGCCCGGTGTTCGTCAGCACCATGACCGTCGGGAGGGATGCCTTCGCCAGGCGCCATTCGGACGTCACCGCCGACCAGGAGCGCGCCAGGGTCCTGCGCAGCGTGCTGATGAAGCCGGAGTCGGCGAGCTACGTCCGCCAGCTCCACGCCCGCCTCGAACACCTGGCCCGCTGATTCCTGGCCACCCGGAATGTCATGGCGGACTAGTCGTCCAGGGACTCGCGGCAGCCTATTCGTCCCGGGAGTCTCGCAGGGTGAACCAGTGTGTCGTGACTTGCACCCCGGCCGCGGTCTGGCAATGAAGCCGGAACGAGCCTCGCGGCACGGGCCGGATGGTGAAGGCGCCGACTTCGTCGATCACGGCCCTCGCGAACTCGCCATCGGCCGTGCTTGCTTGCACGTGCCCTGGTTGCGGCGGCACGAGCTGTCCGAGGAGGCTGTCCGCGGTTACCTCAAGCTCGAGAGTCATGTCCCCTGACGTGAACGTGAGATAGCGCAGGCTTGCCGACTCGGCGCGCGATGCCGCCAGGCTCGCATGGTCCTCTTCGGAGACCGAGTCGTAGGTCAGCGTGGCAAGCTCGGCGTCGATGCCACGCCATGCGTAAGCCGCCTTACCCATATCGGTGAGCTCAGCGGGCATGTCTGCGGCTGACCTGATGGCCTCACCGAGGGCATCGAGCAGCTGGTTGTCGTCGCTCCACCAGTCCCGGGACATTGGGTCAGTGCCTCATCTCGCCGTGCGCTCGCCGTCGATGACGGCGGCGAGCGGTGGGTAGTCTCTGAGCTTCCCAAGACACCTGCTGCGGACCGGTCCGATGCTGCCGACAGAGATTCCCAGTGTCGCGCTGATCTCCGCATAGCGGACCGGGGGGTCCGCGATCAGCATCGACAGCAGCCGCTGGCAGCGCGGGGGCAGCATGGCGAACGCCTCCCAGAGCGCGGCGTTGCGTTCGGCGATAAGCAACTCGTGCTCGGCCGGCGGCAGTTGCTCGTCGCGAGCGACATCCGGATCCAGCGCGGACTCGCTGACCGAGTGCTTGCTGGAAAGTCCTGCTATCCGAGCGCACTCGTGCCGCGTGGTCGTCGCGAGCCACCCGGGGAGCGCCGCCGGGTCACGCAGCGTGTCGATCCGTTCCACCAGGCGGAGCCATACCGTCTGGCCCACGTCCTCTGCCTCGGTGCGGGAGAGGTTGTAGCGACGGCAGATCGACCAGATCAGCGGAGCGCACCGTTCCACAATGGTGTCCCAAGCGCTCTTGTCGCCATTCCGCGCGCCGATCACCAGAGCGGCGAGCGGCGGCTTATCCAGCGTCACACTCCCCACCTTCCCAAGCAGATCGATGCCGCACAACCGGGGCCCGAGGGCGCTACCGGTGCGGGAATCGCCGGACGGTGGCGCCACGCGTTGCGAGGATCTCGTTCAGCGCCTGCCGGGCGTCACGACCGGGCTCGATCTTGCTTGCCACGGCACCGCTGACGGTCGCCGCGGCGAACGACGTCCCGTCCCAGCGCGCGAAGCCGAAGAAGTCCTGCTCTGCCGGACTGCCTTTCGGCGGCGCTGCCAGGCGGACCTTCTGGGCAAGATAGGTGCTCTCCACGCCGACGCCGGGAGCTGTCACATCGACCCAGGGCACGTCCGGGCTGAAGGATGCGCGCTTTCCGTCTGGGCCGGTCGCGCCCACGGCGGTGACCGCGGCCATGGCCGCGGGCCATACGGGCGTCTTGCCCGTCAGGCCTTTGGTCCACGACGGCAGGGGTTCGCCGTGGTCCCGCAGGTAGTCGATGTCCCCGTGGTTCCCGGCCGCCGCGACGAGCAGCATCTCCGAGCTGAGCAGGCTCACTGCCCGCGCCAGCGCTAGCGGCGGCTGACCATCATCGGTATAGCAGCCGAATGACAGATTCAGGATGTCCACGCCCGAACCGACGAAGTCGGCCATGATGTTCGCCGCGTCCCAGAGGCGCCCCACCGCCCTTACTCCGAGCACTGGCCGGACGATAAGTTCCGCGCCAGGTGCTTGCCGCAGGATCAGCCCGGCGACAAATGTCCCGTGCCCTTCGGACGCTGGCGGCACCGAGCGCTTGGCTGCTGATGCATCGATCAGATCGTGGGCGCGCGTGAAGTACGCGCCGGCCAGCCATTCATGTGCGTACAGCGGCGTATCGAGCAGCCCGATGCGCGCGCCCTGGCCCGGACTTGGCGCGCGTGGGTGCCACGCCGACTCGGGCGCACCGAGGCGTGCGGTCTCGGTGCCGCTGGCACGGTCAGGACGGGGGCTCGGTGCGGGGTCGACGTGCCCGGCAGAGTAAGGATCACCGCTGCCGCCGCCGCCGACATAGGGGAACCCTCGGACGGGCGAGATCACGCGGTTCTTTCCGATGGCAGGAACCCACTGGTCGTAGTCGGCGCGGAACTTCTCGCGCAACCGGAAGATCATGATGTCCAGGTCGCATGGCCCGGTCGCTGCGGCGCCACTCCGCGGCCGTCCGGCCGTCATGCTTTGGACCAGCATGTCGCGTTGCTGCGGAGTCCCCGCACCCGCCGCGACGTTCTCCAATTCGATCAGCGTGAGCCCGAGCCTCGCATTTCCCCCCGGAAGCTTCTTGAAGCCGGCGCGAAACTCCCCGAGCGCGGCGAGGACAACGTCCAGATCGGGCGTAGCTACCACAAGCTGACTTTTCTCGTATGCCCCGAGCACGCCTTCTTGCATTGACCTGGCCCCTTGTCTTCGTGGTGACTGCGCACCTTGTCTTTTAGAGGGCGTTGGCGGCAGTCTGATACATGCGGGACCCGTACTGCGACCTTTTCTTCGCAGCCAGGGTCGAATCTGCTCTTCCCGCCTTAACCATGACAGCGACCCTGGCCGAGAAGGCACGTGAGGCGCTCCGGCTGGCCGAGGCAGACCCTGGCCGGTCGGCGATGCTCGCTGCCTCGCTGGCCGAGCAGGCCAGGACCGCCAACGATCTCGCCGCCGCCGCGATTGCCGAGCGGGCGCTCGGGCTCGCGGCCTTGCACACAGATGATGCCGCGACCGCGATCAGGCACCTGCGGACGGCCATCGCGCTCGGCCGCCGGGCGCGGTCGCTGGGCCTGGTCGCCGAAGCCCGGATGACGTTGGCCTACGTGCTGAACGGGATGGGACGGTCCCGGCAGGCGGTACGCGAGATCGACGCCGCGCTGACCGCTCTGGATGGCGTTGAGCGCGCGCGTGCTGAGGCGCAGCGCGGGGCGATCCTGCAGCTTCTCGGCCGGCTCGACGAGGCACTCGCCAGCTTTCGCAGTGCGCTCCCCGTGCTGCGCCGCGCCGGCGACGACGTCTGGGTGCAGCGTGTCCTGTCCAACCGCGGTGTCGTCTTCGGTTACCGCAGCGAGTTCGCGGCCGCGACCAAGGACCTGCGCGAGGCCGGGAGCCTGTGTGACCGGCTCGGTCTCGGCCTGTCCGCGGGGTTCGTCCAGCAGAACCTGGGCTGGATAAGCACCATGCGCGGCGACGTGCCCGCGGCACTCCGCCACCTCGACCTGGCCGAGCGGCGATTCAGGGATCTTGGCTCACGGCTTGGCTTTATCCTCGTCGACCGCAGCGAGGTGTTGCTGTCGGCGCGCTTGCTGTCGGAGGCGAGACAGACGGCCGAGCAGGCCGTGCGCCAGATCGAACGCGAGGGTCAGCAGATCGCGCTCCCCGAGGCGAGGCTCATCCTCGCTCAGGCCGCTGCGCTGAGCGGGGATGGTGGCTACGCGGTGGAGCAGGCCAGGCGCGCGGTCGCCGAGTTCACGCGCCAGCAACGTCCGCACTGGGCTGCGCTGGCCAGGTTCGTGGTGCTGTCATCACGGCTCAGCGACGAGAACCTGCGGTCGCAGGTTTCCGTACGCCAGCTCGAGGTGGCAGCGAACGCGCTGACCGCGACAGGCTGGTCCGCGGCGGCGCTCGAAGCATGGCTGCTGGCCGGCCGGCTGGCGATTGGTCACGGCAGGAAGAACGAGGGCTCCCGGATCCTGCAGCAGGTCAGCCCGGCCCGCATGCGGGGCCCGGCCCTGCTGCGAAGCCGCGCATGGTATGCCGAGGCGATGGTCAGGCTGGCCGGGGATGACACCAGGGGCGCGACCGCCGCCGTCCGCAGCGGCCTGCGCGTTCTCGATGAGTACCGCGCCACGCTGGCAGCTACCGACCTGCGTGCCTACGCCTCGGGCCACCGCGGCGAGCTAGCTACCCTCGGCCTGCGTATCGCGCTCGCCGATGGCCGAGCCAGCCGGGTGCTGTCCTGGGCAGAACAGGGTCGCGCCCGGCACCTGCTGTCCCGGCCGGCCCGCCCGTCGGATGATCCCGAGCTGGCGGCGGTCCTGGCCAGGCTCCGGGTGACCGTAGCCGAACTGGAGGACGTCCGCCATGCGGGCCGCCGCCATCCCGGACTGGTCGGCCGGCAGGCGGCGCTCGAACGCCAGATCCGCGACTATTGCCGCAGGCAACCGCGCGGCTCTACAGGCGATCCGGTCCCGGCCGCCTCGGTTGCCGAGCTTGCCGCTGCCCTGGGCGATGCCGCATTGGTTGAGTTCATCCAGCTTGACGGGTCGCTGCACGTGGTGGTGGTCGTCGACGGCCGGGCGCGGCTGCAGCACGTTGGCGCGCTCGATCCCGTGCGGGATCTCGTTGAGCATGTGGCTTTTGCCTTGCGCAGGCTGGCCCGGCACCACAGCAGCCAGCAGAGCAGGTCCGCGGCGGTTGCCGTGCTCAGGCGCGGGGCAGCACGTCTGGACGCGATGCTGCTCGGGCCGCTGGAAGGCCTGATCATGAGCAGGCCGCTCGTCGTGGTCCCCACGGGGCACCTTCAGTCGCTGCCCTGGTCGACCTTACCGTCGTGCGCGAACCGCGCGGTGACGGTGGCGCCATCGGCCGCCTTGTGGCATGCCGCCCAGCGCCGAGAGCCGAAACCGCCACGGAACGTCATCGTAGTGGCCGGCCCCGGCCTTCCCGGCGCACGCGCAGAAGCCGAGGCCGTGGCCGCCATCCACCAGACGAAGGCGCTCATCGACTCCTCCGCTACCGTGCGAGCGGTGGCAGCGGCGCTGAACCAGGCAGACATGGTTCACCTGGCCGCACACGGGCGGGTGCGCGCCGACAATCCCCTGTTCTCATCACTCAGGCTCGCCGACGGGCCCCTGACGGTCGTGGACCTGGAGCTGCTCGAGCGGGTCCCTCCGCTGGTCATACTTGCGGCCTGCGACAGCGGACGCCCGGTCGTCTGTGCGGGCGACGAACTCCTCGGTTTCAGCTCGACGCTGCTGTCGCTCGGCACGGAGCAGCTCGTTGCCTCCGTCATACCGATCCCCGACCCGGAGACCACTCCCCTGATGATCGCGTTCCACCGGCAGCTAGCCGCCGGCCAGCTCACCGCGGAAGCGTTGCTGCATGCCCAGCGCCAGATTGCCGACGGCGAGACAAAAGCGATGGCGGCGGCCGCGGGCTTCGTCTGCATCGGCGCGGGACTGAAGCCGCCTGCCTTGGCCTCGGTCGCTCCCGTTGCCATGGGTGACCAGTTGCCGTAACCCCGAGCCTGATCTTCCGCTCGCCGGCTCGGCGCTCAGCACATCTATCAGCGTGAGGAACTCGGGCTCCGAAGTGACAAGCCCGCACGCGGCAAACGGTTGGGCGAGCTGAGGCGCAGGCAGCCAGTCCAGAAGGAGACAGGAATGACGCATGGAGACGGAATCCGCCGCAACGCCGCCAAGATCACCGCCGGGCAGCGAGCCCGGCTGCGGGATGCTTCATCGCCCTGGACTCCGACCCTCGTTTCGTCTATCCGGCCGGGCTGGCAGACCGCGCCGAACAACGGCTGGTCCGGCTGGGCCTCGCTGGGCGGCAATATCCCCACCCTCACTGCCCTGCCCTAGTCGTCCCGGAACTCCCGGCAGCCTAATCGTCGCGGGAGTCTCGCCGGATGAACCACCTCCGGACTCAGTGCGGCAGGACTGCCGCTGCGGCGCTCACCGGAAGCGGCGCCCGCACTGCTCAGCGAGGTTCCCCGGCGAGCGCATTGTCGACCCAGGACCGCAGTGCGGCCAACGGCACGGCGCCAGTCTGCCGGGCGGCAACCCGCCCGCCGCGCAGCACCAGCAAGGTCGGGATGGCCTGGACCCCGAACCGCTCCGAAATCTGCGGCGCGGCGTCGACGTTCACCTTCACCAGCTTCACCTCGCCCGCGAGATCGCGGGCAAGCTGCTCGAGCGCGGGGCTGACCATGCGGCACGGTCCGCACCACGGCGCCCAGAGGTCGACGATGACGGGGATCCTGGCGGCGTCCGCGACATCGCCGAAGCTGGTGTCGTCGGCGTCGGCGATCCACGGCAGCGGCTGATGGCACTTGCCGCATCGAGGGGTGCCGACCGCCGCGCCCGGCACCCGGTTTGTCTGGCCGCAGTGTCCGCACCGGATCAGCCCGCTTTGCATGGCATTATTCTCCCCCGCGGGCGACGGGACCGGGACCGAGGCGATGCCGGCAATGGCCGATCGCGAAGTCCTGGCGGGACCCGATCGCCGCTCACCTCGGATGGACAAACGCCCGATGGTACGCCAATCCGGATCGGGCTCCGCCCGGATCGCCCTTACCGCCTGACACATCAGAAACTTTAGACTCGGCTGCCCCGCCGCTCGGACCGCGCCACCCGTCCGGCGTGGGCTGAAAGGCTCGTATCACTACTTGTGGCTCCGCAAAGCTCACAAGTCGGACACGATTTTGGGCGCACGTAATGATATGTCGCCGGCCTGCAGAGCGGCTCGACGAGGCGGCTCGACGAGGCGCGTTGCGGCGTCGGGCGGGAGCGGCGCTGTGCCGCGGGTCGCGGCTACAGGCAAGGAGTGATTCGGGCGTTGCCTCAGCTTGCGGCGTGGCCGCGTACCATCGTCCCATGTCACGTCGCCTTGCCGCGGATAGCACCACTGACCTGGTGCGGGCCGAGCGCGACATCCGCGACCGGATCGGCGGGCAGCCGCTCGACTTCGCCGCCATGGCAGCGGTGTCGAACATCTACCGCGCGGCTAACGTGACTCGCAACCACCTGGAGCGGCAGGTTCTGGCGCACGAAGACTTGTCGTGGGCCGCGTTCACCGTGCTGTTCGTGCTGTGGATCTGGGGCGACCAGCAGACCAGGCACCTGGCCGACGAGGCCGGGGTCACCAAGGGAACGCTCACCGGCGTGCTGAAGACGCTGGAGAAACGAGGCCTGACGAGGCGCCGCGCGCACAACGCCGACGGCCGGCTCGTGCTGGTCAGCCTGGAGCCCAAGGGCGCCGCCATGATCGAGCGGCTGTTCCCCGCGTTCAACCAGGGCGAGGCATCGGTCAGCAGCGGCCTCACCGAGCAGGAGAAACACCAGCTTGCGGCACTGCTGCGCAAGATCATCAGGTCAGTCGAGGGCTAGCTGGCCAACGGTCGGGTGCCGGCCGGCGGACGGCGGGCAGGCGGCCGGGGATCGCCGGCTAGCCGAGCAGGCGGCGGTTGTCGAACAGGTGGTGGGCGAGCTCGTGTGCCGTGCGACGGCCGATCCACTCGACCGTGCGTACCTCGGAAGCGGGCCACGGATACACGCCCTCCCGTAGCCACCCCGCGTCGTCGAGCGCCGTCAGCGTCGCGGTGAACCCGGCCGACGCGGCCGCGATCTGGTCACCCACCACGAGCGGCTCCTGGCCGTTGTAGCCTTCCTCGACCGCGCGTTCGTCCCGGCGCATGGAGGCGAACCGCGGAGCCTCCTCTTCCTGTGCGAGCAGCACCCGGCCACGCTGCATCCTGAGCACGTCGCGAACGTGACAGCCGTACTCGAGTGCGGACCACGAGGATGGTCGCGGGTGATCCCGCAGCCGCTCGACAGGGACGCTCGCGAGCAGCCGGCGGTGCTCGTCCGCGAGCGAAGCCACGGCCGGAAGTATCTCGTCCCGGCTGAGTGAGTCGAAGTCGTAGCCGCATTCGTCACAGGGCGCCATGCCAGCACGCTACCCGGGCGTGATGGGCGCGGATCTGCCGAGGCCGCCTCCACCTGGCGGGCGGGAGGCCGGCTACGGCGCCAGCGCCCCCGTCGGCCAGGTCGACTGGGCCAGCCGGAGCGCCGTGCCGACCAGTCGGTCGGCCCGGGCCCTGGCGGCCGGCTCCTGCGCGATTGTCTGGGCGTGGACGGCGCCTGGATCCTGGCCCGTCTCCTCGACCTCCCGCCGCCCGCCGGCCTCGAGCCAGAGCCGCAGCTGCTCGCCGTCGACCTCGGGATGGAACTGGACCGCCAGATGCCGGCCGATCGAGAACGCCTGCACGCCGATCTCGTTGCTCGCCAGAATCGTCGCGTGCCCTGGCGGCTCGCACCGGTCGCCGTGGAACTGCAGCCAGGGGCCGGCCGGGACCAGGGCCTCCTCGACCGAGGAGATCATCGTCCAGCCGATCTCCTTGCGCGCGGCCGCGACGACCTGGCCGCCGAAGGCCGTGCACAGCGCCTGCGCGCCGAAGCAGATCCCGAGCACCGGCACGCCGGACGCGTCGGCGTGGCGCAGCCAGTCAAGCTCCTGCTCGATCCAGCTCGCGTGGACCTCGTCATAGACCGACGAGATCGCTCCGAGCACGACCACGTGGTCGACGCCGTCCAGCGGCGGGAGCGGGCCGTCGTCAGGGAACAGGTGCACGCTCAGCTCGGCGCCCCGCGCCTGGAGCGCCTCGCCGATAAAGCCGGCCGAGTCCTCGGCGTGATGCCGGACGATGATGACGCGCATGGTCCGCTCCTCCGTTACCGCTGGCCGGCTCCTCCGTTGCCGCGCATCTCGTTTGGTGCCAAACTATCTGCCATGGCCGAACGTGTCGATCTGACCGACCTCGACATGTGGGCGCGCGGTGTCCCCTACGAGGAGTTTGCCCGGCTGCGCGTCCGGACGCCAGTCGCCTGGTCCGACGAGCCGGGCCCGGGCCGGTCTACTCGAGCTGCTTCGACCGGCACCCTGGCCTGACCATCATCACGCACCACGCCGGCGCGATCGTGCCGCACTTCTCGGGCCGGCTGGCCTCCCCGATCGAGGACCCGGACCGGGACGCGATCCTGGCCAGCCTGAAGGTGCCGCCGGCCGACTACTTCCGCCGGTTCTACGCCACCGCACTGGTGCCGCAGCGCAGGGCCGCGCACGCTGGCGAGGTCGCCGCAGTGATCACCTGGCTGCTGTCCGACGCGGCGTCCTACGTCAACGGCGCCGTGATCGCGGTCGACGGCTCAGCCACCGCCGTCGACGTCGGGACCGTGCCGTTCGACCCGCGGGTCAGCGTGCGTCAACGCGGCGACGGCGGCGGGAACGACCGCGTCGGCCAGGGCGGCTAGCTCCCCGGCGGTCAGCAGCTGGACCGGGTGCGGGATGTACAGCATCCGACAGCCGGGCATGGCGAGCAGCCTGGCCTGCTCGATGGCCTCGTCGGCGAACGGCGCCGTCGCGATGCCCACTGCCGGGACTCCCCGGCGCTCCAGGTGAACGAGGTCGCACACACTGCACGACGTACACGAGCCTCAATCGGCCAGTGCCTCGACCACCAGGTCGGCCCGGCCCGTGATCTCGTCGATCAGGGCCAGTGCGGCGGGCTTGGAGAAGATATCTTTAGCTCTACGCATCGTGACCGCGCCTGCCGCCTGCAGCCGCGTCTCGACCCGGTCGAGAAACTCCGCTCCCCGGTTCTTGGAGATGTCGAGCAGCGCGACGGTGCGGCCCTCGATGGCCGCGGGGCGCGGCGCGAGCGGCTCGGGCGCCCTGACCCGCTCGTCGAACGGGCTCACGTACTGCGAAGCCACCCTGACTCCACCTCCACCGAGACGATCTGCGAGCCCATGCCGGTGCACGGGCCCAGGACTGCAGAGTAACGCCCGGCCTCGCCGCCCGCCACGAGCAGCACGATGGCCTCGGGCGCGGCCCACTTCGGGATCTCGGCGGCCGGATCGGCGGCATGCACCAGCGGGGTCGTCTCACCCCGGCGCAGCTCGCCGGCCGGCTTGTGTACGGCATCGAACATGAACTCGCGCAGCCGCTGCTTGCCCCAGCCCGCGTCCCGGAACAGGGCGGCGTGCTCGGGACAGATCACGAACACCGACGGCTCGGCCAGCGGCCACCAGTTCGTGGACCAGGCGCTCGCTGCCGCCCAGGCCAGGACGTAGGCCAGGTCCTCCGGCGTCCGGCTGCGATGGTCGGAGATGTTCAGCGGCGCGTCGCAGCCGATCACCGTGACGATGGACTGGCCGGGCTCGAACCCGCGCTCGGCGTGCAGCGGCTCCCACGGGCTCGTCTCCTCGTCCTCGGCGACGCAGAACCCGATCTTGCCCATCTGCCCGAGGGTGGCCCGGTCCAGCGCTCCGGGCGCGGCGCCGCCGCACAGCGTGGCGAGCAGCCGCACGGCCCGGCCGATCGTCATGTTCGCGCGGAAGCCAGGGCCGAGCGCGCCCATCCCGCTGTTCAGCCCGATCGCCCGCCTGACAGGTCCGTTGACCACGACGAGCTGGCCGGCCGGCTGGGTCGTGACCGCCTGGCCGTGCAGGTTGAAGGCGGGATCGAGCACGGCCCGCGACGCAGCCGCCACGACGGGGAAGTACTCGGGCCGGCAGCCCGCGAGCACGGCGCACGCCGCGACCCGCTCCAGCGTCGCCTCGCCCATCGACGGCGGCACGAGCCCGAGTGACTCCGACCCGTCGGCGCCGCCCAGCATCGCCTCGACCCGTTCGGTGGTGGGTGGCACGACCGGCAGGCCGTCGGTCCAGCCGCGCTCGAACATCTCCTCCATCTCGTCGTCGAAGGTGCGCCGTGAGATCGCCGCCGCTACCTCGGGGTCGATGGCGGCCTTGGACGAGCACCCGGGCTTGCACAACGGCTCGGTGCCCGGCGGCGCCGCCAGCGCGGTGCCCAGGATCGCCCCGGCGCGCTCGATCAGCGCGGCGAGGCGAGGCTGGTCCCACCCGACGACCGTGGCTTCGAGCGTCCGCGCGCGGCCGACGAGGACCGTCGTCGGGACGGTGACCAGCCCGTAAGCCCGCGACGCCTGGTATGGCGGCGGCTGCGACAGCACCCGGCCGGCCCAGCCGAGCCTGCGTGCCACCCGGATGGCGACGTCGAGCGGATCTTCGAAGACCGCTGCGGCGGTGAGCCCGGCCGCGGCCCAGCCGCGGCACAGCGGGCCGAGATTGCGCAGCGCCATCGCGGACGTGGGGCACTCCTCGGACACGAAGACAAGCAGTGCCGCGCCGCTGCCGGTGAGGTCGTCCAGGCTGGCCGCGGCCGGGTCGACGCCGACGACGGACAGCGCCGGCGCGGGCTGGTTCTGCAATCGGTCGCCCCTTCCGCGCAGCACGTGCGGCGGTGGCGGCATGGCGGCCCCGCCTCCTCGGATCGGAGCATATCCGCACCGGGCGACACCGCCGCGCCGCGCATCTGGTTCGCTGTCAGCTATGACTTCCGCAGCGTCAACCGAGCCTGCGTTCCAGGCCGACCCGCCGTCGTGGTTCCTGGCCGCACTCGAAGCGAGCGTCGAGACCGGCTCGGTGACCGTCGACGGGACGCCGATCAGCTACCGCGCCTTCGGCGGCCGCCGCGACAGCGGCATCGTGCTCGTGCACGGCGGCGCGGCCCACGCGCGCTGGTGGGATCACATCGCCCCGCTGCTGGCCGAGCGCGCCCGCGTCGTCGCCATCGACCTGTCGGGCCACGGCGACAGCGGCCGGCGTGACGTCTACACGCTTGACTGCTGGGCAGACGAGGTTCTGGCCGCGGCCCGCGACCAGCGGGCGTTCGGCCCGCTGCGGGTCTACCCGACCCGCGAGGCCGCGATCGCGCGGTTTCACCCCATCCCCGACCAGCCCGCGCTGCCCTACGTCGTCGCGCACGTGGCCGCGACCTCGATCCGGGCGGTCGAGGGTCGAGACCGCGGCTGGAGCTGGAAGTTCGACCCCCGCGTGTTCGGCAGGCCGCCGCTGACGCCGAAGCTGCTGACCAGGCTGGACTGCCGGGTCGCGCTGTTCCGCGCCGAGCACGGGATCGTCAATCCGGAGACCAGCGAGCTGATGTACGACCGGCTCGGCCGGAGGGCGCCGCTGATCCAGATCCCGGCCGCCGGTCACCACGTCATGCTCGATCACCCGATCGCGCTGGTCACCGGGCTCCGCACGCTGCTGGCCGACTGGGACCACTCGACGCCGATCGGCGAGCAGATCCAGCCGCGCCGCGCTGGCTCGTAGGGCGGGCTCGCGGTCCCGCTGACGCGATGCCGGCGTCTAGATATTCGATTTCAGCGAGCTACCACACGACGAGCCGTCGCGACTCGGGAGCGATGCCGCACACGACCACGGGAGCGGAGCCGAGACGGCGACCAGCATCTCGACGCCGATCGCCGAGCGCTCGCCCTGACGGATTGGCCGGTGGCCCTTGCGGGATCGGCCTTAGTAGTCGGGCGACCAGTGCGGGTCAAGGCTCTTGCCGTGACCGCGCGGGCAGCGGCCGTAGCCCGACAGGCTGACGGCATCTCCGCCGCCGTTGCCCGCGTCGACGCCGGCGAAAGGCAGCCACCACTAAGCCTGGTCCCTGCGTCCCAGGAAGTGCTCCCTATCCCGCGCCGTCCATTCCTGCCACTCGGCAGGAAGTTGCCTGGGCGCGATCAGCTCCACCCGCGCCGACGACGGCTCCCCGCAGGCCGCGCAGGCAGGAACCGCGACAAATCCCGTGTCCATGACCCGAGTATGACCGGCTGGCCGTCCCTTCACCGGCGCCCGCCCGCGGTGCATCGAGCCAGCAGATGGATCCACGATGGGTGGATCCTGGATCGATCCAGAAAAACAGTGTGATTTGGGTCGCTTGATGTTCTGATGGGACTGTTGTTGCGAAGGATCGCCGGCCGCGCGCCCAGCCGCCGCCCCCCGGCCGCTGCCGTGCGCTGCGCCCCGCCGTCCGCCCCAGCGGCCGGGCACCCCCGGTCGCCCCGCACCCCGGCGCCCGTGGCAGGAACCGCTAAACGCGACCTAGTGGATGTGCGCTTGCCAGTCCGCGGGAACCCGGCCGGCGGGCCCGGGAACAGGCTGATCGAGCGGGTGATTGTCGGGCGGTGCCAGCGCAGGACCCGACTCGTAGAACTCGCCGTCCGGGTAGCGGTAGAACCACGCCTCGCCAGGCTCGAAGCTGCGGATCACCGGATGCCCGGTGCTCGCCGCGTGGGCGCTGGCATGCTGCGACGGCGACGTGTCGCAGCAGCCGATGTGGCCGCACTGCGCGCACCGGCGCAGGTGCACCCACCAGCCGCCGCTGGCCTCGCACTCGGCGCAGCCGGTGCCGCTCGGGACCGCCGCCGGATCGACACCCTGCATCACTGTCATCGCTGACTCCGTTGACTCCGTGAGCTAACCGAACTTTGCTGACTCCGCGAACTCCCCTGACCGGTGTGGCTGCCGCACGGTACGGCTCGCCATCCGACGCTACCGAACCAGCCGCCCCGGGTGAGACCCGCGGCCGGCTCAGGCGCGACGGCTGACCGCGGCAAGCAGGTCGAACGCCTGCAGCGCGAACCACCACTCGGCCAGATGCTGGGTGCGGGAGAAGCCGCAGCCGATCAGTTCCTCGACCTTGCGCAGCCGGTAGCCCAGTGTCTGTTTGTGCACGTGCACTTCGGCCGCCGCCTGCTGGCAGGAGCCGTCCGCGCGTACGAACGCGCGCACCGTGTCGACATAGGCGTCCCGTGCAGCCCGTCGCAAGCCAGCAGCTCCCCGAGCACCTGGTCGACCAGCCGACGATGGTTAGCTCGCCGAGGCCGCGATCGCTGCGATCATGGACCTGAACCGCGACCTGCGGGTTCCGCCATGGGCGACCTGATCCGCCCCGAGGACATCGACGTCCTGGGCGACAAAGCGTTCCAGCACACCAGCACCCCGTCCAATCCGCGCGCGGCAACCGGCGGCGGACTACCGGGCGATGTTCGCCAGCGAGGCCGGCACCAGCCCGTGAGCGGGCTCGGGCGGCGTCGGCGCCCGAGCCCGTCAGCCCCGCGCCACCCGAGCGCCGGCCCGGCTCAGGATGTCGGCTGCGGCACGATCCTGATGTATGGCCGCGGGGCCTTCCAGCCTTCTGGGTAGGCCTTCCTCGCCTCGTCGTCGGAGACCGAGCCCGCGATGATCACGTCCTCGCCCTGCCGCCAGTTCACCGGCGTCGACACCTTGTGCTTCGCGGTGAGCTGCAGCGAATCGACCACCCGCAGGACCTCGTCGAAGTTGCGCCCGGTCGTCATCGGGTAGACGAGGATCAGCTTGATCTTCTTGTCCGGGCCGATCACGAAGACGCTGCGCACGGTCTGGTTGTCCGCGGGCGTGCGCGCGGCCGCATCGCCGGAGACACTCGCCGGCAGCATGCCGTAGAGCTTGGAGACGGTGAAGTCCACGTCACCGATCACGGGATAGTTGGGCGCGTGCCCCTGGGTCTCCTCGATGTCCTTGGCCCACCGGCCATGGTCGGCGGTCGAGTCGACCGACAGTCCGATGATCTTGACGCCGCGCCGGTCGAACTCCGGCTTGATCCTGGCCATGTAGCCGAGTTCGGTCGTGCACACCGGCGTGAAGTCCTTAGGGTGCGAGAACAGCACCGCCCACGAGTCGCCGATCCAGTCATGGAAGCGAACCGGTCCCTCTGTGGTCTGCGCCTCGAAATCCGGCGCGGTCTCTCCGATCTGCAGGGTCATTTCCGCTCCTCGGCCTCGCAGGTTCCCAGATCCGAGCGTCCCGCGCCAGCCATTGTGAGTTCCGCCATCGTCCATCACGGACACTACCGCCCGGCCCGGCGGTCGGGAACGGAATGAGTGGCCGCGGCGGCCCAATCGGCGACCTCGGTTCGATCTCGTTTAGGTAACGGCTGGCTCTGGCAAGCCCGTTTGGCTGGTTCCTGCCGCGCGCAGCCCGGAACATGTCGCTATGAGCACCGCCGTTCCGGCGCGCGCGCTAATGGACGCGTCGTGGTGAGCCCGATCGATCGCTTCTTCGCTGGTCTCGTCGAGGCCGGCCACATCACCACCTTCGAACGAGAATCGGCGACGATCCGCTTCGACCTGCTCGACCCCCAGAGCCGCGACAACCACGAGCAGGCCGAGCGCTGGTATCTCACCGTGGCGGACGGCGAGGTGACGGTTTCCCGCCAGGACAGACCGGCCGACGACAAGCCGGCCGACGACAAGCCGGCCGACGCGGTCGTGCGCGTCAGCCGGCCCGATTTCGAGGCCATCGTGACCGGGCGGCGCAATGCGCAGGCCGCCATCCTGCGCGGCCTGGTGACCTGCGAGGGCAGCATGGCCGCCGTGGTGATGTTCCAGCGGTGCCTGCCGGGTCCGCCCGACTCGACCGGGCGGGTCGCGCCGATCAGCGCCGGGACGGTGATGGCGCAGCGGAGGGACACGTGAACGACGGGCTGGTGCAGATACTCGAGGGCAACACCTTCGTCGTCAGCGACGACCGCGGTGACATCGAGGCCTCGCCCAGCGACCCGACCGGGCTGTTCTCGTTCGACACCCGCTTCCTGTCCCGATGGGTGCTGACGGTGAACGGCCAGCGGCTCACCGCGCTGTCCACGGACGACCTGCAGTACTTCCAGGCCCGGTTCTTCCTCGTGCCGGGACTCAGTACCGTCTACGTCAACGCCACGCTGACCGTGATCAGGCTGCGGGAGGTGGCCGACGGCTTCCACGAGGAACTCCGGGTGCTGAACCACGCCAACGGCCCGATCGACGTGCGGATCCGCGTCGACGCCGGGAGCGACTTCGCCGACCTGTTCGAGGTCAAGGACGCCGCGGCTAAGCAGGGACGGTACGAGACCCGGATCACCAGCGGCGGCCTCATGCTCGCGTACCGGCGCGAGACCTACGTCCGCGAGACCTGGATCGGCTCGAGCGAGCCCGCGGCGGTCGACGAGCGCGGGCTGTCCTTCACGGTCACGATCCCGCCGCACGGCGAGTGGATGACCGTGCTGGATGTCGTGGCGTCCGCCGTGACGGCCCAGGGTTCGCCCGGCGGTCACGGCGGGGTCGCCGGGCGCCGCCGGGTACGCAGGAACATGGCCAGGGGCCTGGAGAAGTGGCTGGAGCGGACGCCCGGCCTGCGGTGCGACTGGGAGCCGCTCGAGCAGATCTACCGGCGCTGCCTGACCGACCTGGCCGCGCTCCGGTTCTCGACGCTCACGATGCCTGGCCGGTCGCTGCCGGCTGCCGGGCTCCCCTGGTTCATGACGATCTTCGGCAGGGACAGCATCTTCACCAGCCTGCAGGCCCTGCCGTTCACCGCCGAGTTGGCCGCGACCACGCTGCGCGCCCTGGCCGAGCGGCAGGGCACGCGGATCGACGACTTCCGTGACGAGGACCCGGGACGCATCCTGCACGAGATGCGCTACGGCGAGCTGACCGCCTTCGAGGAACGGCCGCACTCCCCGTACTACGGTTCCGCCGACGCGACACCGCTGTTCGTCGTGCTGCTGGACGAGTACGAGCGCTGGACCGGCGACACCAGGCTGGTCAGGGACCTCGAGCACGCGGCCAGGGCCGCGCTGTGCTGGATCGACGAGTACGCCGACCTGCAGGGCAACGGCTACGTCTGCTACCAGCGCCGCAACGCGAGTACTGGCCTGGAGAACCAGTGCTGGAAGGACTCGTGGGACTCGATCTCCTACCGCAACGGCGACCTTCCCGGTTTCCCCAGGGCCACCTGCGAACTCCAGGGGTACGCCTACGACGCCAAGGTGCGCGGCGCCCGCCTCGCCAGGCTGGTCTGGCGGGACGACGCCTTCGCCGACCGGCTCGAGCGCGAGGCCGCCAGCCTCAAGCGCCGGTTCAACAGGGACTTCTGGGTGAAAGACGGCCAGTACTTCGCGGTCGCGCTGGACAACGACGGGCGGCAGGTGGACTCGCTCACCTCCAACAACGGGCATCTGCTCTGGAGCGGGATCGTGGACAAGTCCAAGGCCGGCGCGGTCGCCGGGCACCTGCTCGGCCGGCGGCTGTTCTCCGGGTGGGGGGTGCGCACGCTGGCCGAGGGCGAGGCGCGCTACAACCCGATCGGCTACCACGCGGGCGCGGTGTGGCCGTTCGACAACTCCTTCATCGCCTGGGGCCTGCGGCGGTACGGGTTCAGGGAGGAAGCCGCCCGCATCGTCGCGGGCATCCTGGAGGCCGCAGAGGTGTTCGCGGGGCGGTTGCCCGAGGCGTTCGGCGGCTACCCGCGGAGCCTGACAAGGTATCCGGTCGAGTACCCGACGGCGTGCAGCCCGCAGGCCTGGTCGACCGGAGCGCCGCTGCTCCTGCTGCGGGTCGCGCTCGGCCTCGAGCCGGAAGGAGAACACCTGCTCGTCGACCCGGCGCTGCCGAAGCTGATCGGCCACCTCGAACTCCTCGACATCCCCGGCCCCTGGCAGCAAATCGACGCGTTCGGCCGCGGCCGCATCGACACCGACAGTCTGGCCCGCCGCCACTAAGCCCCCGCCCGCTCTTACCCGGATGTAGTACACCCGATAACTCCCAAACCGGACGCCGAAATGACTCCAATCCAGGGGAAGTCGCCTGCTCGGACTGGCTGGGAGGCGGGGAGATAGCGTGTGGGTGTGACCGAGCGCAAGCCGGCCGGATCCAGCTTCACCTCCTGGATCGACCAGCAGATCGAGGAGGCGGCCAAGCGAGGCGCCTTCGACGATCTTCCCGGCGCGGGCAAGCCGCTGCCGCAACGCGGCGACGAGGACGCGGGCCAGGCGTGGCTGCGGGACTACGTTCGCCGGGAGGGCGTGCCGGCCGAAGAGCTCCTGCCCGCCCCGCTGCGGCTGCGCAAGGAGGCCGAGCGCCTGGCCGAGAGTGTGCCCGGCCTGCGCTCCGAGCAGCAGGTGCGCGAGGCCGTCGCGGAACTCAACGAGCGGATCATGCGATGGCGGCGGCTCCCGCACGACTCGCCGATCTTCGTGCCGCTGGTGGATGCGGATGCGATGGTCGCCAGATGGCGGGAGGCTCGGCCCGCGGGGCCGCCGGCCGCACCGGCCGATGAGGATGATCGGCCGACTGGCGGGCAGCGTCGGACTCGGTGGTGGCCGCTCCCGCTTCGCCGCGCACGCGGCTGATCTCGACAGCCGCTTCTTCAGTCAGGCATATTGTCTACAATCCTGTCATCGATCTGGTGAGGGGGAGGCGGGCCCGATGACTGAGTCGCAGAGCAGTCAGATCAGCGGCGAGCCCGCGGGCGAGACGGCAGCCGCGGGCGAGACGGCAGCCGCGGCTGCGACGGCCACCACGGCTCCGGCCGGCCCGCGACCGCCGTTCCGCGCCGATCACGTCGGGAGCCTGCTCCGGCCGCCCGAGCTGCTGCGCGCCCGCGACGACTTCGCCGTCGGCCGGATCGGCGCGGGCGACCTGCGCGCGATCGAGGACGCGGCGATCCGCGAGGTCGTGCGGATGCAGGCCGAAGTCGGGCTGCGCTCGGCCACCGACGGGGAGCTGCGCCGCGAGTCCTGGCACATGGACTTCATCTATCAGCTCGGCGGCGTCCGGAAGGTGCAGGACGACACGATCAGGGTGACCTTCCACAACGAGCAGAAGACCTACGAGTGGGCGCCGCCGTCCGCGCACATCGTCGCGCCCGTGACGCTCACGCACACGATCTTCGGCGAGGCGTTCGCGTTCCTCGCCGGCACCGTCACCGGCGCGGTGCCCAAGCTCACGATCCCGTCGCTCAGCATGGTGCACTACCGCGGCGGCCGGTCGGCGATCGACCAGTCCGTCTACCCCGACCTGGAGCAGTTCTGGGCCGACCTGGCCGCGGCCTACGCCGACGAGGTGCGGCGGCTGTATGACCTCGGCTGCCGCTACCTGCAGCTTGACGACACCAGCCTCGCCTACATGAACGACCCGGCCCAGCGCCAGCACGTCGCCGACATCGGCGGGGATCCCGTGCACCAGCACGAGCACTACATCGCGAACATCAACCGGGCGCTGGCCGGCCGGCCCGCCGACCTGGCGGTGACCACGCACATGTGCCGCGGGAACAACCAGTCCATGTGGGCCGCCGAGGGCGGCTACGACTTCGTCGCCGAGGCGGTGTTCAACACCCTCGAGGTGGACGGGTTCTTCTGCGAGTGGGACGACGAGCGCTCCGGAGGCTTCGAGCCGCTGCGCTACGTGCCGAAGGGCAAGCGGGTGGTGCTCGGCCTGGTCACGACCAAGCGCGGCGAGCTGGAGAACAAGGACGACCTGAAACGCAGGATCGACGACGCCGCCAGGTTCGTCGACGGCGACCAGCTCTGCCTGTCCCCGCAGTGCGGCTTCTCCTCGACCAAGGAGGGCAACGACCTGACCCCGCAGCAGCAGTGGGCGAAGCTCAGGCTGATCGTCGAGACCGCGCGGGACGTCTGGGGCTCGCTGTGAGGAACGGCAGATGACCGCGGGCGGCGCCGAGGCGGCCGACGGCCCGGTCCTGGTGGTCAGCGCCCACGCCGGGGACTTCGTCTGGCGGGCGGGCGGCGCGATGGCGCTGGCCGCATCTCGCGGCGCGCCGGTGACCGTGCTGTGCCTGAGCTTCGGCGAGCGCGGCGAGTCGGCGCGGGCGTGGCGCGAAGGCAAGAACCTCGGCGAGATCAAGGCGATCAGGCGGGACGAGGCATCCGGGGCCGCGGAGGTGCTGGGAGCGCAGATCGAGTTCCTGGACGCAGGCGACTACCCGCTGCGCGAGTCCGACGAGCTCGTCGACCGGATCGTGCGCTGCTTCCGCCGGATCGAGCCGGCCGTCGTGATCACCCATCCGCTGGCCGATCCCTACAACCCCGACCACCCGGCCGCGGCGCGGATGGCGCTGCAGGCGCGGGTGCTGGCGCAGGCCGCGGGCTACGACGCGCCCGGCGAGCCGCTCGGCGCGCCGCCGGTGTTCCTGTTCGAGCCGCACCAGCCCGAGCAGTGCGACTTCAAGCCGCAGGTGCTGCTCGACATCACCGAGGTGTTCGCGCGCAAGCGCCTGGCCATGGAGTGCCTGCCCGCCCAGCAGCACATGTGGGACTACTACACCGAGCTGGCCAGGCGCCGGGGCGTCCAGCTGCGGCGCAACGCCGGGCCCAACCTGGGCCTGGCACACGACACAATGGCCGAGGCCTACATGCGGCTGTACCCGCAGGTGACCGGGGTGCTGCGGTGAGAAACGTCGTCGTCACCGGCTGCCCGCGGGCCAGCCTGGACGAGGTCGACCAGCTGGCGCCGTTCGGCGTCGCGACCGTGCACGAGGCCATCGGGCGGGCCGGCTACCTCGGCCCGGCGATCCGCCCGGTCCACCTGGGATCGCGGGTCGGCGGCACGGCGGTGACGGCGGTGTGCTGGCCGGGGGACAACCTCATGATCCACGCGGCGGTCGAGCAGTGCCGCCCGGGCGACGTCCTGGTCGTGACCACCACGTCGCCGTCCGCCGACGGCTCGTTCGGCGAACTGCTCGCCACAGCGCTGCGGCATCGGGGCGTGCGCGGGCTGGTGACCACGGGCGGCGTGCGCGACGTGGCCGAACTGGACGCGATGGGGTTCCCCGTGTTCTGCGCCGCCGTCTCGGCGCAGGGAACGGTCAAGGCCACCGCCGGCGCGGTTAACGTCGCCGTCAGCGTCAACGGCCAGCGGATCGGCCCGGGCGACGCGGTCGTCGCCGACGACGACGGCGTGGTTGTCGTGCCGAGATCGGGTGTCTCCAGGGCGCTGGCGGCTGCCAGGGAAAGAGCAGAGAAGGAGAACGCGGCTCGCGACGCGTTCCGCCGTGGTGAGCTCGGACTGGACCGGTACGGACTGCGGGCGGTCCTGTCGCGGGTTGGCGTGGAGTACGTGGACTACGCCTCGTACCGGGAGTCACCGTGAGGGAGCCGCAGGGGCGCGGCGGCGCCGGCGTCCGGTGCATGCTGATGCGCGGCGGCAGCTCGAAGGGCCTGTTCTTCCTGGCATCGGATCTGCCCGGCGATCCGGCGGAGAGGAACGCCGTTCTGCTGGCGGTCATGGGCAGCGGGCACCCGCTCCAGGTCGACGGCGTCGGCGGCGCGCACCCGCTGGCATCCAAGGTGGCGGTCGTCTCGCGCTCAGCGCGCGAAGACGCCGACGTCGACTATCTCTTCCTGCAGCTCGGCGTCGAGCAGGCGACGATCACCGACCGGCAGAACTGCGGCAACATCCTGGCCGCTGTCGGCCCGTTCGCCGTCGAGCGCGGCCTCATCGACGCTGGTAGCCCGACCACGACCACGCGAATCCTGATGGTCAACTCCGGCAGCGTGGTAACAGCCGCCTTCGCCACCCCGGGCGGCGTCCCCGCCTATGCGGGCGGCACCGAGATCGCCGGCGTCCCAGGCTCCGCCGCGCCGGTCCTGCTGCGGTTCGCCGACACCGCGGGCTCGGCGACGGGGAGCCTGCTGCCCACCGGTCGGGTACGGGACGTCGTCGACGGCGTCGAGGTGACGTGCGTCGACAACGGCATGCCGGTGGTCGTCGCCAGGGCCAGCGACCTCGGGATCAGCGGGTACGAGCCGGCCGATGAGCTGGCTAGCGACGGGGAGCTGACGGCCCGGGTCCAGTCACTGCGCTGCGCGGCAGGCAAGCTGATGGGCCTGGGCGACGTCAGCGGCCTGTCGGTGCCAAAGACGACCCTGGTCAGCGCCCCGCGCGACGGCGGGACGATCTGCGCGAGGACGTTCATCCCGGTCCGGCCGCACACCGCGATCGGCGTGCTCGGCGCGGTGAGCGTGGCGACCGCGCTGCTGCTGCCAGGCGGCGTCGGCGCCGAGCTCGCCGAGCCCGCCGGGGACGGGCGGCTCGTCGACGTCGAGCACCCGACCGGCCACCTGGAGGTAGAGGTCGAGCTGGATACATCGGCCGACCCGCCGGCGGTGCTGCGCGCGGGCGTCGTCCGCACCGCACGCAAGCTCTTCGACGGGATCGTCTACCCGGGACCTCGACCCGCGCCCGGGACCTCGACCGACCGTGGCTGAGAGGACGCGCGATGCCCCTGCTGCATGACGTAGCCCACCTCGCCCACGCCGAGCTCCTCACCCCGGAACCGGAGAAGAGCCTGTGGTTCTTCACCCAGGTGCTCGGCCTCACCGAGAACGGCACCAGCGGCGACTCTGTCTACCTGCGCACCTGGGACGACTACGAGCAGCACAGCCTGAAGCTGACCGCGTCCGCGACCTCGGGCCTCCGCAGGACCGGCCTGCGCGCGGCCAGCGAGGAGGCGCTGCACCGCCGGGTGGCCGCGATCGAGGCGGCCGGCCTGGGCATCGGCTGGCGGGACGGTGACCCTGGCATCGGCCCGACCTACCTGTTCCGCGACCCCGACGGCCACGAGCTCGAGCTGTACTTCCAGACCGAGTGGTACAGGCCGGACGGCGACCTCAAGCCCGCGCTGAAGAACCAGGCGCAGGCCTACCCCGCCCGCGGCGTCTGCGTCCGGCGCCTGGACCACGTCAACTTCCTGGCCGCGCAGACCGAGCCCAACGGCCAGTTCGTCTGCGACGCGCTGGGCGGCCGGGTCACCGAGCAGATCGTGCTCGACGACGGCACGGTCTCGGCGCAGTGGCTGCACTTCGCGCAGAAGTCCTACGACCTGGTCTACACCGACGACTGGACCAAGGCCTCTGGGCGGCTGCACCACCTCGCGTTCGCGACCGACACCAGGGAAGACATCCTGCGTGCCGCGGACATCTGCCTGGACAAGGGCGTCTTCATCGAGACCGGCCCGCACAAGCACGCGATCCAGCAGACGTTCTTCCTCTACGTCTACGAGCCAGGCGGCAACCGGGTCGAGCTGTGCAACCCGTGCGCCCGGCTGATCTTCGCCCCCGACTGGGCGCCGGTCAGCTGGACCCAGGCCGAGCGGGCCAAGGGCCAGGCCTGGGGCCTGGCTACGATTCCCTCGTTCCACACGCACGGAACGCCGCCGGTCGAATGAGCGGCCCGGTGGCGGAGCACCGGCTCGGCGGACTCCGCCGCGCGGCCTCCGGCCGCGCGGACCCCGTGGGCCTCGTTGCGGCCAGTGCGAACCCCGGGGGGACGACCCCCGGAACCCTCGCGGAGGCGAGATGCCCGGCCACCCCAAGCTAGCCGTCGTCGAGGCGGTCCACTCGGCGATCCTGCGCGGCGAGTACGCGCCAGGGCAGCGGCTCGTCGAGATCGACCTGTGCGAGCGGTTCGGCACCTCCCGGTTCATCGCCCGCTCTGCCCTGCAGGAACTGTCCGCCCAGGGCCTGGTCGAGTTCGAGCGCAACCGGGGCGCGCGGGTCAGGGCGATCTCGCTCGCCGAGGCGATCGAGATCACCGAGGTACGCAGGATGCTCGAGGGCCACCTGGCCGCCCGTGCCGCCGAGCGGGCGACCAGGGCGCAAGCGACCGCGCTGCGCGCCGTCGTCACGGACATGCGCGCGGCGGTCGAGCGGTCGGAGTTGCTGCGCTACAGCGACCTCAACGCGCGCCTGCACGCCGCGATCCGCGACATCTCCGGGCACGAGACCGGCGCGCGCCTGCTGCGCCAGCTGCGCGACCAGACCGTCAGGCACCAGTTCACGCTCGCGCTCGTGCCCGGCAGGCCGGCGGTCTCGCTACCGCAGCACGAGGCGATCGTCGCGGCGGTGACGGCGCGCGACGCGGCGGGCGCCGAGCAGGCGATGCGTGCTCACCTGCAGAGCGTCATCGAGGCACTCCAGGAGCTGGGGACGGTCGTCGTCGCGATGGCGGAGGGCTGAGGAACCATGACGAGGGGACTGACCGGCAGGACCGCCGTCGTCACCGGCACCGCGCACGGAATCGGCGCCGGCATCGCCGAGGCGCTGCGCGGCCGCGGGGCGGCCGTCCACGGGGTCGACAAGGACGCCGCCGACCTGACCAGCTCCCACGCGGTGCGGGAGTTCTTCGCCGGGCTCGGTCCCGTCGACATCCTGGTCAACAACGCGGGCGGCGTCTGCGGGCAGACCGGGCGGCCGCTGGAGGACGTCGCCGACCAGGACTGGCGCGATGTCGTGGACGCGAACCTGACCACGGCGTTCCTGTGCACCCGCGCGGTGGTGCCCGCGATGAAACAGCGCGGCTGGGGCCGGATCGTCACGATCTCCTCGGCGGCCGGGCTCGGCGTCAGCAAGACCGGGATCCAGGCCTACGCCAGCGCGAAGGCCGCCCAGATCGGCTTCACCCGCCAGATGGCACGCGAGCTCGGCCCGTTCGGGATCACGGTCAACTGCATCGCCCCCGGCTTCGTGCTGTCGAACCCGACCAGCATCCGGCAGTGGGAGGGCTACGGCGCCGACGGCCAGCGGGCACTGGTCGACGGCATCGCGATGCGCAGGCTGGGCGAGCCCGCCGACATCGCCAACGGCGTGCTGTTCTTCACCGCCGAGGAGTCCTCCTGGGTGACCGGGCAGACGATCGCGATTGACGGCGGCGATGCTTTCCTTTGATCCGGGCGACGCCCGATACCTGCGCGAGCTCGCCGAGTTCGTCGCCGTGCCGAGCGTCAGCCGCGACGCCGAACACGACACGATGCAGACTGCGGCCCGGTGGCTGGCCGGGCAGCTGCGGTTCGCCGGCGCACAGGTGGTCCCGACCGCCGGCCATCCCGTCGTGCTCGGCGAGTGGCTCGGGGCGCCAGGCGCGCCGACCATTCTCGTCTACGGCCACTACGACGTGCAGCCGACCGGTGACCTGGCCGAGTGGGACACGCCGCCGTTCGAGCTGACCGCGGACGGCGACGTGGTACGCGGCCGGGGTTCGACCGACGACAAGGGGCCCGTCTACATCGTCATGAAGACCGCGCAGGCGTACCTCGAGCAGGAGGGCGGCCTGCCGCTCAACGTGAAGTTCCTGTTCGAGGGCGAGGAGGAGATCGGCAGCCCGAACCTTCCCGCGTTCCTGGCCGAGCACGCCGACGAGCTGGCCGCCGACCTCGTCGTGTCGGCGGACGGCGCGATGTGGCGGCCGACCGAGCCGTCGGTCGCGCTGGCCTCTAAGGGCCTGGTCACGATCGACATCACGGTGCACGGCGCGAACACCGACCTGCACTCGGGCCGCTACGGCGGGACGGTCGCGAACACGCTGCACGTCCTCAGCGAGATCCTGGCCAGCCTGCACCGCCCGGACGGCACCGTCGCCGTGGACGGCTTCTACGACGGTATCCCCCCGCTCACCGCGGAGCGCCGGCGCCAGCTCGCCGCCATTGATTTTTCCGAAACGGAATACCTCGCCGGACTCGGGCTACCTCAGCCGCATGGCGAGGCGGGGTACTCGACGATCGAGCGCCTGTGGGAACGGCCGACGCTGGACGTCAACGGCGTGCGGGGCGGCGGGAAGTACACGGTGATCCCGCACGTCGCGGTCGGGCACGTGTCGTGCCGCCTGGTTCCCGGCCAGGACCCCGACGCGGTGATCGAGGCGATCGCAGCGCACGTCCGCGGCCGGGCGACGGCGGGAACGCGGGTCACCGTGCGCGCCGACCAGGCGCGGGTCCCCGCCTATACGATCCCCGCCGACCACCCGGCCATCGGCGCTGCCGTCGCCGCGCTGGAGGCCGTCTACCCCGGTCAGGAGGTCCTGCGGGTGTGCGTGCCGGGGACGCTGCCCGCAACGGTTCTCTTCGAGCGGCAGCTCGGCGTCAAGACCCTGTTCTTCTCCTTCTCCACCGCGGACGAGAAGCTGCACGCGCCCAACGAGTTCCTGCGCATCCGCCGGCTGCGCGAGGGCATGCGGGCGTGGGAGCAGCTGTGGCGGCTGCTCGCCGCCGGCCCGCACCGGCTGCCGGGCGGTCACGCTGGCGCCCGCACCTGAATCTGGCTGTCAGGCCGACGCCGACGGCGCAAGCCGGGCGGTCACGCTGGGGCCGGCACCTTCACCGGCTCCGGCGTGGCACGCAGCGCGACGCGGATGATGCCGGCGAGCTCATCGCGGCCGGGGCCCGGCGCCGGATCCGGGCGCCAGCCGCTCGCGTACAGCGCCCGTGCCCGGGGTTCGACGGCGCGCAGCGAGGACGGCAGCTCGGTCGTGGTCAGGTAACCGCGGACCGCGCCGAGGATGCCCGGGTCCGCCTGGGCGGCCGCGAGGATCAGGTCGGACGGCAACGGCCGGCCCAGGTCGACGTCCTGACCGGCCCAGCGCCGCCGGGTGGCATCGTCCATGCGGACGTGGTCGTCGACCCACGGCCTGATCTGCTCGGCGCACCAGGCATCGAAGGTCTCCGCCGCGGTATCCGAGTCGGCGCCGTGCTCGTCGAGCAGCCGCAGCAAGTGCCCGGCCTGCATCAGCGTGGTCGTGACGCCGCGGCCGAATGTCGGCGTCGTGGTGGCCACGGCATCCCCGACGAAGATCAGGCCTGGCAGGGCGAGCCGCCCGTCGCTTCCCGTTTGACCACGGAAGCTGTTGAACAGCGGACCGCCGGGCAGCACCGGCGTGACCGGCTCGGCCCGGCCGGGGTCGACCCAGTCGGCGAGTCCGGGAATGGCCAGGCATGCGGCGGTGAACGCCGCCTCGTGCCGGAGCTGAGCCAGCGCCGGAACAGCCGTCGGGCGCACCAGGAGCACGGAGAAGATCCCGCGTTCGTGCAGGAACAAGATGGCCTGGTAGCCGTCGAGGTCTGCCTGCCACGCGATCGGGCTGACCAGCGGTCCTGGCTCGGCGCCCGGCCGAAGCCGGTACTGGCGGTCGACGTAGGCGATGCCGCACGGCCCGCCGCTGGCCGGCGCGGACCGCAGCGACCGCGTCACCCGCCCGGCGCGCCCCGCGGCGTCGATGACCAGGTCGGCCGGCAGCCGCACGCCGTCCACCCGGATGCCGTCGGCTCGCCCCCGGTGGCGCGTCACCCGCGGCAGACCCGCAGCCCTGGCACGTCCAGGGCCGCCCCCCGCAGCGCGCGCTCGAAGGTCTCCCGCCGCGACCGTACGCCGATCGCCACCTCGCCGCCGTCGGGCAGCCGCATCGCGGCGGGCTCGGCTCCGGCTGCCAGCCACCGTCGCAGCGCCTCGGGCAGTTCCTGCTCAAGGGCCGCCGCGACCTGCTGCCGGAACGCGTGCGCGTGGTGGAACTGCATCACGCCGCGCCGCGGCCACGTGCCGCCCGGTACCGGGCCGGGGTCGCGCTCGACGGCGACCACCTCGTGACCCCGCCGAGCCAGCCCGGCTCCGACGAACAAGCCGGCCGGACCCGCGCCGATAATGGCTACGCGCATGACCACCATCCACCTTCGGTATACTAGTGATGTCATGACTTCACTGATAGTGCATTCAATTTGCGGCCGTGTCAAGGGCCGCAGCACGCCGCGATGAGCCAGCCCGCCAAGCGGTACGCGTCCGAGGTGCGCGATGAGCAGGCCAGGCGCACCCGGCGGGCGATCGTCACCGCGGCGCGCGACCTGTTCCTCAGTCAGGGTTACGCCGCCACGACCATCGACGCGATCGCGGCCGCCGCGCACGTGAGCCGCCGTACCGTGTTCAACTCGGTGGGCGGTAAGGCGGTCCTGCTCAAGCTCGCCCTGGACTGGGCGATCGTGGGGGACGACGAGCCGGTCGCGATGGCGGATCGCCAAGTGGTCAAGGCGATCCAGGCCGAGCCCGACCCGGGCAAGGCGCTCGCACTCTGGGCGCGGATGGTCGTGGACGTCGCGGCGAGGGTCGCGCCGATCAGCGGCGTCCTCACCGCGGCCGCCGACGTCGACCCGGCCGCGGCCCAGCTCGTCGCCGAGGCCGACCGCGGCCGGATGTTCGGCGCCATCGCCTTCGTCAGGTATCTCGCCTCGCTGGGCGGTCTCGCCGCTGGCGTCACCGAGCAGCAGGCCGCCGACCTGTGCTGGGCGCTGACGGACGGTCACCTGTACCGCAGGCTCGTCGACCAGCGCGGCTGGACAGCCGCCGAGATCACCCGGTGGCTGGTCGACAGCCTCACCGCGACCGTGCTGCGGACCCCGGGTCCGGCCCGCGACTGACTTCCCTCTTCCCCGACGGCGCGGCCGTCATCTGCCTGGCCGGCGCGGTCCTGATGGAGTAGAGGGACGAATGGGCCGAGTCCCACCGCTATATCGGGCCCTATATCGGCCCCGAAATCCTCGCCAAGATCCGCGCCGCCACCGGCGAAACCAGCACCGCCCGGGTGTCGCTGTACCGCCTGCGAAGCTTTGGGGAGAATTCGTCGAATTTTCGCCCTTAATTCTTGAGTGGCCACCCTTGAAGGTCTAGAGTCCAACCGAGCAGAAAGAGGGGGTTTCAATGCGCCGAGCCCTTGTTTGTGCCGCAGCGCTGGCACTTCCGTTGATTGCGGTGAGCGCGAGCCCGGCCGGCGCAGCCGGCCCCGGGAATGGGTTGGCCCGCATCCAGCACCTGGTGGTGATCTACGAGGAGAACCACAGCTTCGACAACCTTTACGGGCTGTGGCCGGGGGCCGACGGGCTCGCCGCGCCGCCGTCGGCCACGCCGAACCAGACCCAGGTCGACCAGCAAGGGGCGGCCTACACGTGCCTGAAGCAGGACGACCCGCACCTCACCTCGCCGCCGCTGCTCGCCACCTGCAGCGACCCGCGCGGCTTTGCCAGCGCGTTCCCAAACCAGGTCTTCCCGATCGATGCCTACATTCCGCTCAACCAGACAACCAGGGATCTGGTGCACCGCTACTACCAGGAGCAGTACCAGATCGACGCCGGACGGATGGACCGCTTCACCACCGGCAGCGACGCCATCGGCCTTACCCAGGGCTACCACGACACCACCAGCCTGCCGATCTACCGTTACCTCACCGGCTCAGGGGCGCCGGCCTCGGTCGTGGCCGACCACTTCTTCCAGGGAGCTTTTGGGGGGTCGTACCTTAATCACATGTGGCTGGTGTCGGCGCAAACACCAGTGTTCGCCGGTGCCGCCAATGACGGGTCCAGCAGCGACCTGCACTCGGTCGTCGACGCCAACGGCATGCCCATCAGCTACCCGCTGTATTCCTCGCCGCTCGGTTCGGCGGCTAAGGACGCCCCCCTCACCGCATCGTGCACCCCGCCGTCGGGCCGGCCGTCCACACCGCCCGGCGTGGTGTGCGGCGACTATGCGGTGAACACCATCCAGCCGCAGTCGCAGCCGTACTCGCCCACGTCCCTTCCGTCGCAGCGCCTGCCGATGCTGCACGCACCCAACATCGGTGACGAACTCAACGCCAGGGGCGTGAACTGGGCGTGGTACTCCGGCGGCTGGGACAACGCCGCCGGGATCACCACCGGGGCCGGGTGGACCAACGGCACCACCCCCGGCACCTGCACCGACCCCAACCACAACCCGGCCGACGTCTACCCCTACTGCGCCGACAAGCTGTTCCAGTTTCACCATCAGCCGTTCAACTACTACGCCAACTACGCCGAGGGCGGGCCGGGCCGAGCGCACCTGCGAGACGAGGTGAACTTCCTCGACCAAGCCGCCGCCGGCACGCTTCCCGCGGTGTCGTTCGTCAAGCCGCTGGGTGAGGACAACGAGCATCCCGGCTACACCGACGTCGCCTCCGGTGACCAGCACCTGGTCGATCTGATCAAGGCGATCAAGGCCAGCCCGGACTGGCGTACCACAGCAATCGTCGTCACCTATGACGAGCATGGCGGGTTCTGGGACCACGTCCCGCCGCCGACCGCCGGCGGCGTCAGCGACCAATGGGGCCCGGGCGAACGAGTCGCCACAGTATTCATCTCCCCGCTGCTGACCAAGACCGGCGTGACCCACATCACCTACGACACCACCTCCATCCTGGCAACCATCGAAGAACGCTGGGGCGTTGCTCCCCTCAGCACCCGAGACGCCTCAGTCGACAACTTCACAGCGCTGTTCGCCGGCGCCGGAGGTAGTTGAGCTGCCAATACGGATCTCGACCTTGCCGAGCCGACTTACCCCCGCTTAGCGTCGCCCGAATCGGGTGATTCCGGGCACGAACATGACTCCAAGCCGGGGGACGTCGATCTGACGGCGCTGGAGTCAGGAGCCGGAGCGCACCGTGGCGTCGTCCTGCGCCGCCTGGGGCGCAGCATCCGCACCCGCCATCACCCGGGCGGCGATGGCGTCCGCGGCGGTGGCCGGCACGACCAGCTTGCGGCGGAACCGCATGATCAGCGTGCCGTCCTGGTTCCTTCCCCTGGTCTCGACCTCCACGAGGCCGCGCTCTGGCCGGCCGGGAACGGGCGACTTGGCGATGACCTCGCTCTCGGCGTAGAGCGTGTCGCCGTGCATGAGCGGGGCGAGGTGGTCGATCTTCTCGAAGCCCTTGTGGGTGATCGCCATGCCCGCGACGTCGCCCTCGGAAAGGCCAAGCAGCAGCGAGAAGATATAACTGCCGATGACCAGCGGCTGCTGGTACCTGGTCGCGGTCTGCGCGTAGTGGGCATCCAGGTGCAGCGGATGCCGGACCATGGTCAGCAGCGAGAACAGGTGGTGGTCATACTCGGTTACCGTCTTGCCCGGCCAGTGCCGGTACACGGCACCAACCTCGAACTCGTCGAAAGCCCTACCGAACGCCATGGGCGAGGCTGTCCTTCCGCTCGGCCGGCGCCAGCGTGCCCGCGCGGTCGGTCACCCACGTGCCGAGCGCCAGTTCCATGGTGATCCCCGGGCCGAATCCGGCGATGATGCCGGCGGCCGACTCCGCCGGTGACTTCTCGGCGACCCGGCGCAGGACGTCGAACACGGCTGCCGACGCGATGTTGCCGTGGTTGGTGAGGGTCTCCCAGCTATCCCCGAGCGCCTCGGCCGGCACGCCGCCGTGCGAGCGCAGCGCGTCGAGCACGCGCGGGCCGCCGGTGTGGATGACGTGGAAGTCCAGCTTCGCCAGGTCCTGTCCCTGGTTCCTGACGAACTGGACCAGCTCGGGCATCACCTGCTGCATCGTCCCAGGGACGCCCTTGTTCAGGCGGAAGTGGAAGCCTGTCTCCTTGACCTCGTAGGCGATCCAGGTGTCGGTTCCCGGGATCACGTGCGAGGTCTGGGCCTGCAGCCGTACGCCGGTACCCCGCCCGTCGCCGCGGACGACCGCCGCGGCCACCGCGTCACCGAACAGGCCGTTCGAGAGCAGGCTGCCCACGTCCAGGTCCTCGGGCTGGTAGCACAGGGAGCAGAACTCGCACGCGACGATCAGCGCATGGGCGCCCGGCCTAGCGATGCAGAAGTCGGACGCGCGGTTGATCGCCGCCGTGCCGGCGGCGCAGCCGAGCTGCGCGATCGGGAGCTGCGCCGTGTCGGCGCCGAACCCGAGCTCGTTGATCATCCACGCGGTCAGCGACGGCATCATGAAGCCCGTGCAGGACACGAGCACGATCGCGCCGATGTCGCTGGCCGCGAGACCCGCGTTGTCGAGCGCGTCCTGTACCACAGCGGGAATGCGCTTCTTGGCCTGCTCCTCGAACACCTGGTTGCGGTGGCCGAAGCCGGTGTGCCGCAGGGTGTCCTCGATCGGCCGGATCAGGTGCCGCTTGGCCACGCCGGTGTTCTCGATCAGGCGCAGCACCAGCCGCAGCTTCGGATGGTCGGCATGCAGTCGCGCGGCCAGCGCGAGCGTCTCGGCCTGGGTGATGACGTGCTCGGGGACGGCTACCGCAGGCGTGCACAGCACCGGCATCCGCGGCGCGAGGTCGGCCTCCAGGCCCCCCATGATCGGCCAGAGATCGTCCCAGTCCCAGCTGTACGCTGGCTCCTGGAGCCCGGTCTCCTCGTCAGGCCGCTCACTTTGGCTCGCTGCTGGCATGGTGCTCCTTCAAGGTGACCACGGTGACGCAACTTCGGTTCCGGCCGACACCGGCGGCCGGCCAGGCCCGCGCAGCGCGCCAGCCGGACGGCATGGCATGGCATCGACAGCGGGCTCTCCCAGCCGCCGCTCACCAGCGTCCACATGCGAGCCCGCTGCAAGAGGTGGAGCCGGGCGGCGTCGGCGTAGGGGTTGATGCTACCCGCACTTCACCGTGCGTGAACGCAACACCGGGTGCATGAACGGCCTCAGGTGTATCAAGGTTCTGCATCCGGCCGCATCCAGGCCCAAGCCCATGAAGCCCGCACAGAGCGGCCCGCGGGGCTGCAGCCGGCGAGGTGGTCACCGGACGCCCGGCAGTCCTGACCCGCGCCACACTCGCGCTGCTGCTCGGCTCGGCCGAGCGGGCGAAGCCCGGGCGGGCCGTGCTCGGGACGGGCGTCCAGCCTCGGCGGCACCCCGATTCCGCCTTCGCGGAGTGACTTCTCCATGATCGTGGTGGATTGAGGGCGAATAGCCCAGTCAATCAACCACGATCATGACAAACGGCGGCTAGAACGCGACGGCCGGCCAACCTCCTGGGACCCACTCACCGCGTCGTGGGCGGCTCGATCTCGATCCGCAGTGGGCTGCAATGCCCGTTGTTCAGGGGCGGGTAGTCGACCGAGCACGCTGTCAGGATGAGGACCAGGTCGCGGCGGACGCCGAAGGAGACCGCGTCACCCGGCCGCGACGCTGCGACACCGACCGCCAGACGACCGTCGGGCCGCGGTCCGGAGTTCTGGAACACGTTGACCGGGTCGGGCACGACCGGCAGCGAGATCCCGACCGACGCAGCGGCAGCGAGGAAGTTGTCGCGGCAGTTCGGGTGGCCGGGTAGCCCACGGCTTTCATATAGCCACCGGTCGCAGGGCGGGAACAACGTGTCGTGCAAGCCAGGCGACGTGTCGGCCACGAGCTCGAGTACCGGCTCGCCGTACTGGTCACTGAACTGCCCGCCCACTTCGGGGAACAGGCGCTCGCAGCGGTCGCGGGTATGACTGACCGACAGCCAGCGGACGGGATCGGCCGCATCTATCGCCCACAGATCCCCGACCTGGTGACCCTCGACGTCCACCACCCGGACCAGCTCGCCGCTCCCGACCCGGACGGCCACTCCCGACTGGGCTGGCACCACCACCTCCCGGCGCGGCGCCTCGCGTGCCATCTCCGCCACCACTCCCTCCGCGCGCTCTGCGCCCTGCCCGCCCAACCCGCGCGGACGGCCGGTCCGCCGGCACCACGATGTCGTTGCGACCCACCACCGCGCGACGGCACCCACACCAGTAACGCTAGACACGGTGCTACCTGAAACCTCACCGGATACGCACGCGGCAGCTTGATCACTCTCCGGTCGGACGGCGCCCGACCGGATCCGGTCCGGTAGGGCTAGCCACACGACGGCAGCGGCCCGAGTTCTCCAACGCTAGGCCGGTAACCTGGCCGCGTGTACTCCACCCGGGTCAGCCATCACATCAATGCCCCGCGTCCGGCCGTCTACCAGGCGCTCGTCGACGCGGACGCGATTGCGAAATGGCGGGTCCCAGACGGCATGAGCAGCCGGGTCCATGAGTTCGACGCCCGCGAAGGCGGCTCGTTCCGCATCTCACTCACTTACGACGCGCCGACCGGGGCCGGCAAGTCGGCACCGCGTACCGACACCTACCACGGGCGCTTCCTGAAGCTTGTGCCAGACCAGCAGGTGGTCGAGGTGTTCGAGTTCGAGGCGGCCGATCCTGAGCTGCGCGGCCGGATGACGATGACGACAACTCTGACCGACGCGGCCGACGGGACCGATGTCATCATCGTGCACGAAGGCATCCCCGACAACGTGCCTCCCGCCGACAACGAGACCGGCACGCGGATGGCACTGGCCAATCTGGCCAAGTTCGTCGAGGCAGCCTAGTTCGCGGCCCATCCGGTCGCGACACGATGCCTCATGCGCTGGCCGCTGCCGGGTCGGCGACCTGATTCCGGGCTGCCGCCGGGTCGGGGACCTGATCCCGGGCTGCCGCCGGGTCGGCGACCTGATCCCGGTCAGGAGAGTACTTGCCTGCGGCCCTGGCGCTCTCGCCGCCGAGCGCGACGACCGCCCTGGCGGTCACCAGGTGGTAGAGCAGCAGGAGCTGGGTGAGGGCGAGCGCGTCGGAGCGGCGCAGGTCAGAGCCGATCGTGAACTCGCCGAGCCGCTGGGTGCGCAGGTGGCTGGCGAAGTGCATCTTGTCCCAGATCGCCTCCTCGAGCTCCATCGCGCGTTCCGGTGAGATCGCCCCCGGGATGCGCAGCTCCAGCTCACCGGACCGCTCGCTGAGCGTCATGTCGCTCAATGCTTGGTCGTCGTCGGCGCTCTCGCCCACCACGCCCGCCAGGTCGGGGTGCGGGAGCGAGTCGCGGAGGAACAGGTGCGCGTCCAGCCGGTCCGGATCCTCTGACCGGCCGGGCGTGAACGACACGACCACGTCTGCGTGGTGCCGCTGGGGCCGGATGAACGCCTCGGAGTCGGGCTCGCGACGGTCAAGCTCGCCGAGCACCTGATCGGTCGAGTACCCGCGGCGGGAGCAGTCCCTGGCGACCTTCCACCGCCGCCGAAGGTCCTCAGGCGGGTTCAGGTAGACCCGGATGTCGAACATCTCGCGCAGCTCGGCGGTGTGGTTGACCAGCAGACCCTCGGCCACCACGAAGCGGGCCGGGCTGAGGTACACCGGCGGCCCGAAGGTGCCGGCGGCGTGCTGGTAGACCGGCTTGAGTATGGCTTCGTTCTGCCGAAAGTGCCTGACGTCGCAGGTCAGGACGTCCAGGTAGTTGCAGGCGGGGTCGAGCGGCGTGATCCCGCGCTCGGCGCGCTGGCGCCGGTCGTAGCGGTGGTAGTCGTCGGAGCAGAAATGGGTGACCTTGTCCTCCCCGAGTACCCGGACCACGCCCCTGGTGATCGTCGTCTTCCCCGAACCGGAGTCGCCCACGATGCTCAGCATGATCGGGCGCGGCATCAGCTGCCCCGTTCCGGCTGGCTAGCGGCGGACCGATCCGGCTGGCTGGCGGCTGACCCATCCGGCTGGCTGACCACGAACGAGACGACCTGGCCCTGGCGGACCGGGTCGTAGCCGTTGATCTTGATGTACGCGCCCGGGTTCGCCTGCCGGCAGGCACCGAGCTCGGCCAGCACCGCGGCCGGGTCGTCGACGTCGAACAGCGGAAGCTTCCACATCGTCCAGTAGTGGTCATAGGGGTCGGGCGTGGCGGTGAACTCGATGCCCACCACGAGCCGCCGCGCGAGGATCGAACGGATCTGCCGAGCCAGCTGCTCGGCCGACAGCCCAGGCAGGTACGCGAAGGTCTCGAGCCTCATGCGGTGTCTCTCGCTCATGCTGGCATCACGTCCGGCGCGTCGACAGCCGCGAAGTCGAACCTGATCTCCCGCCATGTCTCCAGCGCGGCGGCGAGCTCGGGGGACCGCCGGGCCGCCTGCTTGAGTATCCGCGGGCCCTCGGCGGCCAGGTCGCAACCCTCGTTGCGGGCCTGGACGCAGGCCTCGAGCGCGACCCGGTTCGCGGTCGCCCCGGCCCGGCTGCCCTGCGGATGCCCGGCCGACCCGCCGCCGAACTGGAGCACGCAGTCGTCGCCGAAGATCTCGACCAGCGCCGGCATGTGCCAGACGTGGATACCGCCCGACGCGGCGGGCAGCACCGCGGGCAGCGCGGCCCACTCCTGGTCGAAGTAGATGCCGCGGGCGCGGTTGGCGGGAACGAAGTCCTCGCGGAGCAGGTCGACCACGCCGAGCGTGGTCTCGCGCTCGCCTTCGAGCTTGCCGACGACGGTCCCGGTGTGCAGGTGGTCTCCGCCGGCCAGCCGCAGCCACTTGGCCAGCACCCGGAAGTGGATGCCGTGGTCCTTCTGCCGGTCGAGGACCGCATGCAGCGCACGGTGCACGTGCAGCAGCATGCCGTTGCGGCGGCACCAGCGCGACAGCGTGGTGTGCGCGGACAGCCCGCCCACCAGGTAGTCGTGCATGATGATCGGCGACCCGAGGTTCCGCGCGAACTCCGCCCGCTCCAGCATCTGCTCGCAGTCCGGGGCGGTGACGTTCAGGTAGTGGCCCTTGCGCTCGCCGGTCTCCTGCTCCGCCTTGCGGACCGCCTCCATGACGAACTGGAACCGGTCTCCCCAGCGCATGAACGGCTGCGAGGTGATGTTCTCGTCGTCCTTGGTGAAATCCAGGCCGCCGCGCAGCAGTTCCAGGCACGCCCGGCCGTAGTTGCGCGCCGAGAGGCCGAGCTTGGGCTTCAGCGTGGCGCCGAGCAGGGGCCGGCCGTACTTGTTGAGCCGGTCCCGCTCCACCTGGATCCCGGCCGGCGGTCCAGGAAACGTCTTGACCAGGGCCACCGGGATCCGCAGGTCTTCCAGCCGCAGCGCCCGGATCGCCTTGAAGCCGAACACGTTCCCGGTGATCGAGGCCATCATGCTGGTCACCGAGCCCTCCTCGAAGAGCTCAAGCGGGTAGGCGATGTAGGTCAGGTACTGGCCGGGTCGCCCAGGGACGGGCTCGATGCCGTAGGCGCGGGCCTGGTAGCGCTCGAGCGTGGTCAGCCGGTCGGTCCACACCGTGGTCCAGGTCGCGGTCGACGACTCGGCCGCGACAGCCGCGGCGGCCTCCTCCGGCGCCACCTCCGGCTGCGGGATCAGCCGGAACGCCGCCAGCACGTCGGTGCCGCGCGGCTGGTAACCGGGAGTCCAGTAGATCTCCCGGTACTCGCGGACTCCTGCCTCGAACATGACTCGAAGCGTACGGAGATCGTGACATAAAGAAAAGACCAGATCTCCCGATGTGTCATAGGAGTTTCTCTATGATACTGCGCGCCTTCTTCGAGCGCAGGAACTCCCCGACCGCCCGGACGGCCGGCCGGGCCGGGCCGGACGGCGGGAACAGGACGTGCCACGGGCGGCTGAGCGGCGTGCCGGGCACGGCGATCTCGGACAGCAGCCCCTCCTCCAGCTCGCGCGCGACCGCGAACCGCGAGATCAGCGTGACGCCGAGGCCGACGGCCAGGCCCTGCTTGATCGCGCCGTTCGAGCCGAGGGTGAGCAGCTCGGGCGACCCTGACTCGGCCGGCCCGAGGTTCAGGTCGCCCAGCAGCCGCTCGGTGGCCAGCCTGGTGCCTGACCCGTCCTCGCGCAGCAGCCATGGCGTCCCGGCCAGGTCCTCGGGAACCTCCCGCCCGACGACCACGAGCTCGTTCCCGACCAGCGGGTAGCCCACCAGGCCCCGGCCGGGCGGCCGTCCCCCGATCCCGATGTCGGCGCGCCTGGACTCCAGCCGCTCGAAGACCGTGGCCCGGTTGCCGACCTCGAGCAGGATGTTGATCCCCGGATGGAGCTCCCGGCAGGCCAGGATCAGCGGCGGTATCAGGTACTCGCCCGCGGTGTTCACCGCGGCCAGGCGGACCTTGGATGTCTCCGGGTGAGCCGCCTCGGCAGCCGCGCTCCTGCCCTGCTCGAGCAGGCCGAGCAGCTGCGCCGCGTACGGCGCGAACGCCTCGCCTGGCTCGGTCAGCCGCACTCCCCTGCCGTGCCGCTCGAACAGCGCCACTCCCAGCTCGCGGCCGAGCGAGGCCACCGCAGCCGAGACCGACGGCTGGCTCACCAGCAGCTGGCTCGCCGCACCGTGCACGCTGCCCGCGTTCCGCACCGCAAGGAACGCCCGGATCTGGGTCAGGGTCACTGCCATCGGGTTGCTCCGCTCGGTCGCGCACCGCGCTAACTCATAGACATTCACCTATCGTTTTTCGTTCAACGATAATTCCAGGAGTACTCAGGGCCGGCCGCACGGCTCGCACGCGAGCGACTCGGCCGCGCGTTCGCCGGGCGGCCAGGTCAGTGCGCGTGCTGCTCGGCCCGGTCCGGGCCGCCGCCCATCATCGCGAGCATCCGCGCGCCGCCGGTGCGGAAGAACCGCACGAGGAGCGCCGCGGCGAGCAGCAGGAAGACGATGTTGAGCACCGTGGTGTAGTTCCAGTGCACGCCGGCGTCGGTGACCTTGGCGGCGCGCTCGGCCGGGATCAGGCCGACGCCGCCGAACAGGAACTCGATGATGTACCCGCCCGCGACCATGGTCGCGTAGAAGATCCCGAGCAGCGTGAACATCATCGCCGTGCCGTAGTACTTCCGGTAGATGACCAGGATCGGGATGATGATCAGGTCGGCGAAGATGAAGGCCACGACACCGCCGAAGCTGATGCCGCCGTTCCACAGCACCGCCGCGAGCGGCACGTTGCCGATCGAGCAGACGAAGCTGAGCAGGGAGATTACCGGGCCGATGACCGGCCCCCACAGCCGGGCGGCCAGCGGGTGCCCGGTCAGGAACAGGTGCCGCCAGAACGTGTCGGGCACCCACGCGCCGATGGCCCCCGCGATCAGCAGGCCCCCCGCGACGTCGCGGATGACCGCGGCCCACTCCATCACGAAGATGTGGCTGACCGACGTGTACCCGCCCGGGCTCGACAGCCGCCGCCAGAAACTGCCGCCCGCCGCGATGCTCATGTCCATCGCGGCGTGCCCTTCCATCGACCCGGCCAGCCCCCGGTCGGCCTGCCGGCGCGCCGCGTCGACCAGCCGCTTGCGGACGAACAGCCGGAACGCCACGGCCATCAGGACGATCATGATCGGGCCGCCGACGAACTCCGCCAGCGTGAACTGCCAGGCGATCAGCAGCGCCAGGATGATGCCGAGCTCCACCACCAGGTTCGTGCTGGCGATCTCGAACGCCATGGCCGCGGTGAAACTGGCGCCCCGTCGGAACAGCGAGCGCGCAAGCGCCACGGCCGCGTAGGAGCACGACGACGACGCGGCGCCAAGTCCGGCGGCCAGCGCCAGCGTCTTCGGCCGGTCGTCGCCGAGCAGCCGGACGATCGTCTCGCGGCGGACCACCGCCTGGACCACCGCGGACAACGTGAACCCGAGGATCAGCGACCAGGTGATTTCCCAGGTCATGGAGCCGGCTAGGGCCAGCGCATGACCTAGCCCTCCGAGCACGCGCATCATCGAAGCCTAACGCCTGCCGGCGGCCCTTCCCCGGTCGCCGCTGCCGGGCCCGCGGGCACGAGGCGTATCCCGTCCACTACTAACTGTCACGATCTAGTTACACTATGAGTACGGAGCTGGGCGAAGCGGACGATATGGCCGCGTCTAGCCGCACCTGACAACCCGCTAGGTGGGCCCGCGATGAAGTACGTCGTCACCGTGCTTGCAGCCGCGGCGACCCTGGTACTCGGGGCATGCACCAGGATCAATACCTCGGCCCAGGCGAGCCATCCGGCCTCGTCGGCTACTTCGGCACGGCCGGCGCCGACCGTCACCAAGACCATCATCAAGCGACGCAGCAAGCCAGCCATCCGGTCCCCGGCCCAGGCCCCGGCCCAGGCCCCGGTCCAGGCGCCGCCTTCGGCGGCGCCGAATGTCACCGACCCGTGGGCCGTGGTCTCGGCGTACTACGGCGACATCGAGTCAGGGAACTATGCGGAGGCGTGGACGCTGCTCAGCTCGGGCATGGTCACCGGTCAGACCTACCGGCAGTTCGTCGCCGGGTTCTCGTGCACCGGCAGCCAGCTGCTGACCCAGTTGGGCGAGTCAGGCGACACGGTCCGCTTCGACCTGGCCGCCACCGATGACTGCAACGGGCGAGTCCAGCATTTCACCGGCGCCGACACCGTGGTGGACGGCAAGATCGTGGCCGCCGACGTCACCAGGACCGGCTAGCGCGAGGCCATCGACCGAACAACCCGACCGGCGCATGGAATGGTCCCTGCTCTCCTGGCGTGCCGCCAGCGATATCGCCGAAGTGCCAGGTCGCCGGGGGGCTCAGGGGATCCGCGACCGGGTAGTTCTCGTCCCAGAAGTTCAGCCATTCGATGCCTTGAATGCTGCCTGCGTCGTTTCCCCACGAGAAGAGGTCTAAGTACTTGCGCAGCGGACTTCCGGCCGTCACGAACGCGCGCACTTTGCCCAGCGATTCCTGCGGACAGACACGCAGGACGTCGAAGCTGGCGACGCCCTGGCTGTGCGCGTTGACGACGACGCCCGAGACGTCAGGCCTGCCCGGCAGCCGTCGCAGGGCCTCGGTGAGGAATTCCCTGATGCTTTCGCGGAGGTTGTTGCGGCACACGTAGGCCACGACGTCGTCCTCAATGGTCCTGACGACCCCGAGCACTCCGCCGCTCGTCGGCGCCCGGTGCAGAAGTCTCGCGAGGTGATGCCGGTCAGGCGACTGGACGTCACGTCGGGGCCGAAGCGGGGGGAGGAGGCCGTCGACGGCTGGCCCGCGTGCTCGTGCAGGGCCGGCCGCCAGGCATCCCCCATCACCAGCCTCAGCGTGCCCGTCAGCGATGCGTAGTGACCGAGCATCAGGCCGGCCTCGCCGAGGGTGCCGCCCCCTGATGCAGCGCCAGGACGATAGATCTCCAGCGAGCTGTCGACAAGCGCGACATGAGCGACGGGCTCGTCCCCGCGGGTCAGGGGCATGCCGGTCACGTCGATGCCCCCGGCGTTCCGCGTGCCGAGCCGCTTGAGCCCCCACTCGTGATCCCTGCTGCCCGGCTTGGCGCTCATGACGTACACGGCGCCTGCCGACTCCAGCGGCCGGTTCGGATCGTCGCCCAGGTCGCTGCCGAGGCTTCGCAGTTCCCTGCGCAAGTTCTCGTGCAGCACGTCAGCGTGGCCTTTGGTCGAGGCGTTCGGCGGCTGCTGGAATCCGATCTCGTGAACGGTGAGGACGCACGATTTCTGCTGTCTGCGGGCGCCGCGGGTGATCCGGGCGGCGGCGTGCAGGATCCGGCAGCGCAGGTCTTGGGCTCGGCGCGGCCAGGGCGCCGTCGAGGGCGAGCAGCCGCAGCCAGGCCAGCGGCATCAGCCTGCGCTACCCGCCCCGGAACGGATACGCCCAGAACCAGGTCTCACCATGGCCTGCGAGCTCCTGTGTGGACCGCGATGCTCGCACTGGACGCCCCGGCCGCCGCTGGGAAACCAAGCGCATCCGCCTGCGGCCTGCTCTCCGTCGCCGGGCGCCTCGCCCGCGGCTCCGCCTGCCCGCTCGATGGCCCTGGGCCACCCAGATCACTGCTGCGATCAGCCGGCTCCACGCCCTCGCACCCGGCTGACCAGCGGCAACCCGCCCAAGATCAGGAAGGACACCACCAGAGACCGTGAAACCCCGGCCGCGGCTAGTCTTGGGTCACCGAACTACTGGCTGACCGAACTATCCAACTGGCCAGCTTCATTCCAAACTAATGGCCCGGCAAGCGGCCCCCCGGTGACACCGCCGTTGGCTGATAGGCGATGCCGACACGGGCTTTCATGGAGGTGGCTGAATGCGCGTCCGAAGAATAGCTGGCGTGTTCTCAGTTCTCTTGCTTGTCTTTGCCGCGGCGGGTTGCGGGCACGTCCGCTCCGGCCGAGGCCACCGTGCCGGTACCGTCATCCAGGCTTCGGCGCAAGCCTCGGCGACTCTGCCCGAGGGCTACGGTCCGATCATGAGCCTGGCCGGCGACCCAGGCGGAAGCGGCGTCTGGTTCTGGGATTCCACCACGTCGGATGTGTCGGTGTTCCATGTCGCCGGCCAGGGAACTCTGGCCTCCTGGCCGGTGCTTAGCGGCGCGGCGTATCAGTCCCAGGTGATCTCCGGTTTCGCGGTCACCTCAGCCGGAGTTGCGTGTCTCGGCATAAACTCAACCCTGCTCAGGCTTGACTCGAACTCCGGAGCGGTTCAGACCTGGAAGATCCCGGCGCCTGCGGATAATCCCGCCGCCGAGAGCTACCTGCCTGCGAACCTCAAAGGTCAGCATCTCGTGCAAGGGATCGCCGTTGCCCCGGATGGCGGCCAGGTGGCGATCGCGATGAGCCACTCGAGCAGCGTCGAACTGTTCGACCAGAATGCCGGCACGTTCACCCAGGTCGCCATGCCCGCGTCCAGTGATGGGCCGGTCTCGGTGGCATACGCTCCTGACGGATCTCTCGGGATCGGCATGGCCAATTACAAGACCCATCTGCAGAATACTGCGCTGATAATCGGGCAGGAAGGCGCCGGCTCGCCTACGGTGGTCCCGGTAGCCGATTCGTCCTCCATCAGCAGCTATGGCACGAGCGGCTTTATCCTGGGCGCGGACCTTCCGGATATGGTGAGCACCGCCGGCGCGGCAACACCGATCGTATTGCCATCGGTTCCGTTTAACCCGCCACAGAGCGGCCCGGCGATCAGCGTCATGCCGAATGGCAACCTGGCTGCTATTGCCCGCTCCGCCGTGGTCGAATTTCCCAGTAACGCCTCGACCGCGTCCGCCACGGCAGCATCTGTCACGCTTGCGCTTCCGACGCAGACATGTAAGCCGGACGTTGTAGACGATGATTCGCCGCAGCCAGCCCCGTCAGGCCAATGCCCGACTGACGCCAATGCGATGACGGTGGATAACGAAGGCGGCGTCTGGGTGGTGCCGGCAACCGGCTCAGACACCGACGTGGAAAGAATCAGCACATAGAACGTAGATGGGCTTGACCGAGGGTCGCTGAAGCGACGGTGTAAGGGTGGGGGAAAGGGGCCGTGGCAGGCTTGACGGCATGACGGCCGGCCAGGCAGGCGAGTTCGAGGCGCAGCGCGCCCGGCTCTTTGGCCTCGCTTGCCGGCTGCTCGGCTCGGCCGCGACGCCGAGGACGTGGTCCACCCGGCCCTGCACCGGAGGACAGCGGTGACTGGGCCTGGCCGAGCCTGGCTGCGGGCGGGCCGGGTGCTGCGGGCCGTCATCCAGGCCGGCACCGGCGCCTGGCAGTACTTCGCGCCCCTGGCGTTTTACCACTTCCCCACCGTGGCCGCCGAACCCCGTTCAACGAGCACCTCATGACCGACGTCGGCGGCCTAAGCATGGCGCTGGCCGTGGTCCTTCCGCCGCCGCGCTGCGGATGGAGCGCAGCCTGGTCCAGGCCGCGCTGGCCGGGTATCTCGTGTACTCCGTGTCCCACCTCGCCTTCCACGCCACCCACCTGGCTGGCCTGCCGACCACCGACGCGACGCTGCTGCTCACCGGCCTCGCCCTGCTGCCCGCGTTCGCGCTCGCCCTGCTGCTCATCGCCGGCCGGCGCCGTCAGGAGCCACGAAACACCCCTAGCCAGGCAGGTGATGAAACGGCCTGGTGCGAGCCGGAGGATCCGGTTCGAGCGACATCTTCAGTGCCGTCCACGCGTGCTCGGTGTCGTGGTCGCGCTGGTGCGCCGCGCGCAGAACGCCGGTGAAGGCGGCGATGTCGGCGAGGGTCCAGGCCAGCCGGTAGAAACTGATCGACTTTGCGTCAACTGCCCGGCCCGTCGCCTCGCTGTGGCGGGCCAGCGCGCCCGGCGATCCGTCGTCCAGCATCCACAGGTCGCGCTCCGGCGGGGCCAGGGCAACGGTGTCCCAGTCGATCAGCGAGAGACGGCTCCCGGCGCGGATGATGTTGCCTGGGTGCGGCTCACCGTGAGTGACGACGAGGCCCGGCCTGCTGTCGGTCACGTGCGCCGCGAGGCTGTCGAACGAGGCCAGCCAGCCGACGACCACGTCGGCCTTCGCGGCAAGCTCGCGGCGCGCGGGCTCGGCAAACGGGCCGCCGGACCACGGCCCGCCCAGCTCGGCGAGCGCCGTTTCCAGGGCTGCTCGCTCGTGCAGCTCCATGCCGCGGTGCGGAGCCAGCGCCGCCACCTTCGGCGTGGCCAGGTGAAGCTCGGCGAGGAGTCCTGCCAGCACGTCCCGGTCCGGCTGGGTGAGGTCACGGCCCCACTGCCCGGCCTGGCCGGCGACGAACGGGAACACGGCCAGGCTGTAGCGCGGCGTGAGACGGCTCACGGCTTCGCCGCCGAGTGACGGGACGGGAGCGACGACGAACGGCAACCCTGCCCGCTCGCGCAGGGCCAGCGCGGTGCCGAAGGCGGCGCGCAGGCCGCCGAATGCCGACCCGGGGTCCGCGCCGAGCCACGGCTTGTCCTCCAGGTCGTCCACCGTCAGGAAGAACTTCCTGCCGTCCGGGGTATCGGCGAGCCAGTGATAGCTGCCACCGCCGAGCGCGACGTAGCGCAGCCGGCCGACTGGCAGCCCCCACTCCTGGGCCACTGCCTCCACTACCGTCGGCTCGCCAAGGCCGACCGGAAGCGTCCGCACGGCATCCCCTCTCGCTCAGGCGGTGGCTCGGCGCCGCCACGGGAGTCGACGACGCACCCAGGCTGCCACGCTCCAGGCCGACCGCCTGCTTATATTGGCTGTCATGGTGGAGCCCCTGGCAGGTTCGAGCGTGGGTCTCGCCGAACTGCTCGCTGTCCTGTCACTGGCCACGGACCTGGGCATGGGCCAGCCGATGGAGCACGTGCTGCGCCAGTGCCTGATCTGCCTGCGGCTGGCCCAGCGCCTGGGCCTGGACGAGGCCGACCGTGAGGTGGTGTACTACGCGGCCCTGCTCGCCTGGGTGGGCTGTCACGTCGACGCCTACGAGCAAGCGAAATGGTTCGGCGACGACCTGGCGCTCAAGGCCGACTTCCGCCACGTCGACTTCGCGTCCGCCGCCGCCGGGCCGCTGTTCATGCTCCGCCATCTCGGCGCCGGCCGGCCGTGGAGCGGGCCAGGCTCGGGGTCGGTTTCATGGTCGATGGCCGCCAGGCGGCCGAGGCGATGCTGGAGAACCAATGGCTTGCGGCCGATGACCTGGCGGCCCGGCTGGGCCTGGCCAAGCGCGTACGCGACAGCGTTGAGCAGACCTTCGAGCGCTGGGACGGCAAGGGTGTCCCGAAAGGGGCAAAGGGTAAGGAAATCCTCCTCACCTCGCGGCTGGTCGCGCTGGCCGACGTGGTCGAGGTCTTCTATCACGCTGGCGGCATCCAGGCCGCGGTCGCGGTGGCCAGGCAACGCAGCGGGACGCAGTTCGACCCGCACGTCGTGGACGTCTTCGCGGCCGACGCTGAGTCGCTGTTCGCAGGCCTCGACCAGGCAAGCAGCTGGGATGCCGTCATCGGAGCGGAGCCAGCCCTGCGGGCGCCGCTGCCGGACGCGGAGTTCGAGGCCGCGCTGGAAGCGATCGCCGACTTCACCGACGTCAAGTCGCCCTACACGATCGGACACTCGCGAGGCGTCGCCGACCTTGCCGGGAAGGCCGCGGAGATCTTCGGGCTGAACGGCCAGGCCGGGAAACTGGTCCGCAGGGCCGGGCTGGTGCATGACCTCGGCCGTCTTGGCGTATCGAACGTGATCTGGGATAAGCAGGGCGACCTCAGCCACGCCGAGACCGAAAGGGTGCGCCTGCATCCGTACCTCACCGAGCGCATGCTGGCGTGCTCGCCCGCACTCGCGCCGCTAGCGGCGATCGCCGTCCAGCACCATGAGCGGCTCGACGGGTCTGGCTACCCGCGGGGTCTGTCCGGTGGTGCCGTCAGCCCGGAGGGGCGGGTGCTGGCGGCCGCCGACTTCTACCACTCGCGGACCGAGCCGCGGCTCCACCGGCCAGCCTGCATGGCCGACGAGGCGGCTGGCCGGTTGCGCGCCGAGGCCCGGGCTGGCCGGCTGGACGGCGACGCGGTGTCCGCCGTGCTGAGCGCCGCCGGTCACTGCGCCGCCCGCCGGCAGGCGCCCCCGGTCGGCCTGACCGGCCGCGAGGTTGAGGTCCTCCGGTTGCTCGCCCGCGGCCTGTCGAACAAGGAAATCGCCGAGCATCTCGTGATCTCGCGCAAGACGGCCGGCCATCACGTCGAGCACATCTACGCCAAGACGGGGACCGCTAACCGGGCTCTGGCCAGCCTGTTCGCCGCCAACCACGGCTGATCGGCGACTTCTCCGGCTCGGACATGCGGTAGCGCGGACCTCCGTCGCCGTCGTGGCGTGGCCCGTCAGCCTGCCGCCAGGGATCCTTCCGTGATTGCCCGGTAGCCAGAGCACAGGACCCGCATCCAGGTGATGCGCGTGCCGTCCGTGCTGTAGTAGGCCTGCTGCTCGACCAGGTAGCTGCCGCCGGACCGGTCCACGCGCAGCCGGTAGGCGACGTGCTCGCGGTCCGACACCTGGCCGGCGGCCACCGAGCACAGGTCCTTGATATCGGCGCCGGCGCCGAACCACGGCCCGAAGATGATCCCTTCGACCACCTGGCCTGGGCTCGTGGCCTGCCAGTGGCGCCCAGGCGTCAGGGCCTGGAAGTCGATGCTGTCGGCCAGCAGTGCGCCGAGCGCGGCGCTGTCCATGGCGGCGAGAGCGTGCGCGAAGCGCTCACCTACGGTGGCCATCTAAGCGATCTCGACGTTCAGCTCGTAGATCTCGTCGGCGGGGTGACCTGCCTTGTCGTGTACCCGGAGCACGGCATCCTTGGGGGGGCCAGACGACAGGCAGAACACTTTCCCCGAGTCCGGGTCCAGCCACGCTCGCTCGAAGTGCACTCCCTCCGCCGCCTCGATCGCCAGGTCGTGCTCGTGCGCCGCGCGCAGCTGAGCCTCGGTCACGCCGACGAACCCGCTATGCACGTCCATGAACTTCGCCATCTCAGACTCCTTACCGTCACAGCTGGCAGCGGGCTCTCCCGCGGGCTCGCCGTGACCTCTCGCACCCTCTGAGCATGGCGTGCCGCGGCAGCGGCGCATGGGGCAGCTTCCCCATCTTTCCGCCGGGCCGAGGCCGGCCGGCAGCCTCTCCGGCCTCAGCTCCATGCAACTCCCCGACATAACGGGTTGACAGAACTGTAAATGCATTGCAAACTGGCGGTTGACACAACTGTAAACCACTAGTGCCGGAGGACCGAAGTGACTGAGCCCCAGCCAGCCTTGGCAACCGAGAGCAGTCCGGCGCGGCATGCCGGACCCGTCTGGCAACGCCGACCGTGGTCCGTGCTCGTCCTGCTCAGCGCCGCCGAGTTCATGGTGATCCTCGATGCCACCGTGGTGAACGTCGCGCTCCCCTCGATCGGCCGGGCGCTGCATGTCACCGCGGGCGGCCTGCCGTGGGTGGTGACCGCGTACGTGCTGTTCAGCGGGGGCTTGGTGCTGCTCGGCGGGCGGGCGGCCGACGTCGCGGGCCGCCGCCGCGTGTTCCTAGCGGGACTGACCGTGTTCACCGCCGCGTCGCTGGCCAGTGGCCTGGCCACGTCCGCGGGAACCCTGATCGTCGCGCGCGCTGGGCAGGGCCTTGGCGCGGCGCTGCTTACGCCAGCGGCCTTGTCGATCATCACGGCCACGTACTCGGGCAGGCAGCGCGCCGCCGCGCTCAGCGCCTGGGGTGCGATCGGCGGCGGCGGGGCCGCGGCCGGCGTGCTGGCCGGGGGCGCGCTGACCACTTGGCTTGGCTGGCGTTCGGTGTTCCTGGTGAATGTGCCGGTCGGCGCGGTAGCCGGCCTCCTCGCCCTGCGCCTGGTGCCGCCGTCCGGGACGCGCGCCAGGATCCGCCGCGAACTTGACCTGCCGGGAGCGGTGCTGGCGGTGGCGGGCCTGGTCACGGCGGTGTACGCGCTGGCGGGCACGTCAGCGCACGGCTGGGCCTCGGCGCGCACGCTGGCCCTGCTGGCGGTATCGTGCGGGCTCCTCGCGGGTTTCGCCGCGGCGGAGTACTCGGCGAGGCGCCCGCTGCTGCCCCCGCGGACCTGGCGTAACCGGTCCCTGGTGGCCGGCGGCCTGGTGATGTTCGGCGCTACCGGGATCCTGGTCGGCACGTTCTTTCTCAACACGCTGTACCTGCAGGATGTCGCGGGCGCTTCGGCACTGCGGGCAGGACTGGAGTTCCTCCCCCTGGTCGGGGTGATCGGCCTGGGCTCGCACCTGACATCGCGCCTGCTGCCGCGGGCCGGGTCGCGCGTGCTGGCCGTTGCCGGGCTGGCGCTGATGAGCGCCGGGGCGCTGCTACTGTCCGCCCTGCCTGCCGGTGCCGGGTACGCCACCGGGCTGCTGCCCGGCCTGCTGGTGATCGGGGCCGGAACCGGCCTGGTCTTCCCCGCCGCCTCGGTGGCTGCGATGAGTGACATCCCCGCCGCCCGGTCCGGTATAGCCTCGGGCCTGATGACCACTGCCCATGAGATCGGCGCCGCCCTCGGCGTCGCCGTGTTCTCCGCCGTCGCCACCGCGCAGGCGTCGGCGGGCGGCGGGTTCGCGGCCGACGGGTTCGCGGCCGGCTACCGGCACGGCTTCACGGTCATGGCGGTGGCCGCGGCCGGGCTCGCGCTCGCCGCCGCGCTGGCGGTCCCCGCCGTCAGGCCAACGCCGGGTGTCAAGGTGGCGATGCACTGACATGGCCGGTCAGCGAACCACCGAGCACCAGCGGGCGACCGCCGAGAAGAACGTGACCGGGATTCTCGACGCGGTCGAGCAACTGCTTGTGCAGCGCGGCCAGGCAAACATCTCGGCGGTCGCCGCGCAGGCTGACGTGTCCCGCGTCACGGTGTACGCGCACTTCCCTACCTGGGAGGCGCTACTCGAAGCGGCCGTCGAACGCGCCGTCCGGCAGACCATGACCGCGCTGCAGGACGCCCGCCTGGACACGGGCCCGCCGGCCCAGGCGCTGGAACGCATGCTCGCCGCGGCCTGGCGGCACCTGGCCCGCTATGGCGCGATGGCCCAGGCAGTCGCCGAGCAGCTGGGCCCGGACGCGGTGGCCAGGACCCACCACGCGGCCCATCAGGCCATCGGGGCGCTGCTCGAACGCGGCCAGGCCGACGGATCCTTCCGTGCCGACCTGCCAGCCACGTGGCTGATCACGAGCTGCATCGCCCTCATCCACGCGTGTGCCGCCGAGGTCCGGGCCGGCCGGATCGACGAGCACCGCGCGGTCAGCATCCTGACGACCACCATCGGTGACCTGTTCACCGGCGCGCGCCCGGCCTGACCGGCCCGTTGATCCCTCAATGTGACAGCCGTATCAGTCGGCGACAATCAGTCGGCGACCCTGGCCCGGTGCAGTATCGTTCTCTCGGCCAGGGTCCACGCGGTGGTGGTCGCCAGGTAAAGGCCGGCTGCCAGCGGAAGGAACGGGGCCACGACTACCGTCACGTACGGCGTCAACCTGACGAGGGCGCCGGTTGGCTGCCCCGGCTGACCAGCGGAGCGCCGCGCCACTCTGGCCGATAGCCAGCCGATTCCAGGGAGCAGCAGAAACAGGCGGGCGAACACCGCTCCCTGTGCGCTGAATGGTCCGGCGCCAGCTAGCAAGCATGGCACGTCGTTCTTGGACGGGAAGTACCGGAAGAAGGTGCGGCGGCCGATTCCTGCGGCGCTGGCGATGTCGTCGATCGTCGTCCGCTCGAACCTTTGCTGGTCGAATAGGTCGAACGCTACTTGCCCGAGGTCGGCCCGAGAGGTGATCTTCCGGCGGCCGACCGGGACGACCAACCGGTCAACCTGCTCAGCCGTGTCCCCTCCAGACTCTGGCATCCACTGACGCCCGCTCGCGCCCGAGTGAATCAGACGAGCCGCTATCTGCGCACCTGGACGAGAACGAACTCTTCCCGTCTTGCGCGTTCCTGGCCGAGCCGCTGGGTTCAACCGAGCAGCATGGAGATTGGACCCCCCATCAAGTGACGTGCAACTCGCTGGCGGCGATGATGGCATCATGACTAGCGGCACCCGCGCCCGGTGCGGCGCGCAGTGCCAGACGGCAATGGAGGCGTACCGTGAGCATCGGCGGAGACCTGGCGGATGCACGCCGCCTGGCCGGTCTCACCGTGACCCAGGTCAGCCAGCAGACCTGCATCAGGGAAACGATAATCCGCGGCATCGAGCGTGACGACTACGCCGGGTGCGGTGGCGACTTCTACGTTCGGGGGCACATCCGCGCTGTCGCCCGGGTCGTGGGGGCTGATGCCGGGCCGTTACTCCGGGAGTACGACGCGGCCCGCCCGCCGCCGCAAGCGGAGGCGGCGCCGATCTTCCGACCGGACATCCAGGCCAGGTTGCGGGAACGGCGCCGACTGAACTGGTCCGCCGTGCTGGGGCTGGCCCTGGTGATCGTGCTCGGCTTCGCCGCTTACCACTTCGTATCGGCGCGCCACGCGACGGGCGGCGCCGGCGGCGCCACGGCCGGGCTTCACCGGGCCCTCAACCACCCCCGCCACGGCAGGCCGGCTCCGGATCCCTACGCCCATGAAGTCGTCATCCAGCTTGCGGCCATCGAGGACTGCTGGGTTGAGTTCACCACACCTGACGGCGCGGAGTTGTTCCAGTCCTACGTCGTTGCTGGCGCGTCGAAGAGATGGACGTTCGGGCATGCCGTGGACATGAGACTGGGTAACCCGAGCGGTGTCAACCTGACCGTGGACGGCAAGAACCCGGTGCGGCACGGCACGGCACAGCCGATCACGCTGACCCTCGGCCTCCACGGCAAGATCTCATCCTGACGGCCGGTACCGGTACGGGCCGCGGCCCAGCGGCTCGGCCGCGCAAGATATCAAGATCTTTTGGCCTGCCTCGTTTAGGTGGCGTGGCTCCGGCCGATGAAGGAACATATGACAGCGTCCGGGGTACACCGTCGCTGATCCACACAAGTACCGCGGACAACCCAGCAGACTACGCCGGGAAGGCCGTTCCTGATGAGTAACGTGCTGGCGTTCTTGGGCCGCGACATGGCCGTTGACCTTGGCACCGCGAACACGCTGATATATGTCCGCGGACGGGGGATCGTGCTGAACGAGCCCTCAGTGGTGGCGCTGAATACCACCACTGGCCAGGTCTTGGCGGTGGGAGTCGATGCCAAGCGCATGATCGGCAGGACGCCAGGGCACATCGTTGCCATCCGGCCGCTCAAGGACGGGGTCATCGCCGATTTCGATGTCACCGAGCGGATGCTGAGGTACTTCATCCAGAAGGTGCACAAGCGCAGGCACCTGGCCAAACCGCGGATCGTCGTGGCCGTGCCCAGCGGGATCACTGGGGTGGAGCAGAGCGCGGTCAAGGAGGCCGGATACCAGGCTGGCGCGCGCCGCGTCTACGTCTTCGAGGAGCCGATGGCCGCGGCGATCGGTGCCGGACTGCCCGTCAACGAGCCCACCGGCAACATGGTCGTGGACATCGGTGGCGGCACCACCGAGGTCGCGGTGATCTCGCTCGGCGGCATAGTGACCTCGCAGTCAATCCGGGTGGGCGGTGACGAACTCGACCAGGCCATCATCACTTTCGTGAAGAAGGAGTACTCGCTCATGCTGGGCGAACGGACGGCCGAGGAGATCAAGATTTCGATCGGTTCAGCGTTTCGCCCGGCGGAAGAACCGCGTGCCGAAATCCGCGGCAGGGACCTTGTCACCGGCCTTCCGAAAACCATCGTGATATCCGGTGAGGAGATCCGTCGCGCGATCGAGGAGCCACTCAGCGTGATCATCGACACGGTCAAGGCCACGCTGGACAAGTGCCCGCCCGAACTCGCAGGTGACGTCATGGACCGCGGGATCGTCCTGGCCGGCGGCGGCGCCCTGCTGCGCGGGATGGACGAGCGGCTCCGCGAGGAGACCGGCATGCCTATCCACCTGGCCGACAATCCCCTGGATTCGGTCGTGCTCGGGGCTGGCAAGTGCGTGGAGGATTTCGACACCCTCAGCCAGGTCCTGCTGGCCCAATCCAGGCGCTGACCATTCGGCAGCCGCGTCGGCGGCAGGACGAGGAGTTGAAGTGCGCGACACCAGGCGGACGCGCGTCGTCCTCGGCATGCTGCTCGCTGCCGCGCTGGCGTTGATGGCCATCGACTACCTGGGCGGGTCGTCACCGCTGCGCGCCGCAGGTGGTGCGGTGTTCGGCACGGCGGAACGCGCGATTGGTTCGGTAGCCGGGCCGGTCGCCGGATTCTTCGACCCCGGCGCTTCGGCGGCTGGGTCAAGCGCGCGGGTGCATGGGCTGGAGCGTCAGCTGATCAGGCTCCGTGCCCGACTGCACGATGAGCAGCTGAGCAGGGCTGAGTACGCGCAGCTAGCCAAGCTGCTGCAGACCTCGGGCCGGGGCGGCTATCGGATCGTCGCCGCGAACGTGATCGCGGTTGGCCAGGGATATGAGCAGACAATAGCGCTCGACATCGGCAGCAGCGACGGCGTCAGGCCAGCGGAGACTGTGCTGAACAGCGCGGGACTCGTCGGAACGGTCACCGGGGTGAGTCCGCGGGTCTGCACCGTCCTGCTGGCAACTGACCCGACGGCGGTGGCTGGCGTCCGGCTCGCCGGCAGCGGTCAGCTTGGCTGGGTCACGGGCGTTGGCAAGAGCCTCGCCGATCCTGACCTGCTGCGGCTGCACGTCCTCGGCGCAAGCAGAGTACTGGCAGCGGGGCAGCGGCTGGTCACGTCCGCTTCGGTCGGCGACAGGCCTTACGTCCCCGGTGTCCCGGTCGGAGTCGTCACCCGGGTTGAGAACGGCGCAGGCGCGCTGACCAGGATCGCCATGGTGCGCCCGTTCGTCGATTTCACCGCGCTCGGTGTGGTCGGCGTGGTGGTGGCCCCGACGCGCCGCGACCCACGGGACTCGGTGCTGCCACCGCGGCCCGCGCTAGGCACGCCGGCCAGGCCGCCCGCCAGCCCGTCGAACCCGCCGGGCCGAAGCGCGGGAGGCTGACATGCGGCGTGCTGCGGTCAATGGGGTGCTAGTAGTCCTCGCGGTGGCGCTGCAGCTCACATTGGTGGACAGGCTGCCGCTGCCTGGCGGCAGCTTGCCGGACATCGCACTGCTGGTCGTCGTGGCGCTCGGACTGACGCAGGGTCCGGCCGCGGGCATGTTGGCCGGATTCTTCGCCGGGCTCGGCCTGGATCTCACGCCGCCTGCCAGCCACCTGCTTGGCGAGTCCGCGCTCGTGCTCTGCCTGGCGGGTTACGGCTGCGGCCGGCTAAGCGGCTGGCTGGGCCGCTCTGCTCCTCCCCGGCTGCTGGCCGCTGGAGTGGTCGGAGCCGTGATCGGAGAGACGCTGCAGGCGACCATCGGCATGATCGTCAGCGATCCCGGCGTCACCTTGCCCGCGGTGCGCCACGTGCTGCCGGTAGCCGTGCTGTATGATGCCGTGCTCAGCCCGGTCGTCCTGGCCCTTGTTTCGGTGGCCAGGAGGCAGCCGGGAGCCCGCACACCAAGCGGCGCCGGCCGGGATGAGCGCGGGCTGGGGCCCGCGCCAGCCGCCAAGCCAGCGCGACCGGTTAGCCTGCGGCTCGGCGCCCTGAGCCGGGACGAGAGACCGGCAAGCTTCCGGCCGGGCGGCGCCCGCGGCGGCCCACACCCGCGAGCCTTTGGCCCGGGCGGCAGCCGCAACATGCGCCGCCCAAGGCTACGGCCGGATGGCGGCGGCGCAGTGCGCAGCGGTCCGCATCAAGGTCTTGCTGCCAGGCCGGTGCGGCTGCGGCTCGGCGCATCGCGCGCCCGCGGCTTGCGCCTCCGGCGCGCGCATGCCAGGGGCACCGGAGGGCTGCGGTGACCCGCCCGTCCCGGTGGCGCTTGGCGGGGCTGTCCGTGGTCGTCGTCTCCCTGCTGGTCGTGCTTGCCGCCCGGCTCTGGTATCTGCAGGTCATGAAGGGCACGGCCTATGCCAGCCTGGCCAGCCAGGATCAGACGAGGACGGTCGTGGTACCGCCGGTTCGCGGGCAGATCCTCGACGACACCGGCCGCGCCCTGGTGGCCAACCGCTCGTCGCTGGTGGTCGCGGTGAACATGATGGCGTTGTCCCAGCAGAGCGACGGCGGCGCGGCCGAACTGCGGCGGCTGGCCGCGCTGCTGAGCGTCCGTGACCGGCTGCTGCGCGAGCGGGTCAGGCTGTGCACCGCCGGGGTTTCGCAGCCCTGCTGGGCGGGATCGCCCTATCAGCCGATTCCGGTGGCCGAGGACGTATCCGAACGGGTCGGCGTGCAAATCATGGAAAGTCAGCGACTGTTTCCAGGGGTGACTGCGCATGTGCAGCCGGTCATCGACTTTCCCAGGGGCGCCAGCGCCGCGCAGTCACTCGGTTACCTGCAGCCCATTACCGCGCAAGAGGTGCGGAAGCGGCACCTTCCGCTGACCGGATTCGCCGGCGTTGACCTTGTGGGCCGGTCCGGGCTGGAAGCGAAGTACGACGCCGAACTTCGCGGCGTTCCTGGGACTCAGCAGCTGTCCGTGAATGCCGCGGGTGACGTGACCGGAACGATCAGCCAGACCCGCCCTGTGCCCGGGAACGACCTTGTGACCAGCATCAACGCGCAGGTCCAGGCGGACACCGAGCGCGCGCTTGAGTACGCCATCCGCAAGGCGCATACAGAAGGCAATCTCGGCGCGACCACCGGCGCGGCCGTAGTGATGACCACCGCCGGCCGCGTTGTCGCGATGGCCAGCTACCCGTCGTACGACCCGACTGTCTGGACGAGGGGTATCTCAGAGCGGCAGTACAGGAAACTCTTCGGCACGGCGGGCGGTGAGCCGATCCTGGACCGTGCGACCCAGGGCGAGTACGCGCCCGGATCAACCTGGAAGGTAACCTCCACCGCGGCCGCGGTGCAGGCAGGCTACAGCCTGGCTGGGCCGTACAGCTGTCCTGGCTCCATGCGCATCGGCGGCCGGACGTTCTATAACGACAATCCAGTTAATTCCGGCGCGATGAGCCTGCACACGGCGCTCGTCGCCTCCTGCGACACGGTCTTCTACGAGCTCGGCTACGACATCTGGCTGCGGGACCACCGGAAGGCGAATGTGGTCACCAGCCCTGGCGCGCCGGTGCAGGAGATGCAGAAGATGGAGCTGGCGTGGGGATTCGGCCAGGCGACGGGAATCGACGTGCCGGGAGAGGCAACTGGCACGGTGCCAACCCGAGCGTGGCTGTACTACTACTACCGGCAGCACAAGAAGCTCTGGTGCAAGTACGGCAAGCAGGACGGCTCCTACGTCGAGCAGATCGAGTACCAGGACTGCCGCTACGGCAACATCTGGGAACCCGGGCAGGCGGTGAACGCCGCCATCGGCCAGGGCTATGTGACTGTCACCCCGCTGCAGCTCGCCCGGGCGTACGCGGCGCTCGCCAATGGCGGCACCTTGTACAGCCCGCGGATCGGCGAGGCTCTGATTAGGCCGGACGGAAGGCTGGTGCGAAAGATCACCCCGCCGGTGGTGGGCCACCTGCCGGTGTCCAAATCAGTCCTGGCATACATCAGGCACGCGCTGGCCGACGTGGTGACGCAGGGCACCGGCGCGCCCGCGTTCAGCGGATTTCCCCTGGGCAAGGTGTGCGTTGCAGGGAAGACCGGAACGGCCCAGGTTGTGGGCAGGGAGGCGACCTCAGTCTTCGCGTCGTACGCGCCGTGCAGCCACCCCAGGTACATCGTGGTCATGATGATCCCCGCTTCCGGCTACGGCGCTGACGTGTCGGCGCCCGCCGTGCGCCAGATCTGGGATGGGATCTACGGTCTCGAGGGTCACCGGGCTGCGCTGCCGGGCGGGCGGCTGCCGTCAGCTCTTCCGCGTGTGACCGCCTCCCGTGCCGAGGTGCGCGCGGGCGACGGCGCAAGGAGGACAGGTTGAGCGCCTACCCCGGCCGACCTGGTCCCGCCCGGGAAGGGTCAGGCGCCGGGTCCGGCGGGCTAACTCTGGTCCGCCTGCCCGGGCCGGCCGCCAGCCGCCTGCGTGTCGGAGGGCTCCCTCCGGTCGGCGGCCTTCCCCCTGTCCGCCCCCGTGGCCCCCGTGGCGGCCCCTGGCCCCGGCGCGCCCGCCCGCTGGCCCGGGCCCTCGCACGGGCTGCGCCACTACGGCGCTTCGACTGGGTGCTGGTATCGGCGGTACTCGGGCTCAGTGTTACCGGCATCCTCCTTGTCTGGTCGGCCACCCAGACCGCGCTCCTGCAGGCTGGCGCCGACCCGCATACCTACCTGAAGAAGCAGTTGCTCAACCTGGTGATCGGCCTGATCCTGATGCTGGCCGTCGGCCTGCTTGACTACAGGCAGCTGCTGGCGTACTCGCCGCTGGTCTACGCCGCCGCGTTGCTCGGCCTTGTCGCAGTGCTCAGCCCGCTCGGCACCTCGGTCAACGGCGCGAACGCGTGGATCTCGCTGCCGGGCGGGTTCCAGCTGGAGCCATCGGAGTACGCCAAGCTAGGCCTGGCACTGATGACGGCCAGGCTCCTCGGTGACATCCGGACAGCAGACCGCCGGCCGCGACTTCGTGACATCGCGGCCGCGCTCGCCTGCGCCGCGCCGGTCATCGCCCTGGTCGCGGCGGAGCCTGCCCTCGGCGTAACGGTCCTGCTGATGGTCCTGCTGGTCGGCCTGATCGTTCTGGCGGGCACCAGGCTGCGCTGGCTGGCAGCTCTCGGCGCGGCAGCAGGCGCGGCGGCAGTCGCCGTCTGGCAGTTGCACCTGCTGAAGCCCTATCAGCTGCACCGGCTGGCCACGTTCATCAACCCTTCGGCTGATACCAGGGGCACTGGCTACAGCGCTGCGCAGGCGAAGATCGCGATAGGGTCGGGCGGCCTGTTCGGCCAGGGACTGTTCCACGGTCAGATGGTTGCCGGGAACTTCGTGCCCGAACAGCACACGGACTTCATCTTCACGGTGGCGGGAGAGGAACTCGGATTCGCTGGCGCGGTCATGATCATCGCGCTACTCGGCGTCGTCGTCGTCCGCGCACTGCGGATCGCGGCCCAGGCGGACGATGAGTTCGGCATGCTACTCGCCGGCGGAATCGCGGTCTGGTTCGCCGTCCAGTCGTTCATCAACATCGGCATGACCATCGGCATCGTGCCGGTGACAGGGCTTCCGCTGCCGTTCGTGTCGTACGGTGGCTCGGCGATGTTCGCCGACATGATCGCTCTCGGCGCGCTGCAGGCAGTCCGGAGGCGGCATTCGATGTTCGGCCCCGGCGGGCTGACCTGAACGCCACGCGTGACCTTCGATGGTGACCCCGCCTGGCTACAGGCACCCGGCGGCCATCATCGCTATCTCAACGGCGAGGTCATCCGCCTGGACGGCGCCCTCAGATTCCCGCCAAAGTGACGAACCAACCCGGCGGCGCTACGCGTGATCACGGGCCGCGAGTCGCGCAAGGCGCGGGCGGTCCTGGCGGCCGGCTTGCTCAGCCTGTGCGCGCAGGACGAGGCGTGGCCGTACAAGTACGTGACCGCATCCGGGCCAATCCAGCCGCCTGACCGACCAGATTGCCCGGTCGCTGAGTCGTGAGCCCCTATCCGGGGAGGAAGTCCAGCAGAAGCTGGTTGATCATGCCGGGAGCCTCCAGCTGCATCCAGTGGCCGGGGCCGTCGACCCGCTCGTAGCGCCAGGGGCCCGTCACGTTCTCGGCGGAATCGGTCATCTGTGTTTCGGTGAGGGCGATGTCACCGCTGCTCCATATCCCCATGGTCGGCGCCCGCACGGCCGGCAACGCCACGGGAGGCGCCACCCAGGACTCGGGAGGCAGATTGGCCCGGTACCAGTTGAGAGCGGGCGTCAGAGAATTCGTAGCCTCCAGCTCGGTGATGACGGCCTCGGAGTCAGGGTGGCGGGCCCAGGAGCGGAAGTTGGCCCAGTTGTTGTCGCTGAGCCAATGCTCGGCGACGCCGGCGAACTGGAACAAGAGCATGTACCAGGACTTCTCGTGCTGTTCCAGTGTCCGCCGGAACGTCGAGGGGTGGCCGACCGACAGCACGGCGAGATGATCGACCCGGTCAGGTACCAGCGACGCGAATACCCATCCCAGCGCCGCTCCCCAGTCGTGGCCCACGACGTGGGCCCGCTCCGCCCCGGCATCGCTCAGGACGGCCATGACGTCTGCGACCAGCGAGGGAAATGAGTACGAATCGGCGGTCCCGGGCTTGTCCGAGCGCCCGTAGCCGCGCAGGTCAGGGACGATGACCCGGAACCCGGCGCCGGCCAGGACCGGGACCTGGTTGCGCCATAGCCGCCCCGAGTCGGGGAACCCGTGCAACAAGATCACCGGCCGGCCCTGTCCGGTCACTTCGTACTCGATGCCCGCTTCGCCTGTTTCAACTCTCACCAGTCCGCCCCTAGTCGTCGGCGACGATGGACAGCAACTCGCCACGGCTCGGGGCCGGAACCGGCTCGTCACGCCACCCGGCGCCCAAAGTGATGACCTTGTCCAGCAAGCCCGGGCGAGCCGCCACGTCAGTGGCCCGGCTCAGCACCATGGCGACGCTGACGAAGCCCCGCAGGCAGTCGGGATCCTTGAAGGCGGCAGCGGCCAGGGCCTGGCTGACCTCCCAGCCGGGATCGCGAGGGCGGTACTCGCCACCTGCGACGAGAGCATCGATCTCCGCCAGGCGGTGACGGTCGGCCGCCAGCGTGTCTCGATACCAGGGCTCGACCATCTCGGCCGTGGCCTGGTGGAAAGTGCAGGCGAACTCCCAGGGATCGTCGACGCCGGTCGCTGCGATCGTGTCGCGCAAGAGCACGGCCTGCAGCATCCCGATCGAGGCACCTTTGCCCACCGTCGGATTAGAGCACGCCCAGGCATCGCCCGCGGCCACCACACCGGTAGCCACGGGAACACCGTCGACCATGAGGTTCCGGTGCCGATCCTCGATACCGGCCATCGCGACTACCCGGTCATCGAGCGGCTTCCCATCCAGCCAGTGCGCCACCAGCGGCAAGGACCGGACAGCCTTCTCCCAGATCGCCGCGTCGCGCAGGACACGCAGAGCCTTGTCCTTGGCGCTAGTCACCAGGGTGACGCTCCACGTGCCGTTGTCGGCCGGCAGCGTCAGGGCCGAGATGGTGCCAAGGTGCATGAGGAAGCCCCCCAGCGCCGGGGGAATGCTGCCGTCGGCAGAGCGGAAGTGCCGGCCGTAGTAGATGAAGCCGCAGTCATCGAGTTCATCGCGGGGCGCCCTGGCCCCGATCGCCTCGAGCCACCGGGGCAGCGGTGAGCGGCGGCCGGTCATGTCCACGACCAGGTCGGCGGTTATCTCCTCACCCGTGGCCAGGCGAACCCCGGCAACGTGCGGCACGCCGTCGTGAGCGGAGGGCCCGGTGACGAGCCCCGCGACGGCAGTGCCTCTCCTGATCTCCAGATGCGGGGCACGGCCGGCCACCGACGCAACGGCTGCCTCCACCACGCACCGCCGGCCGGAGATGCACTCGAATGCGCCATCCTCCTCGCGGGCAGAGCCCGTGATCGCCTCTGGGGCATTGAGGACAGGGTTGAGGCAAACGGCTCCCGCAGCGGCCAGTCCCTTCTTCACCTCAGGCAGTTCGGAGTCCAGGACGCCGCGATAGCGGGCCAGGAAGAAGTGCGGAAGCCGGAACTGGTTGACCCCTTTACGCTGCCAGGTGCCCCAGATCTCCTCAGCCCCGGCCGGCGGCGCCTCGGCGTCTCGTTCCAGGACCGTCACCTCGTGGCCATCCCCGCACAGCAGGAGAGCAGCACCAAGGCCCACGACCCCAGCCCCGACAATCACAATCCTGGCGATGGCGACCCGCTCCCTTCCCGGCTGGCGACCCGAAAAGCATATGCTCGGCCACGGTTCCCCGCCAGCGGCGCGGGCACCACGCATCCCTCCTGGCAGCCGGGTGGAGGCCCGCTAGCGGGCCGGACGGGCGCCGGGCGCGTACCACAGGGTGTGGCGGGTACGTACGGTATCGACGAGTCAGCGAAGGTCGCCGGGGAGTACCAAAGTCTGCCGGGGGTTCAGACTGGATGTGCTCGCACACTAACGCGGCCACGAGCCGCCCTTCCGCACGTCAACATCCTGTTAGCGGTGAGTCAGCTACACCGGATGCGGTGTCCATCTTGCCAAGGATCCAGCAGGTCTCCGGTGGGCGAGTCTGTTCGATCACCCGGAGCGGCCCCGTGCTTGGCGGTCGGCGGGAACCGGAGCGGCGGTTGCGCAAGAGCACGTTTGAGCCGGTGCTTGCCCGGCGGGACCGGCTGGTTGTAGCCGTGCTCTCCGCCGGGTGGCTGGCCTGCCTGGTGGAATTCTGGCTCTGGTGGCTGCAACCCGAACACCGTGCCAGCTACCTCGGGCTGGCCATCAACAGCGTGCTATTGGTATATGTCACGCTATATCCCCCGCATTCTTCATCCTGAGCGTCAACCACCTTCACCGGGTGAGCCCGTCGGTTCCCGTACCGCAGCTCCGGGTCGCATTCGTCGTCACGAGGGCGCCTTCAGAGCCCTTCCAGATGGTCAGCAGAACGCTGGGAGCCATGCTCACCCAGGATTACCCGTTCACCTACGACGTATGGCTGTGCGACGAGCGGCCTTCAGACGACGTCATTGCGTGGTGCCAGCAGCGAGGCGTCAGAATCTCGACTCGGGATGGTGCGGCTTCCTATCACAGGGATACCTGGCCGCGCCGCGTCCGATGCAAGGAAGGGAGCCTGAGCTACTTCTACGATCACTGGGGTTACCGGCTGTACGACGCGGTCGCGCAGCTTGACTGTGACCAGGTGCCGTCCGTTACTTACCTGACAGCGATGATGAGGCCGTTCGCCGACCCCGCCGTCGGCTATGTCGCGGCTCCGAGCGTCTGCGACGGCGAACGCGGCAGGCTCCTGGGCGGCCAGAGGGCGCGTGTACCGCGAGGCAACCTTCCATGGGCCGTTCCAGCTCGGGTATAGCGATGGCTACGCTCCGCTCTGCATTGGCTCGCATTACGCGGTCAGGACCGCAGCCATCCGGGAGATCGGGGGCATCGGCCCGGAGCTGGCCGAGGACTTCTCCACCACCTTCCTGCTGAACGCGGCGGGGTGGCACGGAGTATTCGCCATCGATGCCGATGCGCATGGATATGGCCCAGCCACCTTTCAGGACATGGTCATACAGGAATTTCAGTGGGCGCGAAGCCTGGCCGTCATCCTCCTGGGCCTGGTGCCACGGAACCTGCGCCTGCTGAGGCTCCGGCGTCAGTTGCGGTTCCTGTATGCGCTTTCCTATTACGTGTTGCTAACTGCCGCGACGCTGGCCGGACTGACCCTGGCCCCCATCGCGGCAGTGACCGGGCAACCCGGGATAAACGTCAATCTCTTCGGCTTCCTGGCGCATATCTGGTCGGTAGGGATCTGGCTGATCCTGATCACCGTGCTACTGCGCAGGCGGGGCCTGCTCCGCCCGCCATCAGCGCCCATCCTGAGCTGGGAGGCCTGGCTCTATTCGCTTACCCGTTGGCCCTACGTCGGGCTCGGCATCGTCGCCGCTGTGCTGTACCGCATCCGGCCACGGAATGTCACCTTCAGAATCACGCCGAAGGAGGTAAACGGACACAGGCCCCTCCCGGCGCGGCTGGTGGCTCCCTTTGCCATCGTCAGCTTCGTCGCATCGGCTGGCGCGCTGTACGGCGAGCGATCCGGCAGCCCGGCCGGCTATGTCTTCCTCTGCGTTGTCGAGGCCGCGACATACGCAGTGGCCGCTTGCGCCATCTCCGTACTGCACGGTGCGGAGATCGCCCGCCGGTCCGGGACGCGACGGCGCAGTTCCATACGCGCAGCGAGCCAAGCTCCCTTGAACTGGGCAGTGACCGCCGCAGCGGCCTCGGCGGTAGCCCTCGCCACTTATCCCGCGTACGCGATCCGCGTGTTCGGCTGGTGAGACACATGCACATCACCCGTCAGCGCGTCATCGAGAAAGGCACGCGACCATGACGATCCTCGTTACCGGCGGCGCCGGATATATCGGCAGCCACACCTGCGCAGATCTACTCGAGAACGGGCACCAGGTGGTCGTGGTCGACGACTACTCCAATAGCTCGCTGGGTTGCCTCGAGGCGGTGCGTGAAGTTACTGGCCGTCCCGTTGTCGCGCATCCGGCCGACATCCGCCGCAGGCAAGACCTCGACCGCGTCTTTGAGCAGCATGAGATTGACGCTGTGATCCATTTCGCGGCACGGAAGTCGGTGCCGGAGTCGGTCCGCATTCCGCTTGACTACTACGACGTGAATGTCAACGGCACGAGGACCCTGTTGAGCGCCATGGTCGCGCACGATGTGCGGCGGTTCATTTTCTCATCGTCATGCTCGGTCTACGGCGACCAGTACTCCCGGCCTATTACCGGGGACGACGCGCCCGCGCCGGCGAATCCCTATGCCCGCTCCAAGCTGGTCTGCGAGCAGATGCTGGCAGACACGTCCGCGAGTCAGGACGACTTCTCTGTCCTGTCCTTGCGTTACTTTAATCCGGTCGGGGCCCATCCGAGTGGGTCCCTGGGGGAGGGCCCGCGAGGCATGTCCGACGGGCTGATGCCGCACGTCACGAGCGTTGCGGCCGGGCGGCTCGACAGCCTGCAGGTATTTGGGGGCGACTACGAGACGCCTGACGGCAGCGCGATCCGCGACTACATCCATGTCATGGACGTCGCGGAGGTTCACCGAGCTGCGCTTGGCCACCTGGACGATCAGGCAGGCTAGGTTACCCTCAACGTCGGCACGGGGGCAGGAGTCTCGGTCCTTCAGCTCATCGAAGCCTTCGGCGCGGCATGCGGGGTGCCGGTGCCTTACGAGATGGCTCGCCGACGGTCTGGCGATGTTGCCAGTCTCACCGCCGATCCGTCCTGGATAGCGAGGGAATGGGGATGGCGGGCATCGAGAGATATTCAGCAGATGTGTCAGGGCGCCTGGCGATTCCAGCGGCTGCACCCGGATGGCTATGCCGCCCGCAGCCGCAAGCCACAGGAGAGTCGGACGTTATAAGCGCCGCGGCAGGCAGCCGTGGCAACGGCCCAGTCAGGGGGACGGATGCGCATCACCGTCATCGGCACAGGTTATCTGGGCGCCGTCCATGCGGCGTGCATGGCGAGCATCGGGCACGAGGTAATGGGGATCGACTCGGACGTCAACAAGATAGGCGAGCTTGCCGAGGGACGTTCGCCGTTCTTCGAGCCCGGGCTTGCCGCCATCCTGAATGAGGGCATCGAATCAGGCAGGCTGCGTTTCAGCACGTCGCTGGAGGAGGCCGGGCGATTCGGCGATGTTCACTTCATCTGCGTCGGGACACCGCAGCTGGCCGGGTCGTATGCGGCCGACGTCAGTGCTGTCGACCACGCGGTGCGCAGCCTGGTGCCGTGCACGCAGGACTGCCTGGTCGTGGGGAAGTCCACCGTGCCAGTCGGGACGGCGGACCGGCTGGTCGAAGAGATCGCCGAAGACACCCAGGACGGTTGCGAGGTGGAGCTTGCCTGGAATCCGGAATTTCTCCGCGAGGGAACGGCGATCCAGAACACTCTCAACCCTGACCGGCTGGTGGTTGGCGTCTCATCCGCGCATGCCGAGGCCGTCCTGCGCGGGGTCTACTTTCCGATGATCGAGGCGGGCACGCCTTACATCGTCACCGACCTGCAGACGGCGGAGCTGGTGAAGGTGTCGGCCAACGCGTTCCTGGCCACCAAGGTCTCCTTCATCAACGTTATCGCGGACATCTGCGATGCCGCCAACGCTGACGTCGTCACCCTCGCGAAGGCGCTCGGCTATGACAGGCGGATCGGCGGCGAAGCCCTCGGCGCTGGGCTGGGATTTGGCGGAGGCTGCCTGGGCAAGGACATCCGGGCGCTGTCAGCCCGGGCGGACGAGCTCGGCGCAGCCGACGCTGTCTCGTTTCTTGCTGGGGTCGTCGGGACCAACTCCGGACGTCGCCGGCGAGCGGTGGACACTGCCAGGAACATGGTCGGCGGGACGTTCAACGGACGTCGCGTGGCCATTCTCGGGGTGTCCTTCAAGCCAGATACCGACGACGTGCGTGACTCGCCTGCGCTCTCTGTAGCGATCGCCGCGCAGCGGCAAGGGGCAGCCGTGCTCGCACATGTTCCGCAGGCCATCGAGAACGCCAGGGCGCTGTACCCGCAGCTTGAGTACGTGACGGACGTCAGCAAGGCATGCGAAGACGCCGACATCGTGCTGCACCTGACCGAGTGGCGTCAATACGCCGACCTCGATCCTGGCGAGCTGCGGCAGGTTGTGCGGCATCCGAGGATCTTCGATGCTCGCAATACGCTTCCGCTGCAGCGATGGCACACCGCCGGCTGGACTACTCGTGCGTTCGGTCACCAGGCTCTGCCGACCAAGCTGTCCGCGTTAAGAGTCATGGCGCCGTCTCAGGAACGCTGACGTAGTGGGCCCTCGCGGCGTGGTCAGGAGTGCGGCAGCACCGGCGAGCACGTGCAGCAAGGCGATGGCAGCCGCGAGCGCTGCCAGCCCTGAATGTGACTCATGCAGCTGATGGGTCACTTCGCGGACGTCCAGGGCCGTGAACGCCAGCATTGTCAGCGCGACGCCAGCCGCTAGCAGGGGCGAGCCGACGGTCAGGATAAGCGCGGCCAGGAGCAGCGACAGCGCGACCGCGACCACGACGAGCCCGGTCGCCTCCGGATTGATGCCCAGCAAATTCTCTGAGCTCCGCTCGGCGGTATGCGTGGCGGTGCCTTCCCTGGTGGCCCGTTCCACTCCGGTGGGATTTTCTCCGGGCTCGGCGGCCTGAGCGTGTTGTCGCTGTGCCGTCTGGCTTTCGCTGCTGGCCGTGTGACGTTCGATGGCGGTCCCGGCTGCGAATGCGGCGGCAGAAGCGATGATCAGCGTGGCGGCGATCAATCTGGCCAGGGTAAGCGGCATGAGGAAGCCTCTCGCTAGGGATTGCCCTTCCGCGTTGTAAGGACGTGGCGGTCAGTGCGCTGATTGCGTGCGGTGGGCGGGGCGCCGTGCAATCACCGCAGCCGTTGACGCGTCCTAGCTGTTAGGAGGGTGGTGAGCTGACGCAGGTGAGAGGCCGGGCAAACGATCACGAGGATTTCCTGCGAGCGACGCTGCGCCACGCCGACATGCTGCATACGCTGGCCACCCGGCTGGCCCCGCACCCGGCCGACGCGGCCGACATTGTGCAGGACACCTATCTGCGCGCCTTCGCGGCGTGGTATCGGCGGCGGCCCGATGACGTCGGAGCGTGGCTGGCGACGATTTGCCTCAACGTCGGCCGTGACGAACGGCGCCGCCACGCCCGCCGTAGCGCTGCCGTCTGCAGCGGCCCGGTGCCCGACCTGCCTGATCGCGCCGATACCGCCGAGGCCGCGCTTGAGCGTCTCGGTACCAGCCGGGTCAAGGCGGCGCTGCGGACGCTGCCTGACAGCCAGCGCATCGCGATCACCCTGATGGACCTGTGCGGATTCACCGCCGCACAGGTCGCCGCCATCACCGGCGCCCCGCGCGGGACCGTCCTGGCCCGAGTGCATCGAGGACGCAAAGCGCTCGCGCTGAGCATGCACGACGACCGCGAACCCGCCAAGACCCCCCAGCCGCCGCGATGAAACACCATCCCGAACAGCTCGCTGCCGCCTACCTGGCCACGATGCGGCCGCGCGCACGCCGCCATTTTGAGGCGCACTTGCTGGAGTGCGAACCATGCTGGCAGGAAATCTCCCTTGCCCGTCGCGGCCGCCGGCTCGCAGAGACTGCCCGCGACACTTCCCCGGCAGGGCTTCGCGAGGACATCCGCGCCGCGATCGCCACTGCCGCGACACTGCCAGCCGCCAGCCCGCTTCCCCTCCAGCGGATCGTGGTCTCCGCGGCAATCGCGGCGACGGTACTAGCAGGCATCGTCATCGTTTCGCGCCCATGGCCGCACAGCCTGCCGGGACCCGACTCCGCCGCACCGCCCGCGGTGATCGCCGCAGCGGTGGCCAGCTACCACGCCGACCGGCTGCCGGGGACGGCCGTCCCCGCCGAACCGGCTCCCAGGCTCACACCCCTCCACCTGCGCCTGGTCGGTGCCGCCGCTGGCCAGCTCGACGGCGTCGCCGTCACCATGTTCGCCTATAGCACCCCGTCAGGCGCGCGGCTGATCATCTTCCGTAGCAGCCAGCCCTTCCCCGAAGCCACCGAAGCACGCGAACTCGGCGGGACCGAGGGCGCTTGGACGATGCGGTCCAGCGGGGTCACCGTCATCTGCGCGCAGGACACCCACGCCCTGCTCCTGCTCGGTTCAGACGCGACCCTCGTACGCCGTGCAGGCACACTCCTGAATGCCATCTAGCCGGCCCGCAGAGCTACAGCCACCGACCATGCCAAGCGCTCGGGCACTTGGCCGCCGTGGCCAAGTAGCCGTCACGGTGTTCGCTCGGCCGCTGATTAACCGGGGCGCCTGCCTCGGCGAGCCGACCGGAGCGGTCGTCGCGGCTGCGTTCGCCTGGTTCGAGCCCGGCCTGGTGACCGCATTGTGGGACGCAGCGCGGTCCGCCGTCGCGCTTGACCGGCTGGTCAAGGCGCGCGACCAGTCGACGGTGGCCAGCTTGCGGGAGGTCCTGGCCGACGAGGACCCGGGCGATGTGGCCAGCCTGCTCGCCGACGCCGCGCAGCACGCCGACGGCATGGGCCGCCCGGAGGACCCGGTGCACCTCCTGTGGTGGGCCTGCGGCTTGGTCCGCGAGCACCGGGGCGACAGCCACGTGGCCGCGGCTGCTGCGGCCGGGCTGAACGCCCGCTACCCGAACGCGAGCCGACTGCTGATCTGCGCCGACGGCGGCGGGTCCAACGGCTACCGCACCCGCGCCCAGAAGATGGAACCCGCGGCCTTCGCCGCCGGTGCCGGCATTCAGGTCACCGTCTGCCACCTGCCGCCCGGCACCAGCAAGCGGAACAAGACAGAGCACCGGCTGTTCTCCCAGATCACCCTCAACTGGCGCGGCAGGGCGCTGACCAGCCACCAGGTCATCGTCGACCTGATCACCGCCGCCACCACCACCACAGCCACCGGCCCCACCGTGCACGCCGAGCTGGACACCGGCTCCTACCCCACCGGCACCAGGTACACCAAGAAGCAGGTCGACGCCCTCCCGATCACCCGCCAGTCCTTCCATGGCGAATGGAATTACACCGTGCGGCCACCCGGCACGCCGTGATGATCAGGAAGTTATTTCTTCGCGGGGTCCTAGGCTTGCCTTCTTTCATGCCGGACAGAGGTGCTCCGCCAGAGTCCCTACGTATTCGGAGGGCAGGGCTGGCTTCAGCGTGTCACCGGTCGCGGAGATCCCTGCTCCGGCGGGCTCTGCCGCCGCGCCCAATAGCTCGCCGGCCGGCGGCGCGGGAACGCTGACCTGTGTCCAGCCTGAGCCATCCCAGTGCATTGCGAGCGGGGATGAGAAGGCGGGATTCAGGAAGGCGCCGACGCCGCCCACCGCCCAGACATCACCGGTTGCGACTGCGGCGACGCCCCAGAGGTCGTTGTCCTGCGACGAGCCGCCGGGGTCGGGGCTGGGGACTATCTTCCAGCGCGCGCCATCCCAATGCTCTATCAGCGTTTGGTCGAGCGGACCCCCATCGTGGTTCCCGTCACGGCCCACTGCCCACACGTCGTCGGCCGCCACCGCGCTTACCGAGGTCAGCCAGTTCTGGTCGTTGCTGTTTCCGCTCAGCGGGTTGGGGCTTGGGACCCGCGACCAGACGCTTCCGTTGAAGCGCATCGTCAATGTCGTATCCCCGAAGGGGTTCGTCCTTCCGTAGCGCTGACCGACGGCCCAGATTTGTCGCGGGCCGACTGCAGCGATCCCGCGCAGCAGCGCCGCGAACCGCAAGTAGGTTGCGGTCCAGGTAGTCCCGTCCCAGTGCTCGATCAGGCCGCGTCCTGGATAGTTTTCCGTTCCGACAGCCCATACGTCGTTAGGGCCGCGCGCGACCACGCCGTACAGCACGCCGGGAAATGAAGCCGGAGACACGATCGACCATGACGTCCCGTCCCAATGCTCGACGAGGCTGCGGTAGGGAGGGCCAGACTGGTCCGTCCCACCTACCGCCCACACGTCATCAGGTGCGTCCGCCGCTATGCCGTTGAAGTAGCTGTTGAGCGCGGGCGCGTTCGGACTGGGCACGATGGTCCAACCGGCTGAGCTTCCATCCCAGTGCTCGACTAGCGTGTGAAACACGTAGGCGTCCGGGTAATGCAACCAACTCCCGACCGCCCACTCATCGGTCGAGCTCAGCGCCGCGACCGAGTTCAGCGAATCGATCTCGCCGGACTGCTGCGAGTGGTCAGAAGTCGGGACGACGGACCATTGCCCGTCGCACGCCAACATGTCGGCAGCAGCCGGCGTCGCCGCTCCGGCCCAGGCGATCACCGGGACCGCGATCACCAGCCCCGCGACCGACGCTATCCTCCGTCCCATCACGTCCTCCCTCCACTGCGCCGCGCTCTTCCACCTTCACCTCGCCGCCGGATGAACGTAGACCCACACACTCACCCGCGCACAGCACGTCGCGTCAACGGCGGGAATATGCCGTTTTAGCGTGGGCTTGCGGAAACCCGCGTTAGAGACTCGGCGATCGTTTGCAGTAGATCACTAACGCATTGGCCCCGGCGGACCTGCGTCCGCCAATTGTGCAAAGTACACCTTCAACCGACGCTTAGCCCGCTATTCTGCCCCACTCGAGCGCCGGGGGCTAGAGCGCCGACATGGTGACAGCGGTACGGCCCGCCTCCCCTGTGATACAGGGTCGCCATTCCTACCTGGCCGCGTGGTAGAACGCTGCTATGGAACTCACCGTGCCGGTAGCGGGTGGGCATCTGTGGGCCGACGACACCGGAGGCAGCGGGCCGGCGCTGGTGCTACTCCATCCCGGCTGGGGCGATTCGTCCATCTGGCTGCCGATGCTTGACGGCTTGCTCCCGCGCTATCGCGTCATCAGGTACGACACCCGGGGGGTTGGCCGGTCACCCGCCCCCGGTGCCCCGTTCAGCCAGCTAGGCGACCTCGATGCGGTACTCGATCACTGCGGCGTGGCCACCGCGATGCTCGTGGGACACAGCGGTGGCGGCAGCACCGCGATCGGGCTGGCGCTCGCCGACCCGCAGCGGGTCCGCGCGCTGCTCCTGCTGGCTCCCGGGGCCGCGGACTACCCGTGGGCGCTGGAGGATCCCTACTTCACCGGGATGAACGAACTCTTCGAGACGGGGGACCGCGAGGCCATCGCCGCGCTCGGCATGCGCACCTGGGCATCTTGCGGCGGCCCGGCGGCCTGGGCTCAGATCCGCGGGGCGACGGACGCGTTCTTCCGGGTCAGCGACCACGAGCGGCCCGACCCGCCCGCCTACGAGAGGCTGGGCCAGATCCAGGTGCCGACCGCGATGGTCATCGGGGATCGCGACTACCCAGCGATGATCCGCTGCGCCGATGACATTGCCGCCCGGATACCTGGCTGCCACCACACCACTGCGCTTGGCGCCGATCACATGCTGCCCCTGCGGGTGCCCGGGCCGCTTGTGGAGCTGGTCGGCAAGATGGACCGGTCGGAGGATCTGCCCACCGAGATCGTTGCGGCACATTCCACCGCGCCGTCCTGATTCCGGGCTACTGATGCCAGCGCTACGGCTGGGCGGTGCCTCACCAGGCCCGCTCGTGTGACGCGGATACCTGCCCGAAGCCGCGTCGCGCTGGCGGCGAGGTTGCCCAGGCCGTTACCCTGCCGCCGGCCGTCCCGTCGCGTCATCCCGCCGAGGCGGCCGCGACGGCAGCCCGAACCGCGTCGACGAGACCGTCCAGAGGGAACTTGCCGTCGATGCGCTCACCATCCACATAGAACTTCGGGGTGGCGTTCACGCCGTTCCTGATGCCTTCCCGCAGGTCGCGCTCGATCCTCGCCCCGTGGACATTGCCCATGACCTCGTTGCTGAACCGGCCGGTATCTAGTTCCAGGCGCTCGGCATACCCAAGCAGGGAGTCGAGGTCAAGGCGGGACGAAGGACGGAGCAAGAGCTCGTACATTTCCCAGAACTTTCCCTGCGCAGCGGCGGCCTCGGCCGCCTCAGCGGCTTGGTCGGCGTGCGGGTGCAGCTGCGAAACGGGGAAGTTCCGGAACACGAACCTGATCATGTCCGGGTAGCGGTCGAGCAGCCGGTGCACATCCCTCGCCGCTCCCCGACAATACGGGCACTCGTAATCGCCGTACTCCAGGACCGTCACCGGCGCGTCAGCCGGACCGAGCACATGATCATCGGCTGTCACCTCAGGTACCGCGAAGGTTTCCACCCGATCTCCCATCGGCAGGCGGCCAGCCGGGCTGGCCGAGACGTTCGAGAATCAGCTTGCGGGCACGCACGGCATCAGCCTTGCCGCGAGTCGCCGTCATGACCGCCGACCAGCACGCCGGCCGCAGCGGCCTGGCCCGACCGTACCCGGTCCTGACAAGCGCGACCACCCCCAATCCGGCCGGTGATTCCCGAGCGCGTCAGGAGCGGCGTTTGGCGTCGATGCGGTCGGCCTCGGCCATCCGGGCCGAGCCCTCGCCGCCAGAGGTCGCCGCCGCGGCGAACGACCGCTGCTCGTCGGCGGCCCGCCGGTAGGCGGTGTCGGCCGCGCCGGGATCGGCGGCGGTCAGCTGGTCACCGTACGCCTCGAGCACGGCCACTCCCAGCGACGCCGTGGCATCGTCGCAGTCGGCGACGCCGTACGGGCCGAGCTGGTCCACCAGTTCCGCCGCTTCAGCCAGCCGCCCGCCGACACGCAAGGCCCGCACCTGCTGCTCTGGCGACACAGCAGCACCGGGCACCTGAAGGTCGTCCTGGTCGCTCACGTCCGGAGGCTCCTCTCTCGGCTCGCCGCCGGCCGCCGCCGTCGTTCAGGACGAGTAGCCGAGCAGCTCCAGGTAGCTCACTGAAGCGGTGTCGCCCACCTGACCTGCGCTGATCCGCTTGTCGATGCTGCTCTTTGGCTTTGCTCCTCGCACGGGGCCTTCGTCGGCGACATGTCCACGACGCAAAACCGCCGCCCCGCCTGGGCTTCCTCCAATCGGACTTCAGATAACCGCCGAACGCGGAGCCAAAGATGACATGCATCGGCTGCCTGTGGCCCGCTGAGCTGGCGCGAATCCGGCTGATGCCGGCTGAGGTAGCGAGACCTCCTCAGCTCAGACGCGTCACGATCAGGTCGCAGGTATTTGCGTGCGGGCGTCTTGCGGCGCCCTCGGGAGCTTGAGGAGGTCCCGATGCCTATCGTAGGCGGGCTGGACATTCACCGGAAGCAGATCACCTTCGACTATCTGGATACCGCCGCCGGCGAGGTGCAGCGCGGGCAGATCACCCCGGCTGACCGGGCGCACCTGGCCGCGTGGCTGGCGCGGCGGTTCCCCGGCGGCCAGGACGCGGACTTCGCGCCGGAGGGGTGTACCGGGTGGCGGTATGTCGCCGAGGAGCTGGCGGCGGCGGGATCGGCGCGCATGTCGGCGAGCCGGCTGACACCGCGGCGCTGCGAGGCCTGAAGAAACACGCCAAGACCGACCGGACCGACTCCCGGCACCTGCGGCAGGCGCTGGCCGACGGCCGGCTTCCCGAATGCTGGATCCCGCCCTCGCACATCCTGGAGTGCCGGGCGCTGCTGGAGCTGTACCACGACCTGCGGACCGGCCATACCCAATGGCTGCAGCGCATCCACGCGGTGCTGTTCCACCAGGGCGCCCGGCGGCTGGACGACGGCCTGCGCACCACCGACGGCCTGGCCGCCCTGCGGGCCATCGCCGCGGGGCAGCTGTCCCCCGCCGGCCAGGCGCAGGTCGCCACGGCCCTGGACATGCTCGCCGCGCTGGACGGTCACCTCGACACGGTGCGGCGCGCTCTTCTGGACGCCGCCCGGCACCTCACCGGCGCGCGGGTGCTCACCGCGCGGCTGTACCGATCACCGCGCTGGCGCTGACCTGCTGGCTGGGCGGCGCGGGCCGGTTCTCCTCCGCGCGCAAGGCCGTCCGGTTCGCCGGGCTCGACATCACCGTGTACTCCTCGGCCGGCAAGCGCTCACCCGGGCACCTGTCCCGGCAGGGCCCCGAAGTGCTCCGCTGGCTCGCCTATGAGGCCGGCAAGGCACACGCCCGGGCCAGCGCCCCCGATCACGCCTATTACGCGCAGGTGAAGGACCGGACTGACGGCAAGCGCGCCGCCATCCCCGAGGCCCCGCAAGATCATCCGGCAGGCCTGCCACATCTTGTCCGAGCTCGGCGACGACGCGCTCACCACGACCTGACCCGGCCGCATCATGATCCGCTGCCGGCCGGCCGCGTCAAGGGCGCCTCCGGCGCCGCCGAGCGGGCGCTCCGCGCCCCATGACCCGGCCACCCGCTCGCAGAACCTGGCAGCCATCAGCGGCAGGGACCACTCTCAGGCATACCCCGATCCTCGTACCGAACCCGGCAGACACGAAAAAACGACCCTATTGCGCAAGCGGACCGATGCAGGTAAGCCGCCAAGCGGCACCAGGCCGTCTCCGGGTACTGGCACACTCCGGCCACCCTCGCCCGGTGGTGCCGCATCCGCAGCTACCTCGACTCCGCAACCGGCGTTCGCTGAACTCGCATGCTGGTGCTAGGCATTAGCCCGGCGGAGGCGTTCGGCTGCTTGTGCGCGGAGCGCATCGCCGGACAACGGGGTGTCGCCGTGCAGTGCCTCCCATACGTTGTACGCTGCCGTCCACAAGCTGGCCGCCCACGCGATCTCCTGCTCCACGGCCGTGAACATGCGCCCGCGAATGTCCTGGTAAGCCACCAGGAACGCCTCGGAGCTTTCGATCGGCGCCAGCGTGGGCGGCCCGGCACTGGCGAACGCCCCACTCGCCGCTCCCGCCAGCGCCGCCTCCGGTTGCCATGCCAGGCTGTCCCAGTCGTGCACCGCCCACACTTCCCGACCGTGCCACCGCAGGTTCTGCGCCTCGAAGTCGGCGTGGCCCAGCACGCACGGCAGGCCGGCGGCCAGTAGCCGCCCCCGGGCCCGCACGGCCGTGTCCACGACATACGCGGGCACGGCGCTCTGGTCCCGGTTATCGAAGCAGTCGATCGCCGGCCACACCCCGGAATCGGTGTGGTCCCAGCGCACCCAAGGCGGATTCGGCAGCGGCGGCGCGACGGTCACGTCAGCCAGTTCGGCCATCAGCCGGGCGAACACCTCCGCGTAGCGCGCGGCCACGTCCGGCGAGTCCCCGCGCAACACCTCGCCGCCGGGCCGGAACTCCTCGGCGTGCACAGCCAGCGAACCCACACCGACCACCGGCGTGAGCGGCCAGGCACACGGAAACCCGCGCCCGGCCAGCCGGGCCTGCACCGCGACACACGACACGGCCCGGCCGTCATCGGCGCGCGCCTTGACGACCACGTCCGTACCGCCGGGCAACCGCAGACCGAACACCATTGAGACCTGCTGCAGCTGGAACAGCACGCCGGCGGGTTCGCCACCCAGATGATCCAGACACCAAGCCGGCAACCAGTCCGGCAGATCCTCCAACGGCACAATCAGGATAGTGCCCTAGGCACCGAGCACACGGAAGTCGGCCGTCACCCGCTGATGTTCGGCTCACTGCTCCGGGGTTGCAGAATGACAGTCATGCCACAGTCCCGGAAGGGCCGTCCATGCTGCTAACCGCCACCACGCAGACCTAGGGGCAGATACCTGGGGATTTCTGCGAGGCGATCGAGGGCGATCTGGTGGTCACGTTCTCCGACTGCCATGTGCCCGCTCACGAGGACGACATGCTCAGGTGCCGGGAAGGCTGCCCGCCACGGTTCTTCGGCCTGTCCAGCCACGAACGATCGACGACGGCAATAGTCCGCGCGGGTCCCTGTCTCGCGTGATGACTTCCTTCTCGCGTTGCGCGGTTACTGCGAGCACCGCGGGTCGTGCGCCACAGTCCGCCGCGTGCTTCCTGGCCGGGCAGATAGTCAGCAGGGCCGTCGGATTCCCGGCGGGCACGGTTGTCGGCTTCCGCGACGGCAAGATGGCTGCCCGCGCCGAGTCGCCCGACGGCTGGCGTGAGTTCATCACCGAGATGTCGTGCATGGCGCAGGCGGTCGCCTGGAGCCGCCACTACGGCAAGGAGCTGCGCCAGATCTGCACTGAGGGCTGACCTGAGCTGCTGCAAGGCAGCGCATCGCGGCATCTTGCCCGGCTTTGCTTCCGGCCGCCGCAGTCCTGAAAGGATCACGGCACGGGCCGCCCAAAGGTCAGTCGACGTGCGGAGTTGCTGACCTGATGCCGTGCAGGATGCGCCGCAACTGCGCCAGGTGGATGTCGCAGTCCTCGATGTCGCCGGGCGGCACCCAGCGGACCTCGATCGCCTCGCTGGTGGGCCTGGCCCGGCCGCCGGTCACCCTGGCGCGCAGGCACACGTTGACGGGCTGGCGGACCTCGGTGACCTTGCTCCCCTTGCGGTACTCGATGACGTGGCCAGGGTCGGAGAACACGCCGACCAGCCCGGTGATCTCGACCCGCAGGCCGGTCTCTTCCTCGCATTCGCGCACCGCGCACTGGCTGATCGTCTCGCCCCGCTTCAGCCCGCCGGTCGGGAGCGTCCACGAGCCGCTGTCGGCCCGGCGGAGCAGCAGGATCGCCCCGGTGTCGTCGGTCACGAACACGCTCGCCGACGGCTTGCGGCTGGTCGGCTTCGGCGCGGCTGGGTCCTGCCAGTAGTCGCGCCTGCTCACGCCGCATCCTCGGTGAACGGCCGGGCCGTCGCCCACACCCGCTCGAAGCTCTCGGTGTACGTCTCGAACCACTGGCCGTCTACGCGGCGCAGGTGAAACACCGGCGTGTAGGCGGCGAGCAGGCCGTACGCGTGTACGTTGACCAGCATGTCGTTGTCGAACCGGTAGATCGAGTTGTACAGCACCGTGTCGTGCAACCGCAGCTCGGCGACGCCCAGCAGCGGCCGGTACTGGGCCAGGACGGCTGCCACCCGGCCGGCGACGCCTCCACCGATGCGGGCCTCCTGGTCGCGTGCGGCCAGGTGCGCGCCGGCCGGGTCGCCGAGCAGCAGCCGGATGCGGGCGCCGGCCGCTGCGCGGGCTCGTAGCAGCGGCAGCCACCCGCCGTGGTCTTCGGTCAGGAACAGCCCGGCGAAGGCGAGCACGTCCACGTGGTGGGTTGCCTCGCGCAGCAGGCCGGTCCACAGTCCCGGTGGCACGTCGTTGCGGCGGGGCCATGCGCTGACAAGCTCGGCGGCGGCCAGCGCCGCCCGGTCGCCGCCAGGCCACAGGTATGCCTCGTCCTCGCCGACCAGGGCGGCGACCCGGTAACGGGTCCGCGGATAGGGCACCACCTGGCCGGCCAGCCAGCGTTCCACGCTCTTCGCCGACACGCTGGCGGCGTCAGCGAGCGCCACGGTGTCATAACCGGCGCGGAGCATGGAACGGCGCAGGCGCTCGTTGATCATCAAGACAGTATAAGACGGTCATCGGGCAATCATGTGGCCTTCAGGTGTCGTTAGATGTCTGGTGCTGGCGTAGCGCTGTCCGCGTACCAGGGGCGACCGTTGCCGCATGGACTCCCTCCCCGCACGCAACGGCGCGGCGGCTCGCCTGGCCCGCCTGGTGCGCGAACGCGGTCTCAGCGCTGACATCCGGGCACATGGCCGCGCGCTCGTGCTGACAATCCGCAACCCGGCCGTTCCGTCCGGGCAGTTGTCGCAGCAGGTCGCGCTCGTCCGTGACGACGATGGCGGAGAGATGTTCGTTTGGCTGTTCGAGGGCGCCCGGCGCGGAGCCTGGGAGACTGAGCTGCTAGGGCCGGCCTCGGAGGCGGAGGCAGCCGCCGACCGGCTCGCCCGCGTCCTGGCCGCCGCCGACAGGAAGTAGGCCTGCCCCCCGTCACCCAACGGCTTGCCTCGTCGCGAGCTGGTCGAGCGGGTTCCGGCGCTGTAGCTGGAGCAACGCTGGCTGCACCTGCTTGGCCAGGGCGACCGAGAGTTCCTGGTTAGACCCGACGAACCCGCCGGGCACGTGGACATCGATCTTGACGTTGATGTCGCCGCCCTGGCCGCCGCCACCGTGCCCGAACGCCCCGTGCCGCACCCTGACCCGCCCCCGACAGCCGACCGGCAGCCGCATCAACCAGATGCCTGCCCGCGTCCATCCCATCAGCGAGGCCTGGGCGAACATCAGGCCATGCCAGTGCGCCACCGACGACGGCGACTTGATCCCCAGTTCCTTCCTGATCCGGTCCACCATCGTCTTGTCGATCTTCGCCATCAGCACGTCGATCGCATGTTCCTGGTGCTTCAGCCCGGACAGGAACCCCTTGCCAGCCTGCTCGCCGGCGTCGAACATGGCGTCAGCCAACTCGCGGCCAAGGTTGTGCGCCGTGTTCTGGATCGCGCCCTCAGTCCGGTTGAGCGCCTTGATCTGCGACTGCGGGCCGTCGATGAGCGCCAGGGAGAACTGGCGGATCTTCGCCAGGTCCAGTTTGAGCCCGGACAGCAGCCCGTGCGCGGTCAGCGTCCCCCCGCCCTGGGTGATGTTGGACGCGATCCCGGTTATTGGCGCGTAGCCGATCGTGTTCTGCCGCACGTTCGCCGCGTACTGCTTGGCGACGTTGATCCGGGCGACGATGCGGTCCCGCTCCCCGGCGAGTTCCTTGAGCCGGTTGTTGCCCTGCTGGATGTAGCCGACCAGCGAGTCGCCTTGGCTGCCGGTGATGACGCCGCCCTTGACGGCTTCCCTGATGATCCCGGCCAGCTTGGAGGCGGCGGCCTGAATATCGGACTGGGAGCCTTCCATGCCTTTGACAATGCCGGCGCCGATTTCCGAATGGTCCACCGCCTCAGGGCTAGTCGCTATCCTGATCGACGCCTCCGCCGCGCGCGCGGTCCCCCATCTGCTCCCAGAACCGCGTCAGATTTCTCCGCGGGACCGACTGCCATCTGGCTGGGTTCGAGCGAACCCAGCCACCGCTCAAGAGCGTTTGCTGCCTTCGGCAGAAGGCCTCGCTCAGCTCGGCCCGGTAAGGCTGGTCACCTTTCGGCGGATACGGGCACAGCCCGAAGGGGCAACCGTCCTTGCAGTTGCTGCCGGGCGGCGTCTCGACCCCTCCGACCGTCCTCCTCGGATCGAGCGGGTCCCGGTCCTGGCTGAGGCACGGCGGCAGGTCATCTCGGTCGACCCGCTTGAGCCGCTGCTCGATCTCGGTCGGCTCCTGTCCGCGTTCAGCGAGATTCAGCATGAGCAGCACGTCGGCGACGAGTTGCTGAGCCCGCGGGTCAAGCGCGGCCCAGCCGGTCGATTGCGGAATCCACAGATTGTGCTGCCGGTAGGAGCTCCCGCGCCCCGAGCGGGATCCTACCTTCGAGACAACGCCGGGCTCGTCGATCCACAGGAAGCGCTGCGGGCGGCGAGTTTGCAGCGCCCGGACGGCTAGCTTGCCCGCTTCGGCAACGAACGGGTGCTCCCTGCTGCGGGCGAGCTCGAGCCAGCGCTCCACGATCGCCTCAGGGTTCGATCCATGCCGGTGAGCTGGATTCTTTCCCCGGCTCTCGCCGTTAGTCCTGATACCCGCGTCGCGGGGCTGCTGCGCGCCTGGTTCCGGCATCTCCCACAGGCAGAGCGCCTGGATGAGAGTCAGCTGCGAGAACCAGAAGCGGGCACTCTCGAGCATCACTGTTGCTTGTTCGGCCAGAAAGGCCCTCGCCTCTAGCGAAGTGTGCGGATACCGCCGCCGGCGGTTGGCGGCGTACTTGAAGCCCTGAGCGAGCGCCATTTCCAGCGAGAGGGGAAGGCGGGTTCCGGTTCGATCCGTCTCATCATGCCCGACGCGCTGGAGCCACCGCCTGAGTTCCTGCCGCGCATCGCCCTGACGGTCTCGCGCCGATCCCACCAGCAGTGGCGTCAGCCAGGCGCAGACAGCGCGAGACCGCAGCGTGCGGTCCTCGTGCCTTTCTGGCTGGTAAGGATGATCAGTCCTCGGCTGCAGCTCGTTCCGGACGCGTTTGCGTTGTCTCTTGCCCTCCTTGGCGCCTGCGTTGTTCCCCGTGGCGCGGGCGCCGTTTTCCGGCCAGGCGGCCGACTTCCAAACCGCGTCGCTGCCGTCGTGCAGAAGGCCGAAAGCCGCGTCGCCGCCAGATCCGATCTCCTGCGCGATGGCGAGCCGGATCGGGTAAGACTGCTCACCGCATCCCATGTCGAACAGTTCGCGGTAGGCCGGGACAGGAATCCGCGTGCCAACGTCACCGCGGTCAGCGACGGCCCGCACCGCGCCGGCGAAGCGATACACCAGCCCAAGTTTGGCCTCGTCGAGGGTTCGCTGGTCCCCGCCACGGATGCGCGGCCAGCCGCGTGCGACGCTCTCCGCAATCTGGCCGTGGACGGGCTGGTCGAGGATGCTGTCGATTTCGAGCGCGGCGGCATACAGGTCGAGCTTCTTGACGTCGTCCGTGGCCTTAGCTGCGGAGCGGATGAGCAGGTCGCGGATGGATCCCACATCGCTGCCGACCATCGGCGCCGCGGTGGCCGGCACCGGTCCCGCCGCAGCCGTGCCGGATGTGGCCGCGTTGCCGCCCCGGGCGGGCTGGGCATTCGCCGCCCCGGCAACCGCGGGCGGCGGGCCGGCTGCCGGGGACCCGGGCTCCTGTCGCTGCTTGGGCGACGCTCCCGATGGCGCGGGTGTGGCCCCGGCGAGCGCGGGACGCGGTCTCCGGGTGGCGCCTGGCTGCTCCAGCGCAAGCCTGGCCGGCTCCTTCGTGGCAGGTGCCTTCCGGCGGGAGTAAAGAACCAGTGCGATCAGGAACTCCCGCCCCGGCTTCTTCATTGCGGCTGCCACGTCCCGCTGAAAATCCGGATCCTCCAGGGCAGTATCCATGAAGCGGGATCCGAGATACGCCTGCATGATGCTGTGCGGGAATCGCAGGCCGTCGCCGTGCACCTCCGCCAGCCCGAGCTGGTCTCCCCAGCTGGCCGCCAGCCGGATGTCAAGGCGGCGCCCGGCGAGCTTCGTCTCAACAAGGCGTTGTATCTGCTCGTCGATTGCCCGGTACTTCGGCGCCTGATCCGTGGCCGACGAGATGTCCTGCCCTTTCTTTGGCTTGCGGAAGTAGTCGTCATACTTGACGTCGATGGTGTCGGCTTTCAGCCCGATGCACGCAAGCGCGGAAAGCCACGCCACGGCAGCCTCGCGTTCGTCGCGGTCCAGCGGCACGGCCGGCATGAGGTGGCCCTCGAAGAGCGCTTCCATCCACGTGTCGAGCAGGCGGAACCTCAGCTCCGAGCGGTCCAGGCTGCGGGTATCCAGCTTCCTGGCGGCCTGGCCGACCGTGAGGTGGTCAAGCCGGTCGTTCAGCGACAGTTCCCTGGTGATCTGGAGATACAGCGGCAGTTCGGCCAGTCCGGCGGTCTCCACGATCCGGTTCAGCCGACGCAGGTCGTCTATCTCCCTGCCTTCGTTGATGTATTCGAGCGCCGCTTCCTCGCTCAGCGGCTCCAGCTCCATGATGGTGGCATCCGCGCCGCGGAGCGGGTCATGCGGGCGTGACGCGATGATCAACGGCAGCCGTAGCTCACGGGCGCGATGAATGGCCAGCCGAATGAGATTGTCACGGTCCTGGTCCGCGTTACCCTCCGTCAGGGCCTCCTCCAGGCCATCGGCGATGACGACAATCTGGTCGTCTTTGCACAGCTGCCGCCAGACCTTCTCCGCCTCGGCGGTGGACAGCAGTCTTTCCTCGGTCATTCCGAGGAAGCGCTCATACGCCAAGTCGCGGAAGTTCAGATGCTCGCGGGCGTCTCGCAGCCGGATCGGCACCGGGATAGCGCCGCGTTCGGCGAGGAGTCTGGTCAGCTGCACCAGGACGGCAGTCTTGCCTGTGCCCACGCCGCCGACCACCAGATGTGGCCGGCGGATCTCGCGGCTTCGTATGTCCTCCATGATCACTCGGCACAACTCGTCGCGGCCGACGATGGTGCCGATACTCCCGGCGGCCGTCTGAACGAGATCCTGCGGGCGCCTCTTCGCCTTCCTCACGACCGGCCTCCGCACGTAGCGGAGCCGGTAGAACAGGAACGCCGCCGATGCCAGCGCCACAGAAAGGAGCGGGGTGATGAACCCGAAGACAGTGCTGCACGCCTGGCTGTAGGTGTCGCAGCGATCATTGAGGCCCGCCAGGAACCCCGGCGCACCGAAGATCATGACGTAAGCAGAAGCCCCCACCCCTACCACCAGGAGCAGCGCGCCAAGGTAGGAAACGAGCTCGAGCACCCGCAGCTTGGTCCGCTTGCGGCGCCACTTCTTCGGGGTGTCGATATTCCAGCGGGCAAGCCGGCGAGTCCGGCGGGCGCGAATGGGGCGGATAGCAGGCTCTGCGATGACCGAAAGCATCCGCCCCGGCCGCAGGGCTAACGGGCTGGATGGGACTGGCCTTGCTGCACGCCTCCGCTTACCTGTCAGCGGGCGAGCCATGACTCGCCGCCCCAAATGCCAACCTCCGCGGTCAGCTGCGGTTCCTGGACCGCCTTTCCGCCGGCGCCGCTAACGCGGGCATGCACCAGTTCCAAGGACATGTGGCCCCACCCTCTCACCCCGCCAATATTCTGCTCCTTGCTTCCCGCGGAGTCACGCGATGCTGCGGTCCATCACCGTGCGAAGTGCAACCCATCGGCCGATACCCGCACCAGCAGTCGCAATCCGAAACAGCCGTTACCGTGACGAGCTCAGGCCTACTGCGGGGATTGGCAACTCTCAGGTCACTGGTATGAGTCATCCTGGCGAGCGTGTCATCGGAGGCGACCCAGCGGAAGGTCGGCTGGGTCCGCGAGGTTGACGTGCTGAACAGGCCGCGGGATTCCGTCGAGCATGTCGAGCAGCGTTGACGCCCCGAGCCGACCGGTCTCGGCCAGCGGCTGGTCGACTGTGGTCATGTCCAGCGCTTCGGCAGGCTGGTGCCGTCGTAGCCGACCACCGCGATGTCGTCCGGAACGTGGCGCCCGGCCGCTCGGAACCCGGCGAGCAGCCCTGCGGCCAGTTCATCCTGGTGCGCGAACACCGCGGTGGGCACGTTGTCGAGTTGCAGGATTCTTTCTGCCGCCCGCCGGCCGCTTGCCAGGTTGTTAGCTGTGATGATCCATTGCATGGCGTCGTCGCCGAGCCCGGCCTGGTGCACGGCCCGCATGAGGCCCCGTCTGCGCAGTTGCCCCGGTGAGGTGTAGTCGGTCGAGCGCTGGCCTTCGCTGACGTAGGCGAAGCTGGAGTGCCCCCGCTGCGTGAGATGAGTGCCGACCTGGAAGCCGCCCGCCTCGTCGTCGACATTCACCCAGTTCAAGTCCTCGTGGCGGCTGTCAACGAGGACGGTGGCGAGCCTGCTGTTCGCCAGCCGGCTGGCCATCGCATTCTCCAGCGGGACCCCCATGATCAGCAGCCCATCGGGCCGACCCGTGGCCGGCAGCGTCCGCAGCAGCGGTGACGGGGCCGAGGCGACCGACGGAACGTCGAACACCACGACGTCGATGCCGCGGTCGGCGCAGGTTTCAAGCACGCCGTTAAGCCGCCTGCCATATGACATGTAGGAGGTGAACGGCGCCAGCACCCCAATCCGGCCGACACCCTTGCGGGCAAGGGTGACCGCCGTCGACTTAGGGGTAAACCCCATTTCTTCAACAACGTCGAGTACCCGCTCCCGGGTGCTATCGCCGACTCGGTCTGGCCGGTTCAGGACATGCGACACGGTCGCGATCGACACCCCGGCCCGCTCGGCGACTTCGTAGATCGTGACATTGCCCGGTGGGGCGGCGTCCTTTCGGCGCCTGGGTCTTTCAGCCATGACTTCTAACGCCGTCTTTCGCCGCGGATGCGGCTGCCGTGCGCCACTGCGCCTGAGCAAGCACGGTGGCCGCTTCGTGCTGCCATCGCTGCGCGGGCTCCCACACCCGGGTGAGGTAGCTCGTACCGTGGATAGCCCCGGCGTGCCGGGTGGCGCCGCCGCTGGGGAACGACGGTGGCGCGCTGCGCCGGCACTCGTCTCTGGCATGCGGGCACCGCGGGGCGAACACACAACCGGGGCCCCACATCGCCAGCCGCGTTGCCGTGCTCTACCGCGGCCGGGTCATGGAATCCGGGCCCACCGCCCAGGTATGCCACGGCCCGCGCCATCCCTGTCAAGTACTTTATGAAAAGCACTTAAGCAATCTGGATCTGAGCCGGGTCACCCGTGCTTGGACAGGGACGCGGGTTGCGCCCGCCGACGGTGGAGGTGAGCCACGGCGCACCGTACGGCGGGTCGACTACCGTACCGGTATTCCAGAGAATCAACTGTTCCGGTAATTGGAAGTTTGATGCCTGAGCTTCGCAGCGCCCAGTGGTACTCGGGTGCGGACCGCAACGCCTACATCCACCGCGCCTGGATGCGCCGGGGCTTGCCGAACTCCGCATTCGAGGGCAGGCCCCAGATCGCGATCGCCAATACCGCGTCCGATCTGACGCCGTGCAACAGCCATCTGAACGAGGTGGCCGAGCACGTCAAACAGGGCGTCTGGGAAGCCGGTGGGGTCCCGCTGAACCTGCCCGTCGTGTCGCTCGGCGAGACACAGGTCCGGCCGACCGCGATGCTGTGGCGCAACATGGCAGCAATGGCCGCCGAGGAAATGCTGCGGGCCAACCCCGTCGACGGCGTCGTCCTGCTCGGTGGCTGCGACAAGACGATTCCCGCGCTGCTCATGGCTGCCGCGTCGGTCAACCTGCCCGCCGTGGTCGTGCCCGGCGGCCCGATGCTCACCGGCACCTTCCGCGGCGCCTCGCTCGGCTGCGGCACCGACGTCTGGCGCCTCAGCGAGGAGGTCCGGGCCGGAACGCTCAGCCGGGACGAGTTCCTCGAGTCCGAGTCGTCGATGATCCGCAGCCGCGGACACTGCAACACCATGGGCACCGCGTCGACGATGGGCCTGCTCGCCGAGGCGCTCGGCATGGTCCTGCCGGGCACCGCGGGGATCCCCGCCCCGGACAGCCGCCTCTTGGCCCGCTCCCACGAGACCGGCAGCCTGATCATCGAGATGGTCGCCGCCGGGCGGCGCCCGAGCCACGTCCTGACCAGGGGCTCGTTCCGCAACGCCATCGTCGCGCTCGCCGCGGCCGGCGGTTCCACCAACGCCGTGGTGCATCTGCTGGCCATCGCCGGGCGGCTCGGGGTGCCGCTGAGCCTGACCGACTTCGACCGGATTGCCGCCGACGTACCACTGCTCGTCAATCTGCAGCCCGCCGGGAAATACCTGATGGATGACCTGCACCGCGCGGGCGGGCTTGCCGCCGTGCTGCGCGAAGTGGTCGACCTCCTCGACCCGGAGGCCATCGACGTCACCGGCAGGCCACTGGTCGACTCTCTCGTCGACGCCAGGATCTGGGATCGCGACGTCATCCGGGCCCGGGACACCCCGCTCCAGCCGGCCGCCGGGATCGCCGTCCTCTACGGCAACCTCGCCCCGGCCGGCGCGATCATAAAGCCGGCCGCCGCGTCGCCCCACCTGATGCGGCACCGGGGCCGGGCCGTCGTCTTCGATTCGATCGAAGACCTGCACGCGCGCATCGACTCACCCGACCTCGACGTGGATGCCGACAGCGTGCTCGTGTTGCGCGGCTGCGGCCCGCGCGGCTACCCGGGCATGCCCGAGGTGGCAAACCTGCCGTTGCCCACGAACCTGCTCCGCCAAGGTGTCCGGGACATGGTGCGGATGTGCGACGGGCGGATGAGCGGCACCGCCTACGGCACGGTCGTGCTGCACGTCGCCCCGGAGGCGGCCGCCGGCGGGCCACTCGGCAAGGTCCGCAACGGCGACTGGATCACACTCGACGTCGAAGGGCGGCGCATCTCGGTCGACGTGCCCCAAGACGAATTCGACGCCAGACCACCGTCGGCGGCCCTGGTCGCCGCCCTCGCCAGACCGGTCCGAGGCTGGGAGAAGCTCTACGTCGACACCGTCCTCGGCGCCGAGGTCGGCGCCGACCTGGACTTCCTCGTCGGTTCCAGCGGCGACCAGGTCTCCCGCGAGTCCCACTGACCCGGCCTTCGTCCGGCGTCGCTCATGGCACGCGGTCACCTGCCGTTGGCGGAGAAATGTTGGTAGCCCCTCGGGGACGTCCAGTCACCACCCCATTTCCAATCGACCGAAATGAAGGCCCGCCAGACCGCGTCGCCGTGCCTGATCATCGCCGGGCTGTGCCTGGACCGTTCAGTCCACGCGGCCGCGGCGGGCGGGTCGACGGCGCCGTTCAGGACCTCGGGGTTCTCGAACGGGTTAATGTCGACGGCCAGGCCGTAGGCGTGTTCGGACCAGGACGTCGATCCGCGGACCCGGCGGCAGTTAAATGCCCCGCACAACACCGGGCCGCTCCTCATCCGGTCGTTTCCCAACCTTGAGGTCCTGGCGGCGATCGATCCTCCCGGGGAGAAGGCCGGAATGGGATTTCACGGCGTGCTTCGCCGGTGAGATGCTCATCGACAACGGCTGGCTGATCCCCGCAGCCCATGACACGTGGCTGACGGCCGCCCGCAGCACGATTCGCCGCTGCAGAATCCAGCGACCTGATGAAGGCATGGTCGCCAGGTAACCGTCCATCTGATGCCGCGGTCAGCGGAGGGAAAGCCGGCGGAGGCTGTGGCGCTCGAGGAGCGTAGTTTCCGCCGGGCTGAGCGGGAGCCGGCCGGTGGCCTTGGCGATCAGGGTCAGGTGGTCCCAGCCGGTTTCGGCCAGGAGCTGAGCAGTCGTTTCGGCGGGCATGATCAGGTCTTCGACCACACGCGCGGCCGCGTCGGTCATCCACGGCTGATGTCTCAGGCCGGCCGCGAGGTCCAGGCCGTGCACGGCCAGCTCCAGCACGCGGGTGCGCAGGAACTCGGTGAGCAGCATCCGGTCGCCGTGGCGAGTCCGCACCACCCGCGCCTGGGGAGCCTGCTGAACCAGCGTCCAGCTCTGCCGCCGGGCCTGGTCGAAGGCGCCGGCCATCGCCGAGCCGGTAGCCAGCGCCGCCGCTTCCTGCCGCGCCGCCGCGATCCTGTCGTCGTTCACCGCCGGCGAGAATCGCCGGCCTGGCCGGTAGTAGCAGGCCGCAGCGATCAGCGGGCCAGGGAGGGGTTCGGGTTCGCCGAGCATCCCCGGTATGCGGCTGACCCCTATCCGCACGTGACACAGCAGTTCCCCGACCGTCCAGGGCGGGCACGGGCTGACGTGGCCGAAGGCGGCCTCCTCCGCGCCCAGGGCCAGCTCTGCCAAACGTTCCGCTTCCCCGCCGAACGCGTCGACAACCATGCCCGATGCCACGACCCGCACCATACCCGCGAGGCCGCCGCGCAGCGCCCGCCGACTCGCGCACCGGAGCGGCACGAGAGGACGCGGAAATCCGGGTTTCGTAAGCTGCGCTGCTTCAGCCTGTGCGCCATGCTGACCGCATGACCAGCAGCCAGAGTTCGGTGACCCCAGCGACGAGGCTTCCTGGCGCGACCCCCCCAGGGATCGTTCCGAGGTGGACGATAATGTGCCCTTGGGCGCGGCTGACTTGATCTGGAACCGGGACGCCCTCGGCGACGGCAGCGAATCGCCTGCAGTCGCAGACGCGGCGCCGGCTACCGCGCTGGCCTTTCACGGGTTGGCGATTCGATGAGAGCGCCCCTCCTGTCCGCCGCTGCGACCGCCTTGCTGGCCGCGGGCTGCGGCGGCGCCCCCGCGCTGCCAGCGCACCACCAGATCACCGCATCAGCGCCGGTGACGCTCACCGGCCTCCAGGCGTGCGAGCGGCTGCTGGCCGATGTCACGCGCAACGGAGGCATCCCGGATATTCCGGCTCTCAGGAACATCGCGGACCATGTCACCGCCCCGCGCCTGGCTGCCGACGCGCGGACGGCGGTCAGGGACATCGGACACACGGGCATCGCGCCGGTCGCCCTCACCCTGCTCCGGGCCGACTGCGCCGAAGCTGGCGTGAAAATCCCGGCTCCCTGAATACCGGGCCACTCCTCAGGTCGCAGATCTAGCTTCGCCCGTCGTCACGCGGACCTTTACAACCGGCTCCCGGCGAACGCTCGAAAGACAAGGCCCTGCCGATTCGGGAGCGGGTCGGTCAGAGCCGGGTGCTATTGCCGTATCGACGCAGACAGTCCAGTTCTGTGGTTGCGCGCGGACATTAGCATCCGACTTCTGGTGATCGTCATCGTGTCAGCTGGCGCATGAGATCCGCTGGGTCGAAGTACAGGCTTTCGTTTGCGATACGGCCATCGATGACGCTGATGGCGCCGACTCCCTTGGTGCTGAATGTCCTGCCAGTCCCGCCGATCTCGCCGGCGGGCGTCTGCAGCGGCCCTTGATGGGTGCCCTGGTCAACGAATTCGAACAGCACATCATCATGTCTCTCGGCGGTCCGGCCAAGCTCGATCACAGTATTCGGGGACATCGCGAAGAAACCCTCGACAAAGGACCTGATCGCCCCCCTTCCCTCGAGCGCTCCCAGCGGCGAAACCCGCCGTGCCCGGCATCGTAAAGGCCCAAGATGCCGTCGACTCGATGAGCATTCCAGGCAGCCACGTAGGCACGCAGCACATCTAGTGCGGTCATGGACCGAAACTACCGGGCAACCCCGGGCAAAGCTGAGCAGTAGTGAGTGCCCCGGATCCAGGGTCAGCCTGCCCAGCCGATCGCGTTCGAGCACGATCCACGGGAGATGCCATATCCCCTCTCCGGGAACTCTCCGAACCGCTCACGGTGCAGGTGCGCGAAGAAGTAGCACATCCCCTCGCACTCGGCGTCCAGCACAGCCATTTCCGGATCGCTGACGACCGCGTCGTAGAAATCCCGTCCCATCGCGACGATGAAACCGCGCGTACAAGAATCCATCGTCGGAGCCGTCGGCCACGCTCTGGATGTCGGCTCGGTCGATGTCGTAAAGCTTGCGCTCCAGCCCGGGGCGCGTCGCCAGCGCCCGTCGTGCCTGGTTGACCTCATGGCCACACCGTCCCCAAGCGGCCTCCAGCAGGGCCCAGAAACGCGCTTCGTCTTCTGCGCTAGGGAGCCGGTGCCCATTCACGTGCACTGGCATCGACAGATGGTAGTGGAATGCCGAAGGTCCGGGAACTTGGACCTTTTGCCTCCCTGGGTGGACTAACGCGCTTCGAGGAACCTGAGGACCGCCAGCACCCGCCGATGATCGGTTTCGCTCTCCGGCAGCTCGAGCTTGATCAGGATGCTGCGGACGTGCTTTTCGACCGTGCCCTCGGTTACGAAGATCCGGCGGGCGATGCCGGCATTGGAGGCGCCCTCGGCCATCAGGGCGAGCACCTCGCGCTCCCGCGACGACAGGACGTCGAGCGGATCACGCCGCCGGCGGGCCTTCACAAGTTCTTGTACCAGGGAGGGGTCCACGACCGAGGCACCCGCGGTGATCCGCTCGACCGTCTCGATGAACTCCGCCACGTCGGTGATCCGGCTCTTCAGCAGATAGCCGGTGCGCTCCCCTCCGGCCAGCAAGTCCATGGCCTCGTCTACCTCGACATGCGCGGACAGCACGACGATCGCCGTGGCGGGCAGTTCCGCGCGGATCACCCGCGCCGCCTGCAGGCCCTCGGTGGCATGCGCCGGTGGCATCCGGATGTCGATGATCGCCAACTCTGGCCTAGCCGACCGGGCCAGCGCTAGCAGTTCGGCTCCATCCCCCGCCTGGCCGACGACCTCAAACCCCGAACGGTCAAGCAGGCCTGCGAGGCCCTCACGCAGCAGCACATCATCGTCGGCGAGCACGACCCGCGGTGCACTCCGACTCAGTGGCGCTACGTCGGCTGTCCCGGACAGTGGGGGCACCCCACGATTATCGGCCATGGAAGCGGCCGCGGGCACAGCTGCCGGACCATCCGCCGGCCATCGGCTACTCGCCAGGGCCCGCATCCGGCTGCCCGGCGCCGGCCAGTACCGGAAGCTCGCAGGACACTGTCGTGCCGCCGCCCGCCGGGCTGCACATGGAGAAAGTTCCGCCCAGCGCCTCGATACGGTCCTTCAGCCCGACCAGCCCTGAGCCCCGTAGCGGGTCGGCGCCGCCGGCGCCGTCGTCACGCACGCACACCCGGAGCGTGCCGCCGCAGGCTTCTGCGTCCACCTCGACAACCGACGCGTGCGCGTGCCTCGTCGCGTTCGTGAGCGCCTCCGAGACGACGTAATACGCCGCCACCTCGATCGGCTCCGGGAGCCGCGCAATCGCGGCAACATCGAGCTCGACCGTGACAGCGGCCCGGCGGGCGAGCGTCCGCAGGGCCGGCCCCAGCCCGCCTTCGGACAAGATCGCCGGGTGGATGCCACGGGCGATCTCGCGCAGGTCCTCGACGACCCCGTTGAGCTCGTCCGCGACCCGGCCAATCTCCGTCCCGAGCTCAGGCAGCCCTGCGGGCACCATCGACTGCGCCAGCCGAAGCTCGAGCCCGAGCGAGACGAGGCGCTGCTGGGTCCCGTCGTGCAGGTCCCGCTCGATCCGCCGCCGGGTCTCATCCGCGGCCGCGACAATCCGCGTCCGCGAGGCGGCAAGCTCCGCCCGGCTCTCGGCGTTTCCGACGGCCGTTGCGACGAGCTCAGTGAAGTCCGCCATCCGGTCGGCGCCGCCGGAAGGAAATGGCGCTCGCGTGGACAACGCGTTCACCACGCCCCACAGGCGGCCTTCGACGACGATCGGGCTCGCCACCATCGACCGGATCCCCAGCTCGCGCATGGCGTCGGCGACCGGGTCCGACACGCCGCTCCACAGGTCCTCGTCGACCTGGGCGGGGCGGCCAGTTCGCCACGCCACCGCCGGGGCGAGGTAGTCGCGGAGCTTCACGTGCGTCCCGGCCGGCAAGTTGACCGGCACCTCTCCGACACCGCCGAGGACCACGACCGAGGTCCCATCCGGCTCGAACCGGGCTATGCCCGCGCTGTCCGCGCCAAGCAGCCGGCGGATTTCCTCGCTGACCGCCAGGAAGATCTCGCCCGGGTCGACTCCGCGGGCGACGAGCGTGGCCACCCGGCGGAGCGCGGCCTGCTCCTCCAGGAGGCGGGCGAGCTCGTCACGGCTCGCCTCCAGCGAGTCCCGGTTCTGCGCGTTCGCGACCGCGGTGGCGACCAGGTCGGTGAACTGTGTCATCCGCTGCTCGGTGTCGGGCGGCAGTGGCCCCTGCCCGGACCCGACGGCGATCGCTCCCCACAGCCGGCCGTTGACGTGTACCGGCAGGGCGACCGCGGACCGCAGCCCCTCGCGGAGATAGGGCTCCCCGCCCGGAATGTCGCGGTAGTCATCGACACGGGCGGCCTGGCCGGTCCGCCGCACGGTGGCGGTCAGCCCGGCCGGCGGATAGCCCTCCCAGCGTTCCCCGACCCGCACGTGGGGCCCCGTCGTGCCTTCGTTGGCGAGGAGCGTCACCGTTCCGTCGAGCTCGTACCGGATCATCCGGGCGGTGCCGCTACCGAAGTACCGGAGAGCCTCCCTGGTCGCGGCCGCGAACACCGCCTCGGGCGGTTCGCCCCGCGCGCCTGGCGTCCCGGCGCCGCAGCGCCGCCTGGGTGTCGGCGAGCTTACGCAGTTGCTCCTCGGCCCGGGCGTTGGCGATCGCCATCGCGGCAAGCTCCATGTAGTCCGCCACCCGCGACTCAGTACCGGCGGGAAATTCGTCCCGCGAAGTCGCGGCCACGGTCACGCCCCAGCGGCGTCCCGCGACCACAATTGGCATGGCGACAGCGGCCCGCAGGCCCAGCCTGCCGACTATGGCACCAAACGGGCCGTTCGCGAGCCTCTCACCGTTGATCCGGGCCGGAAGCCCGGTTCGGACGGCGGCCGTGGTGACCATCCCTTACTGCAGCCTCATCCGGAAGCCAACTGGTACTTCACCACTTACCCGGCCATACGAACCTAGAACGGTGGTGTACCCCTCGATCTCCCCGCGCTCTCCGGGCGGGTCAGCCGCGAGCGGCACTGGCCGGCCGATGCCGGAAAGGTCAACACTGGAGACGAACGTCGCCTCAGCACCAACCAGGCGGGCGAGCTCATCCGCGACCGCGGCGAACACCTCGGCCGGCCGCGCGCCGCCGGCTACCAGCGTGGCCACGCGCCGCAGCGCGGCCTGCTCATCGGCAAGCTGACGCAGCCGTGCCTGGCCGGGTGGATCATGGCCCGCCCCCGCGTCGGCGGCATGGCCCACGTCCGCGCCGGTGTCTGGCGCGTTCATAAGGCTGACGGGTAGCCCGATGCCCAGCGGGCCGGCAACGCCGGGAGCCAAGCCCACCGCTGGATAGCTGGAACACGGGGACTGGCTTGCGGATGGATGAGTGCCCGGCATACCGCCAGCGGCCGTCATCTTCTATCGCTGACCGGAGTCCTCTGATTCCTGCTGGCAGGTAGTCGAGTTGGGCGCTGGCAGCAAGGACGCAAGCGGACTTAGGCGCGAAGCTGGGCTTGGTAACTAGTGAGAAGCTGGGCTTGGTAACTAGTGATGAAAACGAAGACAGAACGGAAGGGCATTTGATGGCTGTCGAGACCTGGTTCATCACCGGTACGTCGCGTGGCTTCGGCCGCGAGTGGGCGATCGCGGCACTCGACCGCGGCGACAAGGTCGCAGCGACTGCCCGGGACATCTCCAGCCTCGATGATCTCGTGGCCGAGTACGGGGAGGCGATCCTGCCGATCGTGCTGGACGTTACTGACCGCGACGCCGGCTTCGCTGCGGTGAAGCAGGCGCATGAGTACCTCGGGCGGCTCGACGTCATCGTGAACAACGCCGGATACGGGCAGTTCGGTATGGTCGAGGAGATCAGCGAGCAGGAGATCCGGGCGCAGCTGGAAACGAACCTGCTCGGCGCGCTCTGGGTCACCCAGGCGCCCTGCCCTACCTGCGCGAGCAGGGAAGCGGGCACATCCTGCAGGTGTCATCGATCGGCGGGATCTCGGCCTTCCTGAACACCGGCGCCTACCACGCCTCGAAATGGGCACTGGAAGGGCTGAGCCAGAGCCTGGCCCAGGAAGTGGCCGGGTTCGGCATCAAGGTCACGCTGATCGAGCCGACCGGCTACTCGACCGACTGGGCCGGATCGTCGGCGAAGCACGCGACGGAGCTGCCCGCCTACGAGCCGGTCCGGCAGCAGGCCGCGCAGGCACGCGCCAAGCGCTTCACGCCAGGCGACCCGGTCGCGACCCGCGACGCGGTGCTGCGGCTCGTGGACACCCCCAACCCGCCGCTGCGCCTGTTCCTCGGCGAGGCACCGCTCGGCATCGCGACCGCCGACTACGAGTCCCGGCTGGCTAGCTGGCGCGAATGGCAGCCCGTGGCCGCTGCCGCCCAGGGCAGCGGGAACTAAGGGCAGACTGGCTAACGCCGAACACAGCGCGCGCCGTTCACTTAGCCAGACGGCGCGCCGGGCTCAGGCCACGATTCCGCGCATGTGGTCCCGCCGTCATCGTTGCCGGCGGCCATTTATCCCCGGCTAGCCGGACTGACCGAATTCCTGTTAGCGCAACTAAACTGGTGACCTAGCTTTTCTGCGCAGGTCATCGTCAGCGGCCACCTGATGGTGCACATGCCAAGGCCTCGGTTCACTCATCGGGCCACGCCACCTTCCCTTCTCATGGGCGTGTGCGCCGCGGCTCTCCGTTGTCACGCCCTGGCTACTCGCCATTCACGGCGTGCGGCCGAGGATCCGGCCGATCCTCCGCGCCGACAGCTCCGACTTCGCCAAGAATCCGGCCGCCGGGCTTTCGGCGATCAGTTCCGCATAGTCCGCTTCCGCCCCCACCGAGATCAGGATCACTGCGGCGCCACCGCCCTGACCGTCCCGGGCCAGGAGCCGGGCCAGGTCAAATCCGCTCTCGTCCCCGAGCCCGATGTCGACCAGGATGACGTCCGGCCGCAGCACGCGGGCCCGCGCGAGCGCCTCGGCGGTGCTCGAGGCAACCCCCGCGACCGTCACACCCTCTCGCTCAAGCAGAAGGCTCGCCGCCGCAAGGAAGGCATCATTGTCATCAACAAGCAAGCACCGCAGTCGCATTAGATCAGGGTGGCAGGGACTACGCCGCCGCCGCATTGCAGCTAGCGGGAATCCCGCCTCGGCTCGCCAACCCCGGTCAGCGGCGAGTGGAACCTCGACGTCCAGGGATGTAGCAAGTGGTCCCGGCTTTTCGGTGCCCGATGAGAACATGCCATAGGCAAAAGAGAATCGCGCAGTAAATAACACAGCCCGGCCCCAGGTGACGCTGTAGTGGTGTTGGCTAGAGTCCCGGATTTCTTGCTAGCCGGTAGCCGGGTTGGCGGCTGGCGGTGAAGACATCGCCCCGCCCGAGGGTGATCGTGGGCGGTACGTGGCACAAGCCCGCGGCATGTGATGCCGGCCGCCGGGGGCCTGACCGCGGCCGTGACCGTGACCGTTCGAGCGAAAGGCGAACCATGCACCTGACGCAGCTGAGGACCACCCAGCTCGGAGCCACCGGGCTGGAGATCACCCGAGTCGGCTTTGGCGCCTGGGCGATCGGGGGTGGCGGCTGGGAGTTCGGCTGGGGCCCGCAGGAGGACGACGAGGAGTCGATCGCGGCGATCCACCGGGCTGTTGAGCTGGGCGTGAACTGGATCGACACCGCGGCCGCCTACGGTTTCGGGCGCTCGGAGCAGGTGGTGGGCCGGGCGCTGGAAGGACTGGCCGAGCGGCCGTACGTGTTCACGAAGGCGTCGCTGGTCGAAGGGCCGGGCCGCCGGGTCGCGCACAACCTGAAACGCGATTCGATCCTGCGTGAGGCCGAGGCGAGCCTCGGCCGGCTCGGCGTCGAGGCGATTGACCTGTACCAGATCCACTGGCCGATCCCTGAAGGGGACATCGACGAGGGCTGGGCGGCCTTCGCCGAGCTTAAGGAGCAAGGCCTCGCGCGTCACATCGGCGTCTCGAACTTCAGCGCCGAACAGCCGACCGGATCGCGCGCTTCCGCCGCGCCGACCAGGTCGATCCCCTCCTCGCCGGCGCGAGCATCGAGCTCACCAGCGACGACACCGGCGAAATCGAAGCCCCGAACCGGGATTGAGATGAACGACACAAGGATCGTGACAGCCTCCGGCCACGTGGTCCCGGCCAGTCGCCGCGGCTACATCCTCACGGCTGGGGTGCTGCTGGCCACGATGGCGGGCGGGACCCTGCCCATCCCGCTGTACGTGCTGTATGAGCGGCAGATGGGCTTCGGCCCGCTCGGGATCACCGTGGTCTTCGCCGCCTGTGTCATCGGCACGCTGGGCGCGCTGGTGGCCTCCGGCGACCTGAGCGACCACATCGGCCGCCGGAAGGTGCCGGCGGCCGCGGTCGGCGGCGCGGCGGTCAGCACCGCGCTGTTCCTGGCCGCCTCCGGCACCGGGGTGCTCATCGCGGCGCGGATCCTCAGCGGCCTGGCGGCGGGGTTTGTCACCGGGACCGCCACGGCTGCCCTGGCCGAGCTCCAGCCGCGCGGGGACCGCCAGGCCGCCGCGGTGGCGGCCTCCGGGACCAACATGACCGGGCTCGGGCTCGGGCCGCTGGCCGCCGGGATCTTCGCCGCGTACGTGGCCCGGCCGGCCCGCAGCGTGTTCTGGGCCTGCCTGGGCATCTGCGCGCTGGCTCCCGCCGCGATCGCGGTCATTCCCGAGACGGTCCGCCATCCCGGCCAGGCGATCAGGGTCCGGCCCCGCCTGGGCGTCCCGCCCGGCATGCGGGCCGTGATGACCGGGGCGTGCCCGGGCGTGTTCACGGCGCTCAGTATCCCCGGGTTCTTCAGCAGCCTGGCGGCCGCCTTCCTGCACGGGATCCTCGCCGCGCAGAACCTGGCCCTGATCGGGGCGGCGTCCTTCGCCGTCGTCCTGCGCACCTACGGCACAGCGCCCGCCACCCAGTCCCCCAGCGACGGCTGGTGCTGGCCGCAGGAACCACCCGGCGGCGGCTTGCCGCCCATGGCCGGGATGTCGTCCACGCCTCGGCGTGACCCGCACAATCAAAGGAAAGTCTTCGTGCGGCCCCTCGCGGTGACCGATACCACCGCCCAGGAGGTTTGCTCGCCGACGGCGGGGTAGGGCTGGCAGCGCAGCGGGACCCGGTGCTGAGAGATTGCCACGATGGATGTGCGTGGATGGATTGGGTCATGGCCGGCCTACCGTCAGCTGGCGGGTAAGGACAGGCTCGGCCTTGGCGCGGCGGTCAAGAGCAGGAAGACCGGTGAGCTGCGGCCGAGGGTCGCTGTCGCCGACGAGGTCGTCAGGTCGGTGTGCCCGTACTGCGCGGTTGGCTGCGGCCAGAACGTCTACGTGCGGGACGGGCAGGTCACCCAGATCGAGGGCGACCCGGACTCGCCGGTGAGCCGTGGCCGGCTTTGCCCGAAGGGCTCGGCGAGCCTGCAGCTGACGACCGGTCACGCCCGCCAGTACCGGGTACGGTACCGGCGCCCGTTCGGCACCGAGTGGGAGGACCTGGATCTCGGCACGGCGATGGACATGATCGCCGACCGGGTCATCGCGGCGCGGCGCGCCGGCTGGCAGCAGGAGGTGGACGGGGCCCGTACCCGCCGGACGCTCGGCATCGCCAGCCTGGGCGGGGCCACCCTGGACAACGAGGAAAACTACCTGATCAAGAAGCTGTTCACGGCGCTCGGCGCGGTCCAGATTGAGAATCAGGCCCGTCTTTGACACTCCGCCACCGTTCCCGGTCTGGGGACTAGCTTCGGGCGCGGCGGGGCCACCAACTTCCCCCGTGACCTGATCAACTCTGACTGCATCCTCATCGAGGGCTCGAACATGGCCGAGTGCCATCCGGTCGCCTTCCAGTGGGTGATGGAGGCAAAGGCGCGTGGCGCAACCGTGATTCATGTGGACCCGCGGTTCACCCGCACCAGCGCCGTCTGCGACCTGTACCTGCCGATCCGGGCCGGCGCCGACATCGCGTTCGTCGGCGGGCTGATCAACTATGTGCTCCGCAGCGGCAAGTACTTCAAGGAGTATGTCCTGGCATATACCAACGCGGCCGCGATCCTGACCGAGGACTACGCCGACACCGAGGACCTCGACGGGGTATTTTCCGGCCTGAACCGCGAGCACCGGTACTACGACTTCGACACCTGGCGCTACCAGGGGGAGGAAGTAGTAAAGCCCGCCAGCGGCGAGCACCAGGATCCCGATGCGCAGCGGCGCATCCGGCGGCCGATACGGCAGGCGGGACGCGGCGAAACACACGGCTCCGGCGGCGCCGCCGCCCACTCCACCCCGGACACCGACAACACGCTGCAGCATCCGCGGTGCGTGTTCCAGGTGCTGAAGCGCCATTTCGCCCGCTACACCCCGGAGATGGTCGAAGAGGTCTGCGGGATACCCCAGGACCTGTTCGCCAAGGTGTGCGAACTTGTCACCGGCAACTCGGGCCGCGACCGCACGACCGCGTTCGTCTACAGTCTCGGCTGGACTCAGCACACCGTCGGGGTGCAGTACATCCGCACCGCGGCGATCCTGCAGGCACTGCTCGGCAACATGGGCCGGCCCGGTGGCGGGATCCTGGCCCTGCGCGGCCACGCGTCCATTCAGGGGTCCACGGACATCCCCACCCTGTTCGACCTGCTGCCCGGCTACCTGCCCATGCCGTTCGCGGACGGGAACGAGGATCTCGACGCCTATGTGCAGGCCGAGTCCGTGCCGCGAGGATTCTGGGCGAACACCCGCGAGTACATGGTCAGCCTGCTGAAGGCCTGGTGGGGCGACGCCGCGGCCGCCGAGAACGGCTTCTGCTATGACTACCTGCCGCGGCTGACCGGCAGCCACAGCACTTACGAGACGGTCCTGGCCCAGCTGGATGGCACCTGCACGGGCTATTTCCTGTTCGGCCAGAACCCGGCCGTCGGCTCGGCTAACGCCAGGATGCAGCGGCTCGGCTTGGCGAAGCTGGACTGGCTGGTGGTCAGGGACATGGTGATGATCGAGAGCGCCACCTGGTGGAAGGACGGCCCGGAGACCGAGACCGGCGAGCTGCGCCCCGAGGATATCGGCACTGAGGTCTTCTTCCTGCCCGCTGCCGCGCACACCGAGAAGTCCGGCAGCTTCACCAACACCCAGCGGCTGCTGCAGTGGCACCATCAGGCCGTCGAGCCGGCCGGCGATGTCCGCAGCGACCTGTGGTTCACCTACCACCTCGGGCGCCGGATCCGGGAGAAGCTGGCCGCCTCCGCCGATGAGATGGACCGGCCGCTGCTCGACCTGACCTGGGATTACCCGACGACGGGCCCGGCGGAGGACCCGGACGCCGACGCGGTCCTCGCCGAGATCAACGGCTGGGGCCCGGGCAGGCGGCCGCTGTCGTCGTACACCCAGCTCACCGACGACGGCTCCACGGCGTGCGGCTGCTGGATCTACTGCGGCGTCCGCGCCGACGGCGTCAACCAGGCCGCCCGCCGCACGCCGTGGCGGCAGCAGAACTGGGTGGCGCCGGAGTGGGGCTGGGCCTGGCCGGCGAACCGGCGCGTGCTCTACAACCGGGCATCGGCCGACCCGGGCGGCAGGCCGTGGAGCGAGCGCAAGTCGCTGATCTGGTGGGACGAGAAGCAGGGTCGGTGGGCGGGGGACGACGTGCCGGACTTCGTCGCCGACCGGCCCCCGTCCTACCGACCGCCCGCGGGGGCAACCGGCGTGGACGCGATCTCCGGCATCGATTCGTTCATCATGCAGGCCGACGGCAAGGCATGGCTGTTCGCTCCGGCGGGGCTGGTCGACGGCCCGCTGCCTGCGCATTACGAGCCGCAGGAATCCCCGTTCCGCAACCTTCTTTACGGCCAGCAGCACAACCCGGTGCGGCAGATTATCCGGCACCGGGAGAACCGGTACCAGCCGAGCGGGAACCAGGCGGGATCCGGGGTGTTCCCGTACGTGACCACCAGCTACCGGCTGACCGAGCATCACACCGCCGGCGGCATGTCCCGGTTCCTGTCGTACCTGTCTGAGCTGCAGCCGGCGTTCTTCTGCGAGGTCTCACCGCAGCTCGCCGCCGATCGCGGCCTGGAGCATCTCGGCTGGGCGACGATCATCACGGCGCGCAACGCCATCGAGGCCCGGGTGCTGGTCACCGAACGAATCCGGCCGCTTCACGTACACGGCCGGACGCTGCACCAGGTGGGGCTTCCCTGGCACTGGGGACCGAACGGCTACACGGCCGGGGACGCCGCCAACGAACTCACCCACCTCGCGCTGGACCCGAACGTGCACATCCAGGAGGTCAAGGCCATGGCCTGCGACATCCGCCCTGGGCGGCGGCCCAGGGGACCCGCCTTGCGCGAACTGGTCCTGGCCTACCAGGAACGAGCCGGCGTTGCCGGCGAGACCGGGACGGAGATGTGAGATGGACATCCCACCGCCTGACCGGGGTATCGGCCGCGCTGAACCCGGCCTCGACCCGGCCGCGCGTGCCGGGCATCTCGACCACCCGCCGCGGATGGGATTTTTCACCGACACCTCGGTGTGCATCGGCTGCAAGGCCTGCGAGGTTGCCTGCAAGGAGTGGAACGCCGTGCCCGAGGACGGCCTGCTGCTGACCGGCATGTCCTATGACAACACCCAGGGCCTGAGCGCTTCCACCTGGCGCCACGTGGCGTTCATCGAGCAGTCGGCGGTAACGGCACGGACACGCGACGGCGCGCCCGACACCGCGACGAGCGCCGAGGGCGGTGCCGACATGCGGTGGCTGATGTCGAGCGACGTGTGCAAGCACTGCACCGAGGCGGCCTGCCTGGACGTCTGCCCGACCGGCGCGCTGATGCGCACCGAGTTCGGCACGGTGGTGGTCCAGGACGATGTCTGCAACGGGTGCGGTTACTGCGTGTCGGCGTGCCCGTTCGGCGTGATCGGCAGGCGCGAGTCGGATGGCGGAGCGCACAAGTGCACGCTGTGCTACGACCGGATCGGCGACGGGCTGACTCCGGCCTGCGCGCAGGCCTGCCCTACAGAGTCCATCCAGTTCGGGCCGGTGGACGAGCTGCGGGAGCGAGCGCACCAGCGGGTAGCCGCGCTGCACGATGCGGGCAGGCCGGAGGCGCGGCTGTACGGCGCTGATCCGGGCGATGGCATCGGCGGTGCGGGAGCGTTCTTCCTGCTGCTTGACCGGCCCGAGGTATACGGCTTGCCACCGGACCCGGTGGTCACAACGCGCGATCTGCCGCGCATGTGGCGGAACGCAGCCCTCGCCGCGGCCGGCCTCGCTGGCGCCGTCGTCGCGGCGTGCGTGGCAGGGCGGGCATGACCGGCAGCGCTGGCCGCCGCGGCGGCGAGAAGCGGATGGCGCCGGAAGCCGAGTTCAGTTCCTACTACGGCCGGCCTGTGCTGAAGGAAACTGTCTGGGGGCCTGACATCCCCAGTTACCTGTTCCTCGGGGGGCTGGCAGGCGCCTCGTCGGGGCTCGCCGCGGGCGCGCAATTCTCCGGCAATCCGGTGCTGGCCCGCGCGGCGAAGACCGGGGCGGCCGGGGCGATCAGCCTGTCGATGGCCGCGCTGGTGCATGACCTCGGCCGGCCCGCCCGCTTCCTCAACATGCTGCGCGTGCTCAAGGTGACCTCGCCGATGAGCGTGGGTACCTGGCTGCTGTCTGCTTACACGCCCCTGGCCCTGGCCGCCGCGGGCTGTGCAGTCACCGGGCGGCTGCCCAGGGGCGGTGCCGCGGCTACGATCGGCGCGGCCGCGCTCGGAACGGGTGTCGCCACCTACACCTCGGTGCTGCTCGCCGACACCGCGGTGCCGGCCTGGCACGACGCTCACCGCGAGCTGCCCTACGTGTTCGCCGGATCCGCCGCGACCGCTGCGGGCGGCCTCGGGATGCTGGCCGTACGCCCGGACCACGCCGGGCCGGCGGTCAGGTTCGCCGTGCTGGGCGCCGCGGCTGAGCTCACCGCCAAAAGCCTGCTGCTGCGCCGCCTGGGACCGGCCGCCGAGCCCTACCAGAACGACCGGGCGGGCATGACCATGGAGGCCGGTGAGGTGCTGACCGCCGTCGGCCTGGCGGGCGCGGTGCTGGCCGGCCGGAGCCGGGCCGCCGCGGCACTGTCCGGCGCCGCGCTGATGGCCGCTTCCGCGCTGACCCGGTTCGGCGTCTTCGAGGCCGGCCGGGCCTCCGCCCGGGACCCGAAATACACCGTCGGGCCGCAACGCGAACGCCTCCGCGACCAGCGCGAGTCGGCCATCTGACAGCTTCCGGTCAGCGGCTCCGGCGGCGGGCGAGGGCACGGATGAAGGCACGGACGGCGACCAGGCCAAGGACCGCGGCCCGGATGCCGGCGTGCGGCCTGGCGGGGAGCGGCGGTCGGCTCGGCCGTCCCGCGGGCGGCTTCGTCCGGCCTGCCGGGGCGGTGGCCAGCACGGTGCCGCCGTCGTCTCCGTGCAGGAGGCGGCGCCCCTGCAGGGAGAACAACAGCGCGAACGATGGCCCCACGATCACCACGACGACAACGAACAAGCCGATGAGCGCGACCAGGGTGGCGTGCGGCGCGCCCGCGTTGCTCAGCGTCACCCCGGTGCCCGGCAGCAGCACCGGGTACTGCGCAACGCCCCATCCCCAGATCACGACGGCGACGCCGGCCGGGGCAAGGACCCGGACGCCGCGCGGCCGGCCCGCGGTGAGCAGGACCAGAACGGCCACGCCGCACAGCCCGGCCGCGATCACCAGCGGCAGCGCCCGCCCCGTGAGGCGGTGCAGCAGCGCCGCATTCGAGCTGTGCAGCTCGGCCAGGGTGGCCAGCGACAGCGCCCCGGTCACGACCCCGGCGACCTGAGCCCGGCGGGTGAAGTAGGCCTGCATGCGGCGGTGGCCGCTGCGCGCTGCCTCGCCGACGAGGTAGACGGCGGCGAGATAGCCGCAGGCGCCGACGAACATGACGCCGGTCAGCAGCGACGTCGCGCTGGTCCAGGCCGGCAGGCTGGCGTGGCTGGCGTCCGCGGGTATCTGGCCGGTCGCGATGGCGCCGATCACGGTGCCCATGAAGAACGGGGTCAGCAGCGAAGAGAAGGCGAAGGTAGCGCCGAGGGCGCGCTGCAGGCCGAGCTGACCGGCCTCCTTGCGGAACGCGAAGCCGCTGCCGCGCAGCACGATCCCGCCCGCCGCGAGCCAGAGCGGCAGCGCGGCCGCGGTCATCACCGCGGCGAACGCGCGCGGGAAGGCGGTCCAGAAGATGACCAGGTCGAAGACGAGCCAGACGTGGTTGGCCTCCCACACCGGCGTGATCGACTCGTCGATCAGCTGGCGCGGCGCGCGCCCACGCTGGTCACCGCCGGCCAGCAGGTCCCACAGGCCGCCGCCGAAGTCAGCCCCGCCCAGGACGGCGTACAGGGTGACCGACGCCAGCAGGATGGCCCCGACGGCCGCAGCAGCGGTCATCGCCCCGGCCGGCCCAGCGCCCGGTCCTGCGGCCCCGGTGACGGGCCGTAGGGGACGGCGGTCTCGAGGGCGCCGGTGCGGCGCCAGCGGCGGGCCAACATCCGCAGGATCAGGATCGTCGCGGCGCCGAGTACCGCGTACAAGACGATGACGATGCTCAGGCTGGCGATGACGCCGCCATTGGTCGTCGCCGCGGCGGTCGTGGTCTGCAGCCGGTAAACCACCCATGGCTGGCGGCCGACCTCGGTGACCACCCATCCGCACTCCATGGCCACGATCGCGGCCACGCCGCTCACCGCGCCCAGCAGCCAGAACAGCCGCTGCCGCGGCAGCCGGCGCCGCCGCCACCACACGTACAGCGCCCACAGTCCCGCAAGCAGCAACAAGAAGCCCAGGCCCACCATCACGTCGAAGCACAGGTGGATCAGCCACACCGCGGGCGGCCGGCCGACCGTCGGCACGCTGTCCCAGCCGATGACCTTCGTGCCGGGGCCGAACCCGACGAGCAGCGAGTCCATGCCCGGAATCCGCAGGCCAGCGTAGATGTGCCCGTTGACGTAGACGCCACCGAGCCATTCGGGGACATCCCTCGACGTGCGAGCGACGTACTCCATGGAAGCGAACTTCACCGGCTGGTCCTGCGCGATGGCCCGGGCCGCGGTGTCGCCGACGAAGATCTGGAACGGCGTAAGCACCGCAGCGGGGACGAACCCGACGGCGAAGCCGGTGTAGTGGTAGCGGTCGCGCCGGCCGCGCAGGATGCCCGCCGCGTACACCCCGGCGACGGTGAACCCGGTGACCATGTAGGCGGCCAGGATCATGTGCGGCATCTCATACAGGGCCGCATGGTTGAAAACCACCTGCCACGGATTGACCGACACGATCCGGCCGCCCCGCACGGTGAAGCCGCCCGGCTGGTTCATCCACGAGTTGACCGCGATCACGGACATCGCCCCGAAGATGCCGCTCACCGCGATCGGCACCCCGGTCCAGAAATGCGCCCAGCCGCCCAGGCGCCGCCAGCCGTACAGGTAGATCGCGGTGAAGATGGCCTCCAGGAAGAAGAACAGGCCCTCGATACCGAACGGCAGGCCGAGCACCGCCCCGTACCGGCGCATCAGCCCGGGCCACAGCAGGCCCATCTCGAACGACAGCACCGTCCCGGTGACCGCGCCGACCGCGACCAGCACTCCCATGGCCTGCGACCAGCGCCGCGCCAGCACGAGCGCCACCTCGCTGGAGCGCCGCAGGCCAATGAACTCGGCCAGCAGCACGATCGCCGGCAACGCGATCCCCAGGCAGGCCAGAATAATATGGAACCCAAGAGTCGTCGCCATCTGAGCCCGAGCCGGGACCACCTCGCCGCCGGCGCGAGCAACAGCGGCGACTATCACGTCAGCGGAGCGCATCACTATCCTCCGGCCTCGCAGAAGCCCTTGCACGCCTGCATGAGTGAGACCTCGATCAGCCCGGTCCGCAGTGGTCGCGCCGACAGCTTACCCTCGCGCTCCGCGGCGCCGAGCTCCGCCGCCGAGCGCGATCGGCAGCCTGGCCCGGGCTTGCCAGCGGCAATACGGCCCCCGGCTAGCGGCACCTGCTGAATCCTGGCTAGCTGCAATGCGCTCCGCGAAGCCCTGCCCGCATGCTGGAGCAGGTGACATGGCTCTCGCCAGCGGCGGGCGGGGCCACAGAGGAAAGGAGCCGTTATGGCAGGGACGGATGGCAGCGATTCCCGCGCCGCGGTGGCGGTGATCGGTACCGGGATCATGGGGTCGGCGATGGCTCGCAATCTGGTTGCCGCAGGCCTGACCACCAGGGTATGGGACCGGTCGGCGTCGGCGACCGGCCCGCTCGCCGACGTGGGTGCGGTGGTTGCGGCGTCGGCGCGGGACGCTGTTCAGGACGCGGGGGTGGTGATCACGATGCTGCCCACCGCCGATGTCGTGGATTCGGTGATCTTCGACGGCGGTGTGGCCGACGCGCTCGCCGACGGATGCGTGTGGGCCCAGATGGGCACGGTCGGCGTTGCGGCGACCCTGCGCATGAGAGACCGGCTGGCCAGCCGCCGTCCTGGCGTCATGTTCGTGGACGCGCCCGTATCAGGCAGCAAGGGACCCGCCCAGCGGGGCCAGTTGCTGATCCTGGCGTCCGGGCCCGCCGCGGCGGGCGAGGCTGTGCGCCCGGCCTTCGACGTCGTCGGCCGCAAGACCGTGTGGCTTGGTGAGGCCGGCCAGGGCAGCCAGCTGAAGCTGGTCGTCAACGCCTACATGTCCATCCTCATCGAGGGCGTGGCGGAGACCATGGAGCTGGCTGATCGCCTCGGTATCGGTCACGAGCAGCTCGCGGAGGTCATCGAGGGCGGCCCGCTCGACGCGCCGATCGCCGGTGCCAAGTTCCACAAGATGGACCGGCGCGACTTCGCAGCCGAGTTCCCGCTCGAGTGGGCGCTGAAGGACGTCGACCTCGCGATCGGCGCCGCACGCGGCGACACGCTCCCGCTGCTGACCGCGCTTTCCGGTCAGTGGCATGCCGCCGTGGCCGCCGGGCACGGCCGCCAGGACGTCAGCGCCGCCCGCCTGGCGCTGGGCAACCCAGGCCACGGCAGCCCAAACCACAAAGGCTAGAACGCCGACGCGCCGCCGGCCGAGCGAGAGGAAGCCGCGATGAGCACCCTGACGTGGGGTAAGCAGCGGGTGAAGCCCGTCACAGCAGCGGGCCGGGGGCCCGCCGGCTGGCCGCTGGCGTTGATCTGCGCGGCGCAGTTCGTGCTGCAGCTGGATTTCAGCATCGTCAACGTCGCCCTCCCGTCCATCCAGCGAGAGCTGCACGTCACTCCGGCAAGCCTGCAGTGGATCATCACCGGCTACGCGCTCACCTACGGCTCCCTGTTGCTGACCGGCGGCCGGATCGGCGATCTGGCCGGCCACCGGCGGATGCTCCTGGCCGGGCTGGTGCTGTTCGGGCTGACGTCCCTGGCCGCCGGGCTGGCCACGTCGTTCGCCGTGCTGGTCGCGGCCCGGCTCGGCCAGGGCGCGAGCGCCGCGCTCGTCGCTCCGTCCGCGCTGGCGGTGCTCACCGGCATGTACCGCGAAGGCCCGCCGCGGACCCGGGCACTGGGCATCTTCCAGGCCGCCACCGCGGGCGGCGCCACCGCGGGGATCGTCCTCGGCGGCCTGCTGACCTCCTACGTCGGCTGGCGGGCCATCTTCCTGGTGAACCCGCCGATCATCGCCGCCCTCGCCGTGGCGCTGCCGCGGCTCCTTCCGCGCGACGCCGGCCAGGGCCGCACCCGCCTCGACATCGCGGGCGCCGCGCTCGTCACGCTGTCGGTCACCAGCCTCATCTACGGGCTCAGCGAAGGCGAAGACCACGGCTTCACCACGCCGCCGGCCGTCGCCGCCTTCGCGCTCGCCGTTCTGGCCGGATACCTGTTCGTCCGCGCCGAGCGCCGGGCCGCCGCGCCCATGCTCCCGCTCTCCGTCTTCGCCGACCCCGCCCGCCGGGCCGCGCTGGCCGCGATGCTGCTGATGGGCGGCGTCCTGGCCGGATACCTGTACTTCATCTCGCTGTACCTGCAGGACAGCCTGGGTTTCGGCGCCCTGAGGGCCGGCCTGGCGCTGGTCCCGGCGACCGCCACCGTGATGGCCACCTCCATGTTCCTCACCAGGCGGCTGCTCCCCAAGCTGGGTGCCAAACAGATGCTGCTGCTCGGCCTGGCCGCCATGGGTCTGGGCCAGGCATGGCTCTCCCAGATCACCGCGGGCGGCAGCTACGAAGTCAACGTTCTGACCGGCGTCATGCTGACCGCGTTCGGGCTGGGCATCGCGTTCCCGACCGTGTCCATCACCGTCACCGCGGGCATACCGGCCCGCCAGCAAGGCGTAGCGGGCGGCCTGTTCGTCACCGCCCAGCAAGCCGGCGCCGCCGCCGGGCTCGCAGCGCTTGCCACCATCGCCGACGCCCGCACACACGCCGCCCACGGCTCCCTGGTCGCCGGTTACCGGCTGTCGTTCCTCGTAGCTGCCGGCCTCATCGCCACAGCCGCGGCGATCGTCCTGGTCCAACTCCGGCCAGCCACCGCCAAGCCGGCGCCAGCCGTCCCGGCCAGCCCCGCGGGGACGCCAGCCGCCTCCGCCGCCGCATCACCTCAGCCCGCGGCGCCGCGCCCCGCCACGACCGGCGCCGCCGGGCCCGAACCAGCCGACCAGTGCCCGCTAGCCCGGTGCGGCTTTGGCGGCGAGGTGCATGTTCCCGGCCATGACACACCAGCGGGACGTGTGCCCGCGGCCAGGCCCAGCGGAGATGATCTGCGGGCGGCACGCGCGGAGACGTCGCGAAGAGCCACTCCTCCGTCTTCGTCACCACGTTCCTGGCGGCGGCCGTCGAGGTCATCGAGATGGTGATCATCGTGGTCGGCGTCGGCACCGTTCGCGGCTGGCGGTCGACCTGGCTTGGCGCCGCTGCCGGCCTGGCCGTCCTCGCGGTGCTCGTCCTGGCGCTCGGCACGGCGCTGACGCTCGTGCCGATCGGCGCGTTGCGGCTTGCGGTCGGCTCGCTGCTCCTGGTGTTCGGCCTGCAGTGGCTCCGCAAGGGGATCGGCCGAGTCAGCGCCGACGGTTTCCGCGGCATGGGCGCGCGGTCCGCGTCCGCCGACGGCATCCCCGGCCATGGCGTGGACTGGACCGCGTTCGTCCTGTCGTTCAAGGGTGTGCTGCTCGAGGGCCTCGAAATCGCGCTGATCGTCGTCAGCTTCGGCGCGACCGCGCAAGCATTTCCCGCCGCGGTCCTCCGCGGCCGCCGCCTCCGGAGTCATCGTCGGCGCGGGACTGCTCGCCCGCGGGATCGTGGAGCGGATCCCGCGCAGCGCCCTGCAGCTCCTGGTGGGGACGCTGCTGTCAAGCTTCGGGACCTTCTGGGCCGTGGAGGGGCTCGGGGTCGCGTGGCCGGGCGGAGACGCCGCGATCCTCGCCCTGACCGGGTGGTACGTGCTCGCCGCTGCCGGGTACATCGCGCGTCTGCGGCAGCATGCCAGCAAGCTCGTTCCCCAGAACGCGAGGTGAACCATGATCCTTTCCTGGCTCAGCCGCGCAGGGACCGTGAGCCTTGGCTGGCTCCAGGGATTCGGAAGGTTCTGGTACCGGTTCGTCATCGGCGACGACTGGACCGTCGCCGCGACCGTAGCGGCCGCTCTCCTGCTGACCTGGTTGCTGCACACCGCGGGCGTGGCCGCGTGGTGGCTGCCGCCGCTGGCTGCGGTGGCCTGGTCGGGGCCAGCCTTCGCCGCATCAGCCGGTGACTCCAGCGGCCAGCGAGCAGCTCGGCGTGCCTAGTTCCTTTCGGTTGCCTGCGGCGGGCCAGGAACGGCCACCACGCTGGCGCTCGTCACTGGGGCCGCCGCTTCAGACCCCTGGTAGCCGACCTCGGCGTGCTCGCTGAAATCGAGTCCGGCTTCCTCATCCCCCGGTGCCACCCGCAGCCCGACGGTGCGGTCGGTGACCCACAAGATGATCCAGGTCATGACGAACGGGTAGACGATTCCGACGACGGCCAGCACTGCCTGGCGGCCAAGGTGGGTCCACCCCGGCCTCGCCTGCCGCGTTCACCGCGAGGCTCGCGAAAACGCCTGTAAGCAAGACCCCGATCGCGCCGCCGACCATGTGGACGCCGACCACGTCGAGGGAGTCGTCGTAGCGGAAGATGTCCTTCAGGCGGACAGCGCCGTAGCAGAGCAGCCCGGCCGCAGCGCCAATGATGATCGCCGCGCATGGTTGCACGTAACCCGACGCCGGGGTGATCGCGGCCAGGCCGGCGACAGCACCGGTCGCAATGCCCACGCCGGATGGCTTGCGACGGCGCCACCATTCGATGCCCATCCAGGCGAGCATCGCGGTGCGGGCCCCCAACTGGGTGTTCACCAGGGCATAGCCGGCGACCTGCCCGGCGGACACCGCGCTGCCCGCATTGAAGCCGAACCAGCCGAACCACAAGATCCCGGCGCCGAGCGGCACGCTGTGCGGCCGCTCGAGCTGGTGGCTCCGCCTCAGGTAGACGGCGGTGGCGAGCGCCGCCGCGCCGGCCAGCTCATGGACCACCGAGCCGCCGGCAAGTCGATCGAGTGCAGGCCGCCGGTGCCGAGAAACCCGCCGCCCCATTCACTGTGCGCGAACGGACTGTATACGAGCAGCGACCACAGGCCGATGAAGACGAGGTAGCCGCGGAAGCGCATCCGCTCAGAGAAGAGCGCGAGCCCCGGCATCATGAAGAAGACCAGCGCGGTCGAGGTCAACATCCAGGCAGTGTCACCAGCATTGACGTGCATACCAGCCTCCAACAGGCGCCTTTGCCCCGGTATGATCCTGGCCACCATAGCCCGATCACCGGCTCGTGCACCTGCGATCGCGCCTTCGGAATGATCTTCCTATGACCGTGCACGTTCAACTGGACGACCGCGGCGCCCCGCCGGGGTGCCTGGTGGTGGGGCACGACGTCGTCGGCGGGACCTTCGCGATCAACGGTGGCGCCTTGCCGTGTGACCTTGGAGAGGTCTGCTACTTCGGGCCCGACACCTGGGCTGGGCGCCGATCGGCGTCCCCGGTCACTCGGGTGTGCTGCGGCGGGCGCTGGCGGGCGGCCCGCGTTCGAGGACCTGCGCTGGCCCGGCTGGCAGCGGGAGGTCGCGGGGGCGCCTGCCAGCCAGGGCATCTTCTTCGTGTACCCGCCGCTGTGGGCCACCGAGTCTCGCGACGCCGCATGGTCCATATAATCCGGGATGCCTGGCGTGCCGGGTCGACACCGCGCTGCGCCAAGTCTTGCAGATCCAACTCACGAACCGTTGATTCCACCCGGCAAGCGCTCGTTCCCCATAGCCTCCCGGAGAGGGCCATGGGGAACGGTCAACGAGCCCGCTGCTGCGATCATTTCTCCCATTGCGCAGGAGGCGTGGCCGCTGTGGTAGGCCCAGGAGCTGACATGGGCTGCATGCCACCGGTTTCCTTGCTCGGCACATTGTCGAGGATCGATTGCGCCCGCCGGTCAATGAGCCGGGTGAAGAGTTGCTGGGCGTAGCCGAGCACGAGCGCATAGGCGAGGATCTGCTCTTGCGAATCCAATGCGGACAGGCCTGGCACGAACTGGCCACGCAGCAGCAGCAGCCCAGCGACGGCAGTTAGCGCACCGGTGGGAACCTTGAGCGCGGCCAGCGCGATCGGGATGTCGTATGGCGTGGATGTACCGCGGATGTTGCGGATCGCGAACGCGGCTGCGAGCGCGCCTCCTAGCAGCCCGAGGCCGGCGACGAGGATGACATCACCCGTTGCCGGGCCGCGGCTGCCGGTGGGGCACACGTGACGCCCGGCCGAGAGCGTGAAGCAGAACGGCACCATCGATGGGTGCTTCGAAACGAGGAATACGAACAGCAACATCAGGATGACAATGAGCACCGTGGTCACGCAGAGCACGTTGCGGAAGTTCCGGAGACGCACGTGGGCTTGGTCGGCGGCTGCGTAAGACGCCGCCATCGCGTCCTTCAGCCTCAGGCGCTTCACCGGCCCAGGGTCCAGTCCCGCGAGATCCTTAGCATCCGCAAGCCGTGGGTCGCCGGATTGAAGGGAGCGCATCGCTTGCGCATGCAGCCTGCTGGCGGTCACGTCCACCTCGTCCGGCGAGACTAGGTCGACCATCAAGGTCTGCGCCGCGTGCAAGCTTTGATATGCCTGCTCCTGCGATGTACCGAACCAGTGGTCGCGCAGGCGGCGCTGCGCGTGGCATGCATCGCGTGCCGCTTTGATGAAGTTGGCTACCGCCCGGGCGGTAGTGTGGCAGGAGGCGTTGTTCGTGCGGCCAAGCAGCGCAGTCTGCATGCGATGCTCGATAGCGTCGGCCTTAATTACTGCCCGCACTGCCCACTGGTCCGGCCGGGGCTTCGCCCTCCGGGACCTGGCTCGAGGCTCCGTTCCCGCCGAGATCACCTCAGCCGCTCCGAGATGCGGAGGCAGTTGCCGTTGACGCCTCCCTCGCCCTGACAGCCCCGCGTCGTCAGACACATGACCGTTCTGGGCCTGCGATGTTCCAGGCATGGCTGTGCCTCCTTCGGTTTCCCTTAAGGGACTGCCCGCCAGAGCCCGGAAGCTGCTCCAGAAAGATCGGCCCTCTATCTGGATATAGAGGCGCGACGCATGCCAGAGATACAGAGTCAATGGCAAAATTGCCGCAGTTCTTGCCACTTTCCGAGATGATGTGCGTGCCGAGAATCGTATCCACGGCTCTGACAAGCAGAGTTGCTCGCTCGATGTTCTGCGCGTGATGATCACGATCATGTGCCTGCGGTGCACTCGGCGCGGTTCGCGGACACCGCACCGGCCGCTGACCACCCGAACCAGGTGTAGTCCTGGGACATCACCAAGCTGCACGGCCCGGCGAAGCGGACGTACTACTAACTGCACGTGATCCTGGACATCTTCAGCCGGTGCGCCGTCGGCTGGATGGTCGCCACCCGCGAGTCCGCCGCCCTGGCGGAGAAACCGATCGCCGCGACCGCGGCGAAGCAGTTGGCTCGCCTGGGCAGCGGTCCGGCTGCGGGACTCAGGCCCGGGCCTCATACCTGGCGCGGCGGCCGATCGGGGTGAAGCCGAGCCTGCGGTACAGCGCTGAGGCGTGCGGATTGTTGATGTTGACGTTGAGGGTGATGGCTGCCTCGCCTGCGGACCGCATGCGCTGCACTGCCTCGCCGATCAGCCGCGCGCCGATGTCGTGGCCCCGGGCCGAGGGCACCACGCCGACCTGCGTGATCCAGCCGGTGGCTTCCGCGGCGATGAACGCGACATCGGCGCCGCCGAGGGTAGCCAGCAGTGTCCACTGTGCGCGGAAGTCCTCGTCATCACTGATCCACTCGACCCAGCGAGCTTGCGTCCAGCCGGGAAACCCGGGACGGTCGCGGAACGCCGCCTGATACACCGCGTAGAACCGTGCCGGGTCGGCCTGGCCCCACTGCGACAGGGTCAGGCCACGGGGCGGATGCGCCCGTGGCGGCTGCGCCGAGGCGGCGAGTTGCATCACATCCTCGGCGAACACCTGCGACAGCCCTTTGGCGAGGTACAACGCGTGGGCACCCTCACCGAGCGCCTCGGTCTCCGCGCGCATCCCGCCGTGGCCGGCACGGTCGCGCGCCCAGTCCAACGCGTGTCCGCCGATGCCCAGGCGCCGCCATGCCGGATGAACCAGCCCGGTCGTGACCGCGGCGCCACCGCGGCCTTCACCGGGCGAGCCCGGCGAGGGCCGGCGCAGCGACGATACGCAGATCAGCTCGGCGCCGCCGAAACCGGCGCAAGCCTCCGCGCCGGACAGGTAACACCGGCCCAGAAAGCCCGGACTCGCAGCAAAAGGCTGCCCGCCGTCAGCGGACAGGCACACCCGGGCCAGCTCAGTCACGGCCGGCAGGTCAGACTCGCCCAGCGACCGCCACGACAGCGCGCGAAGACTGTTCACGGCGGATAACCCTTCGACCGGAACAAACGGGTGCTGACACTACGGACCATCGGCTGCAGACGCAATCAAATTTCCGGGGCCTGCGCATCGTCTAGGTGCCAGCGAATGATCCCGAATCCATACCGCACCGCGGCGTGGAGCCTGGCAGGGTCGAGGCTGCTATCGGGTCCCTTCGGGATGGCCACGAAGCGGCCGGCCATTGGGTTGGCCGCGGTCATGACAGCCAGCAGCCTCTCGATATCGCCGGGGTCGTCCACGATCTCCGGGCGGGCGAGCACGTCCCGGCCACGCAGCCGCAGGTGCTCGGGCCGGCCGGATCGGAGGTTGAGCTTCCAGTTGCCCCCGCCCGGTGTGAGCAGCACGTCGCCATCGCGGGCGTAACTGACCGGTTGCCGGTAGGACTTGCCGGTCTTGCGCCCGGTGAGATACACGAGCATGAGCCGACCACTCATCGGCGTCGCGAATGGCAGCCCGAGCACGATTCGCATCGGGACGTTGACGACACGGAACACACGTCGCTGGATGCGGCGGCTGAGCGGGCGCTTGGTTCGTGCAGACATTGATGTCTCCTGAGTAAAAAGCCGCACTGGCAGGGCCGCGGCTCGCCACCCGGCGGCCCGCCAGGGTTCCGGGTTGTCATGCGCTGTTCCCAAAGAATAGACATCGAACTGTTAGACGTCAAATCGTGAGCAGCGGTCGGGTGGCCGGCAACCGCGTCGCGCCGGCCCTCGGTGGTCACGGTGGTCCCTCGCGCTCCGGCTGGTGCTCAACAGGGCGCTGGCTCCCCCGGCGGGCCGAAGCGATGGTCCGGGTGATCTCGCGGTGGCTCAGGCCGGTCTTCGCCGCCGCGGCGGCCAGGTCGTCCAGGGCACCGGGGTCGCCAGCCTCGATGACCCGGCAGGCGGCCCAGAACAGGCCCGCGTTGCGGTTGCCCTCCTGGAGCCGCTCGACCCAGCCGGCGAGGTAGCTGATGTCGCGAGGCCCGGTGAGCTCGTCTTGGGCGGCCCGGCTGCGCTCCGGTTCGAGCAGGCCGGTGACGGCCGCCCAGTCCAGCCCGCCGGATTCTGCCTGGTGCCGCAGCAGCAGGTACGGCTTGCCGTTGACCTGCGAGGGCGGGGCCAGGACGTAGCCGCCTCGGGCCTTGAAGTCCAGGTGATGGCGTGGCAGCCGGCCCGATGGCTGGTCGCTGCCGGTGAAGTAGGCGTGCAGCCCGCCGCCGGGCGTGGCGACGACCGCGTGCATCGGGTCGAGCAGGCCCGCGCGGTTGAGCCGGTTGACGGCGGCGAAGCCGTGGCCGGCCGGGCCGTGCTGGTCGACGTCCAGGACATCGGGCCCTGGGTGGCCGGTGGCGACAGCGAGATTGGCGGCCGGCAGGCGTTGCCACCAGAACCTGATCCGGTCTGGGTCGGTCGTGGCGTCGTGGAAGCCGTGCCGGGTGGCGGGCTCCTTGCCGCCGGGCTGGCAGGGAAAGACCGGCCACCCGCGGGCCGCGCAGGCCAGCGCCCAGTCCGCAGTGGTCTGGGGGCCGGCAGTCACCGCAGGCCCTTCGTTGCGCAGGAAAGCCTGTCTGGGCGGCTGCACCCGAGAGCCGGCGCGCGGGCGGTCATGGCCGGGTTCCGGTCCGGGTAGGCCGCGCGCGGCGGGATGCGGCGTGCTCGCAGCAGGCGGTCTCGCTGGCCAGGTCCGACCGCTTCCCGGCGTGGGCGGAGAGCTGGAGCAGCGCCGCGGCGTGGGCTTCGGGTTCAGGCATGGTGCGTCAGTTCCACGGGAACTCGTCGCAGTCGTCGGTGTCGTCATGCCCGGTCGCGGGCTCTTTGTGCGGGACGAGTGTCAGGCGCAGCCCCGCGGTACGGCCGGGCGTGTGCGAGCGGTCCCCCAGGTCGGCCGAGCGGCCGGCGGCAGCTGGTCTCAGGAGGCCGGGCTGCCGAGCGAGCCGCTGGTGAGGGCACGGAAGCCGGCGAGCGCGCCGCCGGCGAGGATGGTGGCGGTAGCGAGCCCTGCGGCGGCGGTGAGGATGCTGCCGGTGAGGGCGAAGGCGAGGCCGCCAGGGACAACGATGAGGAGAACGCCGGCCGCGAGGTGGCCGGGCGTGGCCAGCCTGGCCCGCAGCCACAGCAGCAGGATGCCGATGACCGCGATGGTGGTGATGGTGAGGTCGGCCCGGCCGAGCGCGGAGAGGAGGAACGCCAGCGCGCAGCTCGCCGCGAGCTGGGCCACGGTGGCGGTCGTGATGGCCCGCTCGAGGCGGTGGGCGGCTGGCCCGCGGGGCCGTGGCGCGAGGCCGCGGGTCGTGACCGCGCCCCAGATGCCCGGAATGACCGGGCGGCGGCTAGGGTGACGGCGATGGGGAGCCGTCCGGGCCAGCCGGTGGCGAGGGTGCCGCGGGTAAGCCAGAGCGCGGCGAAGGCGAGCTGGATGAGCGCGCCGACCCGGGCGACGCGGCGGCGCCACGCGGCGCGGCGGCGCCACGCGGCGCGGGCAGCCGGGTCGAGGAGGGTGGGTGCGGTTGCTGCTGGCTGGGTATCGCGCTCGAGTGCTTCATGGTCTGCTTCGGCCTTTACCTTGCCCTGTGGAGCGTCGGCGGGTTCCTCTTCGGCGGCGTAGGCGCCGTCCTGTCAGGCGCGGCAGTTGCCTGCCTGCTCGGCCCGCCAGCGCGCCGATTCACCCGCCCACCGAGCTAACGCGGCGTCCCTGCTGCCCTGGCGCACCACCACTTGCTGCGGCAAGCAGGCATCGGCGCTGGAGGCCGCGGCTCAGAAGGCGCTGATCGCGTTTGACGAGTGGCGGGCCGGCGGTGAGCTGATCAGCGACGGCCTGGCGCGCCGGTTTCACGCCCGGAGCCGGGCGACGCGGCCGCTCCATCCGACCGGGTCGCGGACGGCTGTGCTGCCGCGTCGCAGATGAGCCGCTAGGGGCGTTCGGAGAACCCCTTCAGGTAACGCGGCAACTCCTTGGGCTGGCTGTTCGGGTGCTTCGGTTGTCGTGGGCCGCGGAGGTTGATGGGCGGGCGGTCGCTGGCCCGGCCGCCGGGTTACCGGTGTGCATCGAGGAGGGTGATCGACATTTCCGGGTTCTCGACGTGGGCGTTGTGACCAAGGGCGGGGAGCGTGAGTGTTCGGACGCCCAGCCGGGCTAGTTGCCGATCTGTGTTCATCGGGTCGTGCTCGCCGCGGGCAAGGGTCACCGGGGCCCGCGATTGTGCTAGCAATTGCGCCATATCGGGCGCCCCGACCACGAAGGCTCCCGGATCCATGGCTAGCCGCCATCGGCCGTCCTGCTCTCGCAGCCCGGCGTCCACGGCTGGGTCACCGGTGGACAGCAGGCCGGCCAGACCCGACACCCGCAGGTAGCGGGCGGCTGCCTCGTCACGCGAGCCGAACCAGGCCGGCGGCCGGCGGGCCGCAGCCTGAGCCCGGTCCAGATCCTCATCGGTCCAGGCGACCTTGATTCCCAGGCCGATAACCGCCTGCACCGGCACCGCGAACCGGCCGCTGGCCAGGGCCAGGCCGACGACGCCGCCCAGCGAATGTCCCAGCACGACGATGCGGGCACTGGGCTGGACGATACCGGCGACCGCAGCGGCGAGGCCGTCGAAGGTATAGGCAGCAGCTAGCCGTGGCGAGCCGCCATGACCGGGCAGGTCGGGCGCTAGCCAGCGCCCCGGCCATCGCCGGGCGAGCAAGGGCCGCCACCTGCCCCAGACATCGCCAGTCGCGCCGAGGCCGTGCAACAGCACCAAGAGCGGCTCCCCGCTGCCGCCCTCGTGAACCCGCAAGCGCGCCTCCATGGTCGCAGTGTGCCACCGCGCCCCCGAACTGGGCCATCTATGCGGCGGCTCGTCGCCGCGGCAGGCCCGCAGGAGCAGGGGCCGGTGCCGCGCTGAGGTACACGGCCATCGGCACCGGCGGGACCCGTCCGTTACCTGCTGGCCGGCACCTGCTGGGCCGGCGCGCGCGGGGCGAGGTTGTCCTGCTCGGGAGATCGCCGACGGCGCATGGGGTGGCTAAAGTCGGCAGTAGTCGGCAACATTGGCAACGCGGGGGTAGGCATGGCGTCCGCGATGTCCATCGAGGGGTTCCTGGGGCGGCAATGACACTGGCCCGGTCTGCCCGGCCCGAAACTGAGGTCGTCTTTGATCCGTCGACTTATGTCGACGGAGTGCCCTTCGGGGCTCTGGCACGGCTGCGACGAGAGACCCCCGTCGTCTGGGTGGCCGAGGCTCCTGTCCTGGGCTGGCCGGCGGGCCCGGGGTTCTGGCTGGTGCTGCGGCACGCGGATGTCGAATCGGTGCTGGCCAGACCGCAGCTTTTCTCTTCCTCACTCGGGGCCACGCAGATCCGTGACCCGGCGACGCCGCAGGCACTCGGCTATGTCCGGCAGATGATGCTGAACATGGACCCGCCAGATCACTCCCGGCTGCGGCGGCTGCTGGGCCGGTCGTTCACGCGGCGGGCGGTCTCCCAGCTTGAGGACCGTATCCGCGGTCATGCGCGGGCCATCTGCGACCGGGTGTTCACGGGTCCGCGGGGTGAATGCGACTTCGCCGAGGACGTGGCCGCGGATCTGCCGCTGCTCACCCTGGCCGACGTGCTGGGCGTGCCGCAGCAGGACCGCTGGCTGCTCTTCGACTGGTCCAACCGGGTGATCGGCTACCAGGACCCCGACTATGCCTCCTCGGCCGAGTTCGACCAGGCCGCGGGCACGCCCATGGCCAGGCAGGCGCTGGCGCTGCGGCCGGTGCCGGGCCGTGACGGCCGGATGCCCGATCCGCGGACCCGCGAGGGAATGCCGGACCTGTACGCCTATGCCCACCTGCTGGCTGAGGACAAGCGGCGCCGCCCTGGCGATGACGTGATGTCGATCCTGCTGGCACAGGCCGACGACGACGGCGGCGGCCAGGTGTCGGCGGCTGAATTCGAGAACATGTTCTGGCTGTTCGCGGTGGCCGGGAACGAGACGCTGCGCAACGGCCTGCCCGGTGCATGCATCGCGCTGCTCGAGCACCCGGGCGCACAGGATGACCTGCGCGCCGATCCGGCCTTGATGCCCGCCGCGGTCGAGGAGATGCTGCGCTGGTGGACGCCGGTCATGACCTTCCGCCGGACGGCAACCTCCGAATGCGAACTCAGCGGGCAGCACATCGGCGAAGGAGACAAAGTAGTCGTTTCATTCACCTCGGCCAACCGCGACGAAGCCGTCTTCGCCGGGCCAGGCCACTTTGACATCCGCCGCCACCCCAACCCCCATCTGGTGTTCGGGCACGGCCCGCACTTCTGCCTGGGCGCCCACCTCGCCCGCACCCAGGTGCGCGGGCTGTTCGATCAGGTCCTGGCCCGCACGTCCACCCTCACCTACGCGGGCCAGCCGTCCTACCTGCGATCGAACTTCCAGCGCGGCGTCAAGCGGCTGCCAATCAGCTGGACCGCATGAGCCCGACCGCGCCGACACCCAGAGCCGCCTGGCCTGATCTCCCACCTCGACGGGAGTGGGAGTCGGTGGCCTATCGGCGCTTTGCCCGTCAGCTAGCCGGTTTCGCGCGGGATCCGCACCCGGCCCGACGCGCCGGTCTACGACCCGACCGGCGCCAGAATCCGCCGATGAGGATATCAAGATTTCTGCATAATAACCGTTACAGGCTGATACGCGTTAGTTAGTTTCGCAGAAATCTTTCGTTCACGGCGGCGCATCAGTGCTACGCGCATCATGCGGGCTTAGCTACGAGCCCGGCCCTGCCAATTGCCCCGATGGGGAACCCGGCAACGACCATTCCGCTGACACCGACATCTGGCGAGCAAACCTTCCCGCCACGGCACGTATGAAGCCAGCGATTCTGCCGGGAACCTGGTGGACTTGCTGGCTGCTGCTATGGTTCACCGGGATCCGCCATTTCACCACGTTCAATGGCAGCTCGCGCGAGACGACCAGCGTCTACTCCTGAGCCCGGGCTCGACATGGATCAGCAAGATTTTCGTCAGCGCAGCCGCGGTCACGCTCCTGCTGATCGTCCGCGCCATATCGACCGAGAACTCGGCTCAGGCCATCGAATCGCTAACTGGTAGCGGCGGCCCGGTCTTCAGGGACAGGAACTCGCTTACGCCGAGGAGCCGCAGTACCTGCCGTTCAAAGGGCCGAATGTCGTGTCGGCTTTCATCGCGGAACAGCCGCGGTGAGGTGAGCCGCGCGGTGCGGCCCTGCACCTTGAGCTCGCAGCCGCCTGCGGCCAGGACGTTCTTGACCCAGTCAGTGTCCGGGCCGTAGGTCAGTGCGAGAACGTAGCCGTCTGCGGCGCGGAACACGTTTACCGGTGTCTCGTAGAGGCGGCCGGAGCGCCGGCCGCGATGCACGACAACGCCGAAGCCAGGCATCCGCGGGGCAATTCGCCTGGTGATGCGGTTCAGCCCGACCTTGTTCCACCGCCTGACAACCCGGGGAATCGGCATGCTAACTCCCTATCAGTCGCCGGTCGCACGTGAGGCAACCGCAAGCGTACAGGTGAGCGGGGCTCTACCTGCCCGGGCGAGGGAATGACCTCACCATGCCTGCTCCTATCTCTGACAGCGGGCCGGCGCCGGGCAGCCGCCGCGATAGACCGTGGCTTGCCTGGTCCACCGGTTCCCGCCGGAAGCCGATGAACTCCCCGGTGTCGCTCCGTTCTATATGTAAACGAACTGAGTCAGTCTGACAAGGTGCTGGCGGCGTCCCTATCTGGTCACAGCTCGGCAACTTCCGGCATCGCTCTTTGGCTACGACCTTCTGACGGTTCCGCGGGATCCAGAGCTGTCACGAGTCGACCGAGATCCTCGTCTGTGCCTCACGCTCCGTGACTCCGTGAGTGTTGGCGGGCGGCTCAGATTAGGCTCGGCTGGACGCCGTGAAAGTTCTCCTGACGGCTAGATAACCGCCGATATAGCTCGTTCTGGACGGATTGTGGACTGTTGAGCAGCCATCAGCTGAGCGTGCAGATCTGGCCGTTCTGGAGCCCCGCGAGATCCAGGGCGGTTCAGGTCGTCACTGCCTCTCGGTGCCTCGGCCAGGGCGCCTAGGCGGGTGCTCGCGAGAGCGCGGCTCACAGCAGCTGAGCTGATCTACCGGATCGAGGCGCTCGGGCACCACCGCCCCGGAACCGGCCGGCTTCTCCCCGCGCTTCCGCGCGGGAGACGGCCCATCGCCGTCGCGCGCGGCCGGATTACGCCGCTCGGCTGACACCCATCCGGCTCTAATTGATCACAGCGCCAGTTGCCGACGGTCTATGGCGTGCCGAACCGCCCGATCTGCGCTGGTATCGACGGGAACCCGATCAAGACGATGGCCCGCGACCACGGGCCGGGTGCGCGGCGCCGCTCACCGCAGGGATGTCTCGTCGCCGTCGGTTACGGTGACCGGCAGCGGAAGGTCTGCTGCACGGGATTGCTCGACATGCAGGCCCGGAAGATGATGACTTCGCTGAAGGTGATCCCATCGACTTGCAGGCCGTAGCATCCCCGACTGCGCAACCGGGCGTACCCCGACCAAAGTCGCCAGCCGTCAGGGTTGAGGCCGACGCCGCCCGGCGGTCCCGGCGGGACGTCCACCTCAGCCAAGGGGACCTTGCCGGCGCCGAAGCCAAGCCCGTCGCGGCCGGTGAGCTTGCGGCCGCGGATGAGCACCGGGCCGTGGTAGGACGGCGAGCCGACCCATTTGAGGACCTGTCCGCCCCAGGCGCTGCCGCCGAACAGGCCGGCCCGCGAGGGCAGGACGAACGGCATGACCGCGATGCGGGCGAAAGGCCCGAAGCCTAGCGCGTAGATCGGGCCAGGGCCGATCACCGCCCCGAAGCCGCGTCTCACTTTGCGGCCGGGCGGGGAGACCGGGCACCGGGTCCCTGCGGCGATGTGCGGCAGGTGAATCGGGCGGCGGAGCGCGGCCGACACGCCCCCGCGAGGGCAGCCAGACCCTGCCTCGCAAAAAGCAGAGTACGTTGCACCCCCGGTGGGGGCCGGGACCGGCATCGTGGGGGACGGCACTGACACCGTGGGGGCCGGCGCCGGCGTGGAGACACCGCCGCGCGGGCCCGGAGCACCCGCGCCCGTCTGGCAGTCCACGCCGGCGAATGGCAGCAGGATCGCCAGGGCGGACGCGCGCCGAACGCGGCTGACCCGGGGCTGGCTGTGACCTGATGCGGAGCTTGTCAACACGGCCTCCCGTCGGCGTCCGCGCCCGCCGTACCGGCTCACAGGCCGGTCACTCCCAGCAGGGCCAGGCCGCCAAGGGCCGCCACGGCCAGGGTGAGCCCGAACGCGGCGCCTGCGAGGGCTCCGGCCTTCGGGCCGGAGACGAACTCGGCGGCCAGCAACACCAGATAGGCGGAGTGCGGGACGATCGTGGCGACGCCCGACCCGAACAGCGCGCCCCAAGCCGCGTACGCCCGCCGGGCGCCGTATGCCCCAATCCAGCGACGGGAACCTGGCGGTGCCTGCCATACCCCCTTCGGGTTTCCCCGCACGGCGGAACCTCTGCGAGGAGCGCGGCGAGGATCACCACCTCCGGCGAGACCTCGTGAATCGGCTGCCCGATCATCCCGGCGAGGAATCCGACCAGGCCTCCGGCGAGCACAGCAGCGCCCACGTGGCCCGGCGAAACGCTCATTCTCTCTCTTCTTCGACCGAGGAAGCTCAGCCCCATGGCCATATTCACCGTTCATGGCGAATGCGCCGCGAGCAGGCCCGTGGCGATCCCGATGCCGGCTACCACAACCGAGGTCAGCATGACCTGCTCACCGCGTACGCGCGCACTGCGTTCCTAGCAGCAGGGGACGCAGTCCGGGCTTGCCGTCTGGCATCCCTGGCACGTGTAGTGGAAGCCCTGACACGTGCAATGCGTTGTCCCGCACTTGCAGTCGCAGCACTTCCAGTACCCGCAGGACGAATTCTGCGTACCACAGTTATAGCACTTCGTCTGCTGGCACCAGCACCCAGTATTCGTGTGGGCGCTGTATTCGTGTGGGCGCTCTTGAGGTAGTTGCAGTATGTGGTGTTGCAGTCTCCGCTGCTCAGGCAATCATGCTCACCCGGATCCCGCACCGCAACCTCTATGCCCTGACTCCCGACGGCCTGCGCTTCGCGGTCTTCTACAGCAAGGTCCACGACCGCGTCCTGCGCCCGCTGATGGCCAGCGACCAGCCCCAGGCCCCGCAACCACTCCGACGTGCCCTGCGCGTCATCGACCATGAGGTCACCAGCCGGCTCGCCGCAGCACGTCTCCCCGCAGCGGCATAACTAGCGTGACACGCTCTCGGCGGGCCTCAGGCATGCCGACCGCCAGTTCCGAAACGCGATCATCGGCCCTGACGCCGCGCCGGACCGGCTGCTGCGCTTGGCCGAGATGCGGCGGCCCATTACCTGGCTGTCAGTTTCCCAGACCACAGCTGAGTCGCCGGTGTCGTCAGAGGCTGCCTGGGGTCAGTACGCCCCGCCTGCACTCAGCGGAGACAGCGTCTTCAGCGGCCCCAGCGAGGCGCCTCGGGGCTTGATTCTGACCTGGACCCGGAAGATGCAATTCACCGTGCCGGTATCACAAGCCGGCCAGACCAGCAGCTAGTCCCCCTGCCGGTCGGCGGCTACCATCGGCGCATCCGCGCCCATCCATCCCAGCAGGGTGACATTGCCGGCCGGTGTCCAACTCGCTTCCGCAGGTGACGCCGTCAACAGCCATACGCTCATACCGCCGACCAGGGCTGCGGTCGTCCGCACCAGATATCGCTTCAGAATCCCGCCCGCGCCTCGCATCTCAACGCCTTGGCAGGTGGGCACAGGCTGATCGGGACGCCCGGGCGGGCGCGCCGGGTCGGCGCTCCGAAGTCAGCACAGAAAGGTCGAGTTGATACGGCATTGCCTCGATACCTGCTTCCAGTTCGCCGGCAGGCGAGCTGGAAGAGGTGATCGCCCGCGGGCGAGAGCTGGCGAAGGCGGTTCAGCTCGGTCGCTCAGGTAGGTAGCGTGATTGCACAGCATTCAACCGGAGGGCCGAGATGGCTGCTGCAGCAGCCAGGGGCGGAACCAGCGCCGCGGATCAAGACGCGCTCGCGCCGGTCCATGCCCTATTCCAGCAGCGCGTCGCGGGGGATGATGCGGTACTCAAGCTGGCCGCGCTCCGCTTCGCCCAGATGGGCCTGGCAGCCGAGGTGTACGCCGACTCCCCGCGCCAGCTTGACTATGTCCTGCAGTTCGCGCCCGCCCATCCGCGCCTGCCTGTGGTTCACCTGAACCGCGGCATCAATCTCGTGCACGAGCAGGACCGCGCCGCGATCGGGGAATTCGCCGACCGCTTCGCCGGACGGGTCGCGGGTTTGGTCGTCCACGACAGCGCTGACATGGGGGCCCAGACGGACCGCGTGCTTGCCGCATCGCGGGAGCTCAATGCGCGTCTTTGCGAGCGGGCCGATGGTCCTGCCGTCTTCCTTGAGTATGCGGCGGGCCTGGAGCCGGGCTTGTTCGTCGAGCTGGCGGAACGGCTGCAGGACGCTGAGCGAATTAGCTGCTGTATCGACGTCGGCCACATCGGCATAAGGCAGGCGACCGCCAGGTTTAGCCGCCGCCATCCTGGGCTGAGCCCCAGAGACCTCGGCCCAGCGGACGGTCGGCTGCCCGGTCTGATCGCGGACGTTCAGGATGCTGTGGGCGGCGCGTTGCAGGACGTGCTCGAGGTCATTCGCTCGATCGGCCGGCTCGGCAAGCACTTGCATTTCCACCTGCATGATGGGCATCCCATCATTTCAGGTCTTCCTGATCACTTCAGCTTCCTGACACAGATACCTATTCCGTTCAGCTATCAAGGCCGCCGATCATTGGGAATGATGTATGGGCCGAGCGGCCTGGCCGCTATCGTGTCGACGGCCATCGAGTCATGCCCCCCGAATGGCGTATCGTTCACGCTTGAGATCCACCAGGCTGAAGGCAGGCTACTCCTCGCTGACGCCGCAGGGCTGTTTCGTCACTGGCGGGACGTTACCAATGCCGAGCGTATGAACTACTGGCTCTCAGTGCTGGCTGAAAATGCGATTCTTGTATCTCAGCAGCTCGGTTAATTACCGGGTGCGGGGACACAGAAAATGTGGATCGACTGATCCTTTGCGCGGCACCGGCGGCCCTGCTGTGGCTTGGCCTTGTCCGAGACCATGACGACTCGGTCCGGCGCTACCCAAGACACTCCCTCGGCCGTTCCGTAGACAATGCCGCCATCGGCGCCCCTCGGCAAGGCGTAGGTCGTGCCGGCGCCGGTTACCTGCCAGCTGGCCGGCGCCAGCTCACCGACCCACAGCGCCGACGAGACCTGGGATATGACCGCCATCCGGCCGCCGGTCACCGCGATGCCGCTGTAGTCCTCGAAGAGGACCGTCTCGGGCAGCCTGATCTCGCCCGCCCGCTCCCAGCGGCGGCGTCCGCGCCGGAAGGCGTGCACTCGTCCGCCGCCGGGAGTACGCCCCTCAGCGCCACCTTTGCACCGATTGCCCTCGCAGAGCGCGAGCAAGTAGCTCTGCCCTTGGCGTTCCACCCAGGTCAGGCCCTCCAGGCCCTTGTTCTGCCGGTCAAGCGGGAAGTCGAGCCAGGCATTGCCGACATAGCCGAGGCTGGCGTCGTACTCCTGCACCATCGCCATGCTTCCCGTGCCCGCGGCGCAGCGACTCGATCAGGACGTAGTAGCGCCCGTTTCGCGAGTCGTACGCGATGTCCTCGAAGCCACTGCGGTGGCCCTTGTCCTGCCTGATTACGTGATTGGCCCCGGCGGTCGGGGACAGATCCTGGCCGATGCTCGCGATGTGCGGCAGGTTGTAGAAGATGACGTAGAACAGCCCGTCCTTGGCGAGCACGCCGCTCGCCTCCAGCCTCCGATCCAGCGCCATCGAGGATCTCGAAGATCTTCGCTTCTTTGACCAGTTCAAGCTGCTGCATCGGGGCTTGCGCGACTACCACCGCTGGCCTCCTGGCACTGCGGCATTGGTTCCGTGGTTGCTGGGGAAGTTCGCTCCGCCGGGCGCGCGTGGCGTCACCTTGCGGAGTCGTCCCAGTTGCCGGTGCGCACTGTCCCGCCGCATGCGGACGTAGTGTACGATGCCCTCGGCCTTTTCCCGCCCGCGCCTGAGTTCGTTCTGCTTGCAGCCGCTCAGGTAGACCTGATCGTTGGTGAACTGGCGTCCGGTGAATGGCTGGCCGCAGGGCGTGGCTGATTCGAGATAGGCGGCCTGGCGTACCCGGCCCCACAGGCCGTCATCAGAGTCCGCGGCGATAAGCTCGCCGAACGCGTCCGGACTGAACAGGGTGCCGAGCAGGAACTCAAGGAAATCCAGGTAATACTGGCGAAAGTCACGGTTGCGCAGCAGGTTCTGCACCATTGGTATGCGCGACGTAGCATGGTTCCGCCAGTAGCGCCGGGTGTTGCTCGGCCAGTCAATAATGTCGGTGTACTGCCATTTGGTGCCGAAGTAGTCGATGCCCAGGCAGTTGTCATAGTCCCACGGAATGAACGTAAAGTAGGGGGAGCCCATGAAGTCGTCGTTAACGGAGCCCGGCCGCCCGGAGTTGTACAGGTAGTAGTTGGACGGGGTGGCGGTCGCGGTAGGGACCGCCCTTGCGGGCGGCCCCCCGCACAGATCCCAGCGTGCGGGACTACCGCACTGGGCTCCTGCCTCGGGTGCGAACGTCGAAGCGCGCTTCAGGGTAGGGGTGCAGGATCCGGGCCGGTGGGAG
>WNGG01000005.1_pt1 | contig 168200 bp, 149 predicted proteins | sample 5400661 | NCBI WGS metagenome assembly WNGG01 (sample SAMN13153372, study PRJNA577476) | soil metagenome | isolation source: 100 cm soil or saprolite under Garry oak tree replicate 1 | place: USA:California | collected 2016-06-15
GCGCCGCCCGGCGTCTATAACATCGCCGACGACGACCCCGCCCCGCTGGCGCGGTGGCTGCCCGCCTTCGCCGGAGCGCTTGCCGCCAAGCCGCCGCGGCACGTCCCAGCCTGGCTGGTCCGGCCCTTCAGCCAAGGCGCTGTGGTGATGGCCAACGAGATCCGCGGCGCCTGCAACGCCAAGGCCAAGCGCCAGCTGGGCTGGAAGCCCGCCTACCCGAGCTGGCGCGACGGCTTCCGCAACGGCCTCGCACAATGATCCGCGACTGCGCATCGCCTTGTCGCTGACACGAATCTGAGCCCGGCGAAAACTGCTGCGGAGGATGGCAGGCGAGGAGGTCGAGTCAGTGCGGCTGGCACCCGCCCTGCACGTTCGCGCCTTCAGCGCCACCTGGCTCAATGGCGCCGACTAAACCCGCCATGATCAGTTGTGCCGAAGAACAGCGTCCGCCTGCTGATCTGCTGGCGAGCGTGTCCGATGGGCAGCCCGGCCGGGGCCGTGATCACCCGGTGGCGGCGGTGCTCGCACTGGCCGCTGCGGCGGGTGGTGCCCGGGATGGCCTCGTTCACCGCGATTGCCGGCTGGGCGGCTGACGTTACCGGCGAGGTGCTGGCCCGGCTGTATGAGCGCTGCGCACCGCGACGCGCACCGGATACTGCACGAGCTTGACCGGGGCAGCGCCACGGTCCTCTGCGGCATCGAGAACATGGCCGGGCAGATCTGCCCGAGCTGCGGCGAGACTACGCCGCTGTTCACGGCGGCCCCGGACGACGAGTCGATCTGGACGCGCATCCCCAGGCTGGCCAGCATCCCGTTCGGCTCTCTGGCGGCCCGCGACGCCGACGCCGGGAAGCCCGTGATGATCACCCGCGCCGTGCCCGAGCAGGTTGCCGCCTACGAGTCGCTCGCGCAACTCCTGGGCAAGGCCCTCGGCAGCCGCGAAGGTCGCCAGAACCCGAGCTAACCCGGCGGGTGCAGCTCGCTCCAGGTCACCCCCCTCGACGCAGAACTCGTTTCCCTCCGGGTCGGCCAGGACCACCCAGCCCGCGCCGGCCGGCTGGTCGGCGACCACGCAGGCGCCGAGTTGCACCAGGCGCGCGATCTCCTCCTGCTGGCTGCCGTCACGCGGGACCACGTCCAGGTGGAGCCGGTTCTTGACGGCCTTCGGTTCGCCGACGGCGACGAAGTACAGTCGCGGCCAGCCCTCGGCGGGCGGCCCGACGCTGTACTCCTGGTGCCCGGGCGCGGCGTCCGCCGCGTGCAGTGGCCATCCGGTGACGGCCGCCCAGAACCGGGCGACAACGGCCGGGTCGGCGCAGTCGAAGGTGATGTTCAGAACGGCTGAAGTCATGGCGTGCTCCGCTATCGTGCGGGCGCCGGCCGCCGCGGCCGTCAGGCCAGGGCGGGAGGCGCGGTGATCGGACCTGGCATCTGACCGCACCTCCTTCCGCTTCCCGTGATCGGGCGAGCGAGTACACCCGTGACTATGCCACGGGCCGCAGCCGCCGGCAATCGCGGTCCTCCCGCGCCGGACCCCGCGCGCGCCGGGCGCCGGAACGCCGGTAAGCGATACTGCTGTCATGAGCGAGCGGAACGTCCTCGGTGGCGAGCTAGAGCCATGCGGCGAAGACCCGGTCACCGGTTTCTACCGCGACGGCTGCTGCAACACAGGCACTGAAGATCTCGGCAGCCACACGATCTGCGCGGTGGTGACGGCCGAGTTCCTCTCCCACCAGCGCCAGATCGGCAACGATCTCATCACCCCGATGCCGCAGTTCCGGTTTCCCGGGCTGACGCCGGGCGACCGATGGTGTGTCACGGCGGTGAACTGGCTCCGCGCGCACCGTGACGGCGCCGCCGCGTACGTCGTGCTCGCGTCCACGCACGAGCGGGCGCTGGACATCGTGCCGCTCAAGGCGCTGCGCGAGCACGCGATCGACGTTCCCGCCAACCCAGAATCGCTCGGGGACTGACCGGCCTGCGATCCCGGCTAGCGGATGGAGAAGCCGGGGATACCCGCGCGCGGGTGCACCGAGTCGACCTGAAGGACCGACTTACCCAGGCAGGCCAGGGTCCGCAGCGGCACCGACTGGCTGTGGAACTGGCCGGGCGGGAAGACCCTCATCTGCGTCGCTTGCACCGGGTGGGCGCAGACCGCGGACGCGTCGGTGATGGCCAGGACAAAGTGCGCGGTTGCCCCCGGCGCCAGCGTGACGTTGATCCTGGGGCCGGAGTGCGAGGCTGGCTTGCCGACCTCGACGCCGTGGGAGTTCAGCGCCGACACCCCGGGATAACCGAAGAACGTGCAGGTCGAGTGGCCGATGTTGCTGAGCTGGAACTGGAAGTAGGCATGGCCGGCCGAGTGGTCGGCGGGCAGGCCATACCAGACGCGGGTGGTGGCCGCCACGCAGGCGGCCGCGGCCGGCTGGCTGGTTCGGGCCGCCGAGGCCGTCGTTGCCGCCGAGGCCAGGGCGGCTGCCGGAAGCAGGATGGCCGCGCTGGCCAGGCCTGCGCCGGCGGCCAGTCGCCGGCTCAGTCGTGCGCTTAGCTTCATGACGTGCTCCTTGCCGGATGTTCTGGATGACTACACCCCTTTCGACGCCGTTCGCCGTAATTTGGCTGTGCGAGAATCGCGACCATGGCCAGGTCCTGGGAGGAGATGCGGACGTCGATCGCCGCCCGGCTGGTCCGCCAGACCGGCCACGACGTCGCCTGGTGGAACGAGGCGATCGCGGCCGCCGAGCGCACCAGTGACGAGGCGTCGCTGCGGGCCTGGCGGCCGATACTCGACACGGTCGTCGCGGTCGCCGCCGCGCTCGGCGAGGTCGAGGTGCAGGCGAGGAAGACCTACGCCACGCTGCTCACCCCGCGCCGTACGTTCGCCGCGGTGCGGCCGACCACCAAGACCCGCGTCGACCTGGGCCTGCGGATCGACGGCGAGCATCCGGGCGGCCGGCTGCTCGACGGCAGGAACACCGCAGCCGGGTCGGTCAACCTGCGGCTGCCGCTCAGCACGATCGACGACGTCGACGACGAGGCCGTCGGCCTGCTCCGCCGCGCCTACGAAGCGAATCTCTGAGTTGCGGGTCAGCCTGGACTATGCGCCTTGATTAGGGATATATCTGGTTCATTCTTGAATGACAGTGACAACGGCGCGGCGCTAACGACAGGGTAAGGGCATGGCTGGCTTCGGCGACCTGGATGTGATGCAGCGAGGGCGCAGGCTGGTCGTCGGTGTCGTGATGCTCTTGCTCGGCGGCGTGGTGGGGTACGCGCTGCCGAAAAGCGACGCCTCGCCGAGGTCTGAGACCGGCGAGGTGGTCGGCGTCGGCAACGCCACCACGGACGCTGGCCTGCGCTTCACGTTCAACCCCGACAAGGGCCAAACCCAGAAGTTCCTGCTGCAGGAGGCCACCCCGTGGCAGGGCACGCGATCCGGTCACTGGCACTACAAAGGCCTGGCGCCGTGCCTGGTCCCCGGGTCGACGATCCCGGCGAAGGTCACGATCGGCGTCGTCACCGCGGGCGCGGTCGATTCGGCGCCCGACCGCCACATCGTCGTCTGGGTCGAGTGCTTCACCTGACCCGCCCTGCGGATACCGACCGATACCTTGAACAGGTGAAACGGACCCACGGGTCGGCGTGGTCGCCGCAGCGGTACCGCCGGTACCGGCGATACCGGGCAATGAGGCGGCGAGCTCGGCCGGGCGATCGGAGCAGCGGGTGAAGTACCAGCTTTCGCGGTTCATCATCGGTCCCGGCCTGCACCTGCTCGCCAGGACCCAGGTCGTCGGCACGGAGAACGTTCCCGCCGCCGGCGGGGCCATCCTGGCCTCGAACCACCTGTCCGTGCTCGACTCGTTCTACCTGCCGCTGATGCTCGACCGGCCGGTCACGTTCGCGGCCAAGTCGGAGTACTTCACCGGCAAGCGCCCCACGGACCGGATCGTCGGCGCCTACCTGCGCGCCACCAAGCAGCTTTCGGTGGACCGCGCCGGGGCGCGCGCGGCGCAGGAGATGCTCGAGGCCGCCCTCGCGCTGCTGCGCGACGGAGCCCTGTTCGGGATCTATCCGGAGGGCACCAGGTCGCCGGACGGGCGGCTGTACCGGGGCAGGACCGGCATCGGCTGGCTCGCGCTGCACGCCAGGGTCCCCGTGATCCCGGTCGCGATGATCGGCACCGAGCGGATACTGCCGCCCGGGCACCGGGTTCCCAGGCCGGGCCGGATCCAGATCCGGGTCGGCCGGCCGCTGTTGTTCGAGGAGTACGCCGGCCAGCCCGCCGGAGCCAGGCAGCGGCGGGAGGTCACCGACCAGGTGATGGCGGCGATCCGGGAGCTGTCCGGGCAGGATTTCGTGCCGATGTACGCGTCGGCACGCAAGGAGCAGCTCGCCGTCGGCCGTGCGGGCCGCGGCGAACCGCGCGACAGGGATCCGGCTTAGGGCGTAGCCGCACTAGTCGGCCTGCTGCCGCGCCTGCCCATGGATGTCGGTCTCGTCAGCCGGGTTCCAGATGTAGATCGGCCGGCTGCCGGAGTCGGAGCTCAGCTGGCCGGAGTCGGCCCGCTGTCCCGCACCGGCCTGCTGCCCCGCCTCGGCCTGCTGCCCCGCCTCGGCCTGCTGCGGCTGGTCGGGATCGAAGATCGAGCGGGGAGCCGACGATGCGGTCGCGGGCCGCGGCTGCCACGCCGACTCCGGCGGACCTGGCCTGCTCAAGGCGCTCGCGCCGCCGACGCGCCCGATCGCACGGCCGCCCGCCGAGTGCGGGCCAGGCACGACGGCCCATGGCAGTTCGCTCGTCGGCTGCGGCGCGGGCTCCCACGGCGGGGCACCCGACACCGGGGCGTGCCGCAGCGTGGACGGCATGTACCCAGGCGGCCGGAACGCGGTGCCGGCGCTCGTCCAGGCGTCGGGCTGGCCAGAGGCTCCGGGCTGGCCAGAGGCTCCGGGCTGACCGCGGCCGGGCACCGGCTCGCCGGCCGTGGCCGACTCGGCCTGCCCGGTGAGCACGGGGGTGACCGCGGGGGCGGGCGGCGCGGGCAGCATCGGGCGGGCATCGAAGGCTGGCGCGAGCGTTGACCGGCCGGTCAGCCCCGGCCTTGGCTGGAACCTCGGGCTCATCGCGTCGCGGCGCCCCGCCTGCGAGTCGGCCGGCCGGGCGTGCTGCGCCCCGAAGAGCTCGAGCAGCGGGTCGGCGAGCATGCCCTGATCGGCCCGCGTCCTGCCCTGGCTGTCTCGTTCCGCCGCGGCCGCCGCCGCCTGCTGGTCCCGCCGCCTGACCACTCTCCCGTACCAGGTGATCGGGATGAGCAGCGCGGCGAGCACTCCCGCCGCGATCGCGCCGTCCTTCAGCAGCTCGCTCGCGATGATCGACGCCCTGGACCGCACCGGCGGCATCACCGGCTGGCGCCTTGGCAGCGCGCCGAGCGTGGCGGGCCTGGCGCCGGGCGGCGACATGGCGGCCGCCTGGAGCATGGCCTTCTGCGCGTCGACGGTGCCGTGGCCCGAGCCGTCGAGCATGCCGTTGCGCGGCTGGTAGCCGGTGCCCTTCTCCATGGCCGTCACTACCTGCGCGGCCGTCAGGTTCGGGAACTGCGACCTGATCAGGGCGGCGACGCCGGCCACGATGGCGCTCGCCGCCCAGGTGCTGTTCATCGTCTGGTAGCCGGTCGGCGTGGCCGCCCCGACCCCGGCACCCGCTGCGGTCAGCGCGACGTACCCGCGCCGGCTGCTGTACGGAGCCTTGACGAAGTTCTTGTCGAACGCGCCGACGGCGATGACGCCCGGGTAGGCGGCCGGGTAGCTGGGCGCGTCGCCGGCCTGCGCGTTGTCGCCGGCCGGAGCGACCAGCAAGACGTTGTGCCTGACCGCATAGGCGACGGCGGACCGCTCGGCCGCGCTGCCGCCGGCCAGCGCGTTCAGGTCGCCCCAGTCGTGAATGCCAGGCAGACCTGGGTCGGCGGGCAGCTCGATCACCGATGCCTTGTGCTGCACGGCGTACCTGATCCCGCTGGCGATATCGCCGGGCAGCCGGGAGGTGATCCGGGAGCTCGACCAGAGCCGGTCGCTGGGGCTCAGGGTGACCCTGACGGCCAGGATCCTGGCCGCGTTGGCGATGCCGTAGATGCCGTCGGCTCGGGTGCCCGCCGCCGACTTCGGCCCGTGCCCGTGCCCGGCGATCAGGCTGGCCAGTTCGGTGCCGATCACGCCGTAGTGCGGGCGCCCGGCGATCCGGCCCGACCTGGTGAAGTCGGGCCCGGCGATGACCCGGCCGGTCAGGTCGGCCTGGCTGGCGTCGACGCCGTCCGCGAGCACCGCGACGGTCACGCCTGCGCCCCCGCCGCCGCGCCACGCCTCGGTCACGTGCAGCTTGGTCAGCCACCACTCGGCCTGGCGCCACGAGTCCGCGTTCGCGGGCAGGGTCGCAACGACGATCGGCGCCGATGCCAGGCCGATCACGGTCGCGGTCCGGGCAAGCCGGGGGAGGCGCCGCAGTCGTCGCGTGAGAGGTCGCCGGGGGCGTCTCAGCGGCACGATGTCGTGGCCTTCCGTCTACGTAACTAGCATTCTGCCACGTCTGTTCTGTTTCATCTGGCGTCTCGCCGCAGATAGCGAGCGAATTGCCGGCAGTGCGTAATCAGGCGGGCACGTCGGCCGCGATCCGCACCCGCGCCCCTGGCGGCAGCGAGAGCCGCTCGGCTGCGTTGCCGCTGCTGACGGCCAGCGAGATCAGCCCGGCGCTGTCGGTGAACGCGATCAGCACGCCGGGCGCGGCCGAGCCGAAGGTCTCCAGGTACGGCGCGGTCAGCTCGCGCCGGTTGCAGCGGATGATCAGCGAAGACCCGATCGCGATGCCCAGGTCGGCCGCGGCGGCGGACGGGATCGACAGCTGCACGTTGCCGAACCTGTCGACCGACAGCACCTCGCCCTCCGCCTCCCGGTCGAGCATCCGGCTGGTCGGCGTCGCCAGCATCACCAGGTCCGCGAGATCCACCTCCAGGCCTGCGTCGGGCAGGCTGGTGCCGGTGACCAGGTGCGACGCGACGGGCATGAAGATGTCCCTGCCGTGGAACGTCGGCGCGACCGGATGGTTCCACAGCGCGTCGTTGGTCAGCAGGACGGCCCGCGTCGCGCCGCCGAGCGCGTTCGCCGCCCAGGAGAGCAGGCCGTTGTCCGGGCCGACCAGGATGCCCTCCTTGGCCTCCACCGCGATCGCCCGGCGCGTGGTGCCGACACCGGGGTCGACGACGGCGACGTGCACCGAAGGTGGCATGGCCGTCACGGTCTGCGCGAGCACGGCGGCGCCGCGGCGCACGTCGCCCGGCGGGACCAGATGCGTGATGTCGATAATCCTGGTGGCGGGAGCGATCCGCGCGGCCACGCCGTGGCAGGCGGCGACGAAACCATCCTCAAGCCCGAAATCGGTCAGGAAGGTAAGGCAGCTCAACGAGGTCACAAATTGCGAGCGTACGTGTCCGGATCGTCCGAGCGCTAGGTCGCCCCGGCCCGACACGGGCGGCGCAGGTCACTTACGATGAGCAAGGGGGAGAAGGGCCAGAGTCGGGTGGAGCCGCTGACCGAGCTTGAGATGCGCATTCTGGCCTTCGAGCGGAGCTGGTGGCGGTCGCCGGGTGCCAAGGAGCGCGAGATTCTGGGCGCGTTCGGGATGAGCCCGACCAGGTACTACCAGCTGCTGAACGAGCTGATCGACCGGCCGGCGGCGGCGCAGTTCGATCCGGCGCTGGTCGCCAGGCTGCGCCGGCGGCGGGCGGACAGGAACAGGTTGCGCTCGGGCCGCGATTCCTGACGGGAAAACTAGAAACTATGGGCGTCAACAGGAAAACTTCTGGCGTTAACAGCTCCCACGAAGGGCTCACACCAGCAAGGCCGATCGATCCCGCCGAGGTCGCCAGCATCCCCGTCCCCGCGACCGCCGACGGCAGGGCCGGCCTGGCCGCCCTGCTCGCCACCCCGGCCAGGGCGCTGGTCGCGCTCGACTTCGACGGCACGCTCGCGCCGATCGTCGCCGACCCCGCCCAGGCGCGGGCGCTGCCCGCCGCGGTCGACGCGCTTCGCGCGCTGATGCCGCTTGTCGGCACCATGGCCGTACTGACCGGCAGGCCGGCCCTCTCGGCCGTCGAGCACGGCTCGCTCGACCAGCTGCCCGGCATCGTCGTGCTCGGGCACTACGGCAGGCAGCGCTGGCAGGACGGCGAGCTCTACTCGCCGCCGCCGCCTGAAGGGCTCGCCGTGGCGCGGGAACGGCTTCCTGGCGTGCTAGCCGGCGCGGCGGCGGACGGGACCTGGGTGGAGGACAAGGCCGACGCGCTCGCCGTGCACACGCGCCGGGCTGCCGACCCGCCGGCGGCGCTCGAGAGGATCCGCGCGCCGCTGCTGCGGCTGGCGGCGGAGACGGGGTTGCGCACCGAACCTGGACGCCTCGTGATCGAGCTGCGCCCGCCCGGTGCGGACAAAGGGCTGGCGCTGGAAGATCTGGCCGGCCAGCGCGACTCGGCTGCGGTCATGTTCTGCGGGGACGACCTCGGCGACCGGCCGGCCTTCGCTGCGGTGCGGCGGATGCGGGCCGCAGGCCGGCCCGGCCTGGCCGTGTGCAGCGGTTCGGCCGAGGTCGGGGAGCTGGCGGCCGAGGCCGACCTGGTCGTGACCGGCCCGCAGGGCGTGGCCGCGCTGCTCGCCGCGGTGGCGGCCGAGATCGGCCGGGCAGGCCGGCGAGCACGCGCCTAGTCCGCTGCCTAGTCCGCCGCGTCGAGCGCGGCCAGCTGGCTGGCGAGCCAGGCAGCCGGCGGAACCGCGCTTCCGGCCGCCGCAAGCGACCGGCACCTGCGAGCTCGTTCCGCATCAGACATGATCAGCGCCTGGTGCAGTGCCTCCGCCGTGTCGCTGACGTCGAACGGGTTCACGAGCAGCGCGTGGTCGCCCAGTTCGTCGGCCGCGCCCGCCTCGCGGGACAGGACGAGCGCGCACCCGCGGTCGGACACGATCGGTCCCTCCTTGGCGACCAGGTTCATCCCGTCCCTGACCGGGTTCACCAGCAGCACGTCGGCCAGCCGGTAGCCGGCCAGCGACCGCGGATAGTCGTCGTGGGCGCTCAGCAGGATCGGCGTCCAGTCCGGCGAGCCGAACTCGTCGTCGATCGCGCCCGCGAGCCGCTGCACGCTCGCCGCGTACTCGCGGTACTCGGGCAGGTCGTGCCTGGACGGATAGGCCAGCGCGAGCAGCATGACCTTCCCCTGCCACTCCGGGTGCGTGAGCAGCAGCTCGCGGTAGGCGGCCAGGCCCCTGACGATGTTCTTGGACAGCTCGGTGCGGTCTACCCGCACGATCAGCTTGCGGTCCCCGACCACCTCGGCCAGCGCGGCCATCCTGGACTCCACGTCCTGCTCGGCGGCCCGGCCGGCCAGTTCTGGCCCGTCGACCCCGAGCGGGTGCACGCCGATCCCGGTCACGTGCCCGCGGTAGCTGACCTGCCGGCGCTCAGCGTCTACGGCCGCGCCGAGCACCTGCTCGCAGCAGCCGACGAACGCGTCCGCCCAGCGCCGGCACAAGAACCCGGCGTGGTCGGCGCCGAGTATCCCGTCGAGCACGTCGGCGGCGACCGCGTCGGGGAGCAGCCTGTAGTAGTCGACCGGCGCCCACGGCGTATGCGAGAAGTGCGCGATCCTGATTCCCGGCCTCAGCTCGGCGAGCATGCGCGGGGCGAGCGTCAGGTGATAGTCCTGGATGACCGCGCGCGCGCCGGTCTTGGTGTCGGCGTCGGCGAGGGCGCGGGCGAAGGCCATGTTGTAGTCGCGGTAGGCCTGCCAGTCGCGGCGGAACGCGATCCCGAACTGCGGCTGGTTCGGCGTGTCGTAGAGCATGTGGTGGACGAACCAGAGCACCGAGTTGGCCACCGTGTTGTATGCCCGGTTGAAGGTCGCGGCCGGGATGTCGAGCATCCGCACGGCCGAGCCGCCTGGGCTGCCGTCCAGGCCGAGCATGCCGCCCGGGGCCATGCGGGCCGCCGCCCGGTCCGCGTCGCCCAGTGCCGCGCAGACCCACAGCAGGTCCTCCTGGCTGGCCACCGAGGACAGGCCGGAGACGACACCGCCGCCGCCCCGCCTGATCGACAGCCGCCCGTCGTCGCCGCGGCTGAACGAGACCGGCCCTCGGTTGGACGCCACTAGGACCTGGCGCCTGGCAGTCGCATCGCCCACCCGGTGAGGTTAACGCCGCGCGTCGGCCCTGCGCGTACCGGCCCCGGTGATCTTCGGTTGGCCCGGTGGCTCCCGCGCCAGGAGGCCAGGACCGGCGGGGGCATCGCTGCGCGAGTCGGTTAGGATGCGGGATAACAACTGCATATTGCTCATCCAGAGGGGTGGAGGGAACGGCCCTGTGAAGCCCCGGCAACCATCTCGATGATCCACGCTCGGCCGCTCGTCACCGCAAACGCAGGCTCGGCCGGTGAGGCCATCGCGGGACTGGTGCCAACTCCGGCCCGCCGCCGACCGGCGCGGGAGAGATGAGGAGAGGCCTCACCCGTTATGACATCTGTCGCGACCAACCCCCCTGCCCCCGCCCCCGCTGTCTCCGCTGACCCCGCTAGCCCGCGCTTCGGCAACGCGCGCGCGCTGGCCTGCCGCGAGTGCGGCACCAGCGTCGACCTCGGCGGCCAGCACGCCTGCCCGGAGTGCTTCGGCCCGCTCGAGGTCCGCTACGACCTGCCGTCCATCACCAGGCAGCAGATCGAGGCAGGGCCGCAGAACATCTGGCGGTACGCCGGCCTGCTGCCGGTCCCGCCGGACGTCGCCGCGCGGCCGAACACCGAACCGGGCAGAAGCCGGCTGGTACTGGCCGAAGGCCTGGCCGCCGCGCTGGGAATGCGCAGGCTCTGGGTCAAGGACGAGCGGTCCAACCCGACCCACTCGTTCAAGGACCGCGTGGTCGCGGTCGCGCTTGCCGCCGCCGTCGAGATGGGCTACCGGGTGCTCGCCTGCCCGTCGACCGGGAACCTGGCCAATGCCGTCGCGGCGGCCGCGGCCAGGGCGGGGATCGAGTCCATCGTGCTCGTTCCCGCCAACCTGGAGCCGGCGAAGATCCTGGCCTCGGCCGTGTACGGCGGCCTGATCGTCAAGGTGGAAGGCGGCTACGACGACGTCAACAGGCTCGCCTGCGAGCTGGCCGAGGAGCGCGAGGACTGGGCGTTCGTCAACGTGAACGTGCGCCCGTACTACGCGGAGGGTTCCAAGACGATCGGCTACGAGATCGCCGAGGACCTGGGCTGGCGGCTGCCGCGCCAGATCGTGGTGCCGGTCGCGTCCGGGGCTCAGCTCGTGAAGATCGACAAGGCGTTCCGCGAGTTCGTCGCGCTCGGCCTGGTTCCCGACGCCGACGTGACGGTCTACGGTGCCCAGGCCAGCGGGTGCGCGCCGGTCTCTGCCGCCTTCGCCGCCGGACAGGACGTGGTGCAGCCGGTGCGGCCCGACACGATCGCCAAGTCGCTGGCGATCGGCAACCCGGCCGACGGACCGTACGTGCTCGACGTGGTGCGCAGGACCGGCGGCACGGTCGCCGACGCGCCGGACCCGGAGATCGTGGACGCGATCAGGCTGCTGGCCGCGACCGAGGGGATCTTCGGAGAGACGGCGGTCGGGGTGACCATCGCCGTGCTGCGCAGGCTGCTCGCCGCCGGGCAGATCGACCCGGACGAGGAAACGGTGGTCATCAACTCGGGCGACGGTCTGAAGACGCTCGACGCCGTCGCAGGCGCGGCGTCGGTCCCCGAGCCGATCAGGCCAAGCCTGGCCGAGTTCACCAGGCTCTACGAGGCGCGGCGCTGACGTCCGGCTCTTGGCTCGGATTCCCGGACCGTGCGCCGCAGCCGGGCGGGTCGGCGGAGAACCGAAGCCGGGCCCGCGGACAGCCGAAGCCGGGCCCGCGGACAGCCAAAGCCGGGCCGGCGGAGAAACTGCGCGGTAACCTGCGAGCACCTTCCGGCCCGGTTAGCTGATTGCGAAGTATCGGAATTGGCGGCCTTCCCGATCGCGCGGCGGCGGGGCAATGATTTGTCAATGACCGCCCGTTCGCCAGGTCAACTCCGGTCGGCGTGGCGGCTGCGAAACCCGGTGAGCGGGAGGCGGTGGACACATGCGCATCGCCGGTGGTCTCGGATTGCCGGCCGCCCGCGCGCCGGCCGCGTGTCTAATAGCCCGCTGCCCGCCCGCCGGGCCGCGTGTCCATGGGCCGCGAGCGCGCGCGCCTGGCGAAGCGAGCGCTAGCCTCACAGTGCCGAGGTGCGACGCGAACGTGCGGCGCGAAACCGTCCGACCGCGCCGGCTATTTCGTAGACTATTTCGGGAACCATTCCGGGGAACATTTCGGCTGAAACCCACCCTAATCGACCGTCGGCGGCGGCTAGTCCGCCCGCTGAAGCGGACCGGATCTTGGACGGGTATCGCAGTACGCGGGACCTCGTGACCATGTAGTGTAATGTCCGGTCGCTGTCGGTACGGCGAGAACGGCAGGCAGAGCTTGCGCAGCACGTCCAGCCCGTTCCGCGATCAACGGGTTTCGCGTAGCAAGGGCGTGACCCGAGGCCCGAGCAAAAGTTAGGGAGTTGTTGTTCATGGCTCAGGGCACCGTCAAATGGTTCAACGCGGATAAGGGCTACGGCTTCATCGCGGTCGACGGTGGTAGGGACGTATTCGTCCACTTCTCGGCAATTCAGGCGGACGGTTACCGTACGCTTGAAGAAGGCCAGCGCGTCGAATTCGAGATTACGCAGAGCGACCGCGGACCTCAGGCCGAGGCTGTCCGAGCGGTTTAGTGAGGCTGTCCGCACGGTTTAGTTCCGCGGCTTAGCGCGGCAGACCCGGCGCCCGCACCATGGCGCCGGGTCTTCGCATGCCCGCTGCCGGGTGCTCGGCTTGCACTCTCACCCCGAGAGTGCTAAACAGGTCGTTGGCACTCTCGGGCTGAGAGTGACAACTCATCAGCGTGATCGGGACGATGAGGCAGTGCGCGCAGCAGGAAGGGACTGTCTGCGTGGCTGCCGTCCGTCGCGGGCGTCGGCTCGGTCGGCATTCACCAGGCAAGAAGTTCCAGGAGGACTAGGAGCCTATGGCAGCGAAGATGATCGCGTACGAAGAGGACGCCAGGCGCGGCCTCGAGCGCGGCATGAACCAGCTGGCCGACGTCGTAAAGGTAACCCTCGGCCCCAAGGGCCGGAACGTGGTGCTCGAGAAGAAGTGGGGAGCCCCCACGATCACCAACGATGGCGTGTCCATCGCCAAGGAGATCGAGCTCGAGGACCCGTGGGAGAAGATCGGCGCCGAGCTCGTCAAGGAAGTCGCCAAGAAGACAGACGACGTCGCCGGTGACGGCACGACGACTGCCACCGTCCTGGCCCAGGCGCTTGTGCGCGAGGGCCTGCGCAATGTCGCCGCCGGCGCCAACCCGATGTCGCTCAAGCGCGGCATCGAGGCGGCCGTCGAGCGGGTGAGCGAGGAGCTTTCCAAGCTCGCCAAGGACGTGGAGACCAAGGAGCAGATCGCTTCGACGGCCTCCATCTCCGCCGGTGACACCGCGATCGGCGAGATGATCGCCGAGGCGATGGACAAGGTCGGCAAGGAAGGCGTCATCACCGTCGAGGAGTCCAACACCTTCGGCCTCGAGCTCGAGCTCACCGAGGGCATGCGGTTCGACAAGGGCTACATCTCGCACTACTTCGCCACCGACCCGGAGCGGATGGAGGCGGTGCTCGAAGACCCCTACATCCTGATCGTCAACTCCAAGGTGTCGGCGAACAAGGACGTCCTGCCACTGCTCGACAAGGTGGTCCAGTCAGGCAAGCCGCTGGTGATCATCGCCGAGGACGTGGAGGGCGAGGCACTCGCCACCCTGGTCGTCAACAAGATCCGCGGCCTGTTCAAGTCGGTCGCGGTGAAGGCGCCTGGCTTCGGTGACCGCCGCAAGGCCATGCTCGGTGACATCGCCGTGCTGACCGGCGGCCAGGTCATCAGCGAGGAGGTCGGCCTCAAGCTGGACAGCGCCGAGCTCGACATGCTCGGCCGGGCCCGCAAGGTCGTCGTTACCAAGGACGAGACCACGATCGTCGACGGAGGCGGTGACGCAGAGCAGATCTCCGGCCGGGTGAACCAGATCCGCGCCGAGATCGAGAACACCGACTCCGACTACGACCGCGAGAAGCTCCAGGAGCGGCTCGCCAAGCTGGCCGGCGGCGTGGCCGTCATCAAGGCCGGCGCGGCGACCGAGGTCGAGCTGAAGGAGCGCAAGCACCGCATCGAGGACGCGGTGCGCAACGCCAAGGCCGCCGTCGAGGAGGGTGTGGTCGCCGGTGGCGGCGTCGCCCTGCTCCAGGCCGGCAAGAACGCGTTCAAGAAGCTCGAGCTGACCGGCGACGAGGCGACCGGAGCGCAGATCGTGCGCCGGGCGCTCGAGGAGCCGCTCAAGCAGATCGCCGTCAACGCCGGCCTCGAGGGCGGCGTGGTGGCCGAGAAGGTGCGCGGCCTGGACGCTGGTCACGGCCTCGACGCCGGGTCCGGCGACTACGTCGACATGTTCAAGGCGGGGATCATCGACCCGGCGAAGGTGACGCGCTCTGCGCTGCAGAACGCGGCCTCCATCGCCGCGCTGTTCCTTACCACCGAGGCCGTCATCGTCGAGAAGCCCGAGAAGGAGAAGGCCCCGGCCGCTCCGGGTGGCGGTGACATGGACTTCTAGTCGTCGTGACCTGGCCCGGACGACGTGTCGGGCCGGAGGCGGTGACTAGGGGTTGAGCTCGCACCGGGTCAGCGACCCAGGCGAGACGAGGAAGGCGGCCCTGGCTCTGGCCAGGGCCGCCTTTCTTCGCGTTATCTTTGCGGCTATTTGGCCTGCTGGCCTGGCCAGGCGCGATCTGGTCCGTGGCAAATCGATCAGGCCATCATGCGTGCCGGCTCCTCAAGCGGCCGTGAAAGGTGGATCATCAAGGCATGAATCCGCCCACTGAGCAGCTGGTCCGGGACTACCTCAACCGGTTGTCCGTAGCGGCGCGTGGCCGACTCGGGCTCAGCGACCGGCAGGCACTGCTCGACCAGACCCGCGCGCGCATCGAAGTGACGGTCGGCAGTCTGCGGGATGCCACCGCGGTGCAGGTCAGGCGGGCTCTGGCGGTCCTCGGCGATCCGGTCGCCCTGGTCGAGAACGAGCGCGCCAGGCTCGCCGGGCGGAAGAACGGCACGGTCACGCAGGTGTGGCCGGCGCAAGGTGCTCCTGAGCTCACCGGCGAGCAGGTCCTGCCCGCCGGGGCCGAGCCGACGTTCGAGCTCCAGGTCCCTGGGCAGCTGCCGGTCACCGGCGGCAGGTCGGTTCCGGCGGCGCTGTCGACCTCGCAGGTCCCGGCCGCCTCGCAGGTCCCGGCCGCCTCGCAGGTCCCGGTCGGCTCGCCTGCTCCTGGTCAGGCGCCGGTACCTGGTCAGGCGCCCGTTCCTGGTCAGGTGCCGGTTCCGGTCGGCGCCGCGGGTCCTGCCTGGCCGCAACGGGCCAACGGCGCCGCGCTTCCCGGCGGATGGCCGCGACCCGGCGGCCGGCAGCGGCCAGGCGACAGCACCGGACGGGCCGGACGCGCGGCGGCGGATGGCACGCCCGACCGGGGCGAGATACCGCCGGGGACACCGGTCCCGCGGCCCGGAACGTCGCCGGAGACGCGTGCAGGAACACCGGGGCCAGCGCCTAGCCAGCCGCAACCGCGCCGACCAGAGGTGCCGCGCATCGGCATGGCGAAACGGGCTTCCGACCGGGATGACTCGGCCGCCTCGGCGGCCGGTGCAGCAGGCGGTGCCGAGAGCGGCCCGCCGGACGAGCCAGGGCAGGGGATCGAGTTCGGCGTCTCGGCGGTGGAGCCTGCCGAAGGATCCGGTGACGGCCGCTGGCTCGGCGGGGCGGGCGGTGCGCTCGCCGCATGGCTCTCGCGGCTTGGTTCCGAACTACTCGTGGTAGCGACCCGCGACTGGCTGGAGGCTATCGCGATCGTGCTGCTCGGACTCGGCGGGGCCGCGTATCCGCCGATCTGGCTCATCGGGGTACTGGTCGCTCTGACTTCCAGAAAATGGGATCACCGCGACAAGTGGCTCGGGCTCGCCCTGCCGGTCCTGCTGGTGGTGTTCGGCGCGATCCTAGTGGTGCTGCTCGGCGGCCAGCGCACGTCCCTGGGTCTTTACGCGAACGAAGCCTGGCTGGCGGCGAGCCGGATCAGCCGCCTCGCCGCCGTGCTCGGGGCCGGCTACTTGCTCCGGCGGGTTTATAAGTACCAGGGAGAGCGGAGGCCGAGGAAGCCACCCTGGTCCCCGCAGCGCAAGAACAGGTAACCCCGCGGTCGCCGCCGCCCGCCGCGACGGCCGTGGCCAGCCAGGCCCGGGCCGCCGTGGCCGGTCAGGCCCGGGCCGCCGCGGCCGGTCGGGAGCAATTTAATCCCGTGTCCTGCCCCTCAGGACAGGGTATGTTCTGCTCGTGACTTCGCTGCCGGGCCCGCCGGGCCTGCCGGGCCTGCCGGGCCTGCCGGGCCTGCCGGGCCGGTCTCGATTAGCGCGCAAGCATACTTTTCAGGCCTACGGTGCCTGCTCGGTAAGCTTTTTCTGGCCAAGCCAGTTCCATCCGGACGTGGGCGCACTGGATCGGGACCGATAGCCTGGATATGCGCAGCAAGGTCGTAACTCATCATTTCTCTCGCGTAAAGGGTCCGCACGTGCCGACTGGCAAGGTCAAGTGGTATGACGCCGACAAGGGATTCGGCTTCCTCACCCGCGATGACGGCGGTGAGGTATTCGTGCACTCGACTGCGCTGGTGACCGCGGGCACCGTATTGCGAGCCGGGCAGCGGGTGGAGTTCGGGGTGGCCGAGGGCCGCAGGGGAGCCCAGGCACTCCAGGTCAGGACGCTCGAACCGCCGCCCACCATCGCCAAGGCCGGCCGCAAGGGCACGGACGAGATGACCGTGCTGGTCGAGGACCTGATCAAGCTGCTCGACGGGCTCTCGAACACCTATCACCGCGGAAAGCACCCCGACGCGCGGGAAGGCAAGAAGATCGCGGCCGTGCTGCGGGCCGTGGCCGACGATATCGACTCCTGACGGCGGAGCGCGCCTGCGCCGTTCCCAGGTCTGAGCCTGCGGCCCGCCCCTGCCGCCCGTGCTTCGAACTTAAACTCTAACTGTCAGTGGGTCTCGCTAGAGTTATCGATAACGCATTCGTTCTCGAACTCTAGCCAGGAGCGGCCCGATGACCACCCAGCCCGCCAGTTCCCCGCCCGGGGCCAGTCCGCCCGGCGGGGACTGGCACGAGCCGAGTGACGCGGAGCTGGCCGGGTGCTGGCCGGACCCCTTTGCCGGCCCGCCCGAGGACGGCGACGCCTGGCTGGACGGCGTGACCGCCGCCGATCTTGACGCGCTGCTCGGTCCTGGCCGGGACGAGCGCCAGGAGGCGGCGGAGCGCGAGTACGCGGACGCGGAGTTCTGGGCCGGTGGCAAGGACGAGCGCCTGCCGCCTGGCCCGGTGCTGGCCACGCTCTCCCAGGACGTGCTCGACGCCGGGCTCACCCGGCTGTCCGACGACGAGCTGGTCGGCGTACTGCGGGCCTCGCGCCGGCTGTCCGCGTGGCAGAACGGCGTCGAGCTCGCCGCGGTCGCCCAACTCGACGCCCGCCGGATGCGGGCGGCTGCCCGGCCGGGTTCGTCGCGGGCCAGCGAGCACGTGAGCGCGGAGCTGGCCGCCGCGCTGGTGCTGACCGGCCGGTCCGCTGATCTGCTGCTCGGCCTGGCCAGGGATCTGTCTCGGCTCCCCGCGATCCTGGCGGCCCTGCTGGCCGGGCGGATCGACCGCGCTCGCGCCGCGATCTTCGCCAGCGAGCTGGCCGGGCTCGGTGACCAGGCGGCGAAGGCGGTGGCGATGGCGTTCGCCGGGGCGGCGGAGTCGATGACGACCGGCCAGTTGCGGGCGGCGCTGCGGGCGATGGTGCTGTACATCGACCCGAGAGCCGCGCAGCGGCGGGCGGAGCGGGGCCGGGCGGACGCGCGCGTCGAGGCGTGGCAGGAGAACTCGGGCAACGGGGCGCTGGCGGGCCGGGAACTCCCGCCCGCCGATGCGGCCGCCGCCGGTCAGCGGATCACCGCGATCGCCCGTGCTCTGCAGGACGCGGGAGCGGCCGGGACCCTGGACCAGCTGCGGGCGGCCGTGTTCGCCGCCCTGCTGGCCGGCCGGGACCTCGAGACGCTCCGCCCCGCTCGCGCGGAGGGCGCTGCTGGTCGGGACGATCCTGCCAATGACGGGCAGGACGCCGCGCGCGGGTGCGCCGACTCCGACTCCGACGCCGAGGCAGATGCCGCCGACTCGGGTTCCAGCTCCAGCCGGGCCGCCGAGGCTTGCTCCGGTTCCGCCGCCAGTGCTGGCACCGGCGCACGGCCGGGCGGGCTCGCGGCGCTGACCGGGTCGGTGCACCTGACCATGCCCGCGGCCGCGTGGCTCGGCCTGAGCGACGCGCCCGGCGAGGCCGCCAGCCTCGGCCCGCTGGACGCCTGGACCTGCCGCGACCTGGCGAGGCGGCTCGCCGCCGCCGGGGCCGCGACCCGCTGGTGCGTGACCCTGACCGGCCCGGACGGCCGCGCCGCCGCCCACGGTTGCGCCCGCGGATCCCCGGGATCCCCGGGACCCCCGGCACCCCCGGCGCCGCCGGGACCGGCAGGACCGGCAGGACCGGACGCCGGGGCGGTGCGGTGGCTGGCTGGCCTGCGATACGCCTGGCTCGAGCACGGCACGTGCACGCACGCCCGCCAGGTCCCCGCTTACCGGCCGCCGAGCCTTCTCCGCGAGCTGGTCAGGACCCGGCAGCGGACCTGTTCATTCCCGGGCTGCCGGCGTCCCGCGCGTGCCTGCGACCTGGACCATACGATCCCCTGGGACCAGGACGGCCTTACGTGCGAGTGCAATTTGGCCCCGTTGTGCAGACGGCACCACAGGGCCAAGCAAGCCCCCGGCTGGCACCTCGCCCAGCCGGAACCCGGCGTTCTGACCTGGACCGCCCCGCACGGCCGCAGCTACACGGTCACGCCCGAGCCGTACCTGACCTGACGTCGGGCTCGCCGCCACTGTGATGCGCGTTTGCTACGAAGAGCGAACCGGCAGTGTCACCTCGCGGGCCGGCCTGCCGTACGCGCTGATCTGGGTCGCCGTAGTCGGCGGGCGCATCTACTTCGCCTCAGGCAGCGAACCCGACCTGGCCTGAGCTAGGACGTCCGGGGAACCGGGCGTTGCCTGCCGCGCAGGATCCTGTTCCGCCTGGCCAGCAGCAGTGAGCACAGGGAGACCGCCAGCCCGGCGGCCGCCACGGCCAGTCCGGCGACACCGCTGTTGGTCATCGACATCAGCAGGCCGAGCAGGCCGCCGATGACCCAGGACAGCTGGTGCAGCGTCTCGGATGCCGCGAACGTCGATGACCGGACGTCGGCGCTGATCTCGCGCTGCACGATCGAGTCGAGCGCCAGCTTGACCAGCGTCTGGCCGACGGCCGCGGCGAAGGCCACGATCACCGCCGCCCAGAGGCCGAAGTACGCGGCGCACAGCGTCGTCACCACGAAGGTCACCGCGAGCATGCCGAACACGATCGCTTGCGGCGCCCTGGACCGCAGTGCCGCGCCGATCGCCGTGCCGATGAACCCCCCGACGGCGACGGCGGTGATCATCTCCCCGAGGGCCAGCTTGTCGCTGACGGCACCGAAGTGCACCGTGCGGAGGATGAAGGCGAGGAAGAAGATCATGAAGCCCGAGTACGCGCGCAACGTGATGTTCGCTCCGATCGCCTCACCGACGACCGGCCCGACCGGTCGGGGGAAGAGCTTGCGCCGCACCCGCCGCCGCCGCTTGTCGGCCTGCTGCCCGTCAGCTGTGCGCCCGTCCGCTGTGCGCCCGTCAGCTGTGCTCCCGTCCGCCGTCCGCCCGTCCGCCGGGCGCCCGTCCGGATGCTGCCCGTGCGACTGGCCCGCCTGGCGCGCCTCCTCGGCCTGGTCCTCGGCGGGCTCATCCACTCCGCTCGGCAACCGGAACCCGGGCACCATCCCGGCCAGGTACAGGACGGTGCCGACGCGCAGCACCCAGGCCGCGCCCGTCGCGTCATGGCCCGCCACGTAGTCGATTCCGGCCGCGAAAGGAACGCCGGCCGACGCAGCGATCAGCGTCGCGAGCGCGCACCTCGCGTTCGCGGTGACCAGCGTGATCTCCTCGGGCAGCAGCCGGGGCGTGACCGAGGCTCGGGTGACCCCGTACGCCTTCTGCAACACGAGGATGCCGAACGCGGAAGGCAGCAGCGTCAGCGTGTCGTGGTACTGCACCGCTCCGGCCATGCTCCAGCACAGCAGGCCGCGGGCCAGCATCGTGCCGATCATGATGTACCTGCGACCATGTTGGACGCGGTCGAGCATCGGCCCGACGAAGGGAGCGAGCAGGGCGAATGGCGCCATCGTGATGATCAGGGCGAGCGCGACCCGGCCGCGTGCCTGGGTGACCGAGGTGTTGAAGAACAGGGTGCCGGCCAGGCCGACGGCGACGAAGGCATCACCGACGCTTCCTGCGGCGGTCAGCTCGATGAGCTGGGCGAGGCCGGTCCGGCCCGCTCCCGAGGCGTGGGTCAGCTTGTGCAGCACGCGGGTCGTGCCGTTCGCGGCGGCGGCACCCGCGCGCCCCGCCGACTGCGACGCGGAGACTACCGACCTGGCGGCTTGCCTGGCTCGGGCGCCGGCCCGCGAGCTCCTCATGGACACAAGTATTGGGGCTGCACCGCCAGATCGCGGTACCGCAGACGCGGGCAGCTCGGCGGGCGGCCGCCTGGCAGGCCGCGATCGGTCGATGGCAAGGCCGGTCTGTGCGCGCGCAGTAACCGGGATGCGGCAGAATAAGTGATCGTGAGCCCTTCCACGACACGTCAGGCCGAACCGGATCAGGTCTGCGCCGAGGCGGTCGACCTGGCCCGTGGCGCGGCCGAGGATGACGCTGGTCCCGGCGAGGTCGGTGTCCATGTGGGCATGGAGGTCGAGGGCGACCGGGTGGTCACGCACCTCTTCGCCTGCCTGAGCCCGGGGTACGTGGGCTGGCGCTGGGCGGTGACCGTGATGCGGGCCGCACGGGCCAAGGTGGCTACGGTCGGTGAGAGCGTCCTCCTGCCCGGTCCGGATTCGCTGCTGGCGCCCGACTGGGTGCCCTGGACCGAGCGAGTTCGCCCGGGTGACCTGAAGGCCGGCGACCTGATGCCGGCCGGGTCAGACGACGAGCGGCTGGTTCCCGTCGTGGCCATCGCCGCCGAGGCGGGATTGCTCGACTGGGACGAAGGCGACGCCTGGCGCCTGGGAGTCGGCGCGGCCGCCGGACCGGCCGCCGAGGCCGGCCAGCCTGCCGCCGAGTCAGCCCAGCCGGCGGCCGCCGGGCCAACCCCGGCCGGACAGCCAGAGACGGGCGGGCGCGCTGACCGATCCGCTTCTGACCAGCCGGCGGCCAGGGCAGACACTGGCACCCGCGCGCGCGGCAAACGCAAGTCAGGCGCGTCGCGGGCGCGCGCACAGTCGGTCGGAGTGCTGCGGCCGGCCAGGGTCCTTTCCGCCGCCGGGCGCGACGAGGCCGCGGGCCGCTGGTACGCCGGCGAGCAAGGCCCTGGGTCCGCGCTGGCAAGCGCCGCGCCGGCGACCTGCCTGACCTGCGGGTTCATGGTCAGGCTCAGCGGGCCGCTTGGCCGCGTATTCGGCGTCTGCGCGAACGAGTACGCGCCAGACGACGGCCGGGTGGTCTCGGTAGACCACGGTTGCGGCGCGCACTCAGAGGGCGCGACCGGTATCGGCGCGCCGGTCGCCGACACGGTGACTCCGAAGGTCGACGAACTCGGCTACGACATGCTGACCGCCGGGGCGACGCTGCCGGAAAGCGTGCTCGAGACCATCGACCACGAACTGCTCTAGCCCTCTGGCGAACCGCCCGTGCCGCCTGCACCGCCTGCACCGCCGGCGGCGCGTCCGCCAGAAGCCTTCTCCCTGGAGCGCTTGAGCCGCGGCATGTACAGCACCGCGAAGACACCGAGGCCGACCCCGACCACACAGCTCCAGATCCACCAGTGCCTCGACGGCGGCAGGTGGCTACCCAGCGCCACCAGCACGATCAGCGCCACCGCCCAGACCGCCGCGCCGACCGCCGCGACCAGCTGGTCGTTGCCCTCGAGCGCGGGCGGAACCTCCCGATGCGGCCTGGCCATCCGACCAGGCTAGCCCAGCCCCCGGCCGAGCCCCCGCCGAGCCGCTCGCACCTGCCGGCGTCACCACTCGGGCCGATCGGCCGGGCACATCGCGCCTGGCGGGCCGGCCATTCACGCCGATCGGCCGAGAATATCGCGCGGCAGGCATCCGTGGCGTACCTTGTTCGTGCCTGGTCGGCGCGGCTCCGCGGCCCGCCAGGCAGTCGTCCGACTGGCAGCGGCCGTAGCTGGCGGAATGTTCTTCCCCAGCCTGCGGTTAGCAAGAGTAATGAGCGAAGCTAACGAACATGACATCTCACGGGTCGGACGCGGGGCTGGCGACGTCCCTGCGGATCTCGGTCAGCCGGCTGGCGCGCCGGATGCGGGCCGAGCGCGCCGCACAGGGCCTGCAGCCAGAGCTCTCCGACTCGCAGCTCGCGGCTCTCGCGGCGCTCGAGAAGCGCACCATGACTCCGGGCGAGCTCGCCGAGCACGAGAAGGTGCAGCCGCCGTCGATCACCAGGGTCATCGCCTCACTGGAAGAACGCGGCCTGATCCAGCGGATGCGGCATCCAAGCGACCGCCGGCAGGTCGTCCTCACCGTGACCGACCAGGGCCGAGACGTGGTACGCCAAGTGCGCCAGCTACGCGAGGCCTGGCTGGCCCGCAGGCTGCGGGATCTCACCCCGGCGGAGCGGGCGGTGCTGCGGGGGGCAGTGCCGATCCTGGAGAAGCTGAGCCAGTCCTGACCAGCCAGGGCGGGAGCCCGGGCACCGGCGCTGGCCAGGTCACCGGTGCTGGCCAGGTCACTGCTGCGGGTGGCTGGAAACGGCGCCGCACCTTCAGCTCGCTGCGCGTGCGGAACTTCAGGCTCTTCGCGACCGGCCAGGTGATCTCGAACACCGGCACCTGGATGCAGCGCGTCGCGCAGGACTGGCTGGTGCTCGACCTGACGCACGGCAGCGGCACGGCGGTCGGCATCGCCACCGGACTGCAGTTCCTGCCCCTGCTGTTGTTCAGCCTGTGGGGCGGCATGATCGCCGACCGGTATCCCAAGCGCCGCGTGCTGACGGTGACTCAGGCCGCGGCGGGCGGCCTCGCGCTGATACTCGGCGTGCTCGCGGTTACCGGGGCGGTCCGGCCCTGGCACATCTACCTGCTCGCCTTCGGCCTCGGCCTGGCCACCGTGGTGGACAATCCGACCAGGCAGTCGTTCGCCATCGAGATGGTCGGCCGTGCCGACCTGCAGAACGCGATCGCGCTGAACAGCGCGGTGTTCAATCTCGCCAGGATCGCCGGGCCGGCCGTGGCCGGGGTTGTGATCAGCCTGGTCGGCATCTCCGCCGCTTTTTTCGTCAACGCAACCTCGTACCTGACTGTGATCATCAGCCTGCACCTGATGCGCGAGTCCGAACTGCGCCCGGCGGAGCGGGTCGCGCGCGCCAAGGGCCAGTTGCGCGAGGGCCTCGCCTACGTCCGGTCGCGGCCCGACCTGCTGATGACGATGGTGCTGGTCTTCTTCATCGCGACCTTCGGCATGAACTTCCAGGTGACGACCGCCCTGATGTCGCGGGTGGTGTTCGACACCGGTGCCGGGCGATTCGGCATCGCGTCCGCGGTCTTCGCCGTCGGCGCTCTGATCGGCGCGCTGGTCGCCGCGCGCCGCATCAGGACCGGCATGCGCATGCTGGTCTGGACCGGGCTGGCCTTCGGCCTGCTCGAGGCCGCCACCGGGCTGATGCCGTTCTACTGGTCGTTCCTCGTCCTGCTGGTGCCGACCGGCCTGGCCGTGATCAGCTTCACCACGCTGGCCAACTCCTCGGTGCAGCTCAGCGTCCCCGCCGACATGCGCGGCCGGGTGATGGGGATCTACATGCTCGTCTTCCTGGGCGGCGCGCCGCTCGGCGCGCCGCTGACCGGCTGGATCGCGCAGCACTTCGGCACCAGGCTGAGCATGGTCGCCGGCGCGTCGGTGTCGGTGGCGGCCGCGGTCGTCGTCGCCGCGGTCGTCGCGCGCCGCCGGGGGGTGCCGGTCCGCAGCTACCTGCGCCAGGCACGGTTCGCCAGGGCCTGGTAGCCCCTCGCGCCCCGCGCGCTGATAACACTGAGGCATGCGACTGTTCGTGGCGCTGCTACCGCCGCGGGAGGCACTCGCCGAGCTTGAGTCTGCCGTCGCCCCGCTCAGGGCCGGCTGGCCGACGTTGCGCTGGGCCGGCCAGGACCGCTGGCACGTGACGCTCGCGTTCCTCGGCGAGGTCACCGATACCCGCCTCGACGGGCTGGCGGAGCGGCTGGCCAGGGCGGCGGGCCGGCACCCGCAGCTGCGCGTGCGCATCGGCCGCGGCGGGGCGTTCCCCTCGCCAGCCAGGGCCAGGGTGCTGTGCGCGCACGTCGAGGGGGAGCCGCAGGCGCTCGCCGGGCTGCGGAGCCTGGCCGCCTCGGTCGCGGCCGGGGCGCGGCGGGCCGGCGCACCGCCGCCGGACGAGGGGCGCCGCTACCGGCCGCACGTGACGCTGGCCAGGAGCAGGGAGCAGGCCAACCTCGGCCCGCTGGTCGAGGCGCTGAGCGGGTTCAGCGGCTCGGCCTGGTCCGCCACCAGGATCGAGCTGGTCCGCAGCGAGACCGGCCCGCGGCCCCGGCATCAGGCGGTCGGAGGCTGGCCGCTGCGGGGCTGACGCTCCCGGCCGGCCGCGGCTGACGCTGGTCAGACGTCGTTGTCGAGGACGTCGGCGGCACCGGGGACGTCGCGGACCGACCTCGCGGGCGGGCCCACGTACCGCGCGCTCGGCCTGACCAGCCTGCCGGTCTGCTTCTGCTCGAGTATGTGCGCCGCCCAGCCGGCCGTGCGCGCGCACGTGAACATCGAGGTGAACATGTGCGGCGGGACTTGAGCGAAGTCGAGCATGATCGCGGCCCAGAACTCGACGTTGGTCGCCAGGACCCGGTCGGGCCGCCTGGCGTGCAGCTCGTTGAGTGCCGCCTTCTCCAGGGCCGCCGCGACCTCGTACCTGGGCGCGCCGAGATCCCTGGCGGTGCGACGCAGCACGCGGGCGCGCGGATCCTCCGCGCGGTAGACCCGGTGCCCGAAGCCCATCAGCCGGTCACCCTGGTCGAGCGCCTGCTTGACGTACGCGGTGGCGTCGCCGGTCCGTTCCACCTCCTCGATCATGTGCAGCACGCGCGCCGGGGCGCCGCCGTGCAGCGGGCCGGACATCGCCCCGACGGCCCCGGACAGCGCCGCGGCCACGTCCGCGCCGGTCGACGCGATCACCCGCGCGGTGAACGTGGACGCGTTCATGCCGTGCTCGGCGGCCGATGTCCAGTACGCGTCGATGGCCTTGACATGCTGGGGGTCGGGGTCGCCGCGCCAGCGGATCATGAAGCGCTCAGTGATCGTCTTCGCCTCGTCGACCCGCCGCTGCGGCACCATCGGCTGGCCGGGGCCGCGCGCGGACTGCGCGACGAACGACAGCGCCATCACCGAGGCCCTGGCCAGGTCGTCCCTGGCCTGTTCGTCGGAGACGTCGAGCAGCTGGTGTATGCCCCAGGCTGGGGCGAGCATCGCGAGCGCGCTCTGCACGTCCACCCGGATGTCGCCGGAGTGGACCGGGATCGGGTAAGGCTCGGCGGGCGGCAGGCCCGGCTCGAACGCGTTGTCGACCAGCAGCCCCCAGACATGTCCATAGGAAACATGCCCGACAAGCTCCTCGATGTCCACGCCCCTGTACCTGAGTGCGCCGCCCTCCTTGTCTGGCTCGGCGATCCGCGTCTCGAACGCGACGACGCCCTCAAGGCCAGGGATGAAGTCGGACATCTAGCGTCTCCTCTACCTCGCGGCTGGCCGCGCGACCGGGGCGGCCAGCCGGCCAAGCGCCGCTTAGCTTACGACTCTCGCCATACGCTCTCACATGGCCGCCTGCCGGTTCACCTGCCCGCTCACTATGTGAAGATCTGTACCCATGGGGGTGCCGACCGACGCAGCGGACTGGCCGACCGAGGGCCTCGACGAGGCCATGCTGGCGACCGACCCGCACGACCAGTTCGACCGGTGGATGGCGGACGTCGTCGAGGCGAGGCTGCCCGAGCCGACCGCGATGGTGCTCGCCACCGTTTCGGCTGCCGGCCAGCCGCGGGCCAGGACCGTGCTGCTCAAGGGCCACGACCGGGACGGCTTCGCGTTCTTCACGAACCGCACGTCGAGGAAGGGCGCCGATCTCGACGAGGTGCCGCGGGCATGCCTGCTCTTTCCCTGGCACGCGATCCACCGGCAGGTGATCGTGGAGGGAACGGTGACGCCGCTGCCGGACGAGGCGAGCGCGGACTACTTCCGCACCAGGCCGCGCGCCTCGCAGATCGCCGCGTGGGCCAGCAGGCAGTCCACCGTGATCGGGTCGCGTGCCGACCTCGACGACCGGTACGCGCGGGTGGCGCAGCGCTGGCCGGCCGGCGAGCAGGTTCCGCTGCCCGGCTTCTGGGGCGGCTACCTGGTCACGCCGCTGACGATCGAGTTCTGGCACGGACGGGCGAACCGGATGCACGACCGGCTGCGCTACCGCAGAGTCTCCGGGGACTGGCTGATCGAGCGGCTGGCGCCCTGAGCCCTGAGAGCGCCGTAGCATCGATCCCGAAGGGAGGCTGCGGTGGCGGCGCACGGCCTGATCGATACGACCGAGATGTACCTCCGCACGGTGTTCGAGCTCACCGAGGAGGGGATCGTGCCGCTGCGCGCAAGGATCGCGGAACGGCTCTCCCAGAGCGGCCCGACGGTCAGCGAGACCGTGGCCAGGATGGAGCGCGACGGGCTGATCCAGGTCACCGGCAGCAGGCGGCTGTCGCTGACCGCGGAGGGGACGCGGCAGGCGACCAGGGTGATGCGCAAGCACCGGCTGGCGGAATGCCTGCTGGTCGATGTTATTGGCCTGCCCTGGGAAGAAGTCCACATCGAGGCCTGCCGCTGGGAGCATGTGATTTCCGACAGCGTTGAACGGCGACTCGCCGATTTGCTCCATTATCCGGTGCGCTGCCCGCATGGAAATGTCATTCCCGGCCTGGCGGAGCTCGGCGTGCCTGACGTCGCCGTCGACGGGGCCCAAGCCGCTGCGCAGGAGCCCGACGTGGCGATGACGGCCATAGCGGCGACGGCGGGAGTGGACGTCATTGTTCAGCGGATCAGCGAACAACTCCAAAGCGATGCCGCACTAATGCTTAAACTAAAGAACATCGGGATACAACCAGGCCGGCGGGTTACGCTGGTGGTCGGAAACGACGATGTGCGGGTGATACGTGCAGGCACGGCCGGTGGGGAGCTTGGCGTCGGGGTGGCGCTGCCGCGCGACATCGCGGCCCACGTGTTCGTTGCCGAGCCTCTTGAGCGCCTGGTAGAAGGCTTATGAACGCTGACGGCGAGGCTGACCCCCAGATCGGTGCGGTGCGCACGCCCAAGCTGGTACAGCGCATGCTGACCACCGAGCAGATACTTGGCAACGTCGAGACCGCGGTGATCGTCGTCGACCACGACGGCTGCCTGCGGTACGCCAACTCCTTCGCCGCCGACCTGTTCGGCTTCCCCGGCCCGCGGCACCTGACCGACGTGCCGTTCCGGCGGCTCGGGTTCCACGAAGAGGACGTCAGCAAGGTCGAGAACCTGGAGTACCAGGCCTGCCGGGGGCGGGACTGGGAGGGCACGCTCGCGATCAGGCGGCCGGACGGGTCGAACTTCTTCGTCCGGATGACGGCGTCGCCGATGCGCGACCCGGCGGGCGAGGTCACCGGAACGGTGATCATGGCGCGGCAGGCCGTGCAGGTCGGCACCGAGCGGTCGGCCGGGCGCACCGGGCTGCTCGACCGGATCGGCGAGCGGCTCGGCAGCTCGCTCGAGCTCGACGACACGCTGCAGCGGGTCGCCGAGACCCTGGTGCCGCAGTTCGCCGACCACTGCTTCATCGATCTGCGGACGAAGGAAGTGCTCGTCCGCAGGGTGCAGAAGAACGCCTGGGGCTGGAAGCCGCCCCAGGGTGACTGGCCCCAGGTCGGCGACACGGTCGTCTACCCGCCCGACCACTACTGCAGCAGGGCGATGGCTCAGAACGAGACGGTCATGATCGAGGACGTGACCGACAAGGATCACTCCCCGCCGGCCGGCGCGAGCCTGGAATCCAGCAGGAACGCCGGCATGACGTCGGTGATCGCGGCACCGCTGGTAATGCGCGGCAAGGAACTCGGCGTGCTGACGCTCGCGCTGTCCGACCTCCTGACTGATCGCGACACCAGGCACTACGTGGCCGACGACAGGGATCTGGTCGCCGCGATCGCGAGCCGGGTCTCGGTCGCGATCGACAACGCGCTGCTGTTCGAGGAGGAGCGGGCCACGGCGCTTGCGTTCCAGACCAGCCTGCTGCCGAGCAGGCCGCCGGTGCTCGACGGTCTCGAGGTGGCCTACCGGTACGTGCCGGCCAAGCCGCTCGAGTCCCACGGGCAGGGCATCCAGACCCAGGTCGGCGGCGACTGGTACGACATCATCCCGCTGTCGGCGGGCCGGATCGGCATCGTGATCGGCGACGTCGAGGGCCGCGGCGCGCGGGCGGCGGCGATCATGGGCCAGCTCCGCTCGGCACTGCGCGCGTTCGCCCAGGACGACAAGGCACCGGCTGACATTCTGCGCAGGCTCGACGACTGGTGCCGTTGGATGACAGACGAGCGGGAGGAATCGGGCATCGACCCGTTCACCGCGAGCTGCACCTACCTGATCTACGATCCCTGGTCCCGCAGGCTGGCCCTCGCCAACGCCGGCCACATGCCGCCGCTGATCGTCACCGACCAGGACGTGATCCCGATGGAGATCGAGCATCAGGGCGTGCTGATCGGCGTGCGGGGGCTGTTCCCCGGGCTGCCGACCTACCGGGAGGAGTCCCGCAAGCTGGAGGCCGGTTCCACGCTGATCTTCTACACCGACGGGCTAGTCGACCGGCGGCACCGCGCCGACGGGCCAGGGCACTACGATGACCTCGAGGTCTTCGACATGGTCAGCGAGGCGGTCAAGTCGGTCGCGAACGAGAGCGTCGAGAAGATCGCCGAGGCCGCCGAGCACGCCGTGCCCGGCCAGATCGACGACGACATGGCGATCCTGGTGATCAGGACGTCGCCAGAGGACCTGAAGACCTGGGACACGCACTTCCCCGCCGTCCCGATCAAGGTCTCCGAGGCGAGGAAGGAAGCCTTCGAAACCTTCGTCGAGTGCGGCATGGACGACGAGCAGGCCGAACTGGCCTGCCTGCTGGTGTCCGAGGTCGTCACCAACGTGGTCCTGCACACGGCCCTGGCCCCCACGCCTCGACCCGACTTCGGGTTCGAGGCGGCCGACAGGTCGGGGGTATCGAAGGGCATCGAGGACTGGCTGGACTCGCCCTTCGCCGAGGACCTCTCCGCCGCGAACGGGTCCGTGGCCGGGTTGCCGAACCAGGAGTTCATGCTGCGGATCCGCAAGGGCCAGTTCTCGGTGTGGGTCGAGGTGTTCGACTCCGACCTGCGGCTGCCGAGAATCAGGAACGCCGGCGAGAACGACGAGGGCGGTCGCGGCCTGTACCTGGTCGACCAGCTCGCGATCCGGTGGGGCTCGCGGCCGACGGACGAGGGCAAGGCGGTCTGGTTCGAGATGCCGATCAAGGCGCAGACAGCGGGCATGTTATCGGCGCTGAGTAGCCCATAGGATCAGGACCACGATCGCGAAGCCGGCGACGGCGGCGGCGAACACCCGGCCGCTGATCGCCATGCCCAGCCGGCGGCGGCCCCTGACCACGAAAACGGCGAACACGACGGCGATGAAGCCGAGCAAGATGAGGCCGTCTGTCACTGCCGCCTCCCAGTCAGCCGCCAGCCGGTCAGCCCCGCCGACCTGATTACCAGCATAACGGGAGTTCTCGCCGGGGCACCCGGCCCGACGGCGCGGCTATGGCGTTTCGCCTACCGCGCGGTAACCTCAAGGCGAGACGACCGTTCGCCTGTTCGCGTCCCTGGAGGCCTGATGTCGGAGGCATACATCGTCGGAGCCGTTCGGACGCCGGTGGGCCGCCGCAACGGAGGCCTGGCGTCGGTCCATCCGGCCGACCTTGCCGCGCACGTGCTGTCCGAGTTGATGAAGCGGACCGGGGTGGATCCCGAGTCGGTGGAGGACGTTATCATGGGCTGCGTTTCGCAGGCCGGGCCGCAGGCGATCGACATCGCGCGCACCGCGTGGCTGTCGGCCGGGCTGCCCGAGACCGTTCCCGGCGTGACCATCGACCGGCAGTGCGGTTCCTCGCAGCAGGCGGTGCACTTCGCCGCCCAGGGAGTGCTGTCCGGCACCCAGGACCTGGTCGTGGCGGCCGGCATCGAGAGCATGAGCCAGGTGCCTATGGGTTCCACGATCGCTCCGTTGCTGGAAAAGGGCTTGGCCTTTCCCTTCGGAAAGGGGTGGGGCGAGCGGTACGGCAAGCAGGAGATCTCCCAGTTCCGCGGTGCGCAGCTGATGTGCGAGAAGTGGGGCATCAAGCGGCAGGCGCTCGAGGAGTTCTCGCTGGAAAGTCACACCCGGGCGATCAGGGCGATCGACGAGGGCCGGTTCGAGCGCGAGATCACCCCGGTCAGCGGCGTGAGCGCCGACGAGGGCCCGCGCCGTGACACCTCGCTGGAGAAGATGGCCGAGCTGAAGCCGTTGCGCGAGGGCTGGGAGATCACCGCCGCCGTGGCGTCGCAGATCTCCGATGGCGCGGCCGCCATCCTGATCGCCTCGCCCGACGCCGTGCAGCGGCACGGCCTCACGCCGCGGGCGCGCATCCACACGCTGACCGTGACCGGCTCCGATCCCGTGTTCATGCTGACCGGGCCGATCCCGGCGACCGACAGGGCGCTCGCCAGGGGCAGGCTCAGCGTCGACGACATCGACGTCTTCGAGGTCAACGAGGCCTTCGCGCCCGTCCTGATCGCCTGGTCGGCCGAGACCGGCGCGTCGCTCGAGAAGACCAACCCGAACGGCGGCGCGATCGCGCTCGGCCACCCGCTCGGTGCCACCGGGGCCATCTTGATGACCAAGCTGCTGCACGAACTCGAGCGCACCGGCGGCCGGTACGGCCTGCAGACCATGTGCGAGGGCGGCGGCCAGGCCAACGCCACCATCATCGAACGCCTCTAACCGCGGCTCCCTGGAGCCGGCGCGGGCCGAGACGGTCGGCCCGCGCCTGGCTTGCCGCTCGCGCCGGCCGGCCGGCCCCGCCCGAGCGGCCCCGCCCGAGCGGCCTCGGCTTCCACAGCCTCGCGACGCATTGTTCCTGCGGAGAATCTCGGCAAGAAACTTCTAACTTGACTAAGAAGTTTGCTTGCGGTAGAACAGTAGCTAACTGGGGTTCAGAGTTGAACACCGGGAGTCAACTGGAGGTGGATCACAGTGCTGCTGACATCGTTCGACCCGTTCGCGGCGGACTTCGATCGGCTGGTTCAGCGGGCGTTCGGTTGGGCCGACGGCAACGTCGGCGGCCGGTCCGCCGCGCTCGCGATGGACGTCGTCCGGCGTGACGACGAGGTCGTCCTGCGGATCGACCTGCCGGGCGCCGACCCGGACAGCATCGAGGTCACGACCGACCGCGGCGTGCTGACCGTCTCCGCGAAGCGGAGCGAGGAGTACGGCGAGAACGAGCATGCGGTCGTGCGGGAGCGGCTGATGGGCTCGTTCACCCGCAAGGTCCGGCTGGCCGAGACCATCGACGCCGACCGGATCGAGGCCGGCTACGAGAACGGCGTGCTGAGCATCCTGCTGCCGCTGCAGGAGAAGGCCAAGCCGCGCCAGGTCGAGATCAAGCGGTCCGGGGCGCCGGAGCTCACCTCCTGATCCGAGGTCGCTCAGGCAACGGGCCGGGCTGGCGGTGATGACCGCTTGCCCGGCCCGAGCCAATGCTGGAGTGTTGTGCCGTGCTGCCGTTCGAGGACGAGAACCTGCCGCTGTTCACGGTCGGCCAGGTCGCGCAGATGCTCGAGGTCCAGCAGGCCTTCCTGCGTCGGCTGGACGAGTTCGGCGTGGTGTGCCCGTCCCGGTCATCGGGCGGCCAGCGGCGTTACTCGCGCACAGAGGTCACGGTCGTCCGGTATGTCGCCAAGCTGGCCGACGAGGGGATGACGCTCGCCGCGATCCGCCGCGTGCTGGACCTTGAACAGCAGGTCAGGGCCCTTCAGGCCGAACGTGACGCACTGCTGGCCGCCCTGGCCGGGCGCGACGAGCTGCTGAGCGCCATGGTCGGGCGCGATAAGCGGCTGGCTGCCCTGATCCGCCGCCTGCGAGTGGATCAGGGCAGCTGACCCGATCCGTTGCCGCTGGGCGAGCGTCTCCGCAGGCCTTGGCTGGCCGGATGAGTGTTCTTCGGTGGTCCTGGCTGCCCGGGAGAGGTCCTTCGGCGGGTATGGCCGCCAGGCTGATCATTTTCAGCAGGTCCCTGGCCAACCTGGAGTGTCCTCGCCGGTCCGGTGGCCAGGGCCGACCACGATATACCTCCTAGGGTATGTTCCGGCGCGATGGATGTGCCATCCAGCGCGAAAATGGATGCATGTGCCATCCATCGGCCAGCCGGCTCGCCGCTCTCGCCGGAATGACCGTGTCAGGCCAAGATAATAGGCACGAATGCGAACTCTGGCCGGTTCATCCCAGGGCTGGCCGACGGCCGGCGCGCTGCTCGTCGGCGGCAACTTCGACGGCGTTCCCGACATCGAGTTCCCGACCTGGCTGCCGCCTGGCGACGATGGTCCGCAGCAGATGACGAAGGTGGTCCGCCGAGGGGGCTGGACTCTTGTCCTGCATACCGGCCCGTGGGGAACGTCCTCGTCGGTGAGTCTCAAGGATGGTCGTTCTCGCTCAATGACCATCCCGACGGTGCGATCGAGGGCAGCGGCGGACTTCCGCGGACGGGTTCGCGGGCGCGCCGGGCGGAATCTGAGGGCTACCGTCGTGGTCAGACGTCCGCGCGGTAGAAGTTGAGGTAGGAGCGGGAGGGAGTCGGGCCGCGCTGATCCTGGTAGCGGGATCCGTAGACGGCCGAGCCGTACGGGTGCTCGGCCGGAGTGCTGGTCCGGAACAGGCACAGCTGGCCGATCTTCATGCCCGGCCAGAGCTTGATCGGCAACGTGGCGACGTTCGACAGCTCGAGCGTCACGTGGCCCGTGAAGCCGGGGTCGATCCAGCCGGCGGTTGAGTGCGTGAGCAGGCCAATCCTGCCGAGGCTCGACTTGCCCTCAAGGCGCGCGGCGATGTCGTCAGGCAGCGAGACCACCTCGTAGGTCGACCCCAGCACGAACTCGCCCGGATGCAGCACGAACGGATCCTTGCCCTCGGTCTCGACCAGACGGGTCAGGTCGGCCTGCTCGATCGCGGGGTCGATGTGCGGGTACTTGTGGTTCTCGAAGACCCGGAAGTACCGGTCAAGGCGCACGTCCACGCTGGACGGCTGGACGAGCTCAGGCGCGAACGGGTCGATCGACACGCGGCCGGATGCGATCTGGGCCCGGATGTCCCTGTCGGAGAGCAGCACGCAGGCAACCTACCGGTTCCGGTACGATGTCGTCGCGACAGTCGTCCGACCGGCGCGGTTTGCGTGGAATGCGCGACTAGCTGAACCGGGTGACAGGCGCGGGTGTAGTTCAATGGCAGAACATCAGCTTCCCAAGCTGACAGTGCGAGTTCGATTCTCGTCACCCGCTCCACCACGAAGGCCCAGGTCAGAGGCTATTTTCCCTGACCTGGGCCTGTCTAGTGTCTAAGCGAGCTGACTGCTCGTGCCCACTACGTGCCCACTAGTCGGCTAGTTGTTCGGTCGGAGGGGTGCCCATAGGCTCGACTTCCCCAGGGCCGCGTCTAGCCCGTCAGCGATGGTGCGATCGGCGCCGCGCGCTCTGCTTGAGCTGGGATTCGTCGACTCGCCGTAGACGCCATACGCTCGGCGCCGCGAGCATTGCGGCGACTGAGACGAGGTCGACCGCGGCTGCGACCCAGAGGGTTGTGCTCATCCCGATCGCGGCCGCCGCCACTCCTGCGAGGGCGAGGCCGAGCGGCTCCCAGAGCAGGGAGCCAAACCAGTCGTAGGCGCTGACGCGCGAGAGTGACGCAGGCGGGATGTGTTGTTGCAGCGTGGTCTCCCAGAGCGTGTTGAAGAGCATGTTCCCGAAGCCCGTGACAAGGGCGGCGGCGACGAATGTCTGCCAGGGCAGCTGCAGGGCGAGCAGGATGATCGGCGCCGCATTCGGAACCACCACGACGGCGCCCAGGAGCATTGGCCGTCGCGGCTTGATGCGGAGCGCCGTGGCACCGGCGACGAGCGCGCCGACGGCCGAGACGATGAGAATCACAGTCCATGCGCCCGCGCCACCGTGGCCTTGCTTGACCCAGGTCGCGGCGAGCACGAGCCAGACCGCGCTCATCATGTTTGCTAGCGACGCGCTGACGACGGTCAACCAGACCCAAGTACGGGCGACGAACTCGCGCCAGCCGTCGAGCAGGTCGCGCGCGAACGACTGCGGCGGCAGGTTCACGTGCAGAGGCAGATGGAGACGTGCGAGGCAGAAGGCGCTCACCGCGAAGCTCGCCGCGTCGATGGCGAGCGCGTAGCCTGGCCCAACGGTAACGATGAGAATGCCTGCGACCGCGGGACCCGCGAGCTGCGTCGCCGCCATCGACATCCCGCGCAGAGCGTTCGCCCCCTGCAGCCGCTCCGCGCTGACGGTCATCGGCGTGAGCCCGGTCGAGGCCGGGTTGAAGAACGCGGTCGCAGCACCGGCGAACGCCTGCAAAACGATCAGTTCCCAGACACGTGCCGTGTGCGAGAGCAAGAGGGCAGCGGTCGCGGCCTGGATTCCCATGCGTGTGACGTCGGCGGTGAGCATCACGCCGCGCCGCGGCAGGCGGTCGGCGAAGACCCCGCCGACGAGCAGGAAGATCACGAGCGGTGCGGTCTTCGCGGCGATCACGAAGCCGAGGTCGCGTGCGGATCCGGTCAGGTCGAGCACAGCCCATGCGAGCGCGAACGGTGTGACCGCGTCGCCGAGCAGCGATACGAACTGTCCGGTGAAGAACAGCCTGAATTCGCGCTCCTGGAGCGCGCCGAGCGGGATCCGCCGCACTGGGCCGAAGCGCAGGAGCCAACCCACGGAATGCGCGGGCTTCACGCGTGGTCTGCGCAGGACTCGGGCCGGACAACCTGCCCAACTCTGGGCTCCACGTTGGCACGGTATCAAGCCAAGGCTAGCTTTGGCGCGTGCCCGCTGCGTGCCCGATGGGTCGGTAAACAGCCGTGCTTCGTGGGTACTCACGGACAAACTGCGAGGCCATCTACCTGCAGTCGAGCCGGTTAGAGCGTGCCCGGCGTTCATTCCCAAGCTGACAGTGCGGGTTCGATTCCCGTCACCCGCTCTACGCTGAAAGCCCAGGTCACGCGTCTAGACCGTAGCTGGATGCTTAGTCCGCCCCGGCGCTCCAACCGCTCACGTGCAATTAGCGTGCAATTAGCCAGCAGTGACAAGCCCACCAGCCGAGCCGTCATCGTCGTCTCCGGAGTCGGCTCGCTCGCTTTCAACGCGGGCGTCAATGGCGCTGGTGATGGCCTCGTCTGCACCAAGCGCCTGGCGCTGGTAGATGAGCGCGGCCCGCTCACTGTCGTGACCCATCCTCACCATGCGATCCCGAAGACCCACGCCGCTCCCGGCCGCGAGGTGATTGCCCGTATGCCGCAAGTCGTGGAAATGCAGGCCTTCAGCTCCTACCGCTCGCACGGCATACGGCCATCCGGCCTGGCGGTTGAAGTGTCCACGCCGCAACGGCCAGCCTTTCGCTCCGGGGAACACGAGTGCACTTGGATTTTGATCGACGAAGCGTGACATGTGCTCAGCGAGCACCGGCCGGATTGCCTTCGGGATGCCAACCATGCGCTTGCTCGCCGCGGACTTCGGCAGGCCAAGCACGATCTGACCGTTGGACCGTTCGCTGAAGGCCGCGCGAATTCGGACCGCGCCCGTTGCGAGGTCGACATCACAACGCCGTAGCGCGGTGGCCTCACAGCCGAGGGCTTCAGCCTGCCTGATGACGGCCAGCCATCAGAGGACCCGCTCGACGTGTTCAGGGGCACGCGTCAGCTCAGCCGCCAGGCGTCGGCCGCCGTGCAGAAAGTGCTCACCAGGCTGGAAGTCGACGCCGTCGCCAGCGCCAGGCCGACACCGGGAGCTGCCGAGCTGATCACGGAGGCACACGAGACCGGCCACACCGTCGCGATCGTCAGCAACAACTCCGGCGCAGCGATTCGCGCCTACCTCCACCAGCACGCCCTCACCGGGCACGTAGCGCTCATTGTCGGCCGGGACAGTACCGACCCGGACCTGATGAAGCCTTCGCCCTACCTCGTCCGGGCCGCAGTCGGCATCCTCGACACCGAAGGTCAACACTGCATCTTTGTCGGCGACTCCGCCACTGACTTCCTCGCCGGGCTCCTCGCGGGTGTCCCCGTGATCGGATACGCCAGCAGTCCCGCCAAGGCCCGCGACCTGGCCGACGCCGGAGCCGCGGTGCTGGCCACCAGCATGGACGAGATCAGAGCGGCGATCCGGGGACTGCCACCGGCCCGCGTTGCCGAATTACGCCATATCTAGATCAAGAACGGCGTCGCTGCGCGACGCCGCGGCGGCGCTTCCCGCGCCGCGCTCAGCCCTGGTGGCCCGCTCGCGCGGGCGCGCCGCCGCAGCCGGACAGGTCCCGCCAGATCAGTTATGCTCACCTGTCACGCAGGCCTTTGCTGCATGGAGCCGTCTTTCTCGCTCCTGATTGTCCAGCTCGCGGTTACCGCGTCAATGCCGCCTCCCGCGCGCCGCTCCGCGGTCGGCTACCGCCGAGCATTCACCCGGCGACCACTCCCACGGATCTTGGCGCCTGCGAGCAGGACGGATAGAACCAGTAACTGCTTGCTAAGTGGGTAAGGTCCGCAACCTTGGCCGGGCAGTGGTCGTAGAAGGAGTATGGGGCCGACGCTGCAGGAGGCACTGGTGGGCCAGGACGCGGGCGATTCCTTTGAGGAATTCGTGCGGGGCCGCTCAGCGTATCTGTTCAAGCTGGCTCTACTACTGACCGGGCAGAACCGGGCGGAGGCCGAAGACCTGCTCCAGATATCACTTGAACGCGCCTACCGGCGGCGAGCACTCCTGGCCCGGGATCGGAGCCCGGAGCCGTATGTGCGCAAGGTGCTGGTCAACGCGGCCATCGACCGGCGGCGAGCACTGAAACGGCGCGCTGAGCAGCGCCTTGAGGCTCGTGATCACGACCCTGCGGTCGACGACCGGACCGGCGAGGTTGCCAACCGCGACCTGCTAGCCCGGTCCCTGGCGCTGCTCCCGCCGCGGCAGCGGGCCGTGCTCGTGCTGCGGTACTGGGGCGATCTGTCCGAGGCGGAGATCGCTGCGACATTGGGGTGCACCGCGGGCACGGTGAAGAGCCAGGCATCGCGGGGGCTTGCCCGCCTGCGCGAGCTGGCCGGAGTCCCCGCAGCCGGGCAGTGCGAAGACCGGGAGGGTACGCCGTGAGTGACTTCGAACGTCAGCTGCGGGACGCGATGAGCGCGATGGTCGCCGACGCCGAGCCACCGCCCGCGGTGATGGAACGGGTGCGGCGGCGGCACCGGCGCCACAATGCGTGGCTGGCCTCAGCGGGCGTCGTCGTTGTCGCGGCGGTGGTCGCCGTGGCACCCGTCGTTAGCGCGCTGCGGACCGGGGAAGGGCGAGCCGGGCACGGGCACGCCTCGGGCAGGCTCCTGTTCCCGGGTGGGGGCCGCATGCTCTTGATCGCGCACGGAGACCTGAAATGGCTGTACCCGGACGGCCGGACCATGCAGATCGCCTCCGGCTTCGCGGGAGCGACACCCGAGGGCGGCAAGCTGCTGGCATGGAAGCACGCGAATCCGGCGGGAGCATCCAGGTTCCTCCCCCATGGCTGCTCCGATCCCGACTGCACGCGCATCCACGACCTGAGCTACTACACGATGAATCTCGATGGATCCGATTCCAGGCTGGTCCTTCCCGCCGAGCCCCCGGTTGGCAACACCGCTTTCCAGTACGAGAATGCCCAGCTGTCACCCGACGGCTCCCGGCTCGCCTACATCAGCCAGGAACTCCGCAACGGCACCAAGAACATATTCCTCGGCGCAAGTGAGCTCTGGTCGCTTGACCTGACAACCGGCCAGAAGACCGATCTTGGCCCTTACTACGCCTACACCCCGTACGCGTGGAGAGACAACACAACGATCCTCGCCGACTCGCCAGACGGGCCAGACGGCACATCCATCCAACTGGTGAACGCCCGCGACGGGAGCAGAACAACATACCTCACAGTGCACGACCCGCGCCTGATCAGCGCCTACGAGCGGTCCCGCCCAGGGGCGGGACCCCCAGCCTCCATCAGCTTGGACGCCTGGAGTCCCGGCCCAGGCAACTCCACGCTCGCGGCATCGCTGGACGCCCGGACCCGGCCATTCGGCACCACCAACCGGCCCGCCGAAATCCTGGTGGAGAACAGCCACGTCCTCGCCTTCGCCCCTAGCCGCAGCAAATGGATCATACTGAGCGTGAAGTTGAGCGCAAGCGGGGTCTTCCTGCTTAACTCTCAGTCAGGTAGATGCCATTGCCCGGATATCTGGAACAGCGTTACCTATGCCGGCACCGCGCACAGCCAGCAGCTTTCCCCTGTGCCGAGCATCCCATCGTGGAACGCCTCGGCTGTGAATCCCGAAGGCACCGTGATCGCGTTGTACTACGGCGGCATCATCAATCTTGTGCCGGTGCCGCCGCCCGCCTGCGACCACGCACGGAAATGTCTGCACTTCCAGATGAAACAGCTGTTCGGCCGGGGAGCTTTGCTGGCCTGGGAACGGTAGCTGGCGATGGGGCGACCGCCCTGCCTGGCGATCGGGCCGACCCGCCAAACTGAGATGAAACAGGCAAGATCACCGTGCAACTAGCGTGCAATTAGCCAGGGCGCCAAGCGGTCAGCGACGGCATCCAGCGGACAGCCAAACTGGCTGGTCAGGCGTCCCTACGGGCTGGTCCATGCAGCTTCCCAAGCTGACAGCACCAGCGCACGGTAACGCGCGCCGATCGCATCGGCTAGGGCGTAAACCTCGGTCACACTGAGCACCGGCCGCTCCGGGCTCGACTCCTTGTCAGCGCCCTTGATCCGGCAGGGGTTCTCTTTGATCCGCTTGTCGTGCAGGGCAGTGTTCAGGATTGCGCGCAAGAGCCGATACGCCTTGGCGACGGTCACCGGTCCGAATGGCGCCTCGCTCGCCGCTCCAGCCTTTAGCCTCGCAGCCCGCCAGGAACGGACGTGCTCCTGACGGATAGCGCCGATGCACCAGGCTCAGTCGCTCTTCCGTCGTGCTCGCGTAGCAGGCGGGTCAACCGTCTTCCTGGCTCCTCATTGTCCAGCTCGCAGCCGTCACCTCAAGGGCGCTCCCTGCGGTCGCGTCGCTCCGCGATCGGCCCGCGATCGGCCTAGGCCGAACCTTGACCCGGCGGCAACTCACCCGGATTTCGGCGCCTACGCGGAAGACGGGAGGACCGCAGGCTGCCAAGATCAATCTACGCAGAATCCTGGCCGTTGGGTGTCTCCCCGGGTTCCTATCCGGACGTATACAGGGTGATGAACGTATCCGGAGGTTCACCAGATTGCCGGGCGCGGCAGTTCACCGACTTGTTCGGGAGCTACTACAGCCCGGTTCTTGCCTACGCTCGCAGGCGCGTTGGTGCAGACCTTGCTCAGGATGTCGTTGCTGAGACATTCCTTGCCGCCTGGCGCAACCTTGACGATCTGCCGCCCCAGCCACTGCCGTGGTTGTACAGGACCGCCCATTTCGCGGTTGCCAACCAGCGAAGAACGTTGGCCAGGCGCGGCAGGCTGGATGACAGGGCGCGGTTGCTGCTACCAGGCAGTGACGTCGCCCATGATCATTCGGAGCTGATCGCCGCCGACATGGAGCTCGCGGCAGCATTCCGCTCCCTCAGCGAAGCCGACAGGGAGGTCCTGCGGCTGGCGGCCTGGGAGGGCCTGACAGTGGCCGCTATCGGCACCGTGATCGGTTGCTCCGCTGTTGCCGCCAAGGCCCGCCTGCACCGTCCCGCCAGCGGCTCTCCCGCAAGCTCGCCGCCAACCTACTCGAACCGCAACAGCAACCTGTCCAACCGACCGCGCTCAAGGAAGCCCGACAATGAACGAACTGGACGGCCGATTGTCGGCCTGGAACCCCGTCCGGGCAGCAGATGTGCTCGACGCCGCCACCAGCGCAGACGCAGCTGACCTGCTGCAGCATGTCCTTAGCCAGCCCAGCACAAGCCCTCCCAGCGCCAATCACTCCGGCCCAGGCGCCCAGCGAAAGCGTGGATCGCCGCAGCGGCCACTATCGCCGTCGCCGCTGCCGGGATCGGCGTGTCCGAGAGCCTGGCTGGCCGCAGAAGCACACACACGGTATCTTCCGGCCATCCCGTCATCGGCTTCCAGCAGGGATCCAGCCAGGGGCTCGCCGCGAACGCGGTCGAGCTGGTGGACTATGCCACCAGAGCCGCCGCGCTGACACCGGCATTCGTGCCTGGCCCGCGCGACTGGATGTACCGAGACCTACAGCAAAAAATCGGTCCGCACCGTAACCGCGAAGTGACCTGGTTTGAGGTCGACCTTCACCACATGTTCGTCCTTGATCACGGCAAGCTCAGCTCTGCCGGCGGCAGCAAGGGCGGCTGCGGCGGACAAGTGGGAGGCTGGCCCGGCTGCTTTAGCAATCTCTACCGGTACTGGCAACGCTTCCGGCCGAACCAGCCGCGCTTCGGCACATCATCTTGGCGAACAACCACACCAAGCCCGCCGCGGCGTTCCGCGCCATCATGGGCCTGATGTACCTTTTCCCGCTGCCGGCGCGCTTCCAGGCCGAACTGTACGCGGTTCTGGCTGGCCTGCCAGGTGTGCGCTTCGACCGGTCCGCGACCGACTTTTCCGGCCGGCACGGGATCGGCCTGTACATGATCCAGAGACATTTCTGGAAGATGGAGATCATCATCAACCCGCGCACTTACACCTATATGGGCTTGCTGGTGATCGCGGTCAAGGCGCACACCGAGTACGGCCGGCACGTGCGCGAGGGACAGATCCAAAGTTGGAACGCCATCCTCAGCTCCGGGATCGTCAAAAAGGCGGGCCAGCTGCCCTGACCGAGGCGGTCGGCCGTCGCAATGTGCCATTAGCCTCGGCCATAAGCGGTCTGGTCCGGCCACCCACGGTCACTCCTACCCGCAGGTCAGCACATATGATTGCTGACCTCTGCCTGGTTTCCCTCTCGTCCCAGCCAAGACCGCCCTGATTAACGTGGACATGCAGCGCTGCTTCATTGAGGAGACCCCGTTGGCCTCCCCCGATGGACGCGCGCTCCTTGACACGATCAACGGGCTGATCCACACCTGCCGCGAAGCCGGGGTGCTGGTCGCCCACACCCGGGGGTGGATGGCCAAGGACCGCTCGAACCTCGGCGTGATGGCCGAACTGGTCCCGCCGTTCGTCGTCGAGCTCTACACCGAGGGATCGCCAACTGCCGAGCTGCACGAGGCGCTCGACGTCGCGCCCGAGGACCTCATCATCAACAAGGCCCGCTACGGCGCATTCCACGGCACCGATCTCGCGCGGCAGCTCCGCGAGCGCGGCATCGAATCGGTGATCATCAGCGGTATCGCCACCAACATCTGCTGCGAAACCACGGCCTGCGAGGCGTCCCAGCACGACTTCCGAGTGGTATTCCTCAGCGACGGCACTGCCACCAGGGAGATGAACGGCGTACCGGCGGAGGAGCTTCAACGGGCGACGCTGGCCAGCCTCGGCATGGTGTTCACGCAGATCGCCACGGTCGAGGAGGTCACCGAACAGATTTCGGACATCCGTCCCCGCCGGCCTCGCCAGCAGCCGCTAACCGCCGGTTCGTCACCGAACCAAACGGCTGCACATGAGTCGGCCGGTTCGTCTGGATCCGCCTCGGCTGGCCTGCGGCATGACAAGCACCAGCCGGCGCATCGACGCGTCGCGGCATGTCAGGCCGCTTGCTCGGCCCGGCAGGGCGTACCCTGGGCCAGCCGGGGCAGGGAGGCGAAAGGGCACGAGTTGCGTGCGGTTAGTCTTTTCGGCGGGTGCGGCGGCATGGACCTGGGTTTCCGCCGGGCCGGATTCCAGATCCTGCGGTCCATCGACAACAACCCGGCCGCTGCGGCTGTCCACGTGCACAACCTCGGGCCCACGGCTTACCTCGGCGACGTGACCGACGTTGACTTCGGGCAGTGGAGAGACGAGTTCGGGTCCGTGGATGTCGTCCTTGGCGGCTTCCCCTGTCAGGGGTTCTCGAAGGCCGGGCCAAAACGAGCGGACGACCCGAGGAACAGCTTGTATCGGGCCATGCGCGACGCCGTTCAGTTCCTGGAGCCAGCCTACTTCGTCGCCGAGAATGTGGAGGGCCTCGCTCAGAACTTCGGCGGCCAGTACCTAGAACTGATCCAGGACGACTTCCGGCAGGCCGGGTACGAGGTCTCGGTGAATCTGCTCGATGCCATCGGATATGGCGTCCCGCAGCACAGGCGGCGAATATTCCTCGTGGGACGCCGGATCAACTCACCAGCCGCCGCCTACAGGTGGCCGGACCCGGAGTACGCCGTAGTCGTGCGCAACGGCGAGACGGGCCGGCCGCGCGCGATGCCGTCCTGGCTGCACGGCATAAAGCAAGACGGCCCGTTTGCCCTGAACGACCCGCTCACGATAAGTCACGCGATTAGCGACCTCCGGGAGCTGTCGGAACAGGTCGCCGATCATCAGATTGACAAGAATTGGCCGGGCTATTACGACCATGTCATAAAGTCTATCGGCCAAGGCCAGAAGTTGTGTAATGTCCGGCACGGCCCGGAGTCGGTTCGGACCTGGGACATTCCCGAAGCGTTCGGGCCGGTCAGCGCCGCTGAGCGCACGATCCTCGAGGTAATCGCCAGGAACCGCCGGCACAAGCAGTACGGCTCAATCCCGAACGGGAACCCGCTGCCGGTAGCGGTCATCGAGCGGTTGTCGGGCCTGCATGACCTAGGGCCGGTGCTCGATGACCTGTGCCGGCGTGGTTTTGCGAAGAAGAAGAACAACGGCTACGACCTGCTGGGCGCTCTCTTCTGTTCCGGGCTCTTCAAGCGGCCGACGTGGAATGCGCCGTCGCCGACCGTGCTGACGGACTTCGGCAACCCAAGGTACTTCCTGCACCCGCTTGAGGACCGGCCGTTCTCGCTTCGCGAGGCCGCCAGGCTCCAAGGTTTCCCTGACGACTTCGAGTTCACTTCGGCGGGAGTATCCCTTCCGGACGGCTATCGTCTCGTCGGCAACGCCGTTCCGCCCGCACTGGCCGAGGCGCTGGCTGTCGCGGTCCGAACGAGCATGACTTCGCGCGGTCGGGAGGCGCATGGCCAAGTGGGTTAGCACGTCAGCGGGCAGGCACCTGCAAGGAAGGGTCACGGTGAACACCGAGCCCGAGGTGGCACTGCGCAGGGCCTTGCATGCGCTGGGCGCGCGGTTCCGGTTGCATGCGAAGCTGGGGCCAGGTTGCACGCCCGACATCGTCCTGCCCAAGCGAGGCATCGCCGTCTTCGTGGATGGTGACTTCTGGCACGCCTGTCCCGTGCATGGCAGGCAGAAGCCGTTTGCCGGTCCGAATGCCGCTCTGTGGACCGCGAAGATCGAGCGAACTCGCGAACGCGACCGCAGGAGCTCCCAGGTCGCGGAAAGCGGCGGCTGGACGGTCGTGCGGGTGTGGGAGTGCGCGGTCAGGAGCGACCCGACCGCGGCGGCGCGGGCCGTGCTTGCCGGGATGTCGCCGCCGCCGGTGACGTAGCGTGCCCTAAGCCCTCCTGAACAGGGCCAGTCCGCGTTGCTGGCAAGTTGTGGTGCGGCCAGGATTATGACGGCACGGCACCGGCAGGCGTCCGCTCAGCCGCAAATTTGGTGGCGGCCGGGTTCGGTAATGCCGCACTGTGGTGCTATGCCCGACGTGCCAACGCCCGAGGTTCCTACACCCGGGGTTCCTGTGCCTCCGGTGCCTGCGGCTACGGTGTACTTCGACGAGCGGATAGCGGAACGGTACGAGGTCTACTGGCCGGAGCTGTTCGAACCCGCGGCCATCGACCCGGTGGTGAGCTTCCTCGCCGAACTGGCCGGAGACGGCAGTGCCCTGGAGCTGGGCATCGGCACCGGCCGCATCGCGCTGCCGCTCAGCCGCCGGGGTGTCCGCGTGGACGGGATCGACCTGTCCCCGGCCATGGTCGTGCAGCTGCGAGCGCAGCCGGGCGCCGACGAGATCGGGGTGACGATCGGCGACTTCGCGACCACCAGGGTGGACGGGGCGTTCCGGCTCGCCTACCTCGTTCGCAACACGATCGAGAACCTGACCACGCAAGGCGAGCAAGTCGAGTGCTTCCGCAATGTCGCCGCCCACCTGGAGCCGGGCGGCTGCTTCGTGGTCGAGGTAGAGGTTCCTTCGCTCCAGCGCCTCCCGCCCGGCGAGACCGTCCGGGCATTCACCATCACCCCCACCCATCTCGGTTTCGACGAGTACGACGTCGCGAGGCAGGGGCTGGTCTCTCACCACTACTGGGTCGTCGACGGCGAACTCGAAGTGTTCTCCTCGCCGTTTCGCTACGTGTGGCCCTCCGAGCTCGACCTGATGGCGCGGCTAGCCGGAATGACGCTGCGTGAGCGCTGGAGCGGGTGGAAGCACGAGCCGTTCACGAGCGACAGTTCGATGCACGTTTCCGTTTGGCAAAAAAGCGGGTAACAACCGGAGCCCGCTACAGTGAGCGGTGACGACCGGATTGCCGGGTGCAACGATCGGCGACCTGGTTCCGCTGCTCTACCGGGCGCGCTGGGTCAGGTTCAGCCTGACCGGTGCGGTCACGAGCCCGGAATATCGGGAGCGGGTCCGATCTGCGACGGCGTGTCGGGCAGCGTCCCGTTCCCGGAGCTGATGAACCCGTCTTGGCTGCTCGCGGAGTATGACCTCCGGGTCACGGGCCAGTCCGAGCACCTCGGCCGCAGCGCCTATGCCATCGCCGGTTCACCTCGCCTGGCCAGCGACCGAGCACACCGTGCCGCGGCCGCTGCCGCCGCTGACGGCGTCAGCGCGCTGGCGATGCCGAGCTGGGCATCCTGCTGCGTTGCGAGAGGGTCAGCCTGAGGCGAACCGAAGCGGCCGAGTTCACCGGTCTGACCGTTGATCCGGCGGACTCGGCGGATCAACGGCTCTCCACCCGCCAGCCTGCACACGAGCAGGATCACGACGAGCTCCGGCCAGCGCCCGTGCCTGCCGGGGGGCAGGCGGTGCCTGGGAAGGCGCCGGCAGCGCCGGGCCTCAGCGACGATCAGGTGAACCTGCTGTACCGCACCGGGCTGGGACCGCTGCGGTTCTCGGCGGAGCTGCGCGAGTGGGCGGACACCGGGACGATGACGAGGCCCGCCGGGGCCGCGTTCGCGTCGACCGATCTTGGTCGGCGGACTCACTGGCTCTGGCAGGGCATCGCGGATCAGGGGCCGGATCAGGTCGACGAGGCCGCCCTGGTGCAGGTTGCCATGCCAGGCCGGTACCGAATCGAGACGATCACAGATCCCGGACGCCGGCCGGTCTGCATCGCCTGCGACGGGGAGCACCTGTGGCGGGCCTACCCGGATCGGGTCGCGGTCCGGCCGGCCGAGCCGCCGCCGAGAGCGATCGCGCAGGTCATCGACCCGGCCTGGCTCCTGCATCCCGATGTGCGCGTCTTGGCCGTCGACGATGCCGCAGGTTCCGGCCGGGCCGCGCTGCGGGTGGTAGCGGCAGCCGATCCGGCGGTGTCGCGGCCGGGCCGGCTGTCCGGGTCTCCGATGCTGGCCGACCGGGTCGAGGCCCTGATCGACGCCGAGCTGGGAATCGTGCTCCGCCAGGTCCGGCACTGCGAGGGCCATCCCCTCCTTCGCGCGGAACTCAGCGAAGTCACGGCCGAGGTTGATCCGGCAGCGTTCCGGATCGAACCGCCGCCCGGGACCCCGGTGATTACCGGCGGGCTCCTGGCCGAGGCAGGTCTGTCACAGGCCGGGGCTGCGCTGCTGGCCGTCAAGGGCGTGACGGTCCGGGTCACGCCGCCTGCGGTCGTGCCAGGTGGTAAGCGACATGCGGCTGGAGCGGATGACCGGCCGGGACCTTCGGGTGGTCGAACCTGGCCGCCTCGGTCAGTCCGATCCGGCGCATGACGGCGTGGGACGGCTCGTTGAGCACTGCCGTCATGGACCAGATTTCCGCCAGGCCGACGCCGTCGAACGCGACGCCGAGCGCCGCCCTGGCCGCCTCGGTCGCATAGCCGTGATGCCAGGCGTGCCTGGCCAGTCGCCAGCCCACCTCGACGCCGCCCGCGCCAGGCACGCCGTCCGGCATCGGGTTGAGCCCGGTGAACCCGATGAACTGCCCGGTCTCTCGGACCTCCAGTGCCCACAGGCCGTAGCCCTGGGTCTCGAACAGCGACTCGATGCGGTCGACGAACGCGTCGCTGGCGGCCCGGTCGAGCGTGCTCGGGAAGTAGCGCATGGTCTCCGGGTCGCAGTTGAGTGCGGCGAACGGCTCGCGGTCGGATTCCAGCCAACGTCGCATCAGCAGCCTCTCGGTCTGGACGGTGTCGAATGCCCGGGTCACGGCCATGACGGTCGGGTCCCTTCCTGCAGCGCAGAGTGTGGCCGGTCCAGCATCGGCCCGCGCGCGAATTCCGTCAAATAGGTTATTTCGGATCGGCCTGCCGGTTATAGTCGGAGTCAGGTGGCAACGACAACCGGGGCTTGCTGAAGATTCCTCGTCCCGCCCGCCGGCCGTCGGCCCGCGGGCCCACGGGCCCGGACAAGGGCGGGAGGCGATGTGGCGTACCCGCCGATCGAGCCGTACGAGACCGGCATGCTCGACACCGGCGACGGCAACCTCGTCTACTGGGAGGCGTGCGGTAACCCGGACGGCCTGCCCGTACTGATCGTGCACGGCGGGCCAGGCTCGGGATGCACGACCGGGCAGCGCAGGTCGTTCGATCCGCAGCGGCACCGGATTATCCTGTTCGACCAGCGCAACTGCGGCCGCAGCAGGCCCCATGCGAGCGACCCGGCGGCCGACATGAGGCTCAACACGACCGACCACCTGATCCGCGACATGGAGCGACTGCGGGAGCACCTCGGTGTAGGACGATGGCTGCTGCGCGGCGGTTCGTGGGGCGTGACCCTGTCGCTGGCCTATGCGGAGCGGCATCCGGAGCGGGTGTCCGGCATGGTGCTGGTCAGCGTCACGTCGACGCGGCGGTCCGAGCTTGACTGGCTGTACCGGGGTGCCGGGCGGATGTTCCCCGAGGCGTGGGCGCGGTTCCGCGACTTCGCCGGCGCCGGGAGGTACCGGCTGCCGACCGACGCCGAGCCGCCGATCGAGGACCTGCTGATGGCGTACTCCCGGCTGATGGAGGACCGGGATCCCGGCGTCCGCGCGCAGGCCGCGACCGAGTGGCTGGCCTGGGAGGACGCGGTCATTTCGATGGAGTACAACGGCCAGCCGGGTACGTACGGCAGTCGGCCGGACGACGCCAGGCTGGCCTTCGTGCGGATCTGCTCGCACTACTTCGCGAACGACGGGTTCCTCGAGGACGGCGTGCTCATCCGCGAGGCGGGCAGGCTGGTCGGCATTCCCGGTGTCCTGGTCCACGGCCGCGGCGACCTCGGCGGCCCGGTCATCACCGCGTGGGAGCTCGCGCGAGCGTGGCCCGGCGCCGAGCTCGTCGTCATCGAGGACTCCGGGCATACCGGCAGTTCGGCGATGCAGGAGGCGCTGTACGCGGCCGGCGACCGCGTTTTCGCGACGATCACCGGGCGCCAGGCGGCAGGATCGGGCCACTTACCCGGATGTAGTTCACCCGATAAGCAGCAGATCGGGCACGAAAATGACTCGAATAGGGGGGAAGTGGCTACCGGCTGGGTGCAGGCAGGCCAAGCAGTCGGTCCATCGTCGCGATCAGCGGGGAACGCCAGTAATCGAGCGCGGGCTGGCCATGCCCGGCGACGCTCACCCCCGGCGCCCCCGCAGCCGTCCATCGTGACGACGATCCGCGGCCAGCGGGTCTGCGCTGGGACGAAGGTCAGCCGGCTGTAGGACCCGGCCGTGATCTCCAGGCAGCTCATCAGGATGTGGGGCATGGCCGACAGGCGCTGACCAGCCTGGCCAGCCTCGTGATGATCCGCCGCGCGGTGAACGTCCTCGTGACCAGGTGCGCCGAGCCATAACGACGCGGCGCCGTCACCGTCACCGCATTGTAGCGACGCGGATCGACATGCTCGGCCGCGCTGCGGCGCGGATACCAGGTCACCGCCACCAATGGGCGCCACCGCAGGTCGGACGCGCCCGCCGGCCCCGCCGGTTGCATGACCCGCCCCTCGGCCGGCATTGGCGGAACGCGACGGGCGCCGCGGCTTACACCACGGGCTCACCGAAGGGCGTGAAGCAGTACAGCCCGTCATTCTCGCTGCCGACGAAAACGGAGTTGTCCATGATCGCCGGGCTGCCGGCCAGGGCGGCACCGGTCTTCGCCAGCCAGACCACCTCGCCGCCGATGCGCAGTCCGGTGACCGTTCCGTTGGCGGACTCGGTGAACAGCATGCCGTCCGTGACGCTGACCCCGGTCACCGGCCCGGCCAGCGGCTCGCTCCACATCGTGGACCCGCCACTCGCCTTCAGGGCCGTCAGGCTGCCGTCCGTCGCGCCGACATACAGGTGCCCGCCCTGATAGGCCATCTGCCCGGTGACCGAGGGCCCGACGGACTTGGACCAGCCGCGCGCGCCGGTAGACTCGGCGAACGAGCGGACGACCCCGTGCGCCGAGCCGACGAACACCCGTCCCCGCGCGATCACGGGGCTGTTGTCGACCGCCCCGCCGGCGGCGACGCGCCAGCGCCTGGACACCGACGTCGCGCCCGCGTGGAAGGCCGTGACCGCGCCGCTGCGGTCACCGATCACGACGGTGGACGTCGCCGGGTCGAACGCGGGGGAGCCGTCGGCCGGGCCCGCCAGCGCGGCGGTCCACCTGACTCTTCCCGACTTCGCGGAGATCGCGTACAGCTTGCGGTCCCGCGAGCCGGCGTAGACGGCGCCGTGGTTGACCAGCGGCGACGATGTCACGGCCGCTGCGGTCTTGACCCGCCAGGCCAGCTTGCCCGTCCGCTCCTTGTACGCGGTGATGCCGCCGTTCGACGAGCCGACCACGACCACGCCGTCCGCCCGGTCCACCGCCGGAGACGAGCCGACCGTCCCGCCGACCGACGCCGACCAGGCCAGGGCGCCCGTCGCGATCCGGACGGCGCTGAGCCTGCCCGACTGGTCGCCGGCGAACGCCAGGCCGTCGGCCACGGCCGGCGAGCTCTGGATCGACGCCGGGGCGGAGTACACCCAGTACGGCATCATGCGGAACTGCTTGCCCGGGGTGACCTCCTCGGACAGCACCCGGTCGAACGGCTGGTCGGCCGTGCGCTGCGGACCGTAGCCGAGCTGCGACCAGGGACCGGTGACGTCCAGGGGCGCCGTCGACGACCGCCCCGACCGCCGCCCCTTCGCGATCAGCGCGGTCAGGCCGTAGGCGTACCCGGGCGGCACCGTTACCGACCTCGGCCCGAACGAGCCGTCCGCCCGCGCCGTCGCCGTGGCGAGGACGGCGCCGGGCAGCGACAGCGTGACCTTCTCGCCGGACCCGAAGCCATGCCCCGTTACCCGCACCGACCCGCCGGGGCTCGCCTGACCCGCGGACAGCGTGACCCGCGGTCCGGTCGCCACCGGCCGCACGGTCACGGTCCGCTGGACCAGCCGCCGCTCGACCAGGCCGTCGGCGCCGACCGCGCGCGCGGTGAAGGTGAGCACGCTGCCCTGCTTGAGCGCGGGCACACCGAACGACCAGGTCCTGGTGCCGCCGGCCGGCCCGAGCGAGGCGCGGTCGTAGGCCGGGCCCTGCTGCCAGGCGTGCTTGCGCGCGTTCCACCACGGCCCGGACGCGCCGTTCATCTGCACGGCGACATCGACCGCGGCGACCGCGGCTGACCCGGCCGTCGCGGTACCGCGCGCCAGCACCGGCTTGGTGCCGGGGTTCGCGATGGTGCCGCCGCCCGGGGCGGTCATCGTCGCCGCGGGCGGCGTGCCGTTCGAGCCGCCGACCGCCAGGTCATACAGGAACCCGTCGCTCGACCCGATCAGCAGGCCGCCCGCCGAGTCGGCCGCGGAGCTGATCACGTAGCCGCCGGTCTTGTACTTGTACAGCACCTGGCCGGTGGCCAGGCTGGCGACCTCGATGTAGCCGTTCAGGTCGCCGTAGACGACGACCTGGTGCCCGGCCGGCCCGGTCACCAGCGGGGAGGAGAGGACCTCGGTGTCTGCGGGGCCGACCTTCTCGGAGAGCCAGATCTGCTTGCCGGTGACGGCGTCCACCGCCGCGACGCCGATCGGCGTGCCGAACACCACCGACCGGCCGGCCAGCGCCGCGGTGGAGCGGCCGCCGCTGTGGCTGGTGCCCGTGGCCGCGCCGTAGTCGAAGTGCCACATGAGCTTGCCCGTGGTCAGGTCGATCGCGTACAGGATCCGGTCCTTGCCTGCCACGTAGGCCATGCCGTCCGCGATCCCGTTGCGGCCGGGCGGCGAGATCGCCGCTCCGGTGCCAAAGTCGGCGAGCCCGCCGACCAGGGAGGCGACCCGCCAGGCGGTCGCCCCGGTCTTGGCGTTGAGCGCGTAGATCGCGCAGTCCGGGTCCCCGCTCCCGAAGATCACCAGCGGTCGGCCGTGGGCGTCCACACCGTAGGCGTCCGGGCTCCAGCTTCCCGAGAAGACCCGGTAGGGGTTGCGCCGCCACTCGACCTTGCAGGTCCTGTCGTTGATCGCCATCATCGGGCCCTGGACCGCGCCGTTGTCCTGCACGCCGATGAACAGGGTCGTGACGCCGCCGGGCGGCGTGGCGATCACCGGGCTGGCAAAGTCGATCCCGGTGCCGAGGGACACCCGGCACTGCACCGCGCCGGTGTTCGAGTTGACCTTGATCATCCTGCCGCTGACGGCGGTGCCGATCCACAGGTGCGTGCCGAAGACGCTCGGCGTGGCGTGCAGCGGGACGCCGAGCGCGTCGGACCAGACGATGGCCCCGGTGGCGGTGTCGATCGCCTCGAGGTCGCCGTTCTCGTTCGCCACGTACGCGAGCGTCTTGTTCCTGGCGGCGCTGTACTTGGTGACCGGCGAGGACAGGACCGGCCCGAACGTATGCGTCATCCAGCGGACGCCGAGCCGGCCGGCGTTCAGCGTGGAGATTGCCGGGTCCTGGGACACGCCGGTCAGGTTCGCGTTGCCGTGGAAGGTCGGCCAGTTCGCGTACCGCGCCGCCGCCGCGGCGAGACTGAGGGACCTGGCGGACCTGGCGGACCTGGCGGACCTGGCCGGCCGGGCGGCGTGCGCGCCGGCCGCGACCGCGGGCGCAGCCGCCAGCATGGGCAGCGCGCACGCGAGTGCGGGCAGCGCCGCGCAGGCGATCCGGGTGGACCTGACCGTGGTGGTGGCAAACCTGGACACCGGCGCTCCTCGATGGTGAGCTCGCCGCGGTGATGCGGCGCCATCTATGGCAAAGACGCTTGAATGATGATTTTCGTTAACAGGGTAACGATGCGAGGTTTTATCGTCAGGCGATCGCGGTTCTCCGCCGGTCGCCTGAGCCCTTGCGCGCCTCGATCAGGAACCGGACGCTGGTCGCGGCGAACGGGCCCTGCGCCTCGATCCGCTCGTGCAGCGCGCGCAGCCGGTCCCGGTAGGCGTCGACCGTGAACCCGGGCACGATCCAGACGACCTTGCGCAGGAAGTGGACCACCGCGGCGATGTCGCCGAACTCCATCCGGCCGCGGAACTCGCGCAGATCGACCACGGTGAGGCCGGCGGTCTCGGCGCCGGCCACCGACCACCTCGGGTCGCGGGTCGGGCCGTCGTCGTCCGGCTGCGGGCCCATCATGAACTCGGTCAGCTCGCGAACCGATCCGTGGCCGACGTCCTGCGACAGGTAGCTGCCACCCGGTTTGAGCACCCGGAAGATCTCGTCCCAGCGCACGCCGACCGGATGCCTGCTCACGGCCAGGTCGAACGCGGCGTCGGCAAACGGCAGGTCGGCAAGCTCGCCGGCCACCGGGACGACCCGCGCGCCGAGCCTGGCCAGGTTCTGGCGCGCCGCCTCGATGTTGGGCGGCCACGACTCGGTCGCGACCAGCGCGGGCGGGGCTGCCGGGATCGAGGCGAGGACCTCGCCGCCGCCGGTCTGCAGGTCGAGCGCGGCCGCGCCGGGCACCCCCGCCAGCGCGGCCATCCGCTCGCCGAGCATCCTGGCGTAACCCCAGGGCGGCCGGTCCTCGCTGGCCCGGCCATCGAACCAGGAGAAGTCCCAGCCGGCCACGTCTACCGACGCGCCCTCGGCCACCAGGTCATCGAAGCTCGGCATGCCGTGCGGTCCGCCTTTCCCGCCCGTGCGCGAGATCCGGGCCTGCCCAACGCTATGCCCGACCGGCTAGCGCGGCATCCAGTACGATCCGCAGCCGCCGGTCTGACCCGGGGCACTCGAATAGCGGGCGCGCTGCGCGCGGCGAGTTCGCCGCCGTGCGAGTTCGCTCAACGTTAGAGTCCGCGGTTGACAAATGTTGAGCTAATGGTTAATTATTGCTTGAGATGGACACTCAGCGCACGGGCGAGCAGGCCGTCGCCGGCCTCTTCGGGGCGCTCGCCGACCCGACGAGGCGGCGGGTCGTGGAACTGCTCGGCACCCGGCCGGCCAGGGCCGGCGAGCTGGCCGCGGCCACGGGCATGTCGCGGCCGGCCATGAGCAAGCACCTCAGGCAGCTGCTGCGGTCCGGCCTGGTCGCCGACGAGCGGGACGCCGCGGACGCGCGCGTCCGGGTGTTCCGGCTGCGGCCGCAGTCGGTGGCGGCCATCCAGGCCTGGCTTGACCAGCTCCAGGCGCACTGGGATGCGCAGCTCGCCTCGTTTGTCCAGCACGTCGAAAGGCAGGCGGAACGGTGACCAGCCCTCGATCGGTGTCCAGTGAGGTCACGGTGGGCATCAGCCCGCAGGACGCGTTCACCGCGTTCACCGACGAAATGGACCTGTGGTGGGTGCGCGGGCCGATCAACTTCTTCGACGCGGCGCGCGCGGTCAGGATGGTCTGCGAGCCTGGGGTCGGCGGCCGCATCCTCGAGGTGTACGGGACCGAGCCGGGCGACGCGCTCGAGCTCGCGCGGATCACCGACTGGCGGCCTGGGCAGCGGCTCGCCTGGCAGAGCCTGGTGGACGACGTCGAGGTCGAGGTGACGTTCGCCCCTGCCGCGCGCGGGACGACGGTCCGGGTGCTGGCGACCGTGCCCGCAGGCGGGCAGGACCGCGGGGGCACGGCCTGGCAGCGAGTCGTTCCCGACTGGTTCGGCGCCTGGTGCGCCCGCCGCGACGCCGCGGCCAGAGAGCCTGACGAGCTCGACCGGCTCGCCCTCGCGGTCTACTACGTCAAGCCCGTCACCGCGGCGCGGTGGCTGGCCGACGCCTTCGGGTTCGTCTCGCCGCGCAGCCTGCCCGTGCCCGAGGCCGGCCGCGACCTCGACGCCGAGCGAGCCTGGCTGGAGTTCCGCATCGGGCACTGCTCCCTGATGGTGTTCAAGGCCGAAGACGGGCCCGCCGAGCCTGCCGAGCCTGCCGGGCACGAGGGGCACGAGGGGCACGAGGGGCCGGTCCAGGAGCCGCACGTGCCGTGGATCTACGTCGACGACCTGGACGCCCACTGCGCGCGGGCCGCTGCGGCCGGGGCGAGGATCGTCGAACCGATCCACCAGCACGGTTACCGCGCCTACCAGGCCGAGGACCCCGAAGGGCACCGCTGGACCTTCGCCCAGGCGCGCCCGACCATGCGGTAGCCGGTGGCCGTGACGGGTAAGAAGCAGTGAATCGGCAACCGACGAGGGGATGCGACGTGACTGGCATCATGATCAAGAACTTCAGCGCGGCGGACGAGACGCGGACGCCGGACAAGACCACGGTCGAGACCGTCGGCCTCGGCGCCGTCAAGGCCGCCCGCTTGACCCTGCAGCCCGGCTGGAGCTGGACGCAGTGCATCAAGCCGGTCGCGGGCACCGACACCTGCCAGGCACGTCACATCGGCGCGGTCGTCTCCGGCCGGCTGCACGTGAGCCACGCCGACGGGACCGACGGTGACCTCGGCCCTGGCGATGCCTACGTCCTCGAGCCTGGCCACGACGCCTGGGTGAGCGGAAACGAGCCGTTCGTCGGCCTCGAGTTCGAGGGCACGACGGCCGCGTCCTACGCCAGGCCGGGCTCATAGCCTGACGATGTCGTGCCCGGCCCGGCCCGGGCCGGGCCGGGCCGGGCCGGGCACGAGCGCGTACCGAGCCGCTTCCGGCGTATTCTGGCGGTGTCGTTCGGTCCGGGCGATCCGGGAGGATCGGAGTTTCGTGGGAGCCTACGGGGAATACGTCCTGCCGCGGATCATCAATGCCGTGTGCGGCGCCCGCGCGCTCGACCCGCTGCGGCAGCGGGCCTGCGCCGGCCTGGCCGGCGATGTCATCGAGATCGGCTTCGGCTCGGGGCTGAATGTCCCGTTCTACCCGGCCGACGTGAGCAGGGTCGCCGCGGTCGAGCCGTCCGATCTCGGCTGGAAGCTGGCGGCCGCGCGGCTGGCCGCGTCGGCCGTCCCCGTCACCCGGTCGGGCCTGGACGGCCAGTCGCTGCCGTTCGACGACGACAGCTACGACGCGGTCCTGAGCACGTGGACGCTGTGCACCGTGCCCGACGCGGCCGGGGCGCTCAGCGAGGTGCGCCGGGTGCTGAAGCCGGGCGGGAGGCTGCACTTCCTCGAGCACGGGCTCGCTCCCGACGAGCGGGTCCGCCGCTGGCAGCGCCGGCTTGACCCGGTGCAGCGGCGGATAGCGGGCGGCTGCCACTTCACCCGGCCGATCGTCGACCTGCTGACGAACGCCGGTTTCACGCTCTCCGAGCTCGACGTTTTCTACGAGCGCGGGCCGAAGTTCGCCAGCGCCGACTCGCTCGGCATCGCGACCTCGCCCTGACCCGGGCGCGGGCAGTTCTCTGCCCGGTCGCTCCGGTCGTGCCCCGCTCTGCGGCAATCTGCATCAGACTGTCACCGAGGTCGGCCCCGGGCGCGCCCGCGGCCGGGCATCACTCGCCGGAGAGGACAGGACGTTGACGACACCCGAGGATGCGGTGCTCAGGAACTTCATGCGGGACGGCCGGATCGTGACCATGCCCGCCAAGCGGTCCAGGCGGCTGCTCCTGCTCGACCACGTGGCCCAGCAGTTCGGGGTCGGCGTGCGCTACCAGGAGGGCGAGGTCAACCTCAAGCTGAGAAACCTGCACGAGGACTACGCCGCGCTGCGCAGGTATCTGGTCGACGAGGGGTTCCTCAGCCGCGAGCACGGCGAGTACTGGCGCAGCGGCGGAACCGTGGACCCGTAGAGTCACTGTGCCCTTATCGTCAACGCAACTCCCGCGGGAACTGCCGGGACGCGGCGGTGCTCTGGCTGCGCGGCGGGCCTGGTGGCGCCCTCGGCCCGGTGCATCCAGGCGAGGTCACCGCTGGTCAGCACCTCATCGCCGATCCGCACCCAGCCGCCGGTCCCGTCGCCGCCGAGGCACGCGACCGGGGCGAGACTGGAGTTCGTGGTGCAGATCTCGCCGCGCGGTCCCTCGTACGCGCCGGCGGCGTTCTGCCAGAACTCGGCGAGGCCGGACGGGTCAATGATCAGCAGGGAGTTCTCCTCCTTCGGCCCGCGCGCGTCCTTGATGACCAGCCCGTCCGAGCCGTTGCGCGTCATCGTGACCCGGCAGGGATTGGCGGTGCAGAGCGCCCGGCCGGCGCCCGGCCCTGAGCCAATCCGCAGTCCAAGTCCGAGCCCGGCTCCCAGCCCGAGCGCGAAGGCGATCACCGTGGCGACAGCGATGACGGCGAACCAGGGCAGCTTCGGATTCATGGCGACTCCCCTCGTCGATGGCAATGATCTTCGCGTGCAGCGCGTGGTGCCAGGCCCGGCCGGCCAGCGTCCTGGCATCAGGGAGCTTGGCGGGTCAAGCCGCACGGCGGTGCCGAAGACCGTGCGCCAGTGCGGGCCGAGCGGCCCGAACTCGGCCTCTGGGACGAACGCGATGTCCACCTCCAGCCAGCCGGGCAGCAGGAACACCCGGTAGGTCGCCTGGCCGGCCGGCAGGTCCCAGTGGTGCACGGCGCCGAAGCCGCGGTACATCCGGTCGGCCAGCCCGAGCAGCCGGGGCCCGGACGCGATCGCGTTCCTCGGGAGTGAACATCTGCCCATCATCGGTCAGCGGCTGGCGAGCACGAAGTCGGCTCGTCTGGCGATCGTGTCCAGCGGCAGGGTGACCGGTTCGTAGCCGTACTCGGCGTAGGCGGCGCGGACCGCCTCGCAGGTGGCAACGGCCTCGGCGAAGTCCTGCTTGCGCTCGGCGTCGGTCTCGTAGATCTCGGGCCACGGCGGAGCGACGAAGACCCTGGGCCGGTAGCTGAACATGCGGGCCGCCGCCGCCATGTGGGCCGGGACCGGCCGGCCGAGCATGCGCAGGTAGCCGCTCAGCTCGGGGATACCGCGGTCGAAGAAGACTGCGCGGGCGGGCTCTTCCTCGGCGATCCGGTAGGACCGCATCTCCCAGGCCAGCATGAGCTCGGCGAACAGCGCGTTGTCGGCCGTGTGCAGCGCCGGTCCGCCGATCATGGTCTGGTCCCTGACGATGGCGCGGCCGGCTTCCTGCGTGCCGGCGAATCCCCGCCGCCGCAACTCCTCGATCAGCGAGGTCTTACCGGCTCCGGGACCGCCCGTGATGATGGTGAAACGGTCCCCGCTGAGTTGTGTTGCCGCCAATGCTTGTGTCCTTTCCCGGCAGCACGAACCCCCGCGGTCGGTGCCAGGGTGCGATTGCCGCGATACGTGAAGGTCCGCGCTGGGGAGACGGCCATGGTCAGCCGGGCGGCCGCCGGCCGGGGACCACCAGGCCGCATTCGTAGGCCATCACGACCAGCTGCGCGCGGTCGCGGGCATCCAGTTTGGTCATGATGCGGCTGACGTGGGTCTTCGCGGTCAGCGGGGACAAGAAGAGCCGGCCGGCGATCTCGTCGTTGGACAGCCCGGCCGCGACCAGCGCCATGACCTCGCGTTCCCGCCCGGTCAGGCGGTCGAGTTCGCGGCCGGTCGGCCGCGGGCTGCCCGGCCGGCTGGCGATGTCGGTGATCAGCTTCCTGGTCACGCTCGGCGAGAGCAGCGCCTCGCCGCGGGAGACCACCCGGACGGCCTGGATCAGCTCGGCGGGCTCGGAGTCCTTGACCAGGAAGCCGCTGGCTCCGGCCCGGATGGCCTGGTAGACGTACTCGTCGGACTCGAAGGTGGTCAAGATGATCACCCGAACCCCGGCGAGGTCCTCGTCGGCCGCGATCCGGCGGGTTGCCTCTAGCCCGTCGACATTCGGCATCCTGATGTCCATCAGCACGACGTCGGCGCGGCGGGCGAGCGCCAGATCCACGGCCTGAGCGCCGTCGGCCGCCTCACCGACGACCTCGATGTCGTCGGCCGACTCGAGCAGGATCCGGAACCCGGCCCTGATCAGCGACTGGTCGTCGGCGAGGAGCACCCGGATCACGGCCGGGTGCTTTCTTCTGCGGCCGCTGGCCGGGCGGCGCCGGCCGTGTCCCCGTGCTCGGCCGGATCGTGCTCGGCCGGATCGTGGTCGGCCACATCGTGGTCGGCCGGCTCGTCTGCCGGGGCGAACGGCAGTGCCGCCGTGACCGCGAACCCGCCGCCGGGCGCCGGACCCGTGTGAAGCGTTCCGCCCGCGGCGGCCGCGCGCTCGGCCATGCCGACCAGCCCGTGGCCGGAGCCTGAGCCTGAGCCTGAGCCCGGATGCCCTGCGCTGCCGACCCGTGCCTCCGCCGGCGCCGCGCCGCGGCCGGTGTCGGTGACCTCGATCAGCAGCCTGCCGTCAAGATAGGTCAGCGACACGGTCGCCGTGGCCGGGCCGGCATGCCGGATCGCGTTGGTGAGCGACTCCTGGATGATCCGGTAGGCCGCCAGATCGACGCCGGCGGGCAGCGGGGCGCGATCGCCGCGCGCGGTCAGCGTGGTCGGCAGGCCCGCCTGGGTCGCTCCCGCGATCAGCGCGTCGAGCTGGGCCAGGCCGGGAGCCGGAGCGGTCGGGTCCGCGTCGTCGGCCTGGCGCAGGACGTTGAGGATCGCGCGCAGCTCGCGCAGCCCGTTCTTGCTCGCCGTCCTGATCGCCGCGAGCGCCTCGGCCGCCGCCTCAGGGCGCTCGGTCAGCACCGTCGCCGCGGCGCTGGCCTGCACGTTGATCGTCGACATCGTGTGCGCGACGACATCGTGCAGCTCGCGTGCGATCCGCAGCCGCTCCTCGTCCACCCGGCGCCTCGCCTCGTCGTCGGCCCTGGCCTGGATCGAGGCGACGAAGGCCCGCCGGTTGCTGACCGCGATGCCGCCGAACAGCGCCGCGGCGACCATCGCGGGGATGAGGTAGAAGCCGCCGCCGGCGGGGCCGAACGGATTGCCGATGCCGGTCGATCCCATCAGCGCGACGAGCGTGATCACCGCCGCGACCACGGCCTGGCGCACGCTCACCGCCAGCGCGACCGAGTACAGCGCGATCGGCGGCGCGACCAGGGCCGCGCCGTTCACGTAGCCGAGCAGACCATAGGCGCTCACCGCGGCGGCGGAGACGGCGAGTGTCGCGACCGGGTAGCGGCGCCGCCAGATCAGGGCCAGCGACGCCGCCGCGACGAGGAGCAGCGCGGCGTTCGGAGTGTACGGGACATGATGTCCGTGCACGTTGATGTCGGTGGGCTGGTTCGGGTGGGCCTCGCCGTAGGAGCCGGCGACCAGCACGACGGTCAGGATCAGCGCAGTCAGCAGATGCCACGACCGGCCGGTACGCCAGCGTTGCCACCAGGACGTCAGAGCGCTCACGGGACCAGCGTAGGACCGCGAGCATGGACGATCATCCTCCCGCGGTTGGCCGGCGCTGTACTCCGGCGGGAGTACGCGCCCGCGCCGCTGCTCCCGCGGCGGTAGCCGCAAGTGTCGCCTCCGGCACGACGACCGGAAGGGCGCCGACCGGCAGCCTGGTGACTGCCAGGCGGAACGCCCGCCGGCGCAGAACCCCGGGAGACCCGATGCCTTCCCTGACTCGATTCGTGCTCCGCCACAAGGCGCTCGTCGCGCTGTTCTGGCTGGCCGTAGCCGTCGCGGGCGCAATGACCGTCGGCGGCACGACGCACCGGATGACCAACGACTTCTCGATGCCCGGCCAGGCGTTCAAGGTCGACAACCAGATCGTCGGGACGTACGGCAACGGCGGCTCGCAGGCCCCGGTCGTGCCCGTGCTGACGGTCCCGGCCGGCCAGCGGATCAGCGACCCGGGCGTCGCCGCGCGGACCGGGCGGATCTTCGCGGCCGTGGCGGCGGCGGTGCCGCACGCTCGGGTCGCCGACTATGCGACCACGCACAACCGCGCGTTCATCACCAAGGACGGCCGGTCCACGTTCGCGCTCGTCTACACGCCTCCGGTGACCGGGTTCGGCGGCCCGAGCATGGGTCCTGTTGTCCAGCACGCGCTGGACCGCGCGGCGCCGGCGGGCTGGAAGACCGGCGTGACCGGCCAGCAACTGCTCGCGAACGGCCAGGCCCCCTCGGCCAGCAAGGGCACGGGGATCATGGCCGAGGCAATGATCGGCGCGCTCGGCGCGCTGCTGATCCTGGCCTTCGTCTACGCCAGCTTCCTCGCGGTGCTGCCGCTGCTGATCGGCGGGATCTCCGTGATGGCCACGTTCCTGCTGGTCGGAGGCCTGACCGAGATCACCGGGATCAGCCAGATCGTCGAGTTCCTGATCGCGCTGATCGGCCTCGGCGTCGCGATCGACTACTCCCTGCTGGTGGTCAGCCGCTGGCGCGAGGAGCGCGCGGCCGGCCGTGACAACGCCGCTGCCGTCGTCGAGGCGATGAACCACGCGGGCCGGGCGGTGGTCTTCTCGGGGCTGACCGTCGCGATCGGGCTGCTGTCGATGATCGTGCTGCCGGTGCCCATGCTGCGCAGCGTCGGCTACGGCGGCGTGCTCGTTCCGCTCGTGTCGGTCGTGGTCGCGGTGACGCTGCTGCCGGTGATCCTGGCGACCGTCGGCCCGCGGCTTGACTGGCCGAGGCTGCGCACCGAGCGCTCGGCGAGCAGGCTGTTCTCGGCCTGGGCACGCGGCGTGTACCGGCACCGCTGGGTCGCCGCGGTCGTCGGCCTCGCCGTCATCGCCGCGCTGATGCTGCCCGCCCTGTCCATGCGCCTGGGCGAGCCTGGCAGCGCCGCCGAGGCGACGTCCGGCCCGGCCCACAACGCCCTGATGACCCTGACCCGCGGCGGCATCCCGTCCGGCGTGATCACGCCCGCCGAGGTGCTGACCGCCTCGCCGTCGGCCGGCAGCGGTTCGGCCGGCGCTGGGACGGCCGCGCACGTGGCCGCGCAGGCAGCGCACGTGGCCGCGCGGGCCGCGCGGGTGCCGGGCATCTACGCGGCCGTCGCCCCGGCGACGCCCGACTACTCGCGCGAGGGTACGGCGATCGTCACCGTGATACCGCGGGCGGAGAGCACGGTTCCGGCCGGACAGCAGACCGTCGACCGGCTGGAGCAGGCGCTGATCGGCCAGCCGCACGTGGTCGGCGTCGGCGGGGGCGGGGCGTCGCTGATCGACTTCGACCACGCGGTCTACGGCGACTTCCCGCTCATGCTCGCGCTGATCGCGGTCGCCACCTTCCTGCTGCTGGCCCGCGCGTTCCGGTCGGTGCTGCTCGCGGCGAAGGCTGTGGTGTTCAACCTGATCTCGCTCACGGCCGCCTACGGCGTGCTGACCTGGGTCTGGCAGGACGGCCACGGCTCGAACGCGCTGTGGGGAATCCCCGCTACCGGCGCCATCACGATGTGGGTGCCGCTGATGGTGTTCGCCTTCCTGTTCGGCCTGTCGATGGACTACGAGGTGTTCATCCTGAGCAGGATCAGGGAGGTCTACGACGCCGGCGGCGACCCGCGCGCCGCGGTCACCGAGGGGCTCGGCAGGACCGGCCGGCTGGTCACCAGCGCGGCGGCCATCCTGATGCTGAGCTTCCTGTCGATGTCCACCGGACCGCAGACCGACCTGAAGATCCTCGCGACCGGTCTGGGCGCAGGGATCCTGATCGACGCGGTGGTGATCCGCTGCCTGCTGGTCCCCGCGATGGTCGCGCTGTTCGGCCGGGCCAACTGGTGGATGCCAGGCCGGCTGGCCAGGATCCTGCGGGTGCCGGCCCCGGCTGTCATCGATGGTCCGCGCATCGCCGGCGAACTGGCCGCCGAACCATTGCTCACCGGCACCCGGTAGCCGCCCTGCGACTGCTCTCGCCGGCCCCCGGTAGCTGCGCCGCGACTGCTCTCGCCGGACCCCGCGACTCGGGCCCGGCGAGAGCGTCGTGTCCGCCCGAAGTACCCCCGAATACGCCGCCCAGCACCACGTCCGCGCTCAGCTCGTGATGGTCAGCGGAAGAACGGGCGTCCGCCTGCGGGGCGAGTCCCGAGGGTCCGGTCCCAGAGTGAGTGTTGCCTGGATGCCCCACGCTCCGGCCGGGACGGTGTAACCGAGGCCGGGCACGAAGCTGGCGGTCCCGATCAGCAGCGGTATCCGCGTGGTCTGCTCTGGCGCCACGGCGAACACGATCAGCGGCAGAGTCTGCGCGCCGGCGAAGCCTCCCACGACCTGCCCGCTCCGCGGATCGACGACGACGGCGGTGACGCCCCCGTTGGTCGCAACTCGCAGTTCGTCGGCCGAGCGGTTGCGCAGCAGCAGACCGTGGCGCAGCGTATGCCCGGACCGGACCACGGCGGGGCCGTCCAGTTCGGCCGTTGCCTGGCTCGGATCGAGCGGATCGGCCTGAGGCGGGGCTGCTGGTCGCCGCCGGCTCGGCCTGCCGGGCGGGAAGAGAAGGGCGCCGACCGTGAGGTCGACATCGTCGCCGAACCGAGCGAGCAGGTCCGCCGCGGTCGAGGCGGCCCACGGCGCGAGCCCGATCGCGAACGGCGGCTGCCTGCCCTCGTCGTGGCTCGGATCTGGATATTCCTGCAGGGTCTCCGGCTGCTGGTCGCGGAGCCTGGCAAGCACGCCCTTCAACTCGTCCCAGACCGCCATGCTTCATGCTAAGCCGACTGGAAGGTCCGGGCCGATCTCAGGCGGTGGGCTCGAACGGGTTGACCAGCCGCACGGCGCACCTGGCGAGGTCGGCGGTATTGCGGGTCACCAGTGTCCAGCCGCGGCATCTGGCCGTCGCGGCGAGCAGGCCGTCGATCACGGGCACGGGATCGGGCGCGTTGAGCCTGCCCCACTCCTCGGCGATGCTGGCGTCGACGCCCGCGATTCGGTCGGCGTAGGTCGCGCGCAGGCCGGCCAGCCATTCGTCGAGCGCGTTCGCCTGGTTCGCGTCCTTGCGGCGGAGTCGTTCTATGCCGATCCTGATCTCGCCGATCGTGAGAACGCTGATGAAGACATCGGCGGAACTGACCGCGTCGAAAAAGGCCATCACATGGGCATCGGGCCGGCGTTTGCGTGCCTCGGAAATTACGTTCGTGTCGAGCAGATAAGTCACGACCCGCTCCAGTCGATCGTCCGGGGGTAGTCGCCCGACCTGGTCAGCTCGAGGTCGTCGAACCGGGGACCAGACAGCAGGTAGTCCTTGAAGTCTGCCTCCTGACCGCGCAGGTGGCGGTAGTCGGCGATGTCGATCACGACCGCGACTTCCCGGCCGTGGCGGGTAACGAACTGCGGGCCCTCCGCGTGCGCTACCCGGAGGAGTTCGCTGAACCGCTGCTTCGCATCCTGAACCTGCCATTGCATCTGCGTCCGCCAGTTCTATCCAGACAGTCTAGACAGAATTGTAGCACGACTCGTCGGTACGCCGTCCTCAGCGCAGGCCGGCGGTCACCAGGGCGGCGTGACGCAGCGTCCACCGGTAGGCTGCCCGGACCAGCGGCTACCGTGCCGTCCTCGCGCAGCCGGAGCATGGCCGGCTCGCCCCGGTCCGGCCCGGCCTCGAGGCCGCGCCAGCAGAGGTCCTGCCGCCACAGGACCGGGGCTGGTCGGGCTCCCAGGCCGCGTGGCCAGGCAGGTAGCTGAGCACCTCGCGGACCAGGTCGTCGACTCCGAGGAACCTCGGTGCGCCCGGCCACCGATGACCGGCCAGCAGGTCGAGCAGCCGGCGGACGAACTCGGACCGCGGCGAAGGCGGCCGCCTGACGGTATCCCCGGCCAGGGTGACAAGGTTGATCGCCCCGCCACGCAGTCCCCGCTCCGTCACCGGACCAGCATGGATCTCCCGGCTCGCGGCCGGCAAGGCAGCGGCCGGCGAGGCAGCGGACCGCGCGAGCCCGAGCGGCGGCATCAGCCGCGCCTGGCGCTGATCCGGATCTTGTCGGCTGGGTACTCGCCCGTCCTGGGCGGCCGCATGCTCGTCACCTCGGGAACCAGGCCGCAGTCGCGGAGCCGGCCGGCCAGCTCGGCGGGCGAGTACCGGCTGAAGACAACCCTGCCCTCGGGCCGGTCGAGCCACTCCTCGCCGCTGCCGCCGTGCGTGATCACGATCAGCACGCCGCCCGGCTTGAGCACGTCCCGCAGTCCGGCCAGCGCGGCGCCGAGCCGCGCCTGCGGCAGGTGGTGCAGCGAGTACGAGGCGACCGCGCCCGCGCAGCTCGCCGGGCGCAGCGGCAGGGCCAGCAGGTCGGCGGCGAGCAGGCGGGCCCCGGGAACCAGCCGCGCGGCGGCGGCCAGCATGCCGGGCGCCATGTCGATGCCGATCGCGGTCCGGCCGCGGTCCGCCAGGTATCCGCTGACCTGCGCTGGCCCGCAGCCGAGATCCAGGACCGGGCCGTCGGGGAGATCCGTCAGCGCGTCGTCGAGGAACGCGGTATCGGAGTCCGGCTCGCGTAGCTCGGCCCCGTACCGCTGGGCGTAGTCGGCGGCCATGGCGTCGTAGACGCCGCGCACCGCGTGCGGGTCATAGCCGTCGTGCTCCTCGTCGTCCACCCGGGCTCCTCGATGCTGTCCGTCCTGCGTGACACCGACGGCGCGGACGGTCGCAAACTAAACGCACTGACGATCGTAACGACAGGCACCGAGGAGACCCGTGATGAAGTTCCTGGCCGTCATCGAGCGGTCGGGCAAGACCGCCACGGGCATCCCGGTTCCGGCCGAGGTCATGATCCCGCTCAGCGAGGAGAACCGCGAGGCGGCCGGGTCGCGGCAAGGCCATCGAGGCCCTGCGGCAGGGCTGAGACCTGGTCGGCCGGGGCGATTGCGTCGGCATTCCGGGCCGCGTACCTGAGCCCGCTAGAATCCAGTCCTATGCGAACTCGGCGTCGCGTGGCCGTCGCGCTCCTCATCGCGCTTTGCGGAGCGGCGATCGCCGCGGGAGCCTTCCCGAAGTGGGTCAGCGCCCGCGGACCCAGGCCGAGTTCGGGAATCCGGCACACGGCGATCGCCGGGATGTTCCACTGGCACTACCAGGCCGCGAGCACCTTCACGCTGTCGTTCGCGTTGATCGTCGTGGTGGTGGGTGCGCTCGTATTCGTCGGCGGTATCTTCGCTTCGCGGCTGGTGGCCGGCCTGTTCTCGCTCGTTGCGCTCGCGGCGGCGGGGGTGTGGATCGGGCTGAACGCCACGCACTACAACCCGACGTCCCTGCCCTACACCGACCTGCTACTCGGCGCCTGGCTGGTGATCGGAGGCGGCCTGGCCGGCTTGATCGGCTCGTTCTTCTTGCGCCGCCGGATCTGACGGCCGGACCCGCCACTCAGGAGGTGTGATGGGACAGCCGCGGATGACGATCACGGGCATCGTGCTCGACTCGCCCGACGCGAACGCGCTCGCGGACTTCTACCGCAGGCTGCTCGGCTGGCCGGCCGGAGCGGACGAACCGGGCTGGGTGACTCTCCGGGCGCCCGGCGGCGCGACCGGGCTGTCGTTCCAGACCGAGGACGCGTACGTGCGGCCGCGGTGGCCGGCCGGCCCCGGCGACCAGCAGATGATGGTGCACCTGGACATCAGGGTCGATGACCTGGATGAGGCCGGGGCGCACGCGGTCGCGGAGGGCGCGACCCTCGCGGAGTTCCAGCCGCAAGAACACGTCCGGGTCTACCTCGACCCGGCCGGGCACCCGTTCTGCCTGTGGGTCATCCCGCCAGAGTAGTCGCGCCGGAGTAGTCGCGCCGGAGCGGTGCCGCCGGCCTGAGTCAGCGCGCTGGCCCTGCGGGTAGCGGGCCGTGCCCGTGCTGCCCTGGCGGCCACGGAATGAGCGGCTTGCCGATCTCCCAGTGATGGCCGAACGGGTCCTGAACCCGGCCGAGCAGCCAGCCGTGCTCCTTCGCCGCCGGGTATACCTGAGTCGCGCCGGCCGCGACCGCGCGGTCGATCACCGACTGCGGGTCATCGACGATCAGCAGCATCCGCGTCGTCGACCCGCCCACCGACTCCGGGCTGAAGTTGCCGTGTTCCGGCGACTCGTCCGCGACCCAGAACGGCGCTCCCTCGACCGACAGCTCAGCGACCACGCTCAGGTTGTCGGCCGTGCCGCCGACCTGGTGGACGACCTCGGCGCCGAACGCCGCCCGGTAGAAGTCGAGCGCGGCCAGGCCGCCGCGCACGGAAAGCTGCGGCAGAAGGCTGACCAGCTCACGTCCGACCTGCTTGCTGGTGATCGCCATCGCTGAACTCCTCCCGGCGGCATCACGGCCCAGCCTAATGCCGCGCGCTGCGGGACCGGCCGCGCCGGCCGCGCCGGCCAGCTGCTTGCCCTCGCCGGCGATGGCGGCGATATGCTCGGCGATCTCCATGACCGGACATCATGCCCGCACCGCAGGCCGGGGCTCGATGGCCAGCCTGCGGCCGGGCGGCGGGCCTCTGGTTAGATCACTTTTCATGCCCAACGAAACGCTGCTAGCCCGTCTGCGCGGGACGGAAACTCTGTACGGCGGCTGGACGGTGATCGCCGACGTGATCGCGGCCGGCGCGATGGCGGCGGCCGGCCTGGACTACGTCGTCATCGACCTGCAGCACGGCGGCGCGACGGAGCACGACCTGCCGGCCCTGACCGCCGCGATCGCCCGCGCCGGGGCGACCCCGGTGGCCAGGGTCAGGTACGCGCACCCGGCCGACATCGGGCGTGCGCTCGATCTCGGCTGCGCCGGGGTCATCGTGCCGAACGTGGACTCGGCCGGGCAGGCCAGCGCCGCCGTCGGAGCGTGCCACTACCCGCCGGCCGGATACCGATCAGCCGGCGGCGCGCTGGCCAGCACCGACGAGCCGTTCTGCGTGATCATGGTGGAGTCCGCGGCCGCGCTGGCCGACCTCGATGCGACGCTGGCCGTGCCCGGCGTCGACGGCATCTACGTCGGGCCGCGGGACCTGTCGTACTCGCTCGGCTGCGAGCCGAGCCCCGATGACCCGGTGCTCCGGCCTGCGCTGGAACGGGTCTGGGCCGCCTGCCGATCGGCAGGGAAGCCGGCCGGGGTGCACTCGACCGACGGAGCCACCGCGCGGATGTACCGGGGAAACGGCTGCCGGTTGGTCAATGTTGCTTTCGATGTGCAGGCCATCGCCCGGGCCGCGAGGGCGGAACTCGCCGTTGCGCGGCGTTTAACCGGCAACAGCGTCCGTCCGTCCCCATAATGGTGCCCGTTGTGAGTTCTGAGGGTCGGGAGGCAGCGGATGCATCGCGGGACACAGGTCATCGGCAGGGGCGCGCTGTTCATTGCGGCAACGGCGGGCCTCGCGCTGAGCGCGGCAAGCAGCGCATCGGCCGCGAGGGCGAGCGACTGGCCGGCCTACCTTGACGGGCCGCGGCACACGTCGTACAACGCCGCCGCGACGGCGATCACCCCGGCGAACTCCGTGGGTCTGGTCTCCAGGTGGCGCTTCCTCGGCATCCGGCCGACCAGGCCGGGCCAGCCGGGACGCGGGTTCCTGGCCAGCCCGACCGTGGTCGGCGGCAATGTGTACATCGGCGCGGACACCGGATGGTTCTACAAGCTGAACGCGACGACCGGGCACGTTCTCGCCAAGCGGTTCGTCGGGTTCCAGCGCGCCACGACCTGCCGGCCGGGGCGCGGGTTCGTCGATACCGCCACCGTCGAGCCGGACCAGAGCGGCAAGCTCACGGTGTACGTCGGGGGAGCCGACGGCTACCTGTACGCGCTCCGGGCGTCGAACCTGTCGGTCAAATGGCGCTCGGTGATCGCTATTCCGTCGACCAAGGTCAACGACTTCTTCCAGTGGTCCTCGCCGACGGTGGCGCGCGGGCGGGTCTACATCGGCGTGGCGTCGAACTGCGACGACCCGCTGGTACGGGCCGGGCTGATCAGCTACAGCCAGGCGGACGGCAAGCGCCGGTCGGTGTTCCGGCCGATGCCCGGCCAGCTGGTCGGCGCCTCGATCTGGTCGAGCGCCGCGATCGACTCCAGCGGCTACGTCTACGTCACCACGGGCAACGCGGGCAAGGGCGCGGTCGCGCCTGGGCACTCGGACTCGATCATCAAGCTCAGCCCGAACACCCTCCGGCTGATCAGGTCGTTCAAGGTGCCGTCGGCCCAGCTCGTCGGCGACGGTGACTTCGGAGCTTCCCCGACGGTGTTCGGGCCGGATGTCGGCGCCTGCAACAAGAACGGGGTCTTCTACGCGCTCCGCCGGTCGACGATGAAGGTCGCCTGGTCGCGGCGGATCGGCGCGCCTGCGCCGCACCACGGCGTCAGCAACTGCTCGGCCTCGGCCATCTACGACGGCAGGACCCTGTTCGTCGCGGGGCCCAGGCACGTGATCAACGGCAAGGCGTACCCGGGGTCGGTCCAGGCACTCAACCCGAATACCGGCGCGCTGCTGTGGCAGACCGGCCTGGCGAACGGCGTGATCGGCAGCCCGTCGCTGGACGGTGGCGGGGTCCTCGCGGTCGGCACCTACGGCTTCACGAAAACGCCGAACGAGGTGTACCTGCTCGACGCGTCGACCGGGAGGATTCTGCGGCGCCTGGTCCGCGGCAGTGCCGACTTCGCGCAGAGTGTCTTCGCCGAGGGCCGCCTGTTCACCGCGAACGGCAACGGCCTGGTCTCCTGGATTCTGCGCTAGCCTCGTGCAGCCGATGTGCGCGCCCGGGCGTGACCTCTGCTTCAGGCACGCTGTCGGTTGTGATGACCCCGCGGCCCTCGGGGGCTGGTTTCATCTACTCAGCGTTGAAGGGATCCCGATCGGCGCGGCGAATCACGATGGGCTGATTGCGGCGCCGCGCAGCCTACCTATGCTGACCAGGCAGCTGCCTGCGTGCGCGGCATCCTGAGCTCACCCCGTACAAGAGCTCGCTCAGACCCGGGCAAAACCGATACCCCGACCTCACGCGCTGCCCGCCCAGCCGCAGACCCGGCGCACCACCGCGGCAGTGCACCACACTGGCGCCCCGAATACCCGAACTGACCGACATGCGCATGCGGGGAACCGCCGACCGCCCGCTCGCCCGGCCCGCGACGCGAAAGAGGTCAGGCCGGATCGCACTTATCACTAGTCGCGGTCAATTTCGTGTCCGATTTGCGAGTTCTGCGGAGCCACAACGAGTGATAAGTGATTTCGCGCGGGCGGAATGGCCGAGAGGCACCCGAGTCGCGGCCCGGTTTGGTCCCATATATTACTGTCTGCGCCGTATGGGCGGCGGGGGAGGCGCGATCATGGAAGGCAGGCCGGCTGAGTCCTTCCCCTCCGGGCCTGCGCTGCCCCGCCCCCGCGGCTGCGGCGTCACGGTCGTGCCTCATCGCCCCGTTACAGGGCTAGTCTTGGCTGACGGACAAGGCCTGGGTCATTATTGTCAGCTGACTCGGGAGTTTCCCCCAGGTCACGGACATGGAGGTAACTGGCATGGGACTGATGGACAGGGTGAAGGCGCAGGCGTCGAACCTTGCGCAGCAGGCCAATCAGGGAATGGCCAGGCTGGACAACCTGCCGGCGCAGCGCCGGGCGGACGCGCTGCTGCGCAGCCTCGGAGTCGCGGTCCTGGCCGAACGGACCGGCCGGGCCAGCGCCGATACGCCGACGCAGATCACGCAGCTCCTGGCCGACATCGCGCAGCACGAGCAGCAGTACAACGTCAACCTGGTGCAGCAGGCCGCCCAGGCCCAGGCCCAGCAGCTGCAGCAACAGCAGTGGCAGGCGCAGCAGGCGCAGATGCAAGGTCCCGGCGAGTTCCTGACCAGCGCCCCGCCGGCAGACCCGAACGCGCCCGCGATGCCGGCCGCCCCCGGCGGGGGCGGTCCCGGCGCCGCTCCCGGTTACGGCGGCGTCCCGGGCTACGGCGGCCAGCCAGGGCCTGCTCAGCCGGGCGGGTTCCCCGGACAGGCCCCGGCGCCCGCGTTCCCGCAGCAGGGCGGTCCGGCCGGGTTCCCGCCCGCCACGTCCTTCCCCGAGGCGAGCCCGATCGCCCCCGCCGACTCCGGCGACGAGGCAGGCCAGGAGCAGCAGGGACAGTCCGGCTTCTTCCCGCCGGCGTCCGGCGCCTGACCGGCCGCGCGCCGCAGCGGCGCGGGCTCAGCGGCAGGCAGCCTGCGCCGCCGTCTTCGGCTTGGCCTGCCAGACGCTCGGCTGGCCGGATGAACCGGACGGTGGCGACGGCCGGTGGCTAGCGCGCCGCGGCTGCCTGGCCAGCCGGTCGGCCTTGATCCGCGCGAACAGGGCCCTGGCCGCGGTCGCGTTCCACAGCACCGCAGACTCGCCGTTCGGCGCCTGGTAGCTGGTGCTGGCAAGCGGCACGGTGGTGAACGAGACGTCGCCCGGCCTGATGTAGCGGAGCTGGTCGGCCAGGCCGGTCACATTCAGCCGCTGGTCGACCGTGGTCGCCGCCGTCGCCGCGGAGAGGAACCTGGAGAACTTGACCGGGTTGGTCAGCGTGCCCGAACTAATCGCCTCGGACAGCACCGAGGAGAGCAGCTGCTGCTGATCGGAGATCCTGGCCAGGTCGGACAGCGCGAACGAGTGCCTGTCCCTGGCGTACTGCAGCGCCCTGATGCCGTCGACGTGATGCCGGCCAGCCGGCATGTGCAGCCCGGTGTAGGGGTCGTTCACCGCGTACGGCAGGCAGATGTCGACACCGCCGAGCGCGTCGATGATCTTGACGAAGCCGAGGAAGTTCACCTCGACGAAGTCGTTGATGGTCAGGCCCGTGGCTTGCTCTACGGTCCTGACCATCAACGGCGGGCCGCCCAGGCCGATCGCCGCGTTGATCTTGTTCATCCCGAAGCCTGGGATCTTGACCCACGAGTCCCTTGGCAGGCTGATCACGACGATGTGCCGGTGGTCGGCCGTGATATGGACCACCATCAGCGTGTCGGAGTTATGGCCGGTGGCGTGACCGACGTGCAGGACGCGCTGCTGGCGCCTCGTCAGGCCAGCCCTGACGTCGACGCCGGCGAGCAGGATGTTGAGCGGGCCGGCCGGTGGTGCCGCCGATGTGCCGGCGTTGACCCGGCCGAGGTGGCTGCTGACGTAACCGGCCAGCAGCCAGCCGCTGCCGGACGCCAGCAGAACGAGCAGCGACAGCACGCTCGTGACCAGCGCCAGCGTCCGCTGCGACCTGGCGTGCCTGGTCGCCGCGATATGGGCCGCAAGCCTGCGCCGCGCCGCCTGCGCGTGCGGGCTGGGGGACCGGCGGGAGCGGCCGGGACCTGTCCCGCCGCCCGCGCGCACCTCGCCGCGTGTCATCAACCCCCCATTGCAAGCTCGCCATGAAAGGTTAGCCGCAGCAGCAGTACCTGGCCGGTACCTGTCGCCTTGACTCGCCCGCGCGGCGTCAGGTCCACGGCGCCTTGACTCGCCCGCGCGGCGTCAGGTCCACGGCGGCTTGACTCGCCCGCGCGGCGTCAAGTCCACGGCGGCCGGGCCTGGGCATGCGGCTCGGGATCGCGCGGCAAGCCGAGTATCCGCTCGGCGATGATGTTGAGCTGGATGTCGGTCGTTCCGCCGCCGATCGTCGCGGCCCGTACCGCCAGTGTCTGCCTGGCCCAGTGGGCGCCATTCGGCGAGCCGTTCCTGGCGACGGGCGAGCCGGGCCCGGCGGCGACCGCGCCGCCCGCGCCGGACATCGCGAAGCACAGCTCGGCGATCTGCTGTGCGTTGCGCATGCCGAGCAGCTTGCGCACGCTGCCGGTCGCGCCGGGCTCGGTGCCCGAGATCCGCTTCAGCGTCACCCGCAGGCCGAGCAGGTCGATCGCCCGCCCCTCGCACACGAGCCTGCCGACATCGCCGAGCGGCGGCTGGCTCGCCGCCCGCGCCACCTCGACCAGTTCGCGCACGCCAGATCCGAACGTCCAGGTCTGCGACAACGAGACGCGCTCATTCGCCAGCGTGGTCCTGGCGATCCGCCAGCCCTGGTTGACCTTGCCGACCAGGCAGTCGTCCGGCACGAACACGTTGTCGAGAAATACCTGGTTGAACGAGGCGTCCCCGGTGATCTCGCGCAGCGGGCGGATATCGATCCCGGCGGACCGCATGTCGACGAGGAAGTAGCTGATCCCGTCGTGCTTGGGCGCCGCAGGATCGGTCCTGGCGACGCAGATCCCCCAGGCGGCCTGCCTGGCCAGCGATGTCCAGATCTTCTGGCCGCTGATCCGCCAGCCCGCACCCGCCTCCCCATCCCCCTGCACTTTCTCCGCCCTGGTGATCAGCCCGGCCAGGTCGGAGCCGGCGCCCGGCTCGCTGAACAGCTGGCACCACAGGTAGTCCATCCGCAGCGTGGCAGGCAGGAAGCGCTGCCGCTGTTCGGGCGTGCCGTACTGGATCAGGGCGGGAACCACCCACGCGCCGATCGCCAGGTTGTGCGCCGTGACGCCCGCGGCGCGCATCTCGGCGTCGATCACAAGCTGCTCGAGCGGCCGGGCGTCGCGCCCCCACGGCCTTGGCAGATGCGGCAGCACCCAGCCGCCCGCGGCCAGCCGGGCGGTCCGCTCCTTGCCGGTGAGCGTGCCGATCTCGGCGAGTTCCGCGCGGACCCTGGTGCGGAACTCGGCGTCGCCGTCGGGCAACCCGGCCCGGACCGGCGTGACCCCGCCCGCCATGGCCAGGCTGGCCACCCGGTCGCGCCACTGGGCCGACGGGCCGAGCAGGGCCCGCAGCGACAGCGCCCGGCGGTAGTACAGGTGGGCGTCGTGCTCCCAGGTGTAGCCGATGCCGCCCAGCGTCTGGATGCAGTCGTTCACCGCGTCGACCGCCGCGTCGACCGCGACCACCGCGGCCACGGCCGCGGCGAACTCGCGCTCGCTGCCCGACGGGGTTCGCGCGGCGTCCCAGACCGCGGCGGCGGCCTGTTCGGCGCCGGTCAGCATCCGGGCACACCGGTGCTTGACCGCCTGGAACTGCCCGATCGGCCGGCCGAACTGGTGCCTGGTCTTGGCGTACTCCGCGGCGGTGTGCACCGCCCAGTCGGCGATGCCGCACGCCTCGGCGCCGAACAGGATCGCGGCCAGTTCGGTGACCACGGCGCGGTCCGTGCCGGCCAGCACCCGGCCGGCCGGCACGGTGAGGCCGTCGGCGCGCAGACCGGCCAGCGGCCTGGTGAGGTCCACGGCGGCGACGTCCGACACGGCCAGGTCCGCCGCGTCGAGCGCGACCCACGCTTCGCCATCGGCGGTGCCGACCCCGGCGATGATCACGTCGGCCATCGACCCGGCGAGCACCGGCCCTGACTCGCCGCTGACCGTCAGCCCGCCGTCCGCGCCGCGGATCCCTGTCAGGCCGGTGGCCAGGCACACCGCGCCGGCCAGCGACCCGTCGGCGAGCCGCGCGATGAGCTTGGCCGCCGGCCCGCCGACCGAGGGCGGCTGCCCGGTCTCCATCTCGGCGAGGACGGCGGAGGCCAGGACGGTGGGCAGGAAGGCGCCGGGCAGCAGCGCCCGGCCGGTCTCCTCCAGCGCGACCGCGAGCTCTGGCAGGCCGTAACCCTGGCCGCCAGCGTCCTCGGGCAGGTGCAGGCCGAGCAGGCCCTGGCCGGCCAGGCTCGGGGCGAGTTCCGCCCGGTAACGCGCCGCGCCGCTGTCTTCGCCGTCGGCGGCCGCCCGTACCGCGTCGGCCGGGCAATGCCGCTGCGACCAGCCTCGTACCGCCGCAGCCAGTTCCAGGTGCTCAGGGGTCAGGCCAAGCGCCATGGAGTTCCGCCTCGCTCATCGGGTAATTTCCGGCCGATGCGGCCACTGTAGATCGACACGCTCGATTCCGGAACGATGGGACGCGAGAGCGCGACTTCCCCCGGGTTAGAGCCATTTTCGGTGGTCACTTCCATATGATTTGCGGCTTATAACCGAGTCTAAATCCAGGGAAGTGGAGGTGCTGCCGGACAACTCGGGCACATCAGGCGCCGTCGGCGGCGGGAATGGCTTCCGTGGGTTACCAGTGAGTAGTATACTAAGTTACTTACGGGTAACCGGAGTCCGTGCCTGTGCAGGACGGGGAGCTGGCGGGAGGCCACATGACGCACTTCAAGAGCAACCTGCGCGACATCGAGTTCAACTTGTTCGAGGTGCTGAACAGGCAGGAACTACTCGGCTCCGACCCGCACGCCGACCTCGACACCGAGACCGCGCGCGGCATACTCGACGAGGTGAACCGCCTGGCCAGCGGGCCGCTTGCCGAGTCGTTCGCCGACGGGGACAGGCACCCGCCGGTGTTCGACCCCGCGACGCGCTCGGTCACCGTGCCCGAGTCGTTCGCCAGGTCGTTCCGCGCCTTTGTCGACGCGGAGTGGTTCAGGCTGGAGCTTCCGCCCGAACTCGGCGGCACGGCCGCGCCCCGGTCGCTGTGCTGGAGCGTCGCCGAACTCGTGCTCGGCGCGAACCCGGCGATCTGGATGTACGCGAGCGGCGCCGCGTTCGCCAAGGCGCTGTACCTGCTCGGCACCGACGAGCAGAAGCGGTTCGCCGAGCAGGCCGTGGAGCACAAGTGGACGGCGACGATGGTGCTGACCGAGGCCGACGCGGGCTCCGACGTCGGCGCCGGCCGCACCAAGGCGATCAGGCAGCCCGACGGCACCTGGCACATCGAGGGTGTCAAGCGGTTCATCACCAGCGGCGAGCACGACCTGGCGGAGAACATCTTCCACCTGGTGCTGGCGCGGCCGGAAGGCGCGGGTCCCGGCACCAAGGGCCTGTCGATGTTCCTGGTTCCGAAGTACCTGGTCAACGCCGACGGCTCGCTCGGCGAGCGGAACGGCGTGTACGCCACCAACCTCGAGCACAAGATGGGCCTGAAAGCCTCGGCCACCTGCGAGCTCACGTTCGGCGCCGACCATCCCGCGATCGGCACCCTGGTCGGTGACGTGCACGAGGGCATCAGGCAGATGTTCCTGATCATCGAGCACGCCCGGATGATGGTCGGGACCAAGGCGATCGCCACGCTGTCCACCGGTTACCTGAACGCGCTCGAGTACGCCAAGACCCGGGTCCAGGGCAGCGAGCTGTCGAAGATGACCGACAAGACGGCGCCCCGGGTCACGATCATGCATCACCCGGATGTCCGGCGGGTCCTCATGCTGCAGAAGGCGTACGCCGAGGGCATGCGGGCGCTCGTCCTGTACACGGCCACCTTCCAGGACTCCGTCCAGCTCGCGGCGGCGGCGGGCGCGAGCGACGAACGGGCGGAGGCGATGAACGACCTGCTGCTTCCGGTGGTCAAGGGGCTGGGCTCGGAGCGGGCGTACGAAATGCTGACGCTGTCGTTGCAGACCTTCGGCGGCTCCGGCTACCTGCAGGACTACCCGGTCGAGCAGTACATCAGGGACGCGAAGATCGACAGCCTGTACGAGGGCACCACGGCGATCCAGGGCATGGACTTGTACTTCCGCAAGATCGTCAGGAACCAGGGCGCGGCGCTGACGTCCCTGTTCGGGGAGATCAGGCAGACCTCGGAGGCAGAGCAGGGCAACGGGCGGCTCAAGGAGGAGCGGGCCGCGCTCGCGAGGGCGGCGGACAACGTCGAGGCGATGGTGACCGCCATGCACGGCTACCTCGCCGACAGCCTGGAAGTCCCGGCCGAGATCGACCGGGTCGGCCTCAACACGACCAGGTTGCTGCTCGCTCTCGGCGACCTGGTCGTGGGCTGGCTCCTCGTGCGTCAGTCCGAAATCGCCACCAGCGCGCTCGACGCCGGCGCCGCCAGCGACGCCGGCGCCGGCGACGCGGACACCGCGTTCTACCAGGGCAAGATCGCGGCCGCCCGGTTCTTCGCCGAGACGGTGTTGCCGAGGCTCGCGGCCGAGCGCGAGATCGTCGAGACCACGACAACCGACCTGATGGACCTCGCAGAAGCCGCCTTCTAGCCCCGCTTGCCGATGACGAAGTTCCCGTTCAGATCAAGTTTGCGTTGTGCGACGGGCCGGACCGAGCGTAGCGTCGGCATTGGCTCTTCCGGATCGCCAGCGCTGCGACCAGCCACTTCGCGTGGCCCAGAGTCGGTCAACCGGACCGACATCCTTGATGGAGTGAGCCGGGGACGTGATCCCGATAGCGGGAGCGTCCGCAGGTCGGTCGGGTTTTTGGGCCCGGTCGACAGCGTGAGCATGCCGGTAAGCGAAACCCTCTCGGCGGTATGAGGATCGCTCGCTACCAATAGCTCGGGTCTCAGGTCGTGCGTCGAGTCGCACATGAACATCGTTGCTACATCGATGTTCGCTTGGGCACTTCAGCAGTGACATCGATGTAGCAACGCTGTTCGCCGGCGAGCATCTATGCCACATCGATGTTCCGGACGGAGGGCTGAGACGAGCATCTATGCCACATCGATGTTCCGGTGGGCCGACTAGGCGCTCAGAGTTTGTACTGGACGGCGCGGCGCAGGGCTGATATGGGAGCTATCGCGCGGTTTAGGGCGTCGCAGTGGGCGGCGTGGCCGTGGTAGGCCATGTAGCTGGCCGCGTCCTCGAAGCCGGCGACGATCGCGAAGCTGCCGTTGTCGTCCGTGATGCCCGCATCGGGGCCGAATGAGTAGTTCAGCAGGCCTTCATCAGCGGCGGCAGGTCGCCAGCGCGGCGCCGACCTCACGCTTCTGTTCCTCGGTGGCCTCGGGTGTCCAGGTGATCACCACGACGTGGCTGATCATCGCGCTCCGTTCGGGCGGGTTGGACGGGCGGACGGTGCTGCGCTCGATCGGCGTGGACGGGCGGACGGGTGGTCCGCTCGGTCGGCGTGGGACGGGGCTGCCGGCGAGCAGCCCCGCCCGCCTGGTTGCGACGGGCGGGCGCGGCTAGGACCAGGCAAGCATCCGCAGCGGGTCGGTGAGCATCGCACCAACGTCCCGCAGCACGGCCGAACCCAGGTCGCCATCGATGATCCGGTGGTCGAACGAGAGCGCCAGCGTGCAGACCTTGCGCACGGCAAGTTGCCCGTCCACGACCCAGGGGGCGTCCTTGATCTGCCCGAAGGCGAGGATAGCCGCCTCACCGGGAGTGATGATAGGCGTCCCTGTGTCTACGCCGAACACTCCGACGTTGGTGATCGTGACCGTGCCGCCGCGCAGGTCGGCGGGTGTGGACTTGCCGGCCCGCGCCGTCTCGGTCAGCTCGCCGATCGCGCGCGCCAGGCCGGGAAGCGAGAGCGCGTGCGCGTCCTTCACGTTCGGCACCAGCAGGCCCCGGTCGGTCGCGGCCGCGATACCCAGGTTCACGTAGTGCTTGACCACGATCTCCTGTGCGGCCTCCTCCCAGGACGAGTTGACCATCGGATGCCGGCCTGCCGCGACCAGCAGAGCCTTGGCCACGAGCACGAGCGGCGAGACCCTGATCCCCTCAAACTCGGGCAGCGACCGCAGCCGCGCCGTCGCGGCGATCGTCTCGGTGACGTCGATCTGCAGGAACTCGGTGACGTGCGGAGCTGTGAACGCGCTTGCCGTCATGGCCGCCGCCGTGTGCTTGCGCACGCCGCGGATCGCGATCCGCTCCTCGCGCGGCAGCGAGGCGAGGCGTATCGCCGTGGCCTGCCCAGGCTCGGCGGCCTCGGCGGCCTCGGCACCGGCTCCGGCACCGGGCGCCGCTGTCCCCGCAGGGGAGCCAGCGGCCGCGGCCGCCTGGATGTCGTCCCTGGTGATCGAGCCAGACGGCCCGGTCCCGGTCAGCCCGGCCAGGTCCACGCCGAGATCCTTGGCCAGCTTGCGTACCGGCGGCTTAGCGAGAACCGTCGCCCGCGCGCCACCAGCCGCGCCCCCGGCGGCCAGACTAGCGGGACTGGCGGCACTAGCGGGACTGGCGGCACTAGCGGGACTGGCGGCGCTGGCGGGGTCGGCAGCACTGGAGCCGGCTGGCTTTCTCGCTCGCCGCTTGGTCGCTCCGAGCTTGACGCCGTAGCCGACGAGGACGGCCTGCCGCTCCTCCTTGGGCGCCGGGCTGCCGTGGATACCGGGCTCAACCGCTCCTTCGGCCGGCGGCACGGCGATGTCGTCAGTCGCGGCGGCGCGGGGCGCGGACGCATCGGGGGGCGCGGCGGCGGCGACAGGCGCGGACGCACCGGGGGGCGCGGCGGCGGCGGCGGGCGCGGCGTCGGCGGGCACGCGAACCCCGGGGTCGCCGACTTGTACCGAGATAATCGGCGTGCCCACGTCGGCGGTCGCGCCCTCCGGCACGAGCAGGTTCTCGACCACGCCCTCGTAGGGGCTCGGCAACTCGACGACCGCCTTGGCGGTCTCGATCTCCACGATGATCTGGTTGGTGCTGATCTTGTCGCCTGGCTGTACCAGCCACTTGACGATGTCCGCCTCCATCAGGCCCTCGCCGACGTCGGGGAGCTTGAACTGCTTCAGCTCAGACATGACGTCCTCTCAGTAGCCGAACGCGCGGTCAACGGCGTCGAGCACCCGATCCAGGTCGGGCAGGTAGTGCTCCTCGATCCTGGACGGCGGATACGGCGTCGAGTAGCCGCCGACCCGCAGCACGGGAGCCTCCAGGTGATAGAAACACTCCTGCGAGACCCGGGCGGCCACCTCGGCGCCAAGCCCGCCGGTCACGGGAGCCTCGTGCACCACGATGCACCGGCCGGTCCCGCGCACCGAAGCGAAGATCGTCTCGGTGTCCAGCGGCGACAGCGAGCGGAGATCGATGACCTCGATCGACCTGCCTTCCGGCGCGGCCGCGGCGGCCGCTTCGACGCAGGTCCTGACCATCGGGCCGTAGCACAGCACGGTCACGTCGGTGCCGCTGACGAGCGTGCGCGCCTTGTCGAGCGGAAGCGCGGCGGCCAGGCCGCCGGCCAGGTCGACATCGGTCTTGTCCCAGTACCGCCGCTTGGGCTCGAAGAAGATGACCGGGTCGTCGCAGTTGACCGCCTGCTGGATCATGGCGTAGGCGTCGGCGGGATCGCCGCAGGCGACCACGCGCAGGCCGGCCGTGTGGACGAAGTAGGCCTCTGGCGACTCGCTGTGGTGCTCGACCGCGCCGATGCCGCCGCCGCACGGGATCCGCACCACCACCGGCAGCTTGAGCTGGCCGGCCGACCGGAAGGCCATCTTCGCGAGCTGCGAGACGATCTGGTCGAACGCCGGGAACACGAACCCGTCGAACTGGATCTCGCACACCGGCCGGTAGCCACGGAGCGCCAAGCCGATCGCGGTGCCCACGATGCCGGACTCCGCCAGCGGGGTGTCGAGCACGCGGTCTTCGCCGAAGTCCTTCTGCAGGCCGTCGGTGACCCGGAAGACGCCGCCCAGCTTGCCGACGTCCTCGCCCATGATGATGACCTTGGGATCGTTCTCCATGGCCTTGCGCAGGCCCTCGTTCAGTGCCCTGCTGAGCGTGAGCCTGGCCGGGGTGTCCGTCATCGCCCGACCTCCTCGCCGACGAAGGAGCCGAGATACGCGTCGAGCTGCGCGCGCTCCTCGGCCAGCAGCGCGGTCGGCTCGGCGTAGATATTGGCGAACATCGACAGCGGATCGGGGTCGGGCATCTCCAGGCAGGCCTTCCTGATCCTGGTGCCCACCTGGTCGGCCTCGGCGGCCACGCCGGCGAAGAAGTCCTCCTGTGCCATCGCCGAGCGGATCAGGTACTGCTTGACCCGTTCGATCGGGTCCTTCAGCTTCCACGACTCGAGCTCGGCCGAGAGCCTGTACCTCGTCGGGTCGTCCGTGGTGGTGTGCGCGCCCATCCGGTAGGTGAATGCCTCGATGAGCGTCGGCCCCTGCCCCTCGCGGGCGGCCTGCATGGCCTGCCTGGTGACCGCGAGGCAGGCGAACACGTCGTTGCCGTCCACGCGCAGGCCGGGGAAGCCGAACCCGCGGGCCCGCTGGTAGAGCGGGATCCTGCTCTGCCGCTCCAGCGGCTCAGAGATGGCCCACTGGTTGTTCTGGCAGAAGAACACCACCGGCGCGTTGTAGACCGATGCCCAGATGAAGGCCTCGTTGACGTCGCCCTGGCTGGTCGCGCCGTCCCCGAAGTACACCATCGCGGCCTCGCCGTCTTCGCCGACCGCCCCATCGCGCTGGATGCCCATCGCGTAGCCGGTCGCGTGCAGGGTCTGCGCGCCGATCACGATCGTGTACAGGTGGAAGTTGTGCTCCTTGGGGTCCCAGCCGCCATGGCTGACGCCGCGGTACAACTCGAGCAGCTTGGCCGGGTCCAGGCCGCGGCACCAGGCGACCCCGTGCTCCCGGTAGGTCGGGAAGGCCATGTCACGCGGGCCGAGGGCGCGGCCCGAGCCGACCTGGGCGGCTTCCTGGCCGAGCAGCGAGGCCCAGATGCCGAGCTCACCCTGGCGCTGCAACGCGATCGCCTCGAAGTCGATCCGACGGACGAGGACGAGATCGCGGTAGAGCGCCTTGATCTCGTCGGGCGTCAGCTCAAGCGGGTAGTCGGGATGCTCGATGCGCTCGCCCTCGGGCGTCAGCAGCTGGATCAGCTCTGGCTTGGCGGTCGGTTTGTCATGGTTTCGGGATCGGGAGGCAGCTTGCCCGGCAGCTTTGACGGCCACGTGCCACTCCTTGCATGCTCGCCCGCCGGCATCCGAACGGGCGGTCGTCGGTCATCGTGTTCCGCTGTGACAGTACTCGGCGTTCCTCCTGCCTGGTCAAGTGCCGCGTTCGCGTACGCTGCGTGATGTGCCCAAGATAGTTGTCGACGTCATGCTCAAGCCAGAGATCCACGACCCGCAGGGGGAGGCGATCGCCGGGGCGTGCCACCGGCTTGGCTTCACCGAGGTGGTCTCGGTCCGCCAGGGCAAGCGGTTCGAGGTCGAGGTCGCGGACTCTGGCGCGGCCGGCGGCAGTCCGGACGGCAGCAGTCCAGCCGGCGGCAGTCCGGACGGCGGCAGCCCGGACGGCAGCCCGGACGGCGGCAGCCCGGACGGCGGCACGCCTGGTGGCCGCACGACAGGCGGCCGCCAGGGCGTCGACGCCGATACGCTGGCGATTCGGGTAGCCGAACTAGCCGCCGAATTGCTGGCAAATCCGATAATTGAGGAATTCGCAATCCATGACGCCTGAGCGCGGCGGCGATTGCGCCGGCGCGTCGCGCGGGACGCGGAGATTTCCGGCATCGGCCTCCTGCCGTGCTGGTCGCGACGCCGATTCCCCTGTACAGCACCCGGTTCCGGCTCTTGCATCGCCGCTGGTAATCCTCCGTTGAGCTGGAAGAACGACACTGTTCGTCCGAAGATCGCCCGAGTTTATGATTACCGCGCCCCGGCTGTGGAAACTCTCACAATGTGATGAGAGCGCAAGGGTAAGCGAGGAACAAGAGGAGCGAATGCGAACTCGGGTGCTGCACTCGCAAGAACTGGCCAGAGATGTCCGGTTCTGCCTTGTACTCCCACACGAGACGCTCAGCATTCCGGTCATGCGCCGCGTACTCGGCGACACGCTAGCCAGGCTGGGCCTGGACGAGGCGTGCATCTCCGATCTGCTGCTGGCCGTCACCGAGGCGTGCACCAACGTGCTGCGTCACGCCGGCCCTGGGCACAGGTACGAACTGGTCGCCAGGGTCGGCCGCAGTCGCGTTGTGCTGCAGGTGCTCGACAATGGCCGCGGCTTCGACCCGGCACGTGTCAGGGTGCCGGGCCGCCCGCATCTGCGCCGCCCGCATCTGCGCCGCCCGCATCTGCGCCGCCCGCCGGTCCGCCCGGTCGCGCTGCTCCGCCGCAGGGCCAGGAGCACCGAGATCGCCCAGCTTGCCGAGTCGGGCCGCGGGATGGCGATCATGCGCGCCTGCGTCGACGACGTCAGCCTGCGCACCGGCCCGGGACGCGGCACCGTCGTGCAGCTGCGCAAGCGGACCCAGTGGCGCGACGACGCGCCGTTCGCCGACCTGGACGGCTGGGCGCTCAGGGACGCGGGCTGACCGGATAGCCTGCCTGCATGCGGGAGCACGGGCAGCAGGGGCGCCGTTGACGCTCAAGATCGGGATCGTCACCTTTCCCGGATCGCTGGACGACGCCGATGCCAGCCGGGCGGTCGCCCGGGCCGGCGGCAAGCCGGTCCCGCTCTGGCACGGTGACCGTGATCTGCGCGGTGTCGACGCGGTCATCCTGCCCGGCGGCTTCTCCTACGGCGACTACCTGCGCTGCGGCGCCATCGCGCGGTTCGCGCCGGTGATGGCCGAGCTGATCCCCGCCGCCGCGGTCGGCCTGCCGGTGCTCGGCATCTGCAACGGCTTCCAGATCCTCTGCGAGGCCCACCTGCTGCCCGGCGCGCTGACCCGCAACACGGGCCTGCACTTCGTGAACAGGGATGTGCGGATCAGGATCGAGAACGCCAGGACGAGGTGGACCAGCGGCTGCGCGCCCGACGAGGTGATCACAGTCGTGCTGAAGAGCGGCGTCGGCGCCTATGTCGCCGATCCCGCCACGCTGGCCGAACTGGAGGCCGCGGGCCGGATCGTGGCTCGCTATGCCGGCGGCAGCCCGAACGGATCGGCCGGCGACATCGCCGGGATCGCCTCCGAGGCCGGCACCGTGGTCGGCCTGATGCCCCATCCCGAGCACGCGATTGACCCGCTCACCGGGCCCGGCACCGACGGGCTGAAAATTTTCGGCTCAATCCTGACCTCGGCCGTCGCGGAAGAGACGCTGCGAACGGAAGAGACGCTGCGAGCGGAAGAGACGCTGCGAACGGAAGACACCGCATGAGCCTTCCCGACACGGTTGCCGATGCGGCGGCCACGCCAGGGCGCGGGCAGCCGCACGCCGCGCTCGGGCTGACCGGCGCCGAGTACGCGGAGATCGCCGCGCAGCTCGGCCGCCGGCCCACCGACTCCGAGCTCGCGATCTACTCAGTGATGTGGAGCGAGCACTGCTCGTACAAGTCGTCCCGGGTGCACCTGCGGCAGTTCGCCGAGAAGGCGCCGCCGACGACCGCGCTGCTCGCCGGGATCGGCCAGAACGCCGGGGTGGTCGACGTTGGGCAGGGGTACGCGGTCACCTTCAAGATCGAGTCCCACAACCACCCCTCGTACGTGGAGCCGTTCCAGGGCGCTGCTACGGGCGTGGGCGGCATCGTCAGGGACATCCTGGCGATGGGAGCCAGGCCCGTCGCGGTGATGGATGCCCTGCGCTTCGGGCCCGCCGCCGCGCCCGATACCAGGCGGGTGCTGCCCGGCGTCGTGGGCGGCATCTCCTTCTACGGCAACTGCCTTGGTTTGCCCAACATTGGCGGGGAGCTGGTGTTCGACCCCTGCTACTCGGGCAACCCGCTGGTCAACGCCCTGTGCCTGGGCGTCATGCGGCACGCCGACCTCAAGCTGGCGCGCGCGAGCGGTCCTGGCAACAAGGTGATCCTGTTCGGCTCGCCCACCGGCCCGGACGGAATCGGCGGCGCGTCGGTGCTGGCCAGCGCCTCGTTCGGGAGCGGTGACGCGGGCGGCGAGCGGGCCAAGCGGCCGAGCGTGCAGGTCGGTGACCCGTTCATGGAGAAGCTGCTGATCGAGTGCTGCCTGGAGCTCTACGCCGCGGGTGTGGTGGTCGCGATCCAGGACCTCGGCGCGGCCGGGATCGCGTGCGCGACCACTGAACTGGCCGCCGCCGGCGGAGTCGGCATGGCCGTGACGCTGGACGCGGTGCCGCTGCGAGATGCGGGCCTGACCCCGCCGGAGATCCTGATGAGCGAGTCGCAGGAACGGATGATGGCCGTCACCGCGCCCGCCGACCTCGACCGGTTCATGAAGATCTGCGCGCGCTGGGACGTCCCGGCGACCGTGATCGGCGAGGTGACGCGGACCGGGCGGCTCGAGGCGACCTGGGGCGGGGCGCTGGTCGTCGACATTCCGCCGGGCAGCGCCGCCGACGGGCCGCGCTGCGAGCGCCCGGTCCGGCGGCCGGCCGGCCAGGACCTGCTGCGCGGTGACGCCCCGGCTCGGCTGGCCCGCCCGGCGACCGGCGAGCGGTTTCGCGCCGACCTGCTCGCTCTCCTCGGGTCGCCGGACGGCGCGGACAAGTCCTGGGTGACTGAGCAGTACGACCGTGACGTGCGGGGCAACACGGTCCTCGCCGCGCCGCACGACGCCGGCGTGCTCAGGATCGACGAGGAGTCGTACCTCGGCGTCGCGATCGCCACGGACGGCAACGGGCGGTACTGCCTGCTCGACCCGTACCGTGGCACGCAGCTCGCGCTGGCTGAGGCGTACCGGAACGTGGCCGTGACCGGCGCCCGGCCGCTCGCGGTCACCAACTGCCTCAACTTCGGCTCGCCTGAGGACCCCGCCGTGATGTGGCAGTTCGCCGAGTCCGTGCGCGGGCTCGCCGACGGCTGCCTGGCCCTGGGCATCCCGGTCACCGGCGGCAACGTCAGCTTCTACAACCAGACCGGGGCCGAGGCGATCCAGCCGACGCCCGTCGTCGGGGTGCTCGGCGTGCTCGATGATGTTCGCCGCCGGCTGCCCGGCGGTTTCGGCGCGCCCGGCGAGTCGATCGTGCTGCTTGGCCGCACCACGGCGGAGTTCGGCGGGTCGCTGTGGGCGCAGGTGACCCGCGGTCATCTCGGCGGTGAGCCGCCCGCCGTCGACCTGGCGGCCGAGCAGCGGCTGGCGGCGGTGCTCGGGGCCGGCGCGGCCGCGGGGTTGCTGTCCGCGGCGCACGACCTGTCCGATGGCGGCCTGGCGCTCGCGCTCGCCGAGTGCTGCCTGACCGGCGGTAACCGGGCGCGCCCGGCCGGCGAGGACGGCGGCACCGGCTGCGTGGTGACCCTGCCTGCCGAGCCGGCGGATCCCTTCACGTTCCTGTTCAGCGAGTCGGCCGCGCGCGCGATCGCCGTGCTGCCGCCGGGCGCCGACGCGGGGTTCGCTGCGCTGTGCGCCACCCGCGGCATGCCGGCCGCCACGCTAGGCGTGACCGGCGGCACGGCGCTCGAGGTCACTGGCCTGTTCGCGGTGCCGCTGACCGAGCTCGGCGCGGTCAGCCGGAATGCCCTACCGGCCCTGTTCGGCTGACGCGCCGGCCGGTCAGGCGTTCCACCAGAACGCGATCTCCTGGGTATTCATCCTGGGCGGACCGCATTGTTGCAGCGTCGCCGGGCCGGGGTGCTTGCGCGGCGCGGTCAGGCACAGGCCGGACTTGGCGTTCGCGTACTTGGCGAACGCCTGCCCAAGCGCGGTGGCCGCGTCGACCGGGCGCCAGCGCTGCGTGAGGCCGAGGTTGCAGTGCGCGAGCCGCAGCTCTCCCGGCCGGCTGGTCGCGCTCAGGCACTGGCCGGCCGCCGTGTAGATGAAGATGTCGCTGCCATCGGACATCTGGTTGGCGGTCCAGACCGGCACCCCGGCCGCGAGCTCGGAGACCGGGATGGCCACGAACTCCAGGCGTCCCTGGCTGGGCTGCAGCATCAGCGGATGGTCATCGTCGTCGTGCGCGAACGCGTCGCGGTCGTCGTCCGACCCGAAGGCGATGATCCCGACCGTCTCCTTCTTCAGCACCTTGGAGGAAAGAACGGTGTGCCGGTGCTTGCGCGGTGCGACGTGGTGCGTGGACAGGAGGTAACCGACCAGCCCGCCGACCGCGAGCAGAACGACCACGCCAACGCCCGCCAGCCGCGGGATCCACGACCCCTTGCTTCGATGCGGACGCGCGCTGCGCGGACCGGGCATAGCCAGCGATTATCGCGCAACGCGCGCTTCTGTGGCTAGCCGTCCGCACAAGCGGTGCAGAGGTTTGCGCGGGCGGAATGGTGCGCGCGGCGGAATGGTGCGCGCGGCCGGGTCGTGCGCGCGGCGGCCGGGTCGTGCGCGCGGCGGTCGTGCGCGCGGCGGCCGGGTCAGCTACGGTCGCAGTCGATGCCAGGACGACGTCTTGACCCGGAGCGACTGCTCGCCGCGGTGACCGCGCAGCGGGCCGCGCTCGGCGCCGGTGCCTGGACCGGCCCGGTGACGGTTCCCGCGCTCGGAGCGGCCTGCCTGGACTGCGTGATCGCGGCGACGGATGCTGGCCTGACGCCCCAGCGGGAGGCGCTGCGCGGCGCGGCGATCCACACGCTGGGGCTGCTCGAGTCCCGCGCCCCCGGCCGTGCCGTGGAGGTCCGGATACCGCCGTACGCCGCGGTCCAGTGCGTGGCCGGCCCCCGGCACACTCGCGGCACGCCGCCGAACGTGGTCGAGACCGACGCGATCACCTGGGCCTTGCTCGCCGCCGGGCGGACGGACTGGCCGGGCGCCGTCGCCAGCGGAACCGTCCGCGCCAGCGGCCCGCGCGCCGACCTGTCGGCCTACCTGCCGCTGGCCGCCGCCCGCCCGGTCACGAACGGCCCCGCCCCGCCCGCGGACGGGCCGCCCGCGGACGGGCCGGCGGCCGACGGGCCGGCGGCGGGCGGCTGAGCGTGGACGCGGTGCCCGGACTCACTAGACTTGCCTGGTGATCAAGCCCGACGGCCGGCTGACCCAGGATCTGACCTCGGACGATCGTCCGCCCAGGGACGCCTGCGGGGTATTCGGCGTCTGGACGCACGGCGAGGAGGTCGCGAAACTCGCCTACTTCGGGCTGTACGCGCTCCAGCACAGGGGCCAGGAGTCGGCCGGCATCGCCGTGAGCGACGGCACGCGGATCGTGGTCTTCAAGGACATGGGCCTGGTTGCCCAGGTATTCAACGAGTCCGTGCTCAACACGCTCCGCGGTTACATCGCGGTGGGGCACTGCCGGTACTCCACCACCGGGTCGTCGGTCTGGGAGAACGCGCAGCCGACGTTCCGTGCCACCCCGTCGGTCAGCCTGGCGCTTGGCCATAACGGGAACCTGATCAACACGCTAGAGCTTGCCGCGATGGCCGGCACGCCTCGGGGCTCGCGGGCGGCGACCTCGGACACCGATGTTCTGACCTCGCTGTTCGCCTCCGGAATCGCCGGGGAGAAGGCCGCCGCGACCGAGCGGGCCACCGCCGGCGAGCAGGCGAGGCGCATCGAGGAGAACGTGCTCGCTGTGCTGCCGCACGTGCGGGGGGCGTTCTCGCTCGTGTTCATGGACCAGGAGACCCTCTACGCCGCCCGCGATCCCGAAGGGTTTCGCCCCCTCGTGCTCGGCAGGCTGCCGCGGGGCTGGGTCGTCGCCAGCGAGACCGCGGCGCTCGACATCGTGGGCGCGGCCCTGGTCAGGGAGATCGAGCCGGGCGAGCTGATCGCCATCGACGAGCGCGGCGTGCGCTCGCGCACCTTCGCGGTCGCGCGGCCGCGCGGCTGCCTGTTCGAGTACGTCTACCTGGCCAGGCCCGACACCTCGATCAGCGGCCGCAGCGTGCAGGCGACCAGGGTCGAGGTCGGCAGGAGGCTCGCGGCCGAGCACCCGGTCGAGGCCGACCTGGTCATCCCGGTGCCGGAGTCGGGCACTCCGGCGGCGATCGGCTACGCGCAGGGCAGCGGCATCCCATACGGGCAGGGCCTGGTCAAGAACAGCTACGTAGGCAGGACGTTTATCCAGCCGAGCCAGACGATTAGGCAGCGCGGCATCCGGCTGAAGCTCAACCCGCTGCGCGACGTGATCGTCGGCCAGCGGCTCGTCGTGGTGGACGACACAATCGTGCGCGGCAACACGCAGCGGGCAGTCGTGACGATGCTGCGCGAGGCGGGCGCGGCCGAGGTGCACATCAGGATCTCCAGCCCGCCGGTCGCCTGGCCGTGCTTCTTTGGCATCGACTTCGCTAGCCGCGCCGAGCTCATCGCGGGCAGCCTGGCGGTCGAGGAGATCAGGGAGTCCATCGGCGCCGACTCCCTCGGCTTCGTCTCGCTCGAAGGCCTGACGCAGGCCACCACGCTGCCGGCCGGCTCGCTCTGCCGAGCCTGCTTCGACGGGGAGTACCCGATCCCGGTCAGCGAGTCCGAGCAGGGTAAGCACATGCTGGAGAGCACGGTCGCCGGAGGCCAGGTCGAGTGAGCGCGGGCCGCGCGAACTACGCGGGATCCGGCGTCGACATCGAGGCGGGGGACCGTGCCGTCGCGCTGATGCGCGCGTCGGTGTCGAAAACCGCGGGGCCGGACGTGATCGGCGGGATCGGCGGGTTCGCCGGGCTGTACGATGCGACGCGGCTGGCCGCGATGCGCAGGCCGCTGCTCGCAACGTCCACCGACGGGGTCGGCACCAAGGTGATCATCGCGCAGCGGACCGGCAGCTACGGCACGATCGGGATCGACCTGGTCGGCATGGTCGTCGACGACCTGGTGGTGTGCGGCGCCGAACCGCTGTTCATGACCGACTACATCGTCTGCGGCAAGGTGGTGCCGCAGCGCGTGGCGGAGATTGTCGCGGGCATCGCCGAGGGATGCGTGCAGGCGGGCTGCGCGCTGATCGGGGGGGAGACGGCCGAGCATCCCGGACACTTCGGGCCAGAGGAGTTCGACCTGGCCGGAGCGGCCACCGGAGTCGTGGAGGCCGACCGGCTGCTGGGACCGGGCCAGGTCAGGCCGGGTGATGTCGTGCTCGGCCTGGCCTCCTCTGGACTGCACTCCAACGGGTTCTCGCTGGTCAGGCAGATCCTGGCGGAGACGGGACTGGGCCTTGACGAGGAGCCCGGCGAGCTCGGCGGGCCGCTGGGCACCGAACTGGCGACGCCGACGCGGATATACGCCAGGGACTGCCTCGCGCTCGCCCAGGCGTGCCAGGTGCACGCGTTCGCCCATATCACAGGGGGTGGGCTGGCGGCGAACATGGCCCGGGTCCTGCCGCCGGACGCCGACGCCGTGCTCGACCGCGCCAGCTGGAACCCCCCGCCGGTCTTCGGCCTGCTCGCCAGGCGCGGCGCGGTGGACAGCGACGAGATGGAGCACGTATTCAACATGGGCGTCGGGATGACCGCCGTGCTGGGACGAGACGACGCCGACAACGCGGTAGCCCTGCTCGCCCGCCGAGGCGTGCTGGCCTGGCCGCTCGGAACGATAGTCGAAGGCTCAGGTCGCGCCGAACTTACCGGACGCCATCCTTAGCCGTAGTCCTCGTCGCCCTCGTCATCGTCGCTGAAGTCCTCGTCGGCATCTTCGTCGTCAGCCAAGGAGTAGCGATCGTCGTGGTCCGCGTACGCGTCCCGGCCGTCGGTATCCCGCTGATCCATGCCGACGCCCAGCTCTGCCCGCAGCCGGTCAAGGTCAGTGCCGCCACCGCTGTACTTCAGCTGGCGTGCCACCTTCACCTGCTTGGCCTTGGCTCGGCCGCGCCCCATTGGCTCGACCCCCTCGAACGTACGGGACCTGCTTGGTCCCTGATCACCGCCGCGTGATGCCTATCTTGGTCACTTCATCCGAGTATGTCGGGTAACTCGGATTCTGTGCACGTGAGACCACCCGCTGCGGTTCCAGCGCATGGACCCGAGCGTGGCTAGTGCCTCCGTACATAGACAACCGTACCTGTTTTGGGCGGCTCGCGCTTCCGGCGGTCCTCGCCTGGGGCGATTCAGCCGCCAAGCCAGATCCCCCGCAGCCGTCCTACCTCCGACATCCGGCGCTCGGCCAGCCGGTCAGCCGCGACCGCGGGCGGTACGCCCTCCCGCCCGGCCAGGGCCAGGATCCGTTTGGTCGTGCCGAAGATCTGCTCGGCCTTCGCCCGCGCCCGCTCGAAATTGAAGCCCTCGAGTTCGTCGGCGACCTGGATCACGCCGCCCGCGTTGACGACGTAGTCGGGCGCGTACAGGATGCCGTGATCCTCGAGCAGCTTGTCCACGCCAGGGTGAGCGAGTTGGTTGTTGGCGCCGCCGCAGATGACTCGTGCGCGGAGCGAGGAGACCATGTCGTCGTCGACCACGCCGCCGAGCGCGCACGGCGCGTAGACGTCGATGTCGCCGGCGGTCAGCTCGGCCCGGCTGGCGGCTACGGCCACCTCGGGATGACTCGCCCGCACGCGCTGCACCGCCGCCGCGCTGACGTCGAAGATCGTCACCTTGGCGCCGTCGGAGACCAGGTGCCGCACCAGATGGCTGCCGACTTTGCCGACGCCCTCGACGGCCACGGCCCGGCCCTGCAGCGACGGGCTGCCCCAGGTGTGCTCGGCCGCGGCGCGCATGCCCTGGAACACCCCGAGCGCCGTCAGGACCGAGGAGTCGCCTGCCCCGCCGTGCGGCTCGGTGCGTCCCGTGACGTGGCGGCACTCTCTGGCCACGATGTCCATGTCCTGGCTGTAGGTGCCGATATCGCAGGCCGTGATGTACCGCCCGTTCAGCGACTGGACGAACCGGCCGTACGCGCGCAGCAGCGCCTCGGACTTCATCACCTCGGGGTCGCCGATGATGACGGCCTTGCCGCCGCCGTGGTCAAGGCCGGCCATGGCGTTCTTGTAGGCCATGGCCCTGGACAGGTTCAGGACGTCGGCGATGGCCGCGTCCTGGTTCTGATACGGGTAGAACCTCGTTCCGCCAAGCGACGGGCCAAGCGCCGTCGAGTAGATAGCGATGATCGCTCGCAGGCCCGTCGGCCCGTCATGACAGAAGACGACCTGTTCGTGACTGGCCTGGCTGAGTGCGCCCGCGATGCGGGCCGCGCTGGCTTCCTCGGCAGAACCGGCCTTGTGGACCGGCTCGATGACTGTCGCCACGGCAGCAACTCCCGGCAGTGTGTCCCGCGTCCTCGTTGACCCGGGCTTCCCACCAGAGTATTCGCCGGCGCCACGCACGGAGTATCGATGCCGCGCAATGCATGAAGCTGGCTGTGCGGGGCAAATACCTCGTGACAGAGCATGCCGTAGAACTGCGGAGGATTATCCCGGCACTGCCGATAGTTGTAGCAGTCAGTGGGTTCTTCCGCACCCGGGGGGAAGCGAGGCGGCGCGCGCGCCGACGCAAGATGCGGTTGCCATGTGACGGTGCGTGACCTCTCGTGTTTTGGAGGTGAGCGGCGACCAAGCTGGACCGGACAGTCCCAGCACGCACGGGCCTGCACGCACGGACCTGGCAGCAGGGTCCGCGCGGACACGGCATGAGTGGCTAGCTACCGCAGGGCCGGCTACGCCCGGTAGTCAGCAGGAGGCGGACATGACTTTTCCGAATCCGCCCGTTGCGACGGTGCGTGTCTGTAGGATCACGCAACGTGACGCAGATCAACGGGGGTAACGGGGACACGTTCGAAAACTTCTGCTCCTGGTGGTCGCATTGTCACCGCTGGTGATGGCAATATGGTAACAGTAGACCATATGGGACATCCAAGGCAGGCTCCGAATGGGGCCACGAATACAACAGACGCAGGATCGCACAACAGGTCCAGGAGGAGAGGCCGTCAAAATGTCTGCACGTACCCCAGAGGCCGAGCCGCTGCTTACGCCGGCTGAGGTCGCAACCATGTTCCGGGTCGACCCCAAAACGGTGACCCGGTGGGCCAAGGCCGGAAAGCTGACGTCCATCAGGACGCTTGGCGGCCACCGTCGCTACCGTGAGACGGAGGTTCGTGCCCTGCTCGCGGGCATCCCGCAGCAGCGGTCGGAGTAGCACGCGGCAGCAGCCTGGCGCCCGGTTTGTCGGGGGCGGGCGCGCGTCCTAGCACGCCTCGTGCGGCTCAGCGCAGGAATAGGGGGGTCGGCCCCGGCGGCGAATGCCGCGTACGGGCCGTCATGCGCAGAGCGTTGGTGCTCTGGACGGTACCTGGCGACCAAGCCGGGGCCGATCCGGCCTATCAGGTAGTGAAGAGAGCAAGGTGGCCTCGAACATCATCTGGCGAGGCCCGGGGGGCAAGGAATACGTGATCGAGTTCGATGGGAGCCGGCTGTCGTGCCGACAGCAGCGGCCCCATGCACACAATGACGGCAGTGCCTGGTTAAGGCGGGAAGCCGGTGCGGTAATGACTTGACCGCGATGGCCCTGGATGGTCGTTTCGGCGGTCATCGAATGCCCGGCCCGTCCGCCCGGAGTTACTTCCCTTGTCTCGGCTGCGCGGCCGCGAGATTGTCGCCGCGCGCGTGCCGGTAACCATGTGATCGTCTTGGCGCCGGCTACAGCCGGTATCTCATTGGAGTCGCATAGCGACTTTGGGTAATCACCCCTGCTGGAAGTGGCTGCCAGACCATACTGGTCGCCATGCCGCCTGCGGTCACACGCAGCCGGCGTAGCAGCGTCGTGCCCTGCCGTGCGCTCGATCGCGCAGCGTCGACGGGTGAGAGCGCGACATGAGACTGGCGCAGCGAGCGACGCCCGGGGGCCCGCCGTCCGGTGGGAGCGTGCCGTCGCTATGAGGGAGGCATCGCCATGCGGGATCCAGATTTGGTGTTCAGGGCTCAGCTGGCCGCATCGGCGCTCGAGCGGGCTTGGCAACGCTGGCGTGCGGTCCACGGCCTAGCGGCAGATCCCATGCCGACGATCTCCAGCTACGTGGGATTTTCGCTCGAGGAGCCGTGGGGTCAGCCTCGGGTGGTCTTCGGCCTGTCCGCTGATGACGCGGAGCAGCTAGCCGCGCTGCTTGACCGGCACGACTGCGTCGGACCCGTGCACGCGATGATCGCGGCGCAGCCGGGCGGGCGCGAGGTTGCGGCCGGCCAGGCCGACCCGGCGAGTCGGCGGCTGCCGGTCCCGGCCCAGGCCCCGGCGCTCGCGGCCGAGCGGCCGGCTCGCGCGAACCGGCCGGCGGACCGGAGCTCACGCCGTACGCCCCGGCTGGTCCGGCAGGCTGACCAGGGACCGGCTGACCGGGAACCCGCTGACCGGGAACCCGCTGACCGGGAACCCGCTGACAGCGGACCCGCTGACCAGGGACCGGCTGACGAGGGACCAGCTGAGAGGGGACCGGCTGGCTGGGGAACCGCTGGCCAGGGACCGGCTGGCCAGGGACCGGCTGGCCAGGGACCGGCTGACCGCGGACCCGCTGACCGGGGATTGGCTCGTTCGGCCGGCCAGGCATATGACCAGGACGGGCCTGTGTTCCGCCGGATGGCCGCGGCCGCGCGGGAGGCCGCGGCGGCGCGCGGCACGGTGGGTGAGGCTAGCGTCGGACGGGACGCTGCGGACGAGACGTGCGCGAGCAAGGGCGCGGGTGAGCCTGACGGCGGCCGGGGCGGTGCGGGACAAGCCGCCGGGGCCGCGCAGTTCGGGCCGGCCGAGCCAGCGATAGTCCAGTCGGCCGAGATCATGCCGGGCGACCAGGACGATGCCGGGATGCGAGCCGAGACCGACGGCACCCCCGAGGCTGCCGCTAAGCCAGCCGCCTCTGACCAGCCCGTTTCTGAGCCGGCCGCCTCTGACCAGCCCGTTTCTGAGCCGGCCGTTTCTGACCAGCCCGCCTCTGACCAGCCCGCCTCTGACCAGCCCGTTTCTGACCAGCCCGCCTCTGACCAGCCTGTTTCTGACCAGCCCGTGTCTGACCAGGCGTCCGACCAGGCCGCGGCAAGGGGTCAGCGATCCGGCGACCAGGCGAACACCGGCCGCGGGTTCGCCGGAACTGCCGAGGCCGCTGGGTCCGCTGGCTCGGCTGGGTCCGCTGGGTCCCCTGGCTCGGTTGGCTCCGCCGGGTCCATCGGCTCGGCCGGGTCCGCCGGTTCGGCCGGGTCCGCCGGGTCCTCGGGGTCCTCGGGGTCCGCCAGGTCCGCCAGAGGTGCCCGACCTGGCCGTCGTCGGGCAAAGCACTCATCCGGGCAGCCGGCCGACGAGGCCCAGGTAGGCCCAGGGCCGCTGGCGCTCGCGGCGTCCGCCGCCAGGGTTGAGGCGGAGGCCAGGATCCTGGCGGCCCTGCATCAGGCGCGGAGGCCTGCCCCAGAGCCCGCGCCGGCCGGAAACGCCAACGACGCCGGACCGACCGAGGCTGGGCTGGCTGCGCCAGTCGCCGGATGCGGCGCGGCAGGGGAGGCCGGTTCGCCGGCCGGTCAGGTGCCGATGCCGCGACCTGAGGTCGCGTCGGGAGCGCAGCCGTGGCCGGCCAACCAGCCCGCCGACGCGCCAGATCCTGGCCAGTCTGACGACGCTACATCGTCCTGCGGCGGCCCAGAGTTCAATTCCGCGGACGCGGATGAGGGCGCAGTAGCGGAGTTCCTGCAAGAGCCAGACGTCGCCGGCTACCTGGACGCCGACCTCGAGGACGACGCCGACCTCGAGGTCGACGCGACGGCGGACGAGCCGCAGGACCACGCGCCATCGGGCTATGCCAGGCGCAGGATCACTCGCGGCTACTCCATTCCGCGGCTGTCGAGGTCCAAGCGGCCGGGTGCGATCCCCGGCGCCCAGCAGCCCGGCTGACACCGGCCGCGGCGCGCGGGCGAAATTGGGATGCGCGCGCGGCCGGGACATGGTGGTGTAGCTGCCATGAACCGGACCGCGGTGCTTGCCGCGTTCAACGAGCAGGTACGGCAGAGCACCAGGCCTGACGGGACGGGCGCGACCTTCCAGGCGGGCAGCTTGGTGGTCAGGCGGCTGGCCGTGCCTGGCCAGGGTGGCTCAGGCGTGCTGTGGTCGCGCCTGGACGCGGGCAACGCCGACGAAGTCATCGCCGCGGAGGTCAAGCTGTTCGCCGGCCGCGGCGAGGAGTTCGAGTGGAAGCTGTACAGCTATGACGAGCCCGGCGACCTGGCGGCCCGCCTGCTGGCGGCCGGCTTCGTGCCGGAGGAACCCGAGTCGCTGATGGTCGCGGTGATAGCGGAGATCGCCGACGCGCTGGCGTCGGCTGAGCTTCCGGCCGGGGTAAGGCTGGAGCGGGCGACCGACGAGGCCGGTGTGGACCTCCTGATCAAGGTGCACGAGCTCGTCTTCGGCCAGGACGAGTCCGAGCTCAGGGCCTCGCTGCTCACGCAGCTGGCCAGCGCGCCGGAGACGACCGACCTGGTGGTCGCGATGGCCGGCGACGAACCGGTCTGCGCGGCCAGGACCGAGTTCCTGCCCGATACCGAGTTCGCCGGGCTGTGGGGCGGCGGAACGCTGCCGCAGTGGCGCCGACAGGGCATCTACCGAGCACTCGTGGGATACCGGGCCGACCTCGCCGCCCAGCGCGGCTACAAGTACCTGACGGTCGACGCATCGGACCAGAGCAGGCCGATCCTGGAGCGGATCGGCTTCGAGTGCCTGGCCAGCACGACCCCGTACAGGTGGTCGCCCGCGCAGGCGGGGCGGATCGCGCAGGTGCCGTAGCCCGGCCGCGAAGCTCCGCGCCGTCGCCCGCCCGCCGCCCTACCGGCCGTTACCCGGCACCGAGGACCGCCGCATGACGGGCGCGGTCGTCGTGGCCGCGGTTGCCGTCGCGGGCGGCAGCGCGGCCGTGCAGTACATACACCTGGATGCCTTGTACGGGATCAGGCTGAGGCACTCGGGGCACTGCCGCTCGGCGGCTTCCTTGTTGCGCTGCGCGAACGCCATCACCTTGCTCATCGGCGCGACGAGCAGGAAGTACACGACGGCAGCGATGATGAGGAACGCGATCACCGCGTTCAGGAAGACGCCGTACTTGATCGTGGTGGTGCCGATCGTGAACTTGAGCGAGCCGAAGTCCGGCGACCCGCCGGCCGCCGCGATGAGCGGCGTGATGATGTCCTTCACCACCGCCTGCACGATGTTGTTGAACGCGACCCCCATCACGACTGCCACGGCCAGGTCGATGACGTTGCCGCGGAGCAGGAACGTCCTGAAGCCCTTCATGCACATCCCTCGCAAGTTTGGTCGGCATGCCCGAAGGTGAGGCTACATCGGTCGGCTTGCCCGGGGATGACACAACGAGATTTGCGCGCAATGCCCGTTATGCTGCTTCTGCGCGGCGTCGCCGTGGTGCTCTGCCACCTCGTAGCAGTCCCGCAGCGCGGTCAGCATGCCGAGCCCGAGCAGTTCGAACCTGACCAGCCCCGCGTACGCGCAGTCGTCCTTGTCCATATGGCGATTCGCCGCTGTCGGCAGGCGTCGGCGGGGGCACAGCAGCAGGCGCGGTATCAGGCGCGGGGGCCCGGGGGCCGGGGGGTTCCACGGTGCCGGCTCGTTCAGCGCGTCGAAGTCAAGCTGCCACGACCACGACAGCCCTGCGTCGGCGTCTCGTCCGCCGCTTCCCGCATCGCCCCTCCCTTCGTGGCGCACCCCGGGTCTGCCGTGGTCTCGCTCCGCGGCCCTGCTCCCGCACCCCCTGGTCTACGAGCCGTCGGCCCGCCTGGCCCGCACCCTCGCCCGGCCCGCCTGCCGCCTGCGCCCGCGCCCCGCACACGCGCTTCCCCCGGTGAACAGCGCTGTCACATCGATGTCCGCCGGCGGGCGCCGCCCAGAACAGCGCTGCCACATCGATGTCCGCCGGTGAACAGCGCTGCCACAACGAAGTTCCGCGGACCGCGCCGCGCAGGACAGCGCTGCCACATCGATGTCCGGGGGCGGCCGGCCGGCCGGGGACCGCCGGCTTGCCTGGGGCCGGCCGGCGCGCGCCCCTGTCGGGCCCGCCGCCGGCGCGGCGCCGTCCCGGCGGGCCGCCTGGATGGCCGCGAGGGAACGGGCTGGGGCAGGGCGGCGGCGGGCAGGGCGGCGGCGGGCAGGGCGGCGGCGGGCAGGGCGGCGGCGGGCACGCCGCGAGGCGTGCCCGCTCACCCGTGACCCGGTGAACCCTTGGTGCTGCCATAGCGCCCCCAAGGGTTCTGCGGGTGAGCCGTCCGCGTCGTGCGCGCGCCAGCCAGCCGCCCCCATAGGCCCGGACCCGGAGACCGCCTACCGCGAGGAGATGACCGTGCGGAGACCGAAGCAGGGCCAGCCTGAGCAGGAACGCCAGCACGAAGACCCCTGGCAGGCGCCCGATCCGGCGCTCGCGCTCGCACTTCGGCAGATTCGAACGCTTCCCATAGCCCGCGGGCGGAAACGCCGTTGCGCCGTGCCGCCCGACCGGCCAGCATGAGCAGCCATGGGATGGACGCTTACCGACGATGTCGGGGCCTACCGCGCGGCGGTCGGCGAGCTGCTTAGCTCCGAGCCCGAACGTAACACCGTGCTGCTGTCGGTGCTCGCGAGCCTGACCAGGCTCGGTCCGGCCGCGTTCGGCGACGCCGCCCCGCTGTTCGGATGGTGGCCGCGGGACGGAGCGCCGAGGGCCGCCGTGCTCCAGACGCCGCCGCGGCCGATGCTGCTGACCGCGCTGCCGGGGGAGTCGGCCGGGCAGCTGGCGCGGGCGCTGGCCGACCGCGGCGCGGCGCTGGCCGACCGCGGCCCGGCGCTGTCCGGCGTCAACGGCCCGGAGGCCGACGTGACCGCCCTGGCCGCCGTGTGGCGTGACCTGACCGGGGCGAGCGGCCGTACTCACCAGCGGCAGCGGCTGTACCGGCTCGGCGCGCTGGTCCCGCCGGAGCCGGCACCGGACGGCACGGCGAGGCTCGCCACCGTCGCCGACGCGGCCGCCGCCGGTTCCTGGTATGCGGCCTTCGCCGCGGAGACGGGCCAGGTGGAGGCCGTGGATGACGTGGTCACCGACCGGCTGCACCGAGGTCAGCTGTTGCTCTGGGAGGTGGCGGGCAAACCGGTGTCGATGGCCGGCCTGACCGACGTGCTGGCCGGCGTCGCCAGGGTCGGGCCGGTGTACACCCCGCCTGGCCGGCGCGACAGCGGCTACGGAGGCGCGGTGACGGCCGCCATCAGCGAGCTCGCGTTGTCCCGCGGCGCCGAGTCCGTCATCTTGTTCACCGACCTCGCGAACCCGGCAAGCAACTCGCTCTATCGCAAACTGGGCTACGAGGCGGTCGAGGACCGCATGGTCGTCGTCTTTGGTGCATGAGGCCGCTTCGGCCCGCGCTCATGTCCGGATGGCCGTTCTAGTCATTAACATTATGTCTGTGCCGGATGCACTATTAGTTCCTGCGCACCCCTGCTCGTTGTCCGTTTACCGCCGACGTGGTACAACAGGCCGAATGACCGCCAGCACAGGTCCCGCACAGCCCGCCATCGCCGAACGAGACGGCGACGGCTCCCTTGCTGTCCGCGTCCACGGCCTGCGCAAGAGCTACGGTCCGGTCGTCGCCCTCGACGGCGTCGACCTCGATATCCGGCGGGGCGAATTCTTTACCCTGCTCGGGCCGTCGGGATCGGGGAAGACCACGCTGCTGCGGCTGATCGCCGGCTTCGAGCGGCCGGAGGGCGGCACGATCGAGCTTGGCGGGCGGGACATCTCGAAGGTGCCGCCGTACGCGCGCGACATCAACACGGTATTCCAGGACTACGCATTGTTCCCGCACATGTCGGTTGCGCAGAACATCGAGTACGGGATGCGGGTCAGGCGAGTCCCCAGGCCGGAGCGGCGCAGGCGCGCCGAGCGCGCCCTGGAGATGGTGCGGCTGACCGGACTCGGCGGGCGCAAGCCCACGCAGCTCTCCGGCGGGCAGCGGCAGCGGGTGGCGCTGGCCAGGGCCATCGTCAACGAGCCGGAGGTGCTGCTGCTCGACGAGCCGCTCGGTGCGCTCGACCTCAAGCTGCGCCAGGAGATGCAGCTTGAACTTCAGCACGTGCAGCGCGAGGTCGGCATCACGTTCGTCTACGTGACGCACGACCAGGAGGAGGCGCTGTCCATGAGCGACCGGATCGCGGTGCTCAGCCGCGGCCGGATCGAGCAGGTCGGCACGCCGCTCGAGGTCTACGAGCGACCGCGGACGGACTTCGTGGCCGGCTTCATCGGGATCTCGAACGTGATCGAGCGGGACGGCAGGCACATCACCATCCGTCCGGAGAAGATCCGCATGCTGGCCGCCGGCGAGGAGCCGCCGGCCGGATACCACGCCGAGGCCGGGATCATCAGGGACGTAGTCTACGTCGGGGTCTCCACGCGGTACACGATCGCTCTTGACGCGGGCGGCGAGCTCGTGGTCGCCAGGCAGAACGAGCAAGCCCCTGATACGACACACGACATCAGCGGCCGGCCGGCGAGGATCGCATGGTCGCCAGACCAGACCAGCACGGTATCGCAAGGGGAGGGCGCGCGTACCTAGCAACAGGCGCGCGGAAGGGCAGGCAGGAACATGTTCGGTCAGCACAGTAATCAACCGCGCACACATCATCGGAGCGCGCATCACCGGCTCACACATCACCCGCTCACACATCACCGGCGCGCGAACTACCGGCGCGCGGCAACCGGCCTCGCGGTGCTCGGCGCCGCTGCGCTGCTCGCCGCGTGCGGCAGCGGCGGCGGCAGCAACGGCAGCAACGGCAATTCCGGCGGCACCCCGAGCGGCGGGGTGCCGACCGCGAACCTGCCGGTGCTCAAGCACATCGGCAAGGGCGAGGGTCAGCTGAACCTGATCGCCTGGACTGGCTATCTGGACCCCAGCTGGGTCAAGCCGTTCGAGCAGCAGACCGGCTGCCAGGTGAACTCCAAGTACGCGAATACCTCGGATGAGATGGTCGCGCTCATGGCCGACGGCGGCGGCGGCCAGTACGACATGGTGTCCTCCTCTGGCGACGCCGACCTGCGGATCATCTACGGCGGCAACGCGCACCCGGTCAACATCAATCTGATCCCGGACTGGAAGAACTTCTTCCCGCAGTTCCAGTCGCCGCCGTTCAACACGGTCAACGGGGTGCACTACGGGGTGTCGCTGCAGTGGGGCCCGAACGTGCTGATGTACTCCAAGAAGGCGTTCAAGACGGCGCCCCCGTCGTGGGACGTCATATACAGCAAGAAGCACAAGGGCCAGATCACGGTGCCGGACAACCCGATCCAGATCGCCGACGCCGCGGTGTACCTCAAGACGCACGACAAGAGCCTGGGCATCACCGACCCGTACGAGCTGACCCAGCCGCAGTTCGACGCGGCGGTCAAGCTGCTCGCCGACCAGCGGCCGCTGCTCAAGTCGTACTGGGCGCTCGCGTCGCAGGAGATCTCGGCGTTCAAGAACGGTGACGTGGTCGTGGGTGCCGGCTGGCCGTACCAGGTCAGCGCGCTCGAGGCGGCGAAGTTCCCGATCGGCTCGACGATCCCGAGCGAGGGCGCGACCGGCTGGGCCGACACCTGGATGCTGGCGGCCAGGGCCCCGCACCCGAACTGCGCCTACATGTGGATGCGCTACATCAGCACGCCGAAGGTGCAGGCCATGCAGGCGGTGACCTACGGCGAGACCCCGGACAACAAGCTGGCCTGCTCCTACATGGACAAGATCCAGGCCGGGTCGTGCGCGCAGTACCACGCCAACGCTCCGGCCGCGTACCTCAACTCGGTCGCGCTGTGGAAGACGCCGGTGGCGACGTGCGACAACGGCAAGCCCGACTGCGTGCCGTACTCCCAGTGGGTGACCGCATGGAACACCCAGGTCAAATGAGTCAGCGGCGGGGCGGGCCTGGCGAGCGCCGGGCCCGCCCCGCCGCGGGCCCCGTTCGCCCGGGGGCGAGCGGCCCGTGACCGATCAGATCGCCGGCCGCCGGCCGGCCGGCGGAGCCTGGTCGAAGGTCGGAGCGGCGCTGTGGCGCCGGCCGTGGGCGCGTGCGACCCTGCTGCTGACGCCGCCGCTGGCCTGGTTCCTGGTGATCTACCTCGCCGCCCTCGTGGTGCTGCTGATCACGGCGTTCTGGGAAACCAACCCGTTCACCAACAATCTCGAGCAGATCTGGAACCTGCAGAACTTCGCCCAGCTGTTCCAGACGCCGGCCTACCGCTCGGTCATCCTGCGCACCGTCGGGATGGCGGCGGGGGTCACCGTCGCGGACGGGATCATCGCGTTCCCGTTCGCCTACTTCATGGCGCGGGTGGCCACCAGGCAGACCCGCACGATCCTGTACGTCGCGATCCTGCTGCCGTTGTGGGCCAGCTACCTGGCGAAGGTCTACGCGTGGCAGCTCGTGTTCACCAGGGACGGGCTGCTGAACTGGTCTCTGGGCAAGGTCGCGCTCGGGCCGCTGAACCTGATCAACACGAACTGGGCCGTGTTCATCGCGTTCTGCTACATCTGGCTGCCCTACATGGTCATCCCGGTCTACGCGGCGCTTGACCGGATCCCAGGATCGATGATCGAGGCCTCGCAGGACCTGGGAGGCCGGACATGGCGGACGACCCGGTCCGTCATCATGCCCCTGGCGCTGCCCGGCATCGTGGCGGGATCGATCTTCACGTTCTCGCTGACGCTCGGCGACTACATCATCCCCGAGCTGCTCGGCGGCACCAACTCGGTGTTCATCGGATCGGTCGCCTACGACAGCTTCCTGTCCAACAACATCCCGCTCGGCGCGGCGATGGCGATCGTGCCGATCGCGATCATGATCTGCTACCTGCTCGGGGCGCGGGCCCTCGGCTCCTTCGAGGACCTGTGATGGAGTCGACCGGCCTGAAGGTGGCGCTGCGCGTCTGGGTGGCGCTCGTGCTGGCGTTCCTGTTCGTGCCGATCCTGCTGATCGTCGTCTACGCCTTCGACCCGGCGACGGTGGAGAGCTGGCCGATCCACGGTTTCACCATGCACTGGTTCACCGTGGCCTGGCACGACAAGGACGTCCGCGACGCGTTCCTGCTCTCGGTGAAGGTCGGCCTGCTCGCTACCGGCATCGCGCTGGTGCTCGGCTCTGCCGTGGCCTACGCGCTGCACCAGTTCAGCTTCTTCGGCCGGGACGCGATCTCCTTCCTGCTCGTGCTGCCGATCGCGCTGCCCGGTATCGTCACCGGCCTCGCGCTGAACTCGTTCTTCTCCTTCGCCAGCGTCCAGCTGTCGCTGTGGACGATCGTGATCGGCCACGGCACGTTCTGCATCGTCATGGTGTTCAACAACCTGATCGCGCGGCTGCGCAGGATGCCAGGCTCGCTCGCCGAGGCGTCGATGGACCTGGGCGGCCGCGGCTGGCAGACCCAGCTGTACGTCACGCTGCCCTCGGTGGTCACCGCGCTGATCTCCGGCGGGCTGCTGGCCTTCGCGCTCTCCTTCGACGAGGTGGTCGTGACCGTCTTCACCTCGGGCGCCCAGAACACCCTGCCGATCTGGATCTTCGGCCAGCTCCGGCTTGGCCAGCAGCTGCCCGAGGTCAACGCTGTCGTGTCGATCGTCATCCTGTTGACGATCGTCCCCGTGCTGCTCGCCGCCAGGATCGCCGGGGCCGGCGCGGTCACCAGGACGGCCAGGGCCGCCGCCGTGCAGGACGCCGGGCGGGTCTAGGGCATGTCGCCCGCTGGACAGCTGTGGCAGCCGAGCGACTTCCCCGCGTCATGGCTGCGCGCCAGCTGCCAATGCTCGTCCTGCCTGGACCCGGGCTCGGGCCAGCGGCTGGCGCGCATCGCCGATCGGCCCGCTGAGGTGCGGGTCGGCGAGGTCACGCAGGATCCGCGCGACGACGGCACGGTGCGGGTGACCTTCGAGCCCGACGGGCATCGCGGTGTCTTCGCTCTGTCCTGGCTCGCCGCGGCGTGGCAGCCGACGGCCGCGCCCCGTACCGAGGACGCCAAGCGACTGTGGAGCGCCGCCGACTTCGCCGCCGGGCAGCCGCAGGGCCGCTGGGAACGATACCTGCGTGACCCCGAGCACCGCGCCGCCTGCCTGACATCGCTGCTCACCGACGGTTTCGTGCTATTGCGCGATGTGCCGGCCGTGCCGGGAACCGTGCTGGCCGTGGCGCGGAGCATGGGCTATGTCCGGGAAACGAACTACGGCCTGCTCTTCGACGTGCGGGCGAAGGTCGATCCGGCCAACCTCGCCTACACCGCGCTGGCCATCGCTCCGCACACCGACAACCCGTACCGCGACCCGGTTCCGACCGTGCAGCTGCTGCACTGCCTGGCCAGCGCGGCCGAGGGCGGCGACTCCGGCCTGGTCGACGGCTTCGCGGCCGCCAGCACGCTGCGCGCCGAGTCCCCCTCGGCGTTCGCCACCCTCGCCAGCACGCCGGTGACGTTCGCCTACGCGGACAGCACCGCCGAGCTGCGCGCGACCATGCCGCTGATCGGCCTCGATCCGCGCGAGCTGATCAGGGAGATACGGTTCAACAACCGGTCGATGCAGCCGCTGCCGCTGCGGCCGGCCGCGGGACCGGCGGCCGCAGCGCGCGAGGCCGACGCCTTCTACGGCGCCTGCCTGGCCTTCGCCGAGATCCTGTCCAGGCCCGAGCTGATGGTCACCTTCCGGCTGGACCCCGGCGACTGCGCGGTATTCGACAACACCCGCGTGCTGCACGCGCGGACTGCTTTTACCGCGGCGGGCAACCGGCACCTGCAGGGCTGCTACGCCGATCTTGACGGCGTCGCCTCGACTCTCGCGGTAATAGGGCGGCGGTCAGGGCCGGCCGCCGGGCCAGCGGGGCAGGCGGGCCGGGCCGGGCCGGCCGGCGCAGGACCGGTAGACGAGCCCATAACCACGAGGAGCCACGGCGATGACGAGCACTGATCCGGTCGAGCGGATCGCGGACCTGTTCGCGAGCGAGGGAGCCGCCGAGTACCTCGGCGAGCCGGTGACTCAGGCCGCGCACATGCTCCAGGCCGCGCACCTGGCCGAGTTCGACGGCGCCGACGACGCCATGGTCGCCGCCGCGCTGCTGCACGATGTCGGCCACTTCGCCGGCACGGTGAGCGGTCGCGAGCTGATGCGCGGCGCGGACAACCGGCACAGCCACGCCGGTGCGGACTGGCTGGCGCAGTGGTTCGGCCCCGAGGTCACCGAGCCCGTGCGGCTGCACGTCGCGGCCAAGCGGTATCTGTGCGCGGTCGAGCCCGGCTATGCCGGGACGCTCTCCCCGGCCTCGGTCTACACGCTCGGCGTCCAGGGCGGGCCGATGCGCGGATCGGAGCTTGACGAGTTCGCTGCCAGCCCGTACGCGCAGGCGGCCTGCCGGCTGCGGCACTGGGACGACGCCGCCAAGGACCCCGCCGCGCCGCCGCCGCCGTTCGACCACTTCAGGGAGTTGCTCGCCGGCCTGGTCCGGCTTCCCGCCGGCTGATCCGTATTCCCCGCCGGCCTGGTCCGGCTTCCAGCGGGCTGACCCGGGCTGTACGCCGGCCGCCGGCTGTCTCGGCAGCCCGCCGCCGACTGGCGCGCTCAGGGGGCGCTGGTGCCCGTCCGTCCGTAGGCGTCCTCCAGCCGGACGACGTCTTCCCGCCAGCCGGGCGGCGCCGTCGAGGCCTCGGCAAAGACGATGTCGGTGATCGCGGTGACCCTGTGCACCACCCTGGGCGGGAGGTGAATGGTGTCGCCTGGACCGAAGCGGCGCGTGGTCAGGTCGCCGTCGACGGGGCCGTACTGGATGTCCGCCTCGCCGGAGATCAGGGAGATGGTCTCTTCCTTGTGCTCGTGGTACTGCAGGCTCAGCGAGTTCCCGGCCGTGACGTGGATGACCTTGCCGACGTACCTGCCATCCATGGCCGCGAAGATCTGCTCATGCCCCCAGGGCTTGTCCTGCTCCTGCGCCCGGTAGACCACGGCAGGCGTATCTGCCCGCACCGGTGCGCGGCCTGGCGACTCAGCAGTCACGGCGCCCTCCGTCCGTCGGTCACCCTCAGCCGGAACAACTCGACCACCTTACCGTCACGATGCGATGGGGCCGTCGGCCCTGAGCCCGGCGCGGAAGGCGCGGAGCGCGGCCGGGTGATCTTGGAGCCGCCAGTCCTGGTGGTAGACGCGCTTGCCCTGGCCGTAGAAGATGCCGGTCTGGTTCCTGTTGAACCAGATGAGGCCGGCCAGGTGGTTGCGCTCGATGCCGGCGAACAGGTCCTTGATGCCGGCCGGCTGGTGGCCGGTCATGGGGCCCACCGCCGTCTCCCCGATCATGATCCCGGTCCTCGGGCTCAGCTTCCTGAGCAGGCCGATGGTGCGCGAGAAGATGACGTGGAACGTGTCGGCCGGAACGTAGTAGTAACCGTCAAGGCCGATGAGGTTGACGTACTTGGCTCCCGGCCAGTAGCGCAGCGGTGACGGGGTCGAGTTGTGGATGGCCGAGGGCTGCCACATGAATCTGAGCAGGCTTGCCGCCCTTGCCGGGGTGAGGTCCCGGCCGAGGTCCTTGAGAAGTACGTCGTGCACGTGCCTGAATGCCCTGACGTAGTCGCCGGCGGTGCCCGACCCGTACGCGTACCATGAGCCGTTCATCTCGGGGCCGAAGGACACGGTGATCGGGTCCCCGGTCGCCGCCAGGCTGGCGGCGAAGCTGCTGAGCCAGCTGTCGCCCCGGCCCGCGGCGAGTTGCGCGAGCGTCGGGACGCCCTTGCCTCTCGGCTCAAGTTCGAGCACGGTCCTGGCGCCGGCCTTGGCGGCGTCGCTGACGTACCTGGCGGGAAACGGGCTGCCCCAGTTCAGATAGGCCACGGTCAGCGTTGCCTTGTGCCCGACGGCGTGGTCGAACGATGCCAGCGCGGCGGTGTCCGATACCGTCTGGCCCTTGCGAGGCAGCGTCGGAGCGAAGACGCCGAGCAGCAAGCCCTTGCCGGCTGACGCGTTTCCGCTTGGCGAGGTATTGGTGCCCGGGTTGAAACCGATGGTCGCCGCCGGCTGGTGGCGGTACTCGTAGACGGCGTACCCTGCGGCGCCGACAGTCGGCAGCACGGTGATGGCGAGGAACATCCGCGCCGCGAGCACGCCGCGATTCATCGGCCGGGCTCCGCCGAATAGTCACGGCGGTGATCGTGCGAATCCGCTCGACTCCGCCAGTCGAGCGCAGCCCAGTCATCCCGGACGCCGGGGCGGCTCAGGCCGTTCTGCCGGCTGTCGGCAGGCCGCGCGTCTCGCGCGAGCCGGGGGTCCCAGGGAGGCTGGCGGTCCCAGGCAAGCCGGGGGTCCCAGGGAGGCTGGCGGTCCCCGGCAAACCGCGGATCCTGATCCAGCCGCGGCTCGGGCCGGCGATGCCCGGCTGGCTGGGGCTCTCGAGCAGGGCGCGGATCCCCAGGGTCGCGGGCAAGCCCGATCTCCCGGCGACTCTGGACCCGGGGGTCCTGGGCAGGCCACTGGCTCCGGGCGCCGCGGTCCTGGGCTAGCCCAGCGGGCCGATCGCGCCGGGGATCCCAAGGACCCCACTGATCATGAGCAACTCTGACATCCCGGCCGTTGCGTCGATCGCGAGGGTCCTGCCGCGGATCCCGTGAATCCCGGCGATCCGTCGAACCCGGTCCGCCCCACCAGTCGACCTGGGAAACCCTCGGCTGCTGCGCGGTGCCGCGGTGCGCAGCACGGCGCGGGTCGCGGATCGTCCGGCCGTCCTGGCCGTCCCGGCCGTCCTGGCCGTCCCGGCCGTCCCGGCCAACTGCCCGGCGGTCCTGGGCGGCCCGGCCAGCTGGCAGGCCGCGGGGACCGTGCGGGATCATGCCGCCTGCGGTTTCGCGTGCCATAGGTGCCTGGCCTCCCGCCGGTTCGTGACTGCCGTCCAGCCTGACCTCGACGTGCTGCCTGGTCACCCAGCCCTGGCGCCAGCAGGTAGCGATGCCGTAGAACCGGATCTGGCGCAAGACCAGCAGATACCACAGTGCCGCTGCCGGCAGCAGCGCTACGCCGACCAGCCGGCTCAGCGTGCCCTGGTCGCTGCGCCGGATGGTGGCCAGCCGCAGCGAGATGGACAGCGGCCAGAGCACCATCGCGCCGAGCGAGGCGAGCAGCAGGTTCTTGCTGCCTGGCCAGGTGAGCGGGATGGCCAGGCTGATCGCGACGGAGGTGAGGAAAGAGCCGATGGTGTAGGCGGTGAAGATCCAGCCGTACGAGACGACGGGCAGGTAGCGCAGGCGCCAGAGCATCCTGATCGTCGAGGCCCGCATCCACCTGGTCCACTGCCGCAGGTGATGCGCGAGCGTCTCGGGGTAGACCGGCAGCGAGACCGCGGTCGGCTGGTGCACGGCGCGGCCGTGCAGCAGCGCGTACATGGTCAGCGCGGTGTCGTCGCCGAGCGTGACGGGAATCCCGCAGAAGGTCTCGCCCAGGTAGGCGGGCACGATCTTGCGGATCAGCGGCGCCCAGTACAGTGAGAACGCGCCGGGGTTGATCAGCACGCTGCCGCGCGCGACCGACTGGGCGCTCATCGCGAACAGCTGGAAGACCAGGGACCGGTGGCCGATGGCCCTGGTCAGCAGGTTCCGATCGATGTTGATCGCGGTCTCCAGCCCGGCCACGGAGACGACGCGCGGGTCGGCGAACGGTTTCAGCCCTTCGTCGATCGCGCGGCGGTCAAGGGCCGAGTCGGAGTCGATCGTGACGAAGACTTGCGCGTCGTGGTCGGTGGTGAACGTGACCGCCTGGGCGTGCTTCTTGCCGGCATTGCGCTGCCGCACCCAGGTGAACCTGACCCCCGGCGGATGATGAGCGAGCCAGAAGTCCCGCACCTGCGCGTAGTCGACCGTCGAGCCGTCGTCGACGATCTCGACGTGGTTCGGCAGCCTGGTCTGGCGCATCAGCGACACGATCGTCCGGTCCAGTATCTGCGGGTCCTCGTTGTAGCACGGGATCACCACGCTCACGTAAAGCCGGTCGAGCTTTTCCTGCTGGCCCCGGCTAGCGGTCAGCGGCTTCTGCGACCACGCGAGCACTAGCTGGGTCACGATGAACAGCAGCGTGACCACCCAGCTGGCAAGCAGCACAGGGTCGGCGACCATGCGGTTGAGGACGCCTGCCTTGTGCAGATAGAACGATCCTCCGACGATTGCCATGACGGGCAGCACGGCCAGCCATCGCCTCGGCCTGAATGTAATCTCAGGTATGTCGTAATCGTGACCTAGATATCCAGCGCGTCCTTCCCGCGCCGGAAGAACAACCGCACGGCGACCGCTATCGCCACCGTTGTCCCGGCGATGATGCCGATAAGCGCCGGCAGGAAGTGGGTGAAGGGCTGGTGCATGGCGTACTCCCGTCCCACCTTCAGCGGCCAGGTCGGACAGGGTGCTAAGCCCTGCGGCCTGCATGTCCGCTCGCTGCCCGTGGTCCAGGTAGCCAACGGCACCTGGGCTGCGGCGCTGCCGAGCCGGCGCGGCCTGCGTCATCCGCCATACCTCCGATGTGCCGTATCGCACCTTGCTAGAGGTCCCGGTGCGCATGGCCGTCACAGATAATACTGGTTAATCTCGGGGAACTTATAGAAGTTTCGCCGATATCGGGAGACTCGGGAGACTCGGGAGACTTCGCTAGCTCTGGCGGCTGTATTTGGGGCGCTCTACGGGTGCCTCGACCATCAGGCTCGCATCGCGGCGTCCCATTTCTCCTCGATCTGACCCAGCCGCCAGACCGCCAGGGCGGCAAGCCAGGTGATCACGAACACCCCGGCGATCACGAACCCGGCCCTGTTGATGTTGAACCCCGCGAGGAACGCCCAGAAGGCGCCGGTCAGGTGGGCCTGCTGGCCGACCAGGCCGAGAATCTCGACGGTGCCGATGAAGAACGCCACGAAGACCGACAGGCCGGTGATGATCAGGTTGTAGTAGACCTTGCGCACCGGCCGCGCGAACGCCCAGTCGTAGGCGAAGTTCATGAAACAGCCGTCCGCGGTGTCGAACAGGCTCATCCCGGCCGCGAACAGGAATGGCAGCGAGAGCACCGCGTAGAACGGCAGTCCGCTGATCACCGCGGTGCCCGCCAGCACCAGGAACGCGACCTCGGTCGCTGTGTCGAAGCCCAGGCCGAACAGCAGGCCGATCGGGTACATCTTCCACGGCTGGTCCACCCGCTTGTTCAGCGGGCCGAGCAGCCTGTTCATCAGGCCGCGCTTGGCCAGCTGCTCCTCGAGCTCGGCGTCGCTGAACCACCCGGAGCGCATCTCGCGGAAGACCTTGACGATGCCGGCCAGGATGACCACGTTCAGCGCGGCGATCAGGTACAGGAACGTGCCGGAGACAGCGGTTCCGACCACGCTGGTCACGCCGTGCAGGACCGAGCCCCTGTCGCGCACCTGGGCGTTCAGCGCGCGGATTCCGAAGTTCAGGCAGATGGCGAGGACGAACACCACCGAGGAGTGGCCGAGCGAGAAGAAGAAGCCGACCGACAGCGGCCGCCTGCCCTCGCCCACCAGCTTGCGGGTGGTGTTGTCGATCGCGGCGATGTGGTCGGCGTCGAACGCGTGCCGCATGCCGAGCGTGTACGCGAGCACGCCGGTGCCGACGCCGAACGCGCTGCCGCGGCTGACGTGGTAGCGGCCCGCGACCGCCAGCGCGAGCAGCCCCCAGCCCGCCGCGTGCAGACCGATCACGACGGCAGTCATGCCGCCCATCCGCTTCCACTCGGCGCGGGTCAGCGCAGCCCCGACCGTGGCGAGGCGGCCGCTCCGGTCAGCCATGGCGTCACCCTAGTGTTATTGCAAATAACTCGCAACAACGTAGCGCAGGCAGGCGCGAATTGTTGGCACGGCAGCCACGGCTTACCATCGGCTGGGCGAAGCGCTCCCCTGGAGGTGGCACGACCGTGCTTAGTTACCCGCTGACGGCGATGGGCCATGATGGTGACGATTACCACGGCGAGCTTGTTGCGGATCCGTATCGATGGCTGGAGAGCACCGGCTCGCCCGAGACATCGGCGTGGATCGCGGCGCAGAACGAGCTGACTCAATCAGTGCTGGCCGGCCGCGCCGACCGGGCGGCGCTCACCGGCCTGCTCACCGGGCTGGCGGACTACCCGAGGCTGGGGGTCCCGTTCGAGCGCGGCGGGCGCTGGTTCCAGTTCCGCAACTCCGGGCTGCAGGACCAGCCCGTCCTGTACCTGATGGACTCCACGGACGACCCCGGGCGGGTGCTGCTCGACCCGAACGCGCTGTCGTCCGACGGCACGGTCGCGGTCTCCGGCGCGTCGGTCTGCGACGACGGCTCGCTGCTCGCGTACTCGACCAGCGCGGGCGGCTCTGACTGGCAGACCTGGCGGGTGCGCGAGGTGGCCACCGGCAAGGACACCGGCGACCTGGTCGAGTGGTCGAAGTTCTCCGGCGCCGCGTGGCGCAAGGACGGCAGCGGGTTCTACTACGGGGCGCCTGACCGGCCGGAGGCGGGCACCGAGTACCTGGCGGCCCACGGGCTGGAGCGGATCTTCTTCCACCGGCTCGGGAGCCCGCAGGCCGCCGACGAGCTGGTGTTCGCCAGGCCGGACGAGCCCGACTGGCTGCCCTGGGCGCAGGTCAGCGACGACGGCCGCTACCTGATCATCACGGTCAGCAAGGGGACGGCGCAGCAGGTCCGGCTCTACGCGCTCGACCTGTCCCGGCCGGGCGCCGAGCTGACGGCGCTGATCGGTGACTTCGAGTCGACGGCCGACGTGGTGACCACGGTCGGCTCGACGTTCTACCTGGTCACCGACTTTCAGGCAGAACGCAAACGGCTCGTGGCGGTCGAGTCGGGCAGGCCGGCCAGGGAGCACTGGCGCGAGGTCGTCGGCGAGGCCGGTGACACGCTGCTCGGCGCGCACTACTTCGGCGGCCGTTTCGTCTGCCATTACCTGCACGACGCGCACTCGGTGCTGCGCGTCCGCGAGCTCGACGGCAGTCCGGCGGGCGAGATCCCGCTGCCCGGGCTGGCCTCGATCGCCGACGCCTGCGGCAACGGCCCGGGGCTGGAAGGCCGGCCGGAAAGCGACCTGGTGCACTTCGGCGTGACGTCGTTCACCGAGTCAGGCTCGCTGTGGTCGTACCAGGTCGCGACCGGCACCGCCACGCGGGCGCGGCCGTCGACGGCACGGATCGAACCCGGCAAGTACGCGACCGAGCAGGTGTTCGTCACCTCGGACGACGGAACGCCGGTGTCGGTGTTCCTGACCAGGCGCTCCGACCTCCAGCCGACCGGGGACGTCCCCGTGCTGCTGTACGGGTACGGCGGGTTTGACATCTCGATCACGCCGTGGTTCTCCGTCCTGCACGCCGGGTGGCTGGAGACCGGCGGCCTGCTCGCGGTGGCCAACCTGCGCGGCGGCGGCGAGTACGGCCGGGCCTGGCACGAAGGCGGCATGCTGGCCGTCAAGCAGAACACGTTCACCGACTTCTGCGCCTGCGCCCGCTGGCTGGCCGAGTCGGGCTGGTCCCGCGCCGGCCGGATCGCGATCGCTGGCGGTTCCAACGGAGGACTGCTCGTCGGCGCCTGCCTAACCCAGCGGCCAGAGCTGTTCGGCGCCTGCCTGGCCTACGTCGGCGTGCTCGACATGCTCAGGTTCCACAAGTTCACGATCGGCCGGGCCTGGACCTCCGACTACGGCAGCCCGGACGACCCCGAGCAGTACCGCTGGCTGCGCGCGTACTCGCCGCTGCACAACCTGCGCAAGGGCCAGGCCTACCCGGCGACGCTGCTGCTGACCGGCGACCACGACGACCGGGTGGTGCCCGGTCACTCGTTCAAGTTCGCCGCGGCGCTGCAGGCTGCCCAGGGCGGCGAGGCCCCGGCGCTGATCAGGATCGAGACGTCTGCCGGGCACGGCGCGGGCAAGCCGGTCAGCAAGATCATCGCGGAGTCGGCGGATGCGCTGGCGTTCCTGCGGCTGGCGCTCGGACTTCCCGCTCAGGGGTAGGTCCAGGCGAGGCAGGCCAGGTAACGGTCGGGCGGCGACTAGCTCGGGCGGCGACTAGTTCGGGCGGCGACTAGCGCAGGTAGGAGGCGCCGTTGAGGTCGAGTACGGCTCCGCTGGCCCACTCGGCCCGCGCAGAGGCCAGGTAGAGCACCGCCGCGGCGATTTCCTCTGGCTCGGCGACCCGGCCGAACGGGCTCTGCGCCCTGATCTCGTCGCCGCGCGGCGGCTTGAGGTGCTCGTTGGTCATGTCGGTGGCCACGAACCCTGGCGCAACCGCCGACACCGCGATCGCGTGCGGTGCCAGCGCGCGGGCAAGAGACTGGCTGAAGGCGTTCAGGCCCGCCTTGCTCGCGCCGTACGCCGGCGAGTTCGGCTCGCCGCGGAACGCCCCGCGTGACGACACGTTGATGATCCGGCCGCCGCGTTGCTTCATGTGCCGGACGGCGCACCAGGTCACGTTGGCCGCGCCGACGAGGTTGATCCCGAGCGTGGCCTGCCACTGGTCCTGCCAGTGCTGGTATGTCACCTCGGTGATCGGGTGCGGCGTGAACACCCCGGCGTTGTTGACCAGCACATCCAGGCCGCCGAGCCGTTCGGCGGCTGTGTCCACCATCGCGCGCACGGCCTCGGGGTCGGTCAGGTCGGCCTGGACGGCCGCGTGTCCCGAACCGGGCAGGTCCGCGGCCAGGTCCGCGGCGAGATCGGTCGAGCCGCGGTGGTGCGCGGCGACCCGGTCACCGGCCGCGGCGAACTCCCTGGCGATGGCCCGGCCGATTCCGCGCGACGCGCCGGTGACCAGGACCGCCCGCCCGCTCATCGGGCGATCCGGGCCGTGCCGGTCACCGAGGGGCCGTCGACGGCGGCATCGGCGGGCAGTCGGCCGGGATCGGGGGTTTCGGCCGGTACTTCGGCGTCACGGTCTTGGTTTCCAGCCTGCCGTTCACCTTGACCTTGATCGTTCTTGGCTTGGGCTTGCCCGCCACCCAGCTCCTGACCGCCGCGTACGCCGCCTGGCAGGTGTCGTAGCCCTTGCGGATATTGGCTACGAACTGGGTGGCCTCCGCGAGGCTGCCCGCCGGCGCTCGCTTGATCGCCTGCGTGGACGCCGAGGTTATCCCCGCGGCCGGTATGTCGGTTCGCCGGTAGACGCTGGAAAGCGATACCCCGAGCAGTTTCTGGTCCAGGCCCTGGTAGATCACGACCTTGCCGCCGGCGGTCCCCACGTAGTACTGGCTGTGCACGTACTCGTATGCGAAGAAGGCTCCGCCCCCGACGAGCAGCACGAACAGCGCCAGGATCGAGGTCATCACCGGCCACCTCCGGCGGCGGCGCGTCGCTGGGATGTCGTCCTCGTCGTCGTCGGCGACGGCACCCACGGCGTGCCGGCCGGCCGGGATGGTCGCGGGCCGCTCCTGTTGCGGGCGGGCCTGCCCCGGCAGCGTGTCCCTGGGACGCGACGGCGCCGCGGCGGTCCCCGGAACGGTCCCCAGCGTCGTGATCCCGCCCGTGCCGTCCATCATCGGCCTGGAGAACGGCTTGGTGTCGTGATTGCCGCCGCTGGCCGCGGCGGCGCCGACGACGACCGGCGCGCTCGTCGGCGGCTGGTCGCTCAGCTCGAGGTCGATGACGTCGGCGACGATGCACGTGACGTTGTCGGGGGCGCCGCCCCTGATGGCCAGGTCGATCAGGGTGAGCACGGCGTCGGCGGGCTCGGGCACGGAGACGAGCGCCTGCAGTATCTGGTCGTCGCTGACCGCGACCGGTAGCCCGTCGGAGCAGATCAGGTACCTGTCCCCGGCCTGCGCGGCCAGCATCGACAGATCAGGGTCTGCGTCACTGCGCCCGTCGAGCGCGCGCAGCAGCAGGGAGCGCTGCGGGTGCGTGGACGCCTCGTCGGGACGGATCCTGCCCTGGTCGATAAGAGCCTGCACAAAGGTATGGTCGCGGGTAATTTGATACAGGTCGCCGTCGCGTACGAGATAGGCGCGCGAATCGCCGATATGGCAGATGGCGGCCGATCCCCCGGCCCACAGCATTGCGGTCAGCGTCGTTCCCATGCTGCCAACCGCCGGATCGGAGTCGACGATGCGGCGCAATGCCTGCTTCGCGGTGGTCACCGCCGCGGCGAGCGCGTCGATCAGCTCAGACTCGGGCATCGGCCGCCGGTCGAGCGGCGCCACGGTGGAGATCACCGCTGCGCTGGCGACCTCGCCTGCCTCGTACCCGCCCATCCCGTCGGCGACCGCGAGCAGATGCGGCCCGGCATAGGCCGAGTCCTCATTGCCCTCCCTGAGCAGGCCGACATCGGAGCGGACCGCGTAGCGGAGTGCAAGTGTCATCTGCGCAGCTCCAGGACGATCTAGCCGGTCGGGTCGGCGCCCCGACCCGCACCCTGGGTCGGCGGCCCGGTCAGCAAACGGTAGGGCGTCATGCTGTGATCGAGCCTAGATCCTGACGGATGCAGGTGAGCACCAGCAACAGGTTGGAACACCAATTTCGCGAACCGGAAATACAGTGCTCGCATGGTACACGGTAAGCGCCCGTCATGAGCCGTGCCAGGCCGAGTGACACCAGGCCAGCGATGACAACCGCGACTCCGGCCGGCGGTTGGCACCGAGCCGCCTGCCCAATAGGAGCCGGGCGAACGGTCCGTAGATCACGCCCGATCATACGGATGATGGTGCAAATCCGGCAGTAGCGGTTACGATGCGTGAGGCGGCTTGGCAAGTTGCGCACATGGCGGCCTTGCGCAGATCGGAGCGTGACACGCCGATGAGGCCTGATCCGCCGGTGACGCTGAAGGACGTCGCAGCGCTGGCCGGCGTCCATCCGGCGACGGCGTCGCGGGCGCTCAACCTGGAGACCCGGGCGCTGGTCAGCGGGGAGACCGCGAAACGGATCCTGGCCGCGGCCGATTCGCTCGGCTACCGTCCGAATACCGTCGCGAGGAGCCTGCGGACCAGGCGCTCGCACACGGTGGGCGTGCTGATCCCCGATCTCACCAATCCGCTCTTCCCGCCGATCGTCAGGGGGATCGAAGACCGGCTGGCGGCCGACGGCTACGTCGCGCTGATCGGCAACACGGACTCCGACGACGAGCGCGAGCGCCTGGTCTTCGAGCGGATGCGCGCCAGGCATGTCGACGGCTTCGTCTGCGCGACCGCGCACCTGAGCAGCCCGTTGCTCGCCGAGGCCGCCTCGGCCGGCATCCCCGTCGTGCTCGTGAACAGGTACGCGAAGGGCTACGGCTTTCCCGCTGTGTCCGTTGACAACGAGCGCGGCATCGGGCTGGCGGTATCCCACCTCGTCTCGCTCGGCCACCGCAGGATCGCGCACATCGCGGGCCCGCAAGATGTCTCGACCGGCCTGTTGCGCTACCGCGGGTTCACGGACGCGATGGCGGCGCACGGCCTCGCGGTCGACCCCGCCCTGGTTGCGCACGCCGCCGCCTACTCACTCGAGGAGGGCGACCGGTGCTGCCGCGCGCTGCTCGAGCGCGACCTGGGCTGCACCGCGGTGGCCGCAGGGAACGACATGCTGGCCGTCGGCTGCTACGCGGCCCTCGAGACCGCAGGTCTGTCCTGCCCGCGGGACATCTCGGTCGTCGGGTTCAACGACATGCCGTTCATCGACCGGCTCAGACCGCCGTTGACGTCGGTGAGCTTCCCGCACTACCAGGTCGGGACCGAGGCGGGACGGCTGATGCTCGAGCTGATCGCGGCCACCGGCCAGCACGGAGCGGTCCCCGGCGATCACGCCGAGATCCTCTACCTCGCTCCTGAACTTAGGGTCAGGGGCTCGACTGCCCCGCCGCGCGCCCCCGACGCGAGCTGACGCCCAGCTGCTGACGACCGGCTGCTGTCGCTCGGCGTGTCGCCTATCCGCCCCCGAGGCGGTCCGCCATCCAGTCGGCGCTGTAGTAGCGGTGCCGGTACGGCACATTGGCGCAGCCGTGGTTGCCCTCGTCGAGCAGCAGCAACTCGGCGCTGTCCCCGACCTCCCGAGCGAGGCGTTCGGCGTCGGTCCACGGGAAGATCCTGTCCCGCTTGCCCGCCACGATCAGCAAGGGCGCCGTTATCCGGTTGGCCCGCCCGGCCATGGACAGCCCCGCGGCCCGCTGCCTGGCCTCGGCGTCCGAGCCGGACTTGGACCTGACCGTGAACGCCGCGCGGCTCAGCTCGGGCATGTGATCCCAGGCGTCGCCCAGGCAGTAGGGTCCGCAGAGCGCGATGCTGGCACGGACCCGGTCATCGGCGCTCGCGACTCGCGCGGCGTAGTAGCCGCCCAGGCTGACCCCCCAGATCCCGATCCTGCCTGGGTCGATGCCCGGCAGGCCGGCCGCCGCGTCGATGATGGCGGCGCCGGGCACCTCCCAGTCCGCCCTGATCGGCAGGTCGTACTCGGCCTCGCCCTGTCCAGGGCCGTCGACCGACAGCGTGGCGAGCCCGCGGCCGAGGAACAGATCCTCGGTGGGCCGAAACTCCTCCTTCGCCGAGTCGAGACCCGGTATCAAGATCACGATCGGATGCGGTCCATGGCTGGCCGGGCGGCGCAGGATCCCGGCGATCGTCGCGCCGTCGAACGGTATCTCGACCCGCTCGCCCGGCGGGTCGAGGAACGGCAGCGCGTCCGTCAGGCACCGCACGGCCATCAGATGGGCGGCCCGCATCTGGCCGACGTCGTCGACGAACATGAACTTCGCGAAGTGGTAGTAGACGGCTGCCTGCGCGAGATGCGCCCCGGCCGAGCGTTCCCGCCCCTCGGCGAGCGCGGTCCGGCCTAGTTGCTCGTGCCAGGCGCCGGCCAGGCACCACTGCTCGCACCAGGCATCCCAGCTGCCGATCGCCGAGGTCACCCGGAGGAAGTCGTTGTAGTCGATACCGTTCGCCACGAAGCGCGGCGCCCAGTGGCTCACCGCCGCGGACACCCGGCTGTCTGCCATGAGCCCTCCTCAAACTTTGAGATATCACGAGTTTGCGTCCCGCAAAGCGCGCAATCCGGGCACCGGATTGACTCCAAGTCGTGACATGTACCTGACCGCCAGCATTGCACACGTTTGCAGGCCAGACGATAACCGCTGCGCGGCCGCTCACCAGGCGATAACGCTGCGCGGCCGCCCATCCAGGCCGAAAACGCTCCGCGGCCCGCCCACCCAGGCCGAAAACGCTGCGCGGCCGCCCACCCAGGCCGATGGATGGCACTTCCATCATCGGAAACCCGGATGCATGTGCCATCCATCGCAGTACTCCCCCGGCGGTTTGCCTGCGCGGCTCTGTGGTTTGCCTGCGCGCTTCGGCCATAGGCCGGATGATTGCCCATTGACAAGATGGTGTCCGATAGATCACGCTCGATCTGCAAACGATTGCTAGGTCGGGTAACGAGTCGGGTATCGATGCGGGCGCACGGCGTGGTCGGCCGGCGACGGCGCCAGCGGGCCCGCGGTGACGGCGCCAGCGGGCCCGCAGTGAACGCGCCAGCGGGCTGGCGGGGGCGGCATCATCGAGCGTTGAAGGTGGGACAGTATGGCCGATCGGAATGGCGGGCACCGGCTGGGCTGGCTGGGCACGGGGCGGATGGGCAGCTCGCTCATACACCGGCTGCTCGGCGCGGGCTGCGACGTCACGGTGTACAACCGGACCAGCGCCAAGGCCGAACCGCTCGCGGCGGCCGGAGCCAAGGTCACCGACTCGGCCGCCGGGCTCGCCTCGGCCGACATCGTCTTCGTGACCGTCGGCAGCTCTCAGGACCTGGTCGACGCGCTGACCGGACCGGCCGGGCTGACCGCGGGCGGGCGGGCGCCGTCGATCGTGGTGGACTGCTCCACGGTCTCGGTTGAGGCGTCGGAGCAGGTCAGGGCGGCGCTGGCGGCCCAGGGCGGCAGGCTGCTCGCGGCGCCGGTGATGGGCAATCCCAAGGTGGCCGAGGTCGGCAGGCTGACCTTCGCGGTGTCGGGCTCGCGGGCGGCGTTCGACGAGGTCCATCCGTACCTGGACCTGCTCGGCGCGGGCGCGACCTATGTCGGGGATGGCGAGCTCGCCAGGACGGTCAAGCTCTGCCACAACCTGTTCCTCGGCGTCGTCACCCAGTCGCTGGCCGAGGTGACGGTGCTGGCCGAGAAGAGCGGCATCAGCAGGCAGGCGCTGCTCGCCTGCCTGAACAACAGCGTTATGGGCTCGACGTTCAGCAAGTACAAGACGCCGGCCTTCGTGAACCTCGACTTCCACCCGACGTTCACCTCGTCGCTGCTGCGCAAGGACTTCGACCTTGGGCTGGCGGCGGCGCGGCGGCGCGAGGTGCCGATGCCGATCGCCTCGGCGGTGCACCAGCTCGTGCAGGGCCTGGTCGGTTACGGATTCGGCGAGGACGACTTCGCCACCTTGCTCGTGCTCCAGGCCCGTTCCGCCGGCCTGGACGTGACCAGCGAGAACGCGGAGGTATCTGACGGGCTGGAGCCCGCCAGCAGCGATTGATCGGATTATTCCATCAACTCGGAAGGAGGACCGGGGATGAGAGCAACCCGCGCCCGGTTCTTGTCTGTCGGTTTCACCGCGACCGCCCTGGCGGCCCTTCTCGCTGCGTGCAGCAGCGGGGGGTCAGGTGGTTCGGGCAATAACTCATCCAAGCAGCCGATCCTGATCGGCGCGTCGGTCTCGCTGACCGGTGACTTCTCGGCGGACGGGCAAGCGTTCCAGCGCGGCTACAACCTGTGGGCCGCGGACGTGAACAAGGCCGGCGGCCTGCTCGGACGCAAGGTGAAGATGGTCTACCTGGACGACAAGAGCGACCCCACCCAGGGCAGCACCAACGTGCAGCAGCTCATCAACTCCGACCATGTGGACATGCTGTTCGGCCCCTTCTCGTCGCTGATCACCGGGCCCACCGCCACCGTGGCGGCTCGCTACGGCTTCGCGATGATCGAGGGCGCTGGCGGTGCGCCAGCGGTGTTCGACACCCCGTCCAACCAGGCCAAGCACAACGTGTTCGACGTCAGCTACCCGATCGTGGCCCAGTTCGATCCCATCGTGACCTGGATCAAGTCGCTGCCATCCAGCCAGCGGCCGAAGACCGCTGCCTACCCCATCATTGACAACCCGTTCACGATCCCGCCCGAGCAGCGGACCCAGAAGGCACTGCAGACGCTCGGCGTGAAGACCGTGTACTCCAAGGTCCTGCCGGCGGAGCTGCCCAACGCCAAGTCCGTCGCTGACCAGGTAGCCGCAGCCAAGGCCGACGCCGTGTTCCTCGGCTCTGTGGACGTGCCGACGGTGGCCGCTTTCATGCAGGCGTTCGCGCAGCAGCACTACAACCCGAAGATCTTCGCGGCCACGGCCGGCCCGGACCAGGGCGCCGCGTTCCTCAAGGCGGTCGGCACGGCCAACGCGACCGGGGTCATGACCGCCAACGGCTGGTACGGCGGCTATGACAATTCGCAGAGCAAGCAGATGGTGTCGGAGTACATCGCCAAGTTCGGCGGCACGCCGTCCGACATCAACTCGGACGTAGCCGAGGGCTACGGCGTGGGCCAGGTAGCGGCGCAGGCGATCAAGGCCACTGGCGGTACCAACCAGGCGAAGATCATCAGCTACCTGCACAGCGGTGTGACGCTGAGCAGCGTGCAGGGCCCCGTGCAGTTCGACTCGCTGGGGATGAATATCAAGCCGGTGCTCTTCGTCTTCCAGTGGCAGGACGGTAAATACGCCCAGGTGCTTCCGGTGGGGGCGCCCGGCTCGAGCAAGATCCTCTTCCCCAAGCCGAACTGGGCTAGCTAGGCGGGCGAAGGTGCACGGAGTGACATGGAGCTGAGATGGCAACCCAACTGCTGCGCGCGATCGTCGACGGGGTGCTCACCGGCGGCGTGTATGCGCTGATGGCGGTCGGGCTCACGCTGATATTCGGCGTGCTCGACATCATCAACATCGCCCAGGGCGTTCTGGTGATCCTCGCCGCCTACCTCAGCTATGTGCTCTCCGTGCACCTGCACCTGGACCTGTTCCTTGGCCTGCTGATCACGACGCCGGTCATGTTCGTCATCGGTGTCGTGATCCAGGTTCTGTTCATGCGGCGACTGCGCGGCCGCGAGCGGACCTCGATGTCGCTGCTGGCGAGCTACGCAGTCATGATCATCATCGAGGGCGTCCTGTACCTGGCCTTTGGCCCGGACTTCGTGCAGCTCAGCGCCTGGTACGTCACTGGCAGCGTGCATGTCCTCGACTTCTACCTGTCCGACATCTACCTGTTCGGGTTCGCCCTCGCGGTGGTGCTGGTGGCAGCCCTCTACCTGATCCTCTACCGGACCAGGTTCGGCCGCAGCCTGCGCGCCACCATGCAGGATCAGACCGCGGCCCGGCTGATCGGCATCGACATCGGCCGCGTGTCGGCGCTGGCGTTCGGAATCGGGGTGGCAGCGACGGCCGCCGGCGGCATGGTGTTCGGCGCCACCAACGCGTTCAACGCCAACAGCGGCTATGACCTGATCTCCCGTCTGCTGGCCATCATCATCCTGGGCGGCATGGGCAGCATCGGCGGTGCCCTCGGAGCGGCGGTCCTCATGTCCACCGTGGAGTCTGTCGTGGACATCTGGTCACCGACCTGGTCGGTGGTGGTTTTCTACGCGGCGCTGGTCGTTGTGCTGACCATCCGCCCGCAGGGCTTGCTCGGACAGCCCGAGGGGAGGGCACAGTGAGTCAGCAAGCAAGCACGGCGCGACCCCCGGGCAGCGCCGGTTCCCGCAGGTCCGGGCTTAGTCGTCCGCGCGGCACCTCGGTGACCGCCGCGGTGCTGCTGATCGCGGCGGTCATCCTCCCGCAGGTGATCACGAACGAGGTCACCACTCAGATCGGCGTGGACACGTTGCTGTTCGTGACGGCCACGATCGCGTGGAACCTGTTCTCGGGGTTCACCGGGTACATCTCGCTCGGGCACGCGGTGTTCTTCGGCACCGGCGCCTACACCGTCGCCATCGCCGCCCAGGACTGGCACGTGACCGGGGACATGGAGTTCGCCTTGCTGCCGCTGGCGGGCCTGGCGGCCGGTCTGGTGGCCGTGCCGTTCGGGCTGATCGCGCTGCGGGTGCGGCGACACACGTTCGTCGTGGTCACGATCGCCGTGTTCTTCATCTTCCAGCTCATGGCCTTCGACTTCGGCTTCACCGGCGGCTCGGTGGGTCTGTCCGCGCCCTTCCTCACCTGGGCGCCGCAGACCTTCAACAACCCCTTCTACTACATCGCGCTCGGCCTCGCGGCCGGGACAGGAGTGCTGTCCTGGCTGATCCACGGGTCCCGGTTCGGCCTGCAGCTGCGGGCCATCCGGGACGACGAGGACCGTGCCCGCGGCCTCGGGGTGCGGGTGATGCGGGTCAAGCTCACCGCATTCGTGATCTCCGGTGTGGTGACCGGGCTGGTGGGCGCGCTCTGGTTCTTCTTCATCGGCCAGGTGCTGCCGCAGTATGGGTTCGATCCGCTGTTCGACCTGTCGGTCGCCCTGATGACCTTCTTCGGCGGGTTCGGCACGCTGTGGGGGCCGGTCCTCGGAGCGCTGGTGCTGGAGCCGGGCGAGCAGTTCCTCACCCTGCGCGTGAGCAACAGCTATGTCGGCGAGCTGATCTGGGGCTCGTTGTTCCTGCTGGTGATCCTCTTCATGTCGCGAGGCGTGCTGCCGATCGCCGGGGAGAAGCTCACGGCGTGGCGAGCCAGGCGCGGCAGAGCCGTCGCGGCACCGGGCCCGGCCTCGCCCGCCGCGGCCGGGGAAGCAGTGGCCGGCGACGCCGCGACGCTGAGCAGGAGCGCGCCACGGGAGAGCGGAGGAGTGCTGTGAGCGCGCTGTTGCGGGTGGAGGGCGTGTCCAAGGCGTACGGCGGAGTGCAGGCGCTGGACGACTGCTCGGTGGAGGTTCGGGAAGGCTCCGTCAGCGGGCTGATCGGCCCGAACGGCTCCGGCAAGACAACGCTCTTCAACGTGATGACCGGATATGGGCGGGTGGATAGCGGCGAGGTCTTCCTGCGTGACCGGCGGATCACCAACCTGTCGCCGGACCGGGTATTCATCGCCGGGATCGGGCGGACCTTCCAGCTGACCCGGATCTTCCCGCGGCTCACCGCGATGGAGAACATGCTGATCGCCGCCCAGCACTCCGGCGAGCACAAGGTGCGCAACCCGCTGGCTCGGGCCGGCGGGGCGGCGGACCGGCGCAGGGCGACGGACCTGCTGGAGTTCATGACGATCGGGCAGTACGCGCAGACGCCGGCGGAGCAGCTTTCCTACGGCCAGCGCAAGCTGCTCGAGCTGGCTTACGTGCTAGTCGCCAGCCCGAGGGTGGTTCTGCTTGACGAGCCAGCTGGCGGGGTCAACCCCACCCTGATCCACCTGATCGCTGACCGGATCCGCGACATCAACCGGTCAGGCACGACGTTCCTGATCGTGGAGCACAATATGCAGTTCGTGATGGACCTGTGCGACGAGGTCACGGTGCTCGACTACGGCACGGTGATCGCCACCGGCCCGCCTGCCATCATCCGGGAGGACCGGCGGGTACTCGACGCCTACCTCGGCATCGCGGAGGATGACGATGACGCTGCCAGCTGACGCGCCGGTCGGCTCCGGCCAGCCAGTGAGCTCCGCCCCGGCCGCGGCGGCGCTGGTGATCGAGGACGTCTATGCCGGATACGGCGGCGGCGACGTGCTGCGCGGGGTCAGCTTCGCAGTACCGGAGGGTGGCATTACCTGCCTGGTGGGACCGAACGGCTGCGGCAAGTCCACGATGCTGGCCACGATCAGCGGCCTGCTCAGAGCCCGCCGGGGCAGCATCACCTTCCGCGGGAAGTCGCTGGTAGGGCTCAGTCCGCGTCAGGTGCTCGCCGCGGGCATTGTCCACGTCCCGCAGAACCACAGCCTGTTCAGGCACATGACAATCCGGGAGAACATCGAGCTCGGCGCCTACACGATCTCCGACCGGCAGCTGATCGCCAGTCGGCTGGCCGCCGTGGAGCAGATGTTCCCGCAGGTCGACGAGTGGCGCGGCACGCGAGCGGGCAGCCTGTCAGGCGGGCAGCAGCGGCTAGTGGAGTTCGCCCGGTGCCTCATGCTCGACCCGAAGCTGGTGATCCTGGACGAGCCGTCGGTCGGGCTGGCGCCTAAGATCCGCAAGTCCGTGTTCGACGCGGTCCGGGCGATGAACGCGGCCGGAAAGACGCTGCTGCTGGTCGAGCAGAACGCCAGGGCTGGGCTGCGCCTGTCCAGCCACGGCGTGGTGATGGAGGGCGGCCAGGTCAGGCTGGAGGGGACCGGACGCGAGGTGCTGGAGCACCCCGAGATCGGCGCGCTGTACCTCGGCGGCACCGTCGGTGCCGCGTCGGGAACGGAGGCTGGCCGCTCGGAGACCGGCCCTTGATCGTCGACTGCCACTGCCATGTCATCCCAGCGGAGATGGCCACGGCGGCGGTTCCGCTGCGGTGGCGACCTGAGCTTGCCGGCGACGACGGCGAGCGCACGGTCATCGGCTTTCGGGGCAAGGTGATCAGGTCAGTCATCGGCGAGTTCACCGACCTTGAACTCATGCTGGCCCAGGCGGCCGCACAGGGAGTCGACCACCTGCTGCTGTCGCCCTGGATCATGCTGGTGCCCGTCGACGCGGAGATCGGCCAGGCGTCGCACGTCTGCCAGGTGCAGAACGATGCGCTCTCCGGACTGGCGCAGTCACGGCCCGGCCAGGTCAGCGTGCTTGGCGCCGTCCCACTGCAAGACCCGTCGGTCGCGGCGACCCGGCTGCGAGAGCTGATGCGGCTGCCCGGGATGCGGGGAGCGGAGATCCCGGCCAGCGTGGGAGGCACCTACCTCGGCGACGACCGGTTCGAGCCGTTCTGGGAGGCCGCGCAGGCGACCGGGGCACTGATCTTCGTGCACCCGACCACCACCGGCTTCGGACTGGACGCGCTGAGCCCTTACTACTTGTGGAACTCCGTCGGCAACCCGCTGGAGACCGCGGTCACCGCGGCGCACCTGGCCGCGGCCGGAGTGCTCGAGCGGCACCCGGGCCTGAAGATCCTGCTCGCCCATGGCGGTGGCGGGCTGCCCGCCGTCCGGGGCAGGCTGCGCCGGGCCTTCGCGGTTCGGCCAGAGGCCAGCTCCCGGTCGGCCGCCGGGCCAGACGCCAGCCTGCGCGGGTTCTTCTACGACTCGCTCACTCACGACCGGGCGCTGCTCGCCGACCTGGTCACCTACGCCGGCGCCGACCACGTGCTGCTCGGCTCGGACCGGCCGTTCGACATGGGGACCGAGCATCCCGTCGACGAGGTCCGCGCCCTGGACGACCCGGCCGCGCAGGACCTCATCTTGCGCGCCAACGCCCGGCGCCTGCTCGGGATAGGAGCACCCTGATGGGCGATAGCTATGACGTCGTCGTCGCCGGAGCCGGCCACAACAGCCTGGTCGCCGCCGCCTACCTGGCCAAGGCCGGCCTGTCCTGCCTGGTGCTCGAGGCGCGGGCCGAGGTCGGCGGGGACACCAGCTCGGAGGAGCTGACCCTGCCGGGCTTCTGGCACGACACCTGCTCGACGGCCCACAACCTGATCCAGGCGAGCCCGATACTGCGCGGCGACGAGCTTGGCCTCGCCGCGCTCGGCCTGGAGTACATCCAGCCCGATCCCGTCGTGCACCTGCCCTTCCCTGACGGCACGTCCCTGACCATGTGGCGCGACGAGGAACGGACCTGCGCCGAGTTCGCGAAGTTCTCCGCCGCCGACGCCGCGGCGTACCGGCGGATGATGGCCGCCTACCGCTCCGTCGCTCCCGCCCTGGGCCGCGCCCGGTACACGCCTCTTGGATTTGGCGAAACGGCCTCCTCCGCGCTGGCCAGCCAGCCGGGCGGGTCTGGGTGGGTGCGCAGGAACGCGATGTCGGCGTGGGAGGTCATCGCCGGCGAGTTCGAAGACGAGCACACGCGGGCGTTCATGCTGTGGATGTCGTTCATGACCATGCAGCCGCCCGAGCGCCCCGGCACCGGCCTGCTCGCCTACTCGCTCGCCTACGGCAGGCAGCGGCACAGCTGGACGCTGCCGCGCGGCGGCTCCGCGGCACTGCCGCGCGCGCTGGCCAGCGTGATCACCAGCCACGGCGGGGTGATCGTGACCGGCGCCCGGGTCAGCGCGCTGGTGCTCGAGCGCGGCCGGTGCGCCGGCGTGGAGACCGAGTCGGGCGAGCGCTACCTGGCCCGCACCGCGGTGCTGTCGACGATCCACGTGAAGCACCTGGTCGAGATGGCGCCCGCCGCGGCCTGGGGCGAGGACTTCCTGGACGGGGTGGCGACCTGGCAGCCGGGCATCTCGATGTTCGTCAGCCACTACGCGACGAAGGAGCCGCCGGAGTTTGCCGCCGACGGCACCACGCTGACCTGCGTCGCGTCCGGTACGCCGCAGTCCGCCGACCGGATGCTGCGGCTGGCCACCGACTTCAGGGCCGGACGGATCGCCACCGACGACCCCGTCCTGCTCGTCCTCTGCCCGACGGTCGCCGACCCGTCCAGGGCACCGGCCGGCGCGCACACGCTCAAGGTGGTGGGGTTCCAGCCGTACGAGCTCGCCGCCGGAACCGGGCACTGGGACGAGATGAAGGACGCGGTGTCGGCGGCCAACCTCGCCGAGTTGCGCAGGTATGCGCCGAACCTGACCGACGAGGTGATGCTGGCCAGCGCGGTCAAGAGCCCGCTCGACCTGGAGCGGATGAACGCGCACAACTGGCACGGGTCCTGCCACGGCGGCGACGCGGGCCCGGCCCAGTCCGGTGAGCTGCGCCCGGTCCAAGGCTGGGCCTGCCACCGGATGCCCGTCGCCGGCTTGTACCAGACCGGGGCGACCACGCACCCCGGCGGGTCGGTGTCCGGCGCCCCGGGACGGAACGCCGCCACGGTCATCCTGGCGGACCTCGGCAGATCGATCACGAAGCGGTGAGGTAGCGGTCATGGCGATACGTACCTTCGGGACCAACGCGGTCGACTGGGAGCAGCGCGTGGACTTCGAGCGGCTGCGCGCGGACCGGCTGGCCAGGCTGAAGGCCCGGCTGGAGCAGTCCGAGCTCGGCGCGCTGCTGAGCTTCGAAATGCCCAACACCCGGTACATGACGGCCACCCACATCGGCACCTGGGCGATGGACAAGCTGATCAGGTTCGCGCTGCTGCCGCGCAACGGCGAGCCGGTCGTCTGGGACTTCGGGTCGGCCGCCAGGCACCACCAGCTGTACAACCCGTGGCTCGACCACTCGCCGGGGCCGCCGACCCCCGAGGGCGCCGCCAGGACCGGCGCGCGGGCCGGCATCTCCACGCTGCGCGGCGCGTTCCACCCGGACGCGGGGATCGCGCACGAGGTGGCGCGCCAGGTCGCCGGCGTGCTGCGCGAGCACGGCCTGGCCGGGGCGGCGGTCGGGATCGACGTCGCCGAGATGCCGATACTCGCCGCGCTGCGCGACGAGGGGATCGAGACCGCCGACGGCCAGCAGGTCTTCCTCGAGGCTCGGCGGACCAAGACCCCCGACGAGATCACCCTGCTGACCCAGGCCTGCTCGATGGTCGACGCGGCCTATGACGCACTGTACGAGTTCCTGCGTCCAGGCGTGCGGGAGAACGAGTGCGTTGGCCTAGTCAGCAAGGTCCTTTACGACCTTGGCAGCGAGTACGTGGAAGGGGTCAACGCGATCTCGGGCGAGCGCTGCTCGCCGCACCCGCACGTGTTCAGCGACCGGATCCTGCGGCCGGGCGATCCGGCGTTCTTCGACATCCTGCACAGCTTCAACGGCTACCGGACCTGCTACTACCGAACCCTGGCCGTCGGCAGCGCGTCCCGGGCGCAGCGCGACGCGTACGTCCGCTGCCGCGAGTACATGGACGCCGCGATCGCCCTGGTCAGGCCGGGAGCCACGACCGCCGACGTGGTGTCGCTGTGGCCGCGGGCGACCGAGTTCGGCTTTCCCGACGAGACCGCCGCGTTCGCGCTGCAGTACGGTCACGGGGTCGGCCTGTCGATCTGGGAGAAGCCGATCTTCAGCCGGCTGGTCTCGCTTGACCATCCTGAGACGCTGGAGGAAGGGATGGTGTTCGCGCTCGAGACGTACTGGCCGGCGTCCGACGGCTGGTCGGCCGCGCGGATCGAGGAGGAGGTCGTGGTGACGGCCGACGGCTGCGAGGTGATCACGAAGTTCCCCGCGGAGGAACTGCTCGTCGCCGGGCGCAAGTACTGGACCGTCGGCGGGGCGCTCGACACCCTGCGCGAGAGCCAGTCGCATCTGAACACCGTTGCTGGCCGGGGGGGCGACCCCCCGGAACCCCCCGCGGATGCTAGTCGCGGCGAGGCCGGGCCGGGCGGCGGCGCGGGAGACGGAGGAACGGACCGATGACGACGCCACCAGCCGCGCCGGACACGATCGGAGCCAGCGAGCTGCTCGCGCTGTACGAGCAGATGGCGGTGATCCGCAGGACCGAGAAGGCGGCGCACGACCTGTTCCTGGCCGGGCTGGTCAAGGGCACGACGCACCTCGCGGCCGGCCACGAGGCCGTCGCGGTCGGCGCCAGCGCCGGGCTGCGCTCCGACGACTACGTCTTCGCCACCTACCGCGGCCACCACCACGCCATGGCCCGCGGCGCCACCCCCGAGGAGTGCCTCGCCGAGCTGATGAGCAGGGCAACGGGTTTGTGCAAGGCCAAGGGCGGCTCGATGCACCTGACCAAGGCGTCGGCCGGGATGCTCGGGTCGTACGCGATCGTGGGCGCGCACCTGCCGCTCGCCGCCGGAGCGGCCTGGTCGGCCAGGCTGCGGGGCAGCGACCAGGTCGCGGTGGCGTTCTTCGGCGACGGCGCGACCAATATCGGCGCCTTCCACGAGGCGCTCAACATTGCCGCGGTCTGGTCCCTGCCCGTGCTGTTCATCTGCGAGAACAACCTGTACATGGAGTACACGCCGATCGAAACGGTGACCGCGGTGCCGAACCCGGCCGCCGACCGGGCGCCCGCCTACGGCATTCCGGCCGAGGTCATCGACGGGAACGACGTGCTGGTTGTTGCCGATGCAGTCTCGCGCGCCGCACAGCGGGCAAGGTCGGGCCGGGGTCCGACGCTGCTCGAAGCGCGGACCTACCGGCATTTTGGGCACAGCCGCACCGATCCCGCGACCTACCGCCCGCCAGAAGAAGTGCAGGAATGGCTGGAACGCGATCCGCTTGACATCGCCAGGGCCAGGCTGGCCGCCCTCGGCGTCCCGGTCGAGGACGCCGTCCAGGCTGACGACCGGGCGGAGCGGCTGGTCGCGGCGGCGATCGCCGCCGCGCGGGCCGCGCCTGGACCCGACCCATCGGACGCGCTCACCGACGTATGGGCAGACGGAGGCTCGCAATGGCGGACGTGATCACCTACCGGGAGGCCGTGGCCGAAGCCATCGCGCGCGAGATGCGACGCGACCCGGCCGTGGTGTGCCTCGGCGAGGACATCGGCAAGGCCGGGGGCGTGTTCAAGACCACGCAGGGACTGTTCGAGGAGTTCGGCCCCGGCCGGATCTGGGACACCCCGATCTCCGAGCAGGCCATACTCGGCCTGGCCATGGGCGCGGCGATGACCGGGATGCGGCCCGTCGCCGAGATCATGTTCTCCGACTTCTTCGCGGTCTGCTGGGACTACCTGGCCAACGAGATACCCAAGATGCGGTACATGACCGGCGGGCAGGTCACCGTTCCGCTGGTGGTGCGGACCGCCAACGGGGGCGGGCTCGGCTTCGGCGCCCAGCACTCGCAGGCGGTGGAGAACTGGACGCTCGCCATTCCCGGCCTGAAGATCGCGGCGCCGTCCAGCCCGGCCGACGTCATCGGCCTGATGGCGTCGGCGGTCCGCAGCGACGACCCGGTCGTGTTCTTCGAGCACAAGGGGCTGTTCGCGAGCAAGGGCCCGGCGGCCCCGGCCGGCCACGAGGTGCCGCTCGGCCAGGCCGCGACGGCCAGGCCTGGCACGGACGTCACCGTGGTCGGGCTCGCGGCGACCGTGCCGATGGCGCTGGCCGCGGCCGAGCGGCTGGCGCAGGAGGGGGTCAGCGCCGAGGTCATCGACCTGCGCTGCCTGGTGCCGCTGGACATGGCGGCCGTGCTCGACTCGGTCGGCCGCACGTCGCGGCTGCTGATCGTGGAGGAGAACCCGTACCAGGGCGGCTGGGGCGGCACGGTCGCGTCGATCGTGGCCGACGAGGGCTTCGAGTTGCTGGACGCCCCGATCCGCCGGGTCGCCGCCGCCAGCGTGCCGCTGCCGTTCGCCGACGCGCTCGAGCAGCAGGTGATCCCGACCGTCGACTCGGCGGCCGCCGCGATCCGCGCGCTGCTCGCCTACTGACCAGAACGGGCCAGTCTCACGTCCCTGACCTACGATATGAACACCGCGTGGGCGGGCCGCTCGCGCCGACGCCGCGCGTCCGCAACACATGAAGAAGTCCTACGACCTGGCACGCTGGACAAGGTGGACGGTGCCGGGACCGCGTGGTCGCCCCGGTCGCACCCCTGCCGAATCTGCCGCTTCGCGGTCTAACCAACGTCTTGATCGTGCTGCTGTCCGCGCTGACCGCCGCCGTCATGACCAGGATCGGCATTCATGGGCCGGGCTGGCGCACGGGGTCCCAGTTGGTCGGAGTACTCGCTCGCGTACTGGCCGGACCACGTCACCAATATCGCGGCGGCGGCGATCATCGTCGTGTTCCTGATATGGCTCCGCCGCGCGGTATCTGGCGGGCTAACCTGTCGGCGCAGGATCGATCCAAGACAGCCTGGCTGCCCCCGCTGTGGTGGACAGCTTGGCTCCTCGCTGGCGGCGCGGTAGTCAGCAACCGTCCATCGTCAGCAGGCGCGGCCCAGTAGTGATGCTTGTCCGCCCGTGCGCGCCACCGAATCCACATATCACGACCCAGCGTCGATCCCATGCCCGACTTGTGAGTTTTGCCGAGCCACAGCTAATGACATGTGGCGGCGGCCAGGATCCGCGAGCCTAGGCCAGCAGCCTGCGGCCCAGCCTGGCCCCTCTTCGCGGCTTCACATCGATTGGGTATGCCCAAACCGGATACCTCGGGCGCCGAACTGACCCGAAGCCGCGGGAAGTAGACAGTCGCGGCGCGCAGGCCGCGAAGGATTCGGGCAAGTAAGGCTTATGGGCCGGCGCGCTGCCGCCCGACGATCGCCGCCCGACGATCGCCGCCCGCCGCGGATGGTCGGTCATGCGGTCGGTGCGGCTGCCGGCCGCGGAGTTCGCCGAGATCGAGCGGATCGCAGCGCAGGCCGGAGTGCCGGTCGGCGCACTGATCCGGGGCTGAGTCATGGCCGGGCTGGCCGCTGGACGGGGAACCTCGCCGCGGGGTGCGATCGAGCATCTGGCCGAGGAGGCCCTGCATCTGCCCCGGCTCGCCGCCGTCAGTGACGCGGCATGATGACGACCGTGGGTGCCGGACAGGCGCGGCGCTGACCAGCGGCTTCGCTCGGCTCGCCGGCCCTTTACGTCGGCGCTGGGGTGCCGTTACCGGCGAATGGCGCAAGGCATTTGAAGCTCGCATGTGATTCATTTCATAGGAATTTTTCGACGATTCTTCCTGCCTCTGCACGGCAGTTCGGGCATCGTAGAGAAACGAAAGCACCCCGCGTGCGCGGTGGGTTACGTATCGTAACCACTTTGTCGCCCTGAACCTGCGACGCGCCGACACGCCGCTGCCAGGCTGACGGGCACGATCCCGCCATGGCCGGCAGGTCCCACGGGTGGCAGTTGAGCACGCGAATGGCGTGCCCGGCCGAAAGTACACCTTGTCTCGCTCGCAATCGCGCAGCCATACGTCCACGTCCCGACTCACGATCGCTCTCAGCGCTCCGGCCTTCGCCGTGGCGGCCATCGCCGCCACGGGCGGCATTACCGGCAGCGCAGCCGCTCAGCCGGCTGTCCAGGCGCACTCGGTCAGTACCACCCGAGCCACGGCCACGCGAGCCACGGCCACCCGAGCCACGCGCACGACCGCGGCGGAATCCGCCACCGTCCTGACAACCCAGGCGACCGCCGCCGCGCGGCACCGCCTGGGGTGGAAGAGGGAGATCGCCTGGAAGATGATGTACAACCGGTTCGGCTGGCGGCCGAAGTACCAGTTCAGGTCGCTGAACAGGCTCTGGGAGCATGAGAGCAGCTGGCGCATTCACGCCTACAACCCGTACTCCGGCGCCTACGGCATCCCCCAGGCCGTGCCGGGCAGCAAGATGTCCACGGCGGGCCCGAACTGGCGGAACAGCGCGCGGACCCAGATCAGGTGGGGCCTGCGCTACATCAGGTCACGATACGGCAAGCCGCGCCGCGCGTGGGCGCACGAGGTTGTGTACGGCTGGTACTGACGCCGGCTAGATCCGGCTAGATCCGGCTAGCTGGGACGCGGGTGGTCCGCCCGGCGCGGGAGCGCGGGCGGGCCACCGGCCCGGACGAGTTCGTTAGCGCGGTTACAGCGACTGGGCCGCGGGAGCGGGAGCGGGAGCGGGCGCGGCCTGCCACCCCGCGGCGTCGACGCCGCCCGGCACGGGCGCGGCCGGGTCGTACGGCGTCCTGGTGTAGATGAACGAGCCGATATCCAGCGCGTTGACCGAGCCGTCCGGCCCCGTGACCGGGACGAGCGGCTCGCCCGACTGGTAGCCGTCGATGCCAGTCCAGCCGCCGTCGCCGTCGGGCCTGAACCGCAGGGTCTGCCCGCCGCCCTCCCTGCGCAGTTCGAGCACGTCACCGGACAGCCGCAGCGTGTAAGGCGCCGGCCCCCAGAACCAGCTTCCGAGCATGTCGAGCAGGTCCTCGCCGACCCGCGTCGGGATCCACGCGGGCGGGCAGTACGGCTCGCCGTCGGCCAGGATCGCGAGCAGGTCGGAACCGAGCGACTGGCTGAAGCCGCTGGTGGAGTTGCACGCGACGATCGCGGTGTCGGCGCCGGGGGCGTCTGTGATCTGGACGACGGCGACGAATCCGGGCATCGACCCGGTATGGCCGTAGTGCCGGCGCCCGGCCGCGTTCCATAGCTGGAGGCCGAGACCGTAGCCTGCCGCCCACGGCTGCCCGGCCTCGTCGCTGAGCACGACCGGCTCGCGCATCTCGGCCAGCGTGGTCGGGGCCAGCGGCCCGGCCGAGTCGCCGGCCAGGAACCTCGCGAATGCGGCCAGGTCGGCGACGGTGGTCCAGAGCTGGCCGGCTGGCGCCATCGCCCCGGCGTCGTGTTCCGGCTCGGCGAGCAGTGCGTCGGCATACGGATGCACCGCGTAGCCGGTCGCGTGCGGCCGCCGCGGCCGTGTCGTCGTCCGGCTCATGCCCAGCGGCTGCAACAACTCGCTGGAGATCACGTCGTACCACGGCCGGCCGTGCTTGGCCGCCAGCAGCGCGCCGAGCAGGGCATAGCCGACGTTCGAGTAGTGCTGCCGTCGGCCAGGCCGGAACCTCGTCGCCTCCTCGCCGAGCGAGCCTGCCGACAGCTCGGCGAGCGAGAGCCCCGGCGTCCGCTCCCACCAGGGGCCCGCCGTCTCGGCCCGCAGGCCGCCCGCGTGCGAGAGGAGCTGGCCGATCGTCATCGGGCCGGCCGCGCCGGCCGTCGCGGCATCCAGGTGGTCGCCGAGCGGGTCGGACAGGCTGAGCCGGCCGGCGTCGCGCAGCCCGAGCACGGCGGCGGCGACGAAGGTCTTGGTGATGGACCCGGCCCGGTACTGAGTGTTCGTGTCCGGCGCCTGACCGTCCACCAGGCCGCGCGCGCCGGTCCAGATGATCTCGCCGTCGCGGGCGAGAATGGCGGTGACCGAGGGGAGCCGCTGGCCAGCTTGATCACGTGCGAGTCTGACGTCGAGCTGGCGCCGCGTCCTGTTATCGATCATGGCGCCCAAGGTTACCTGCGGCTTACCTTCCGGTCAGCCTGTTTTCCGGCACGGACGCTGTTGCGCCGGTATGACGGGAAGGCTGCGGCTGGGGCGGGGTTGGCGGCGCCGGGCTGGCGCGTGCCGGACCTGCGGCGGACCTACTAAGCTGCCGGTGCCGTACCAGGAGCGACCGAAGGGGCCCGTTTTGCCGTATCGCCTGCCCGATGCCGACGTGGTCTCGATCATCGACGCGCCGCCGACCCCGCTGGCGTCGCCGTCCCCCACCGAGCGGTTCGTCGTCCTGGTGCACTACCAGGCTCATCCGCCGGTCGCCATGCTGGCCGGGCCGCGGTTCAGCCTGGCCGGGCTGCGGCTCGACCCCGGGCTGCGCGGGCGGCAGCGGACCAGGCAGTTCACCGGCCTGTCGGTGCTGCGGATCGGCGACGGCACCGAGCGCCCGCTCGCGTTGCCGGACGGCGCGCAGGTCAGCATCCCGGTCTGGGCGCCCGACGGCAGCCGGTTCGCGTTCACGGTCGACGAGCCAGCCGGGATCGGGGTCTGGACCTGCGACGCCGGCGGCGACGCGGATCCGGTCCAGGTGCCCGGGCTGCGGGTCAGCGACGTGCTCGGGGCCGAGCCGCCCGGGCTGGGCGGCATGGTCAGGTGGTCGAGGGACGGCCGTTCGCTGCTCGCGCTCGGCGTGCCCCCGGGTGCGGGCGGCCCCGCGGTCACCGGCACGGCTGACGCGGGACCGCCGGCCGAGCCGCGGATCGAGGAGGTGGCGGGCAAGCGGTCGCAGATGGCGACGTTCCAGGACCTGCTGACCACCGCGGCCGACGAGGACCGCTTCGAGTACCTGGCCACGACCGTGCCGCTGCGGGTCGACCCGGCCACCGGCGCGGCCGTGCAGCTCGGGCCCGCCGGCCTGTACCAGTTCATCGGCGAGTCCCCTGACGGCCAGTACCTGCTCGTCTACCGGCTTCAGCGGCCGTTCTCGTTCCGCGTGCCTTACGTGTACTTCGCCCGGCGCACCGAAGTGTGGACCGCGGCGGGCAAGCTGGTCACGGTCGTCGCCGACCTGCCGGTCAGCGACGAGGTGCCCAGGATGGGCGTGCCGACCGGCCCGCGGCAGGTCGGCTGGGACGAGCGGGCCCCGGCCAGGCTGCTGTGGACCGAGGCGCTGGACGGCGGCGACCCGGTAGCGGTCGCCGAGCACCGCGACGTGATCTTGCGGCTGGATGCGCCGTTCGACCGGCGGCCAGAGCGCGCCTTCCTGGTCAAGCACCGCTGCCTGGGCTGGGCCAACCTGGACGCCCCTGGCGTTCTGCTGATGACCGAGCGGGACAGGGAACGCAGGTGGCTGACGACCTGGCGGTGCGACCTGGCCGATCCGAGCCGGAACACGGTCGTCTTCGACCTCGCCGAAGACGATGACTACGCCGACCCGGGCGCACCGATGACGCTGCTGCATCCCGACGGCACCAGGACGATCCGCCAGGACGGCTCCGCGATCTACCTGCGCGGAGACGGGGCCACGCCGGAAGGGGAGCGGCCGTTCCTGGACCGGCACGACCTGGCGACCGGGGAGACGACCAGGCTGTTCGCCAGCCCCGCCGACGCGCACGAGACGGTGCTCTGTTTCGCCGCCGGGGCCGGGGGGGAGGCCGTGATCTGGCACGAGAGCCCGGCCGAGCCGCCCAGCCTGTGGGTCACCCCGCTGGGCGGGCCGGGTTCGCGCCGCCGCCTGGCCGGGTGGCCCGACCCGCACCCGCAGCTCACCGGCCTGTCCAAGCGGCTGATCGTGACCGAGCGCGGCGACGGCGTCCAGCTTTCCGGGCTGCTGCACACCCCGCCCGGGTACGACCCCGCGCGCGACGGCCGGTTGCCGCTCGTGCTCTGGGCGTACCCGCACGACTTCGGCACCGCGGACACGGCCGGGCAGGTACGCGGCAGCACCACGCGGTTCACCAGGCTGACCGCCTCCGACCCGGCCTGGTTCGTGCTGCGCGGCTACGCCGTGCTGGCCGACGCCACCATGCCGGTGATCGGCGACCCCGAGACGAAGAACGACACCTACATCGAGCAGATCACCGCGGCGGCGGCCGCTCACGTGCAGACGCTGACCGAGGCCGGCATCGCCGACCCGGCCAGGGTAGCCGTGGGCGGCCACAGCTACGGCGCCTTCATGACCGCGAACCTGCTCGCGCACTCGGACCTGTTCGCGGCCGGGATCGCCCGCAGCGGCGCGTACAACAGGACGCTGACGCCGTTCGGCTTCCAGACCGAGCGGCGCAGCTTCTGGGAGGTGCCCGAGGTCTACGACCGCGTGTCGCCGCTGCGGTACGCCAACCAGATCAGCGCGCCGATCCTGCTCGTGCACGGTGCCGACGACGCCAACTCGGGCACCTTCCCTGTCCAGTCGGAACGGCTGTTCCAGGCGATCGGCGGGACCGGCGGGACCGCACGCCTGGTGATCCTGCCGCTGGAGAACCACGGCTACGTCGCGCGGGAGTCGGTGCTGCACGTGCTGGCCGAGCAGTTCGGCTGGCTGGACCGCTGGCTCGGCCCGGACTCCAGGCCCGCCGCTCCGGCGCACTCCAGGACCGCCGCTCCGGCGGCCTCCAGGACCGCGTGATCATGGAGCGGGCCGGTTCTGGCTGGGTCAGGTTGGCCAGACGTTGCCGTACGGCGACCGCTTGCGCAGGTCGCCGGCGAGCATGCGGCCGAGCTTGCGGGTCTCCCTGCGGTTGATCAGCCCGCCCGCCGCGGCGCCGGTCAGCAGCGGCCCGAGCGACAAGATGCTCCGGCCCGCCCTCGCGGCCAGCCGCCGCCGCAGCTGCCTGGCCAGCGGTGACCCCGCCGCGATGACCAGGCCGCCCGGTGCCAGCGCCACGCCGCGGCGCTGCGCCCACGCTCCGACGTACGCGGTCATCCGCTCGACCACATTGCCGGGCACGGCCTGACCGTATACCTCGTGCAACTCCGCGACGAGCTTGATCTCGATGCCGACCACCGAGAGGGTCTCGGTCGCGATCTCCACGCCGGCGGCCGGCAGGATCGGCAGCACGGCCCACGCCCCGACCGCTACCCCGACCGCGGCCGAGGCACGGGACGCGCCCGCGATCAGGGCGCCGGCCAGCTCGTCTGGCGAGCGGCCCGGAAACTGGGCGCGCAGCGTGGCGAGGTCCCTGACCGGGAGCCTGGGCGCCATCGCGAGCACCTGGCCGCTGAGCCAGCGGCCGCCAGCCGACACGCCGCGCCGGGTGACCCGTGCCCCCCGCCTGGCCGCGCCGGTCACCGCGGTGCCGATCCGCCGCTCATCCTGCGCCCGCCAGGCCCGTCCGGCCAGCCGGGCGCTGACCCGTCCGCGGACCCCGCGCACCCGCGGCGTGCGGCCCTGCCGCTGCTCGGTGTCGGCTAGCTCGACCGCCTGCGACACTGTCTCGAGCGCCGCCTGCGTAACCTCGTCTGGCTGGTTTCCGTTGGCCACCATAGTTCGGAGGTATCACACCGGGCGTCGGCGCACACGCCAGACCCCGCGTTTGCGCCGAATGCGGCAACCCGGCGGAAACGGGTTCGGGCGCGAAGCCGCCTGGTGCCGGTCCCGGTCGGCCTTCGGCAGCGAGCGCTCATCCCAGGTCCGGAAACCAGAGCTTGATCTCGCGGGCGGCCTCTTCCTGGTCGCCCGAGGCATGTACCAGGTTCTTGACGGGCCGCTGCTGCTCGTTGGCGATGTCGGGCGAGTCCGAGCTGAAGTCGCCGCGGATCGTGCCCGGTGCCGCCGCCACGGGCAGCGTATGACCGACGACCTTGCGGACCGTCTCGATCGCGCGGTTGCCGGAGATCACTATCGGGACTACCGGCCCGCTCAGCAAGAAGTCCGTCAGCCATGCGCGTACGGTCCGGCCGATTTCGGCGGGATCGTCGGTGCCGATGCGGTCCTTAGCCGAGATGCCGAGCTTGGCGTAGTCGGCGAGCGTTTTGTTACCGACGGCCGTCAGCCACTCGTCCGAGCGCGGATAGTGATCGGTGATGATCTCCGCCTGGTTCCTGGAAACCCGCATCGCCTCAACCACCAAGCCACGCTGTTCCAAGCGCGCCAGGATGACGCCGGTCAGGCCACGTTCATAGGCGTCAGGCTTCACGATCACAAGGGTGCGCTCTTGCATGAATGCGGCTCCACGCGCGACGAAAGGGACTTGGTCAGGGCGCAGGCTAGCACGATGTCCCCGTCTGGCCGGTGTCGACGACACCACGATAGCCCCGGCCGTCCAGCTCGAACCCGGGAGGTAGCCGCCGAGCCTCGTGGCCGGATTTGAGGTGCCGGACCGTGCGCGGCCCTGGCTGCGCTCAAGTCGGGCCGCCAGGCGGAAACTCCGCGGCTCAGGTGCGCGTTGTCTCGTTCGTGCGGGGTAAGGCTCGCGTGGCGTACCGCTGCCGCAGGTTGACCGGCTGGACCGAAGGGCATGGGCGGAAAGCGGCAGCGTCGGCCATCGCGCCGAAGCGCCCCAAAGGGCTGCATGAGACGAGTGCCTCGGAAGTACTGCGGCCGGTCGCGGCTGCCGGGGCGCCGGCTGGGAACACCTGAAGCCGCTGGCTGAGATCGCCTGGGCCGCTGGCTGTGAAGGCGCCGCTGGCTAAGAAGGCGCCGCTGGCTGAAGTGAGCAGAGTTGCGCATGCGAGCGAGGAGGTCCGGGTGGCTCGACCGGCAGCGCCGGCGCGGGGTTCGCGGCCAGCGCCGGGACGGAAGCCTCGCCGTCGTCGGCACGGCCCCCGCTGGCGGCTGGCGGTCCGGTTGCTCGCGACCGTCCTGGCCGCCTTCCTCCTGATCACTGGCTGGTCGATCGGGCACGCGCTGAGCGTCCCTGGCGGCGGCACGTTCTCCCAGCGGATGGCCGAATGGGCGCGCAGCCACAGCCTCGGGCCGCTGGTCACGTTCGGCGAGTGGCTCACGTACCAGAAACCCAAGGCCGGCGGCCGGCCCGGCGTTTCGTTCAACAAGCTCGGCGGCCAGGCCGTGCACAAGGAAAAGCGCTATCAAGGGCTCGCGCCGGTCATCCCGGCCCGCCTCGGCTCGCCCGCCGGCCGGCCGCTGCCGGGAGAGGGCGTCTGGAAGGTCGCCGTCTCGGTCAAGGGCGTTCCCGCGGTGTTCAAGACGTACGTGCGACAGAGCCGCCGGTACTCCTCGTACTACGTCGGCGTCGTCTCGATGGACCAGCGGCTGCTCAAGTTCTCGCTCCGGCCGGGGACGGAGGATCCCGGCGACGGCCACTGGGGCGCGCCGATGGACATACCGCGCGGCGGTCGGCTCGGCCTGGTGGCCACGTTCAATAGCGGGTTCCGGATCAGTTCCTCGGGCGGCGGTTTCTTCCTGCACGGGCACTACGACGGCAGGCTGGTTAAGGGAGCCGCCTCCGAGGTCTACCTGAAGAACGGCCGCCTGCTGATCGGCCGGTGGGGGTACGGCCCGCTGCACATGGGCTTCGACATCGCCGCGGTACGCCAGAACCTGCGCCCGATCGTCGAGCACGGTACGGTTCCCGCGACGGTGAACCAGAATGTGCTGACCACCTGGGGTGCCACGCTGGGCGGCGGGTACAACGTCTGGCGGTCCGGTGTCGGGATCACCGCGGACGGCAGGATTATCTTTGTCTACGGTCCCGCGCTGGACGTCCGCACGCTTGCTAGCCTGCTCCAGCGTGCCGGATGCGTGACGGCCATGGAACTTGATATCAATCCCGACTGGATGTCCTTCATGTACTATCTGGCGAAAAATCGTCCAGCCAACCCGACGCCAGTGAACCTGCTGCGCGGTCAGGTCCAGCCTCCTGACCGGTACTACTACATCTCCAACCGAGACTTCACGGCGGTCTTCTCCCGATGACAGTTCCCTCGCCGGCGGCCCGGGTTGCCGAGCCGCAGAACGGGACTCCCGCGCGCCTCGCCGGCTCGCTCCTGTGGCTGAAGGCCGTCGCGCAGAGCACCCGCCCGCGGCAGTGGCCGAAGAACCTGCTGGTCTTCGCCGCGCCGCTGGCCGGTGACTCGTTCGGCCGCGCCTTCGGCTTCTGGTACGCGCTGATCGCGGCCGCCGCGTTCGTCGCCGCCTCGTCCGCGGTGTACCTGGTGAACGACGTCGTCGACGCGGAGCGGGACCGCGGCCATCCGTACAAGAAGTTCCGGCCGGTGGCGGCGGGGCGGCTGCCGGTGCGGCACGCCGTCGCGCTGGCGGCGTGCCTGGTGATAGTCGCGCTCGGCACCGGCCTGGCGATCGGGGAGCCGCTGCTCGCGACGGCCGTGGCGGCCTACCTGGTGGTCTCCTTCCTGTACTCCGCCGGGCTGAAGCACGTCCCCGTCATCGAGCTCGGCTGCGTGGCGTCCGGGTTCGTGCTCCGCGTCGTCGGCGGGGCAGCGGCGACCCACGTCCCGCCGTCCGGCTGGTTCCTGCTGGTCTGCAGCCTCGGCGCGCTGATGGTGGCGATCGCCAAGCGCTACACCGAGCTGACGGTGCTCGGGGCGGACGCGGCCAGGCACCGGCCGGCCATGCGGGGCTACTCGGCTCCCGTGCTCCGGCTCACGCAGCGCGCCGTGTCGGCCGTGATGGTCCTGTCCTATGTACTGTGGGCCTACACCGAGCCGCACGCGAGCATGCGCTCGTGGCACATGGCCAGCTCGCTGGCGCTGGCCGCCGCGCTGGTCAGGTTCGATCGCCTGACCGCGCGGGCGACCAGCAAGCCGGTGGAGGACCTGATCGCCCGCGACCCCGTGATGGTGGCCTGCGAGATCGCCTGGCTGGTGTTTTTCGCAATCGGCCTCTAGGCGTCCGGTCGGGCAAGGGCGCCTGGGCGCCACCGAAGGAGCCGTATGATGCTTGACCAGCTTGGCCGGCCGGGCCGGGTGCTGCTGCTCGGCGGCACCAGCGAGATCGGACTGGCGATACTCGCCGCCCTGCGGGCTCCGGCCGGCACCGAGGTGCTGCTGGCCGGCCGGGACGAGCAGCGGCTGGCGGCGGCGGGCAAGGAACTGCCGTTCCGCTGCACGACGATCGGCTATGACGCGCTCGTGGCGGACAGCCAGCGGGCGGTCGTCGACGCGGCCTTCGCCGGCGGCCCGGTCGACCTGGTAATCGCCGCCACCGGCGTGCTCACCGCACAGGACGAGGTCGACCGTGATCCGGCTCTCGCGGCCAGGATGATCGAGACGAACTTCACCAGCCACGTCACCACGCTGCTCGCGGCCGCCGGCCGGATGCGCGCGCAGCGGCACGGCACGATCGTTGTGCTGTCTTCGGTCGCGGCGATCAGGCCGCGGAGGGCCAACTTCGTCTACGGCGCGGCCAAAGCGGGACTTGACGCGTTCGCCCGCGGCCTGTCCGACGCCCTGGCCGGTACCGGGGTCAGGGTCGTGCTCGTCCGGCCCGGCTTCGTCACGGGCAGGATGACCGCTGGCATGAGCCCGGCGCCGCTCGCTTCCTCGCCCGCCGAGGTCGGCGAGGCGGTAGCGGCGGCGCTGGAGGGCACGGCGGCGCTGGTCTGGGTGCCGCGCGCCGTCGCGGGCGCCGCGGCGGTCATGCGGCTGGTGCCCAGGCCGCTGTGGCGCCGGATGCGACGCTAGGCAGGCGTGTCCCGCACGCCTGTCGGATTCCGCTGAGTCTGTGCGGTTACCTGCCTGTTGAACGGCAATCCGTCGTACTGTTGGGGTGCCGAAAACGGGCTAGCAGCGATGGGGCTGCCTTGCGTTCATCGATCAGGCGGTCATGAGCAATCTCAGTGCTGGACGGCGGGGCGGAACGCCAGCCGCAGCCGTAGTCACGTGGCCCGTCTGGTCGGGGTCGGCCCCCGCGCTCACGGACTTCTTCAGCCTGCGGCCGGAGACCGGTTACGGCCTCGATGCCGAGCACGGGCACCGGCCCGACAGCGACCGGCCGCCGCTGACGGTCCTGGCCGGGCCCGGCGGCTACGGCAAGACGTACCTCGCCGCGGCCATGCTGCGCGCGGCGGCGAGGTCAGGCCGATCGGATCTGCAGGTGTGGGTCAACGCCTCGAGCCCGTCCGCCACCGTGATGAGCTACGCCAGGGCCGCCGCCGACATCGGCCTGACCGAGCGCGGCGTGCTGCCCGAGGCGGCATCCGGGCGGTTCCTCGACTGGCTGGGCCGCACCGGCCGGCAGTGGCTGATCGTCCTGGACAACGTGACTGACTCCGGCGGGCTGCGCGGGCTGTGGCCGGCCGGTGCCGCCGGCCAGGTCGTCGTCACCTGTCATCAATCCGCCGACATGTCCGAGGTGGCAGACGCAAGCCCCAGGGTCTGCCGGATCGGCGAGTTCAGCCCCAGGGAGGCGCTCGGCTACCTGACCGCCAGGCTCTACGACGAGGCTGGCAAGCGAGTCGAGGCGGTCGACCTCGCGGCGGATCTCGGCTACATGCCGCTGGCACTCGCGCTCGCGGCCACTACGATCGCCGGCACCGCGCTCAACTGCCGCCAGTACCGGATCCGGTTCGCCGGCCGCAGGCAGGAACTGCTCGGCCGGTCAGCCGACGGCTCGGTTTCGCCGGCCGAGGTTGCCTGGTCGCTCGCGCTCGACCGGGCCGACCAGCTCAGGCCGGCAGGCCTGGCCCGCCCGCTGCTGGCCCTGGTCGCGCTGCTCGATCCCGCGGGGGTGCCGGTTCACGTCGCCGCAAGCAGGGCGGCGTCCGCGTACCTTGCCAGGCACGGCCGCGGGATGCCGGTCGACCAGAACGAGGTCATGGCAGCACTCGGCAACCTGGTCACCGCCGGTCTGGTCGCGGCCGACCGGTCGGTCGCCGGCGGCCTGGTGGCCGTCCACCCCGTCATCCAGGACACCGTGCGCAGGCTGGTCCCGGCCGCCGTGCTGGACGACGCGGCGCGGTCCGCGGCCGATGCCATCGCCGAGGTGTGGCCGCAACTCGAGGCCGATCCGGCGCAGGAACAGGCGCTGCGCGGCTGCGCCGGCTGGCTCGGCGGAATCGCCGGCGACCTGCTGTGGGTGCCCGAGCCGCATCCGGTGCTGATGACGACCGGGGACAGCCTGGCCGCGGCGGGCCTGACCACGGCGGCCATCGCCTACTGGCAGTCGATGCTCGCGGCCAGCGGCCGCGCGCTGGGCGCCGAGCACCCGCGCACCCTGGCGTTGCGCGACCTGCTCGCCGAGGCCTGCGAGAAGGCCGGCCGGCTGGACGAAGCCAGGGAGCTGATCCTGGTCAGCCTGGTCGAGCGGGAGCACGCGCAGGGCGCCGACCACCCGGACACGCTCACGGCCAGGACCGTCCTGGCCAGAATCTACCGGGCCACCGGCAGCTACGAAGCGGCGATCGAGACGTACGGCAGGGTGGTCGCCGAGCGGGAGTGGGTGCTCGGGCCCGAGCACACCGACACGCTCGGCGCGCGCAGCCGGCTGGCGAGCACCTACCTGCAGGCGGGCCAGGCCAAGCAGGCCATCGCCTTGTACCAGCGCAACGTCGCCGACTGGGAGCAGGCGCTCGGGCCTGAGCACCGCGACGTCCTCACCGAGTACCTGAACCTCGGCCGCGCCTACCAGCGAGCCAGCCAGATCGACGAGGCGACCGCCATCTTCGCCCGGGTGCGCAAGGTCAGGGAGACGAACCTGGGCCAGGATCACCCTGACACCATCACGGCGGCCGGCCTGCTCGCGCTGGCTTACCGCACCTCCGGGCGGCTGAAGGAGGCGCTTGCCTTGTACCGCCAGGCCGTGGCGAGCCGCGAGGCGGTGCTCGGGGCCGACCACCCCGACACGCTGAGCGCGCTGGGGAACCTGGCCTCGTGCTATCACTCCATGCACCGGATGAAGGATGCCATCCCGCTGTACGAGCGCCTGATCACGGACCGGGAGAGGGTGCAGGGTCCCGATCACCGGGAGACCATCACCGCCAGGGGCAACCTGGCCGGCGCCTTCCACTCGGCCGGACGGCTCGCGGACGCGATCCCTGGCTACGAGCGGACGGTCGCCGATTTCGAGCGAGTGCTCGGCGCCGACCACCCGGACGCACTGACCTCCCGCGCCAACCTCGCGCACGCCTACTACATGGCGCGGCGGCTGAGCGATGCGATCAGGCTCTTCGAGCGGACCATCGCCGATTGTGAGCGGGCACTTGGCCACGATCACCCGCTTACTCAGACAATAAGCGACAATCTCCGTACAATATCGCGGTTACGGAGCGCCGAAGTCGCTGACCGCGCGCATAAGGCGACACGTCGATATGCGCGGCACGTTGCGAAAACGCAGTCCGCTTAGCATTTCGCGCCGCATTGCTGCGCGCGCAAAGGTAAACTCATTACCAAGCCATTGGCTTTTTATTAATGCACTTGCAGCATTGGCGCTACGGTCTACGGGCATGATCATTTCCGGCCGGACTGGGGCGCCCGACCGGCGCTCCGAGCCGCGCCGGCTGATCCCGTCAGGCAAGGAGGCGTTGACTGTGAGCACCACAGGCTCGACCCTTACCCGAACTCAGCAGGCTCCGGTAGGCGCCCAGCAGATCCACATCGCGATGGTGGCGCCGCCGTACTTCAACGTTCCGCCCGCGGCATACGGGGGGATCGAGACGGTGGTGGCCGATCTGGTGGACGCGCTCGTTGCGCGGGGCCACAAGGTAACGCTTATCGGCGCCGGCAATCACGCGACCAGGGCGCAGCGGTTCCACACCACCTACGATGTCGGCCCGGCCAGCCAGCTGGGTGAGGCGATGCCCGAGATCGTCCACGCCGCTAAGGTGGCGGGCATTCTCGACGCGCTCGATGTCGACGTCATCCACGACCACACGATGGCCGGCCCGCTGATGGCCAGGGGGCGGCTCACGCCCACCGTGGTGACGGCGCACGGCCCGGTCCACGGCGACTCTGGCGAGTACTACCGCGCGCTCGGCGACACCGTGCAGCTCATCGCGATCTCCGATGCGCAGCGGTCGAGCGCGCCCGACCTCGCCTGGGCCGCGACGGTGCACAACGCGATCCGCTCCGAGACGTTCCCGTTCCGAGCCGAGAAGGACCACTACGCCCTGTTCCTCGGCCGGTTCCACCCGGATAAGGCCCCGCACCTGGCCATCGACGCGGCCAGGGCGGCCGGGCTGCCGATCGTCCTGGCCGGAAAGTGCTCAGAGCCGGTCGAGCGCGCGTACTTCTCGCGCGAGATCGAGCCGAGGATCGGCAGCGACGTGACGATCTACGGCGTGGCCGATGCCGCGGCCAAGCGGCGCCTGCTCTCCCATGCGGCCTGCATGCTGTTCCCGATCTGCTGGGAAGAGCCGTTCGGCCTCGTCGTGATCGAGGCGATGGTCTGCGGCACTCCCGTGGTGGCGCTCCGCCGCGGCGCCGTGCCCGAGCTGATCGTGCACGGCCAGACCGGCATCATCGTCGACGACCCCGACGACCTTCCGCTCGGCATCGCCCTCGCGCGGGAACTCGGGCCTGCGGTCTGCCGCAAGCACGTCGAGGCGGGCTTCACGGTCGAGGTCATGGCCGAGGGTTATGAGGCCGTCTACCGGCAGGCGCTGACGATGGCGCCCGAGCCGTGGCTCACGGCCGCGGACCAGGCCACAAGCATCAGGTAGCGCGGCCCGCCGTCCGGCCGGCTCCGATCGGCCGGGCGGTCGGCGACAGGCGGCCGTTAGCATGGCGACGTGGCGGCGCGCGGCACCCGAGCGACTCAGGAACTGACCAGGCTGGGCATCGCGCACTCGGTGCACACCTACAGCCACCGGGCCAACGCCGGCTCGTACGGCGCCGAGGCCGCTGCCGAGCTCGGCATTCCGCCCGGGCGGGTGTTCAAGACCCTCATTGCCAGCGTGGACGGCAACCTGGCGGTCGCCGTCGTTCCCGTGACCGGCCAGCTCAGCCTGAAGGCGCTCGCGGACGCGCTCGGCGGTAAGAAGGCGGAGATGGCGCAGCCGGCGGCGGCAGAGCGGGGCCCGGGCCGCCCTGGTGCCCGGCCGCGGGCTCGGCGCTTACCGGAACGGCGGCGTCCTGCCGCCTGGCCGGCAGCCGGCCGCTGATGGCCAGCGCCGCGATCCCGGCGGCCGCCGGGATAGCGAAGGCGGCCGCCAAGCCCGCAGACAGCGACCAGCCGAATCGCACCGCGGCGCCGACCGCGGTGCCGGCCAGGCCGATGCCGATGGCGCTGCCGAGCACGTCGGCGAGGTTCAGCGAGGCGGAGGCCCAGCCCTCCCGGCCCGCCGGCGCCTCGCTGAGCATGAACAGCGTGATCGGCGAGAACGCCAGGCCCATCCCGAGGCCCGCGATCGTCCAGGCCGCGATTCCCACGGCGACGGCCACGTCGCTGCTGAGCACGGTGCTCAGGCCGGTGATTCCGGTCAGGATGACCACGAGGCCGATCCTGACCAGCCGCCGACCCTCCCACCTGCCGTTCATCCTGGCCTGGATCCAGGCTCCGGCGGTCCAGGCCAGCGTGCTGCCGGTCACCGCGACGCCGGCCAGCGCCGGACTACGATGCCGCAGGATCGTGATCGTCAGCGTGACGAAGGCGTCGGCGCCGAAGAAGCAGAAGGTCAGCAGCGAGCGGCTGAGGATCGTGGCGGGCAGGCCGTAACGTGCCGACAGCGTCCCGGCAGGCAAGAGCCGCCGCAGGACGGGGAGCCCGAGCACACCGCCAACGGCTACCATCAGGCAGCCCGTCACGACGGCCCACGCCGTCACGATGCCGTGGGCCGGCCCGCCGCCGCTCGCCGAGCCGACCGCCAGCGTCAGGCCGACGAGTACCAGGCCCGCGGCGGCCGCCACCCCGACACCGTCGATGAGCCGGTGCCCTCCCGCGGTCGGGTCGGGTGCGCGGCCGAGCTTGACGAGCGCGGGAAGGGCGATCGGCGCGGTCAGCGCGACGAACGGCAGCAGGCCGAGGAAGATCCACCGCCAGCCGAACGCCCTGGACACCTCGGCGCTGAGCGCCGGCCCCGCCAGGCCGGGAGCAACCCAGGCGGTGGACAGCACCGCCATCATCCTGGCGCGCAGGCGTTCGGGCAGGCTGCGCCCGATGGCCGCGTAGGCGACCGCGGGCACCGCTCCCGCGCCGAGCCCCTGCAGCACCCGCCCGGCGACGAGCACCGGCATCGACGGCGCCAGTCCCGCGACCGTCAGCCCGGCACCGAAGACCACTATCCCGGTCACATAGGGAATGGCTGGTCCCCGACGGTCGGCCGCGCGGCCCGCCGCGACGATCCCGACCACAGTGCCGAGCATGAACGCGCTGAACACGAATCCGTACAGGCTCAGCCCGTGCAGGTCCCTGGCGACCAGCGGCATCACCGTGACGACCGCAAGTGCCTCGGCGGCCACGAACGTGATCGTCGCCGCGAGGCCCACGGTCAGTGCCCGCCGGTCCGCTGCCCAGAGTCCGTCCGTCATCGCGTCGCCATCGCTCCCCACATCCCTCGCCGTGCCCGCGGCACGCCCGCCCAGCCTAAGAGCTCACGTGCACGTGAAGTCAAAGCGTTTCCCCGCGGAGCGCGGCAGCGGCGGGGCGGGCGGGACGGCCGGACGGGCGGGGAAGCGGGCGGGAGGTCCGGGCTCAGGCGATCTTGACGGGAAGCGACGTGCCCAGCGCGCCGCCCTTCGCGTCGCGGGCCTGCACGGCGAAGTACGGGCCCTTGGCCCGCACGGCGATGACCGTCTCGAACCCCGACTTGCGCGCCGTCGCGACCGGCGCCAGCGAGGTCTGGGCGCCTCCAGCCAGGACGGTCCAGGTCGCCACCTCGGTCGCACCGTTCCAGCTCGCGTAGACGGTAGCGCCACCCGCCCGGTGCTTGGCCGCGGCGGCAGGCAACTCAGCGGGAAGGCCGGTCCAGTCCCCGATGTACGACCGGTAGGTGGGGTCACCCTTGGTCAGCCGGCCGTCGAGTATCAGCCTGCCGTCGGCCGAGAACTCGGAGAAGTACGGGTTGGTGCCCCAGCCGACGAACATGCCGCCGTTCGGAAGCAGCTGCGCGTTGCCCATCGCCTTGGCGAGCACGAGCTCACCCGGGTGGATGAACTGTTTGCGCAGCGTGACCAGCATCCGGTCGTAGTCGACGTCGAGGATCAGCGCCCTGGACTGTTTCTCGTTCTTGGGCAGGACGCCGTCGTAGCCGTCGTCGAAGACCGTCAGCACACCGGGTCCGTGCAGCCGGGTGTCGTGCTGCCAGTAGAACTCGCTGCCTGGCCCCATCGTGAAGTCTGATCTCTTGCCGTTCAGCCGCCAGATGATCTTGCCGGTCTTCCTGCTGACCTTGTATGCGCACCAGGTGTTGCGCGCACCGATCAGCAGGTTTCCGTCGCCGGTGTCCTGGATCGTGTTGATGTGGAAGTAGTCGTAAGGCAGCGTCTGGCTCCCGTGCCCGCCCTGGATCGGGAGGTATGTCTCGTCGAAGCCCACGTGGTCCAGGCTGTCCCACGCGAAGAGCAGCTTCCCCGTGGCGATGTCGATCTCCTGGGCCACTCCGGAGAGCAGCCAGCCGTTCTTAGGCCCGCCCAGCCGGGACAGGTCGTATCGCTGCTTATGGAAGGCCGAGACGAGCGCGGTGCCCTGCGGGGAGATCTTGAACTCGTGCTCGTCCACCTGGAGCCCGTTGAATGCCCGGATCGTGTCGGTGACCCGGTAGGAATCGTCGGCGATCTCCGCGACGCCTTCCCCGTATCCGCCGGTGACGACCCGCCCCTGGAACCAGGTCAACACCGGCTTGCCGCGGTAGATCTGACGCTGGAAGTCCATCTTGCTCTGGTGCGGACCTGTATCGGGTGCGAACCAGACCAGCTCGCCGGTGGTGTCCATGATCATCGCGCCGCCCTCGCCTGGCCCCGAGTTGGCCAGCCCCAGGAACAGGTACTGCAGCTTGTGGTGCGGGTCGACGTGGGTCAGCGCGACCTTGGGCGGGGTCAGGTCAGGCCGGGACACGAAGTACTGCAGGTTCTTTGAGTGATGGTGCTTGCGCGAAGCGGCGTTTCCTGCGCTGCAGCCGACGAGGCCAAGTCCGGCGGCGGCGGCCGCGGCCGTGCCCGTGCGCTTCAGCAGCTCGCGCCGCGTCCAGGTCTCGTTCATCCGGTTCCTCGTCAAGAAGTTCTCCGAGTGTGTGCCGCTCGGCTCAAGGGCAGCAGCGATTCTGGGCCAGAACGTGTCACCCGCACGATTTTCCGGTCAAGAAAGCGCGGAAGGCAGCCGGGAACCGAGTGCCGCGCTGGCCAGGTTGGCCAGCCAGCTAGACCGGTCATACCCAGCTAACTCAGCCGATCTTAACTGGTGCCGACCTGGCCAGGGCACGGCCCTTGCCGTCGCGCGCCTGAACAGCGAAGTACGGTCCCCGGCTGGACACCTTGATGGCGGTCTCGAAGCCGTTCTTGCGCGCCGTGGCGATCTCGTGCAAGTTACTCGCGGTCCGCCCGGCGAAAATCCCCCAGGAGCGGACCTGGGTGGCGCCGTTCCAGCTCGCGTAGACGGTGGCGCCGCCGGTCCGGTGCCGCGCCGCTGCCCGGGGCTTGTCGGTCGGATGGCCGACCCAGTGCTCGGTGAACGCGCGGTACGAAGGGTCGCCCTTGATGATGTCGCCGTCGAGCAGGAGCTTGCCGTCCGCCGTGAACTCCGAGAAATGCGGCTCGGTGCCCCAGCCGACGAACATCCGGTTGTCGGGGAGAAGCTGAGCGCTGCCCATCGCGCCCGCCCGGTACTGCGTGCCCGGGTGGGTATAGGCCTTCTTCAGCGACGCGTGCATGTGCGTCGTGTCGACATCGAGAAGCAGCGCCCGCGAGTGCTGCTCCTCGGGAACGCCGTTGTCGAAGACCGTCATCCGGCCGCTGGGGGCCGGTCGAACGTGGTGCTGCCAGAAGAACTTGCTCCGCGGGCCCATCGTGAAGTCCGACTTCTTGCCGTTCAGCCGCCAGACGATGTGCCCGGTCTTCCTGCTGACCCGGTAGACGGTGAAGGTGTTCCTGCCGGAGATCAGCAGGTCCCCCGACCCGTCACCGACCTCGGCGATTGAGTTGATGTGGAAGTAGTTGTACGGGGAGCTGATGGTTCCGTGGCCGCCGTCGCCGACCCCGAGCTTCTGGTAGGACTCCCGCAGCGGCACGTGCGGATTGGACTGCGCCCAGCTGTCCCACTCCCACAGCAGGTGGCCGGTGGCGATGTCGATCTCCTGGGCGACTCCCGACACGAGGTGACCGCCGGTCGGGCCGCCCACCGGACGCAGGTCGACGTTGGCGTGCTTGCGGTAGATGGTGATCAGCGCGGTGTTCTGCGGGGTCACGACGAACTCGTGGAAGTCGGCCAGCTGGCCGCCGTGGGCCTTGATGACGTGCCGGATCTTGTAGGAGGAGTCGGCGATGATGAGCTCGCCCTGGCCGAAGCCCTCGACGACCAGGCCCTGGAACCAGGTGAGCACGGGCTCGCCCTTGAAGGACTGGACGCTGAAGTTCATCCGGTGCTGGCTCGCGGTGTTCGGGCCGAACCAGACGAAGTGGCCGTGCGGGTCGATGATGTACGAGCCGCCGTGCCCGGGCCCCGAGTAGGGCGCGTTGAGGAAGATGTACCTGGAGTCGGCACCGAGGCCGGTGCGCCGCAGGGTGATGTGCGGAGGGGTGAGATCGGGGCGGGTCCTGAACGGCGGCCCGGCGGAGTACGCCGCGGCGGTGCTGGCTTCCGCCGTGCCGCCGCCGCTCTGCTCGCCGCCGCCCTGCGCGCCGCCGCCGCCCTGCGCGCCGAAGCCGATCGCGGCGCATCCGCTCGCGGCCAGGCCGGCGGCGCCCGCGGCTGAGGCGCCTGCGATCCCGAACAGGCGTCGGCGGGTCAAGTCGTCAGTCATGGGCCGAGCCTCCGGTTCGGGATTCGTGCGCACGGTGCCCTCCGCGGGTTAATTGTGTCGCATAGGTGCCGTGAAGGGCGGACGAACGGTCATCCTAGGGTGTGTCCCGTAGATCGATGCGCACACACCCTAGCCGGTGTGTCGCGATGCGCTGGCCGCCCTGCCGCTCGCCCCGCCGCCGGTGTCCCCGGCGCGCCGGAACCGCGCGCCCGGGACCGCGAGCTCAGTGCTGATGCGGCAGGCAGACGGCGCCGCGGTCGGCGCCGGAGACCAGCGCCGCGTACTTGGCCAGGGCGCCGCTGGCGTAGTTGGCCGCCGGGCGCTTCCAGCCAGCCCGCCGCTGGTCGAGCTCGGCGTCGTCGACGAGCAGGTCGAGCCGGCGCTGCGGCACGTCGAGCACGATCCGGTCGCCGTCGGCCACGAGCGCGATCGGCCCGCCGTCGAACGCCTCGGGAGCGGTGTGCGCGATGCACGCGCCGAACGTCGCGCCGGAGAACCGCCCGTCGGTGACCAGCACGACGTCCTTGCCCAGGCCGGCGCCCTTGATCGCGGCGGTGACCGCGAGCATCTCGCGCATCCCTGGCCCGCCCTTCGGCCCCTCGTACCGGATCACCAGCACCTCGCCCTTGGCGACCTTCCCGCCGGTGATCGCGGCGAAGCAGTCCTCCTCGCGCTCGAACACCCGCGCCGTACCCTCGAACCGCAGCGTCTCGATCCCTGGCACCTTTACCACGGCGCCGTTCGGAGCCAGGCTGCCGCGCAGCACGGCCAGCCCGCCCTCGGCGCTGATCGGGTCGCTGACCGGCCGGACCACGTCGCCGTCCGGCCGCGGCGCCGCGGCCACGTTCTCGCCCAGCGTGCTGCCGTTGACGGTCATCGCGTCGCCGTCGACCAGGCCGGCCTCGAGGAGCTCGCGCAGCACCACGGGCAGGCCGCCGACCTGGTCGAGCTCGCTCATCACGAAGCGGCCGGCCGGGCGCATCGAGGCGATGTGCGGGGTGCGGCGGCTGATCGTGTCGAAGTCGTCGAGGGTCAGCTCGACCTGCGCCTCGACGGCGATCGCGAGCAGGTGCAGGATCGCGTTCGTGGACCCTGCCGTCGCCATCACGACCGCGGCCGCGTTCAGGAACGCGGTCCTGGTCAGGATGTCGCGCGGCCGCAGCCCCGCGGCGAGCGCGTGCACGGCGGCCTCGCCGGTCGCTCGCGCCAGCGCGGTCCGCTCGGCGCTCACCGCGGGCGGCGAGGCCGCTCCCGGCAGCGCCATCCCGAGCGCCTCCGAGCAGGCCGACATGGTGTTCGCGGTGTACATCCCGGCGCAGGACCCGGCGCCCGGGCAGGCGGCCCGCTCGACGGTGAGCAGGTCGGCGTCCGACATCTCGCCGGCGGCCTGCGCGCCGACCGCCTCGAAGACATCCTGGATGGTGAGCGAGCGGCCGAGCGCGTGACCGGGCAGGATCGTGCCGCCGTACAGGAACGCGGAAGGCACGTTCAGCCTGGCGCAGGCCATCAGCATGCCGGGCAGCGACTTGTCGCAGCCGGCGATCGCGACCAGCGCGTCGAACCGTTCCGCGTGCACCATCAGCTCGACCGAGTCGGCGATCACCTCCCGGCTCACCAGGGACGCCTTCATGCCCTCGTGTCCCATCGCGATGCCGTCGGATACGGCGATGGTGCCGAACTCGATCGGGACGGCGCCCGCCTGCCTGACGCCTTCCTTCGCGGCGCCGGCCAGCCCGTTCAGGTGCAGGTTGCAGGGTGTCACCTCGTTCCACGAGGAGGCGACGGCGACCTGCGGCAGCGTCAGGTCGTCCTCGCTCAGCCCGACCGCGCGCAGCATCGCGCGCTGCGGTGCACGGGCCGGTCCTGTGGTCAGCGGGCCGCTGCGCGGCCGTGGCAGATTGGTCATGTCGTCAAGCCCTTCTCAGCGATAACGGATCGTTCGTGGCCCGTCGCCGCAGCCGCGCTGATGCTGGCGGGGCCGGTATCTCAGGCGCCGGCCGGGACGAGTGCCTCGGCGCCAGCCCGGAGCAGGCCGTAGCTGATCCCGTCGGCAAGAGCCTCCCAGGACGCGGTGACGATGTCGTCGCAGACCCCGACGGTCGTCCACTCGCCCCGGTGGTCGGCCGAGGTGAGCATGACCCGCGTCACCGCGCTGGTCGCGGCGCGGCCGTCCAGGATCCGTACCTTGTAGTCGACCAGGTGGATGTCGGCGAGCTCCGGGTACAGCTCGGCCAGTGCCTTGCGCAGCGCCTGGTCGAGCGCGTGCACCGGCCCGACGCCCTCGCCGACTGCGACTACCCGCCGCTCGCCGAGCAGCAGCCGGACGATCGCCTCGCTCCGGTCGGTGCTGGCCCGGGGGGACGACCCCCCGGATCCCTCCGCGGTGCCTTCGGACCTCTCGATCACCACCCGGTATCCCTCCAGCTCGAACCACGAGGGCATGCGCCCTGCTTCGCTTCCCGGGCTGCGCCCTGCCACCCGCCTGACCAGCAGCTCGAACGACGCATCGGCGGCCTCGAACGCATACCCGCGATGCTCGGCCTCCTTGATCTCATCGAGCACGGCGGTGGCGAGCGCCTGGTCACCCGACAGGTCGAGTCCCATCTCGGCCGCCTTGACCAGCACGTTGCTGCGCCCGGCCAGCTCGCTGACGAGCACGTGCGCCCGGTTGCCGACCCGCGCCGGGTCCACGTGCGAGTACGCGTCCGGCCGCCGCGCGATCGCCGACGCGTGCAGCCCCGCCTTGGTCGCGAACGCCGACGACCCCACGTACGGCTGCCTGGCCTCGAACGGCAGGTTCGCCAGCTCAGCGATCTCCCGCGCTGTCGACGCGAGCGCGCCGAGCCTGCCAGCCGGTAGCAGCTCGTAGTCCCGCTTCAGCTCGAGACCCGCAATCACCGCGAACAGGTCCGCGTTCCCGCACCGCTCGCCGTAACCGTTCGCCGCCCCCTGCACATGCGTCGCGCCCTCGCCGACCGCGACCAGCGAGTTCGCCACCGCGCACGCCGAGTCGTTGTGACAGTGCACCCCAACCCGCACGCCAGGAAACCCGCCGAGCACATCGCGCACCACGCGCACTATGTCATCGGGCAGCGTCCCGCCGTTGGTGTCGCAGAGCGCGAGTGTGTCCGCACCCGCTTCCGCGGCCGCGGCCAGCACCTCGAGCGCGTAGCTGCGGTCAGCCGCGTACCCGTCGAAGAAGTGCTCGGCGTCGAATACGGCCCGCCGCCCCTCCCGCACGAAGAACTTTACCGAGTCCGCGACCATCGCCAGGTTCTCCTCGCGCGTGGTCCGCAGCGCCTCGTCCACGTGCAGCGTCCACGCCTTCCCGACCAGCGTCACGATCGGCGTGTTCGCCACCAGCAATGTCTCCAGATCGGGATCCCCGTCCGCCGACCGGTTCGGCCGCCGGGTCGCGCCGAACGCCGCCAGCACGGCGTTCCGCCACGGCAGCTCCCCAGCCCGCGCGAAGAACTCCTTGTCCTTCGGGTTCGACCCAGGCCACCCGCCCTCCACCACATCGACGCCGAGCGCGTCCAGAGCAACAGCCACCCGGAGCTTGTCCTCCACGGTCAGGTCCAGCCCAACTTGCTGGGAGCCGTCCCGCAGCGTCGTATCGTACATCTCGACGAAGGCGCGCCCGCTTGAAACCCTAGGCGCCGCCGGTCCTGCGGCACTCACCGGGCCACCTCCGTAAGGGCGAGCTGTGCAGACAAGGCGTCGGCCCAGGCTTGGGTGGTCGGCTGACCGCCGGCGCTCAGTACAGCGTCAACCGCGTTATCTAGCGCCGCGGCGGCCGCCGGTTCGCCGAGGTGGTCGAGCATCAATGACGCTGACAGGACGGCGCCTGCCGGGTTGGCCTTGCCGGTGCCGGCGATGTCGGGGGCCGAGCCGTGGACGGGCTCGAACATCGAGGGGCCGGTCTTGTCCGGGTTGAGGTTGCCGCTCGCGGACAGGCCGAGGCCGCCGGTCAGGGCAGCGGCGAGGTCGGTGATGATGTCGCCGAACAGGTTGTCGGTGACGATCACGTCGAACCTGCCCGGGTCGCCCACCATGTACAGGCAGGCGGCGTCGACGTGAGCGTAGTCCAGCTTCACGCTCTGCTCGGCGGCGACCTCCTGGGCTACTCGCAGCCACAGGCTGCCGGCGTTGGTCAGGACGTTGGTCTTGTGCACGAGGGTGAGCTTGCCGCTGCGCTGCTTGGCCAGACCCGCCGCGTACCGGACGCAGCGCTCGACGCCTGCCCGGGTGTTCAGGGACTCCTCGGTGGCGGTCTCGAACGCGGTGCCCCGGTGGACGATGCCGCCCGCCCCGGCGTACAGGCCCTCGGTGTTCTCCCTGACGACGACGAAGTCCAGGTCGTCGGCGCCTGCCGCGACCACGCCCGGCCGTTGCCTGGCCGGGCGGAGGTTGACGTAGAGGTCGAGTTCGAACCGGAGCCTGAGCAGCAGGCCGCGCTCGAGCACTCCCGGCGGCACCGCCTGGCTGCCGACGGCGCCGAGCAGGATCGCGTCGGTCTTGCGCAGCTCGTTCAGGATCTCGTCGGGCAGGACCTGGCCGGTGCGCAGGTAGTACTCAGAGCCGAGCGGGCAGTCCTGCCAGCCGACGCCGAAGCCGTGCCGCTTGCCGACCAGGTCAACCAGGTCCCTGGCCACGGCCGTGACCTCTGGGCCGATCCCGTCACCGGCAAGGTGCGCGATGGCGTAGCTGCGTACGTGGTCGGGCATCAGAGCTCCCCCTCGCTGTCAGCCCGCGGGGACGACCCCGCGGAGCCCTCTGCATGGTCGGTTTCGGCGTCGAGCCAGCTCATCATCCGGCGCAGGGGGCGACCGACGCGCTCGATCTCGCTGTCGGCGGCCGCGCGGCGCAGCCCTTCGAAGTTGGGCCGGCCGGCGTCGTCCTCGGCGATCCACTCCCTGGCGAAGTCGCCGGACTGGATGTCGGCGAGGATCTTGGCCATCGCCTGCCTGGTCGGTTCCGCGATCACCTTGGGGCCCCTGGTCAGGTCGCCGTACTCGGCCGTGTCGCTGACCGAGTAGCGCATCCAGGTCATGCCGCCGGCCTGCACGAGGTCCACGATCAGTTTGAGCTCGTGCAGGCACTCGAAGTAGGCCACCTCCGGCTGGTAGCCGGCCGCGACCAGGGTCTCGAAGCCGGCATTGACCAGGGCGGTCACCCCGCCGCAGAGCACCGCCTGCTCACCGAACAGGTCGCTCTCGGTCTCCTCCTTGAACGTCGTCGCCAAGGCTCCCGCCTTGGTCCCGCCGATCCCCTTGGCATACGACTTGACCAGGTCCCACGCCTTCCCCGTCGCATCCTGCGCCACGGCGACCAGCACCGGCGTGCCCTGCCCCGCCTCGTACTGCCACCGCACCGTGTGCCCCGGTGCCTTCGGCGCCACCATCGCCACGTCCACATCCGCCGGCGGAGACACGTACCCGAAGTGGATGTTGAACCCGTGCGCGAAGAACAGCGCGTCCCCCGCCTTCAGGTTCGGCCCGATCGCCTCGGCATACAGCCCCCGCTGCCCGGTATCCGGCGTCAGCACCATGATCAGATCCGCCCACCCGCACACATCCCCCGGCGTCCCCACGGTCAGCCCAGCCTCAGTTGCCTTCGCGCGCGACTTCGACCCCTCGGGCAGCCCGACCCGAACATCGCACCCGGAGTCCCGCAGGCTCAGCGCATGCGCATGCCCCTGCGACCCGTACCCCAGCACCGCGATCTTCCGGCCCTGCACCAGCCCCAGATCCGCCTCGTCGTCGTAATACACCGTCGCCATCAGTAATCCTTTCTTGGATTTTTGAAGCCGTCTCCGGTGGCTCATTCCGGTCTGGACCGCCACCGTTCCCCTAGGCGCAGGCCGCCAGCTCTGCGGGGTTTTGGTCTGTGATAGTCGCGCTCCCGCGACCGATCGCGATGAGTCCCGTCCGCACGACCTCGCACGTCCCGTGCCGCTCGAGCTGGCCGAGCAGCGCGTCGAGTCGCCCCGGACTACAGACTGCCTCGAACACGATCGTCTCGGGTCCGAGGTCCACGACATTCGCGCTGTAGGCAGTGGCGATGTCGAGCAGGGCGGCTCGCACGTCAGGCCGCACGCTGACCTTGATCAGCGCCAGCTCGCGCTCGACCGCCGCGTCCTCGTGCAACTCGACGACCTTCAGCACCCGCACCAGCTTCTCGAGCTGCTTGCGTACCTGGTCGACGGGCGTGGTCTCCCCGTCGACCACGATCGTCATCCGGCTGACCCGCTCGTCGCTAGTCGGGCCGACCGACAGCGACGTGATGTTGAACGCGCGCCGCGAGAACAGCCCGGCGACGTGCGCGAGCACGCCTGGCTTGTTCTCGACCAGGACAGAGAGCGTGTGGGTGGTCATGACGCGATCACTTCCCTACGCGCCGCGGCCTGCTGCTCGGCGGCGGTGAACTCGGGGCCGAGCACGATGTCGTCGTTGGCGTGACCAGCCGGAACCATCGGGAACACGCCTTCGGCGTCGTGGGTGCGGAAGTCGACGACCGTCGGGACGTCGGTGATCGCCAGCGCCTTCTCCAGCACCGCGTCCACGTCGCCCGCCTGCTCGCAGCGCAGGCCGGCGCAGCCGTATGCCTCGGCGAGCTTGACGTAGTCGGGGATCGCGGTGCCCAGGTGGACCTCGGAGTAGCGCTCCTCGTAGAACAGCTCCTGCCACTGCCTGACCATGCCGAGGAAGCCGTTGTTGAAGATCAGCACCTTGATCGGCAGGCCCTCGATCGCGCAGGTGGCGAGCTCCTGCGCGGTCATCTGGAAGCAGCCGTCGCCGTCGATCGCGACCACGAGCTCGCCCGGCCGGCCGATCTGCGCGCCCATCGCGGCAGGAACAGCGAAGCCCATCGTGCCCGCGCCGCCCGAGTTGATCCAGCTGCGCGGCTTGGTGAAGGTGTAGTGCTGGGACGCGTGCATCTGGTGCTGGCCGACGCCTGCCACGATGATCGCGTCGCCGCTGGTCATCGCCGACAGCCGCTCGACCACGTGCTGCGGCTTGAGCGGGCCGTCGCTGTCCTGGGTGTAACGCAGCGGGTAGGCGCGCTTCCACCCTGCCGTGGTGGCGAGCCAGTCCGCAGTGCGCGCCCGGCCCGCGCCGTTGACCAGCGTTCGCATCGCGACCACGAGCTCGGGGAGCACCCCGCGCAGATTGCCGACGATCGCAACGTCGGGTGCGCGGTTCTTGCCGATCTCGGCCGGATCGATATCGGCGTGCACAATCTTGGCCTTAGGCGCGAACGCGGCCAGCTTGCCGGTCACCCGGTCGTCGAACCGCGCGCCGAGCGCGACGATCAGGTCGCACTCCTGGAGCGCGACGACGGCGGCGTACGTGCCGTGCATGCCGGGCATGCCGAGCGCCAGGGGGTGCGTGTCGGGGAAGGCACCGCGTGCCATCAGCGTGGTCGTGACCGGCGCCTGGGCAAGCTCGGCGAGCTCGCGCAGCGGCTCGTGCGAGTCCGACTTGACGACTCCGCCTCCGACGTACAGCACGGGCCTGCGGGCCTGGTGCAGCAGCCGCGCGGCCGCCGCGATCCGCTCCGGATCGGCCGGGCCTGGCACCCCGTAGCCGGGGAGGTCGAGCGCGGGCGGCCAGGACCACGAGGTGGTGGCCTGGAGTATGTCCTTGGGCAGGTCGACGAGGACCGGGCCTGGCCGGCCGGTGGACGCGATGTGGAAGGCCTCGGCGATTGCGGCCGGAATCCGTTCCGCGTCGGTGACGAGTTCGTTGTGTTTGGTGACCGGCGCCGTGATACCCGTTATATCCGATTCTTGGAATGCGTCGGTGCCGATCATCGCGGTCGGGACCTGCCCGGTGATCGCGACGACGGGGACGGAGTCCATGTACGCGTCGGCCAGCGCCGTCACCAGGTTGGTGGCGCCAGGGCCGCTGGTCGCCATGCAGACTCCGGTGCGGCCGGTCGCCCACGCGTAGCCCTCGGCCGCGTGCCCCGCGCCCTGCTCGTGCCGGACGAGGATGTGCCGGAGCGAGGAGGATCGCAGCGGGTCGTAGGCGGGCAGGATGGCGCCGCCAGGCAAGCCGAACACGACATCGACTCCCTGGCACTCCAGGCTGCGGACGAGCGCCTGGGCTCCGGTCACTTCCACGGGTGTGCTCCTTCGAGGATTTGGTCGGTGCGCTTCGGGATCGCGATAACAAAAAACCTCCTGGCCGATCCGGCCGAGGAGGAGTAGCGCGAGCCCGTCACCAGGCTCGCGCTACGTGATAAGGATTACTCGGAACTGGACGATCATGGTCGTGGTCTATCTCCGTGAGCCGGGGTGAGGGAAGTGGGAGGCGACGCTGCCTGCCGCCCTCCACCATAGGGCATATCAGGTGGTGGCGTGTGCGCGGGGGCCAGAAACCGGCAGCCAGCCCGGCCTGCGGCGCTCGAACTCGGCGATCGCGTCGGCGTGCCGGAGCGTGACGGCGATGTCGTCCAGGCCCTCGAGCAGCCGCCAGCGGGCGTAGTCGGGCAGCGCGAACGGCGCGGTGAAGCCCGCTGCCTGGACCTCGACCGTGCGCGCGGCGACGTCGACCACCACCCGCGCGGCCGGGTCGGCGGCGAGCGCCGCGACCAGGGTCGCCACGCTGGCCTCGTCGGCCTGCGCGGTCACGAGCCCGGCGCCGATGCTGTTGCCACGGAAGATGTCGGCGAAGCTCGGCGCGATCACCGCCTCGAAACCGAAGTCCTGCAGCGCCCACACGGCATGCTCCCGCGACGATCCGCAGCCGAAGTTGGCCCCGGCGACCAGGATCCTCGCCTCGGCGGCCGCCGGGGCATTCAGCGCGAACGCGGGGTCGGCCCGCCACGCTTCGAACAATCCGGCGCCGAACCCGGTCCGTTCGACCCGCTTCAGCCACGCGGCCGGGATGATCTGGTCGGTGTCGATGTCGCGCCGGTCGATGACGACCGCGCTGCCCTCGACCCGTTGCACAGCGCGCATCTAGCCTGCTCCTTCCAGGTCGCCGGGCAGGGCGAACCGGCCGGCCACCGCGGTCGCGGCCGCCATCGCGGGCGAGACCAGGTGGGTGCGCCCGCCGGGACCCTGCCGGCCCTCGAAGTTCCTGTTGCTGGTGGACGCGCTGCGCTCGCCCGGCGCCAGGATGTCGCCGTTCATGCCCAGACACATCGAGCAGCCCGCCGAGCGCCACTCGAACCCGGCCGCGGTGAACACGGCGTCGAGGCCCTCGGCCTCGGCCTCCGCCTTGACCCTGGCCGACCCGGGCACCACGATCGCGCGCACGCCCGGGCTGACCTTCCTGCCCCGCAGCACGCCGGCCGCGGCCCGAAGGTCGGCCAGGCGGCCATTGGTGCACGAGCCGATGAATACGGTGTCGATGGCAATGTCCCTGACCGCGGTTCCCGGCGTCAGCGCCATGTAGTCGAGCGCCCGCTGCGCGGCTTGCTGCTGCGCGGCGGAGGCGAACGAGGCGGGATCGGGGACGGCGCCGTCGATGCTGACCGACTGCGCCGGGGTGGTGCCCCAGGTCACGACCGGCCGCAGCGCGGCGGCGTCGATCCGCACCTCCCGGTCGAATACCGCGTCGTCGTCGGTGACCAGCGACCGCCAGTCGCCCAGTGCCCGCTCCCATTGCGCGCCGCTCCGGGGGCTGTGCGGCCTGCCCTCCAGGAACGCGAACGTCGTCTCGTCCGGCGCGATCAGGCCGGCCCTGGCGCCGGCCTCGATCGACATGTTGCAGACCGTCATCCGGCCGGCCATGTCGAGCCCGCGTACCGCCTCGCCCCGGTACTCGATCACCGAGCCGGTCCCGCCGCCGGTGCCGAGCTCGGCGATGATGCCGAGCACGAGGTCCTTGGCGGTCACCCCCTGCGGCAGCTCCCCGTCGACGGTGACCGCCATCGCCTGCGGCTTGACCTGGCGCAGCGTCTGCGTGGCCAGCACGTGCTCGACCTCGGTAGTGCCGATCCCGAAGGCCAGCGCGCCGAATGCCCCGTGCGTCGAGGTGTGGCTGTCGCCGCAGACGACGGTCATGCCGGGCTGGGTCAGCCCGAGTTGCGGGCCGATCACGTGCACGACGCCCTGCTCGGCGCTGCCGAGCGGGTACAGCGTCACGCCGTGGGCCTCGCAGTTCTTGCGCAGCCTGGCCATCTGCTCGGCCGCGAGCGGGTCGGTGACCCGCCCGAGCGGGTCAACGGTGGGGACGTCGTGGTCCATCGTCGCGACGGTCAGGTCGGGACGGCGGACCGCACGGCCCGCGAGGTCCAGTCCCTCGAACGCCTGCGGCGAGGTCACCTCGTGGACGAGGTGCAGGTCGATGTAGAGCAGCGGCGGCTCGCCATCGGGACTGGCTACCAGGTGTCGTTGCCATACCTTGTCGAAGAGCCGGCCGCTCATGAGCTGCGCTCCATCCTGATCGACCCGGCCTACTCGTCGCCCGCTGAGCGGGCATCGCCGCCATTGTCGCGCCGGTCGAGCGCGACCTGCACCGCCTGCAGTGCCGGGGCACTCGAGTCGGCCTGGTCCGCCGGCAGGGCTTCCGGGTGGGAATCCGGCCTCATCATCACACACTCCTGTCACTTCGCGGGAACTAGCTGCCAGGCGTTCCAGCTGGAGGCTGAGCCGTTGCCACGACGACGGGAGTATCCCGGCCTGCTCCTGATCGGAGCTCAGGTCCGGCCCGGCGATCGGATCGGCCGGGCGGGGAAGCGACGGGTGCGCTTGCGGTTACCTGAGGGCACGCGGCCAGCGCCTCATCCCCGCAGCGGGTTGCTGGCCTGCCTGATCAGGTCCCGCTACGGCTGCTAAGAATGAGTACGAAGCGCCGCATGATCGGTCCATCGTACCCGACCCGCCCTGCCGGTGCGACCGAGGTCCCGCCATGACACCCCCCGCCTACAACAGGCCGAGCTTGCCGCCGCGCGCGATCGCCTGGCGCCTGGTCGCGACGCCGAGCTTGCGGTAGACGGACCGCAGGTGCGTCTTGACCGTGTTGATCGACAGGAACAGCGCGTCAGCGATCTCCTGGTTGGTCATGTGCGACGGCAGGAACCGCAGCACGGCGAGTTCGCTGCTGGTCAGCGGGACCGGTGCGGCCGCCTGCTGGCTGGGACCCCGACCCGGACTGGCGGGGGCGAGCTCGAAGCGCTGCAGTATCCGCGCTGCGAACGCCGCTCCCTGGCTGACCGGCCTGATCAGCACGGTCAGCGCCGACCTGGCCGCGGCGCCGCCGTCCAGGAAGGGCCGGTACATCCCCTGCGGCTCGGCGAGCGCGAGCGCGCTGGTGAGCTGGTCGGCCGCTTGCTCGGCCTGGCCGAGCCGCCGCGCCGCGATCGCCGCGGCGACCAGCGCGCAGACCCGGTCATGCGGTGAGACCCGGTCGGCCGCGCCGGGATCGGGGTCGAGGCACGGCCGGACCACGGTCAGCGTGCCGCGGTTGTCGCCCTGCGCGAGCAGCACACGCGCCTGCGCGAGCAGCAGCCCGCTGTCGAGGTTCGCGGCGTCCTGCCCGGCCCTCGCCGCCTGGGCAAGCGCGAGTCCGGCCCGGTTGTGGTCGCCGTCGCGGAGCGCGATGTCCGCCTCGATCGGCGCGAGGATCTTCTCCAGGTCCGCGCTCCGGCCGTGTGCGCAGTTGCCGCCCTGATACCGGCCGGGTCCCGAGCTGGCTCGCTGATAGCGCAGCCGGCTGACGAGCGCGTGCGCGGCGCCGGTGTCGCCCTCGGCCAGCGCGAGCCGCGCGCGAGCCGCGGACGCCAGCGACGCGATCACGCGCACCGCCATCGGATCGGCGGCCTGCGCCGGGCCGGGCGGCCGGCCGGCGCCGGCCCGGGCGGCCTGCCCGGCGGGCTCGCACCGGTCGAGCGCCGCCCGCGCGGCACCGGGCTCGTCCCTGACCAGGTGAACGTGGGCCGCGGTCAGCGCGGCGAGCCGTGCCGTGATCGGATCGGCGACCGCGGCTCCGCCCTCGGCTCCGGCCCCGCCCAGCCCGGCCGCGAGGAGGTCGTCGGCGGCGAGCGGGTCACCGTAGACCGCCTCGGCGAGTGCCTGCCAGGCCAGTGCCCGGCCGCTGAGCTCGGGTCGGCCATCACGGAGGTACTTGCGCGCCCTGGCAAAGCTCCCGCTGGCCGCGGCAACGTCCAGCGCGGCGAACTCGGCGACGCCGAGCGCGCACCACAGCAGGCCGAGACCCTGCTGCTCGGCCGGGCCCGGCGCGGTCCGCTCGGCCTCGGCAGCGATCGCCATGCTCCGCTCGATCATGCCGTCAGCCGCGGCCGGTTCGCCGCCCGCGATCATCAGGCGAAGCGCCTGGAGCCAGGTCGTGATCCGCTGGCGTTTGGCTGGCGCGCAGTGGCCGAGCGCTTGCTCGGCGTTGTCCAGGTGCAGCGCCGCGGCGCACGTGTCGCCGGTACGCAGGCCCCCGGCGGCGAGCGCGCCGGCGACGGCCGGGTCGCCGGCGAACCTGCTGGCCGGGAACGTCGCGAGCACCGGCTCGAGCTCCGCCGCCGGGCCGGCGAAGAGCATCGCGGGGCCAGCCTCGGCGAGCACCCGGCCGGCGAAGTCCCAGTCTCCGGCCCTGGCCGCGCTGCGGATGGCCTCGGCATGCCGGCCGCGGGCGGCCAGCCAGCGCGCCGCCCGCCTGGTCAGCCGGACGGACTCGCCGGGGAGCTCGCGGCGCAGCCGTTCCCGCAGCATGTCGAGCAGCATCGGGTGATACCGGTACTCGGCCGGGTCCGCCCCCGTCTGGTCGGCGTCGGCCCGGACGGCGGGCCTGACCATCATGTTCTCCCGGCTCAGCTCGTCGAGCATGACGGCGCTGCTGCCGCTGCCGCTGCCGCCGAGCGTGTCGGCCAGGTCACCGCAGATCACGTCGGCGACGCTGGTCCGCAGCAGGAACAGCCTGCGCTCGGCGGGAAGGCACGCGAGCACCTCGTCCCACAGGTAGTCGGCCACCATCGGCTCGGCACCGGTGATGCTGGACACCGACGCGGCCGGCTTGCCGGGCGCGACGCGCATGGCCGCCAGCCGAAGCCCGGTCATCCAGCCCTGGGTGCGCCTGAGCAACTCGTCGCGCTCCGCGTCCGGCAGGGCGTGGCCGAGCATGCGGAAGTACTCCTGCGCCTCCTCGGGCGTGCAGGCCAGGTCGGCCGCGCCGATCTCGGCGAGCTCGCCGCCTACCCTGAGCCTGGCGACATGCAGGCCGGCCGGATGCCGCCCGGCCAGAATGAGCCGCAGCGTCGGCGGAGCGTACCTGATCAGCTGGTCGACTCCGGCGAGCACGCAGGCGCCGGCCAGGTCGCTGATGTCGTCGACGACCAGCGTGATCGGCATGGTCAGCCGCTGCGCGAGCCGGGTGAGGTGCAGCGGGAACGCGTCGTCGGCCGGATCGGGCAGGTCGTCGGCGATCTCGCCGGGCAGGGCCGGGATCGCGGCCAGCGCGGTCCTGACGTTCGCCCAGAGCTGGCGCGGCCGGCGATCGCCATGGTCCAGGCTCAGCCATCCGGCGCTGCCGGCGGCCGGGGACGCCGCCGCCCACGCCGCGCAGGCGATGGTCTTCCCGGCCCCGGACGGACCGCAGACCAGCGTGACCCTGTGTTTCGCGGACGCTCGCTCGATCAGTTCGGTCACCCGTGGACGCCGCAGTACGGGAACGCTCGGCCGCGGCACGGTCGTCTTGTCGCCCGCGGGCAGCCGGAACCTGCGCCGCTCCTCGATCCGACGCTCGGCCCGGTGCAGCGCGTCCGCGAGCGGCCCGGCAGCGGGCGGCCCGGCAGCGGGCGAGCCTGTTCCGCGGGATCGCGACCCGGGCGAGTGCGCGGCGTTCAGCTGCCGCCGGCCCTCTCGTGTACCGCTGCGGACGGCCGGCTCGCTGATCGTGCTCGTCATCAGTCCCCCGAGGGGCGCCGACCGGCACGTCAGATCGCTCCGTCGGGCCCCCATCCCGGCGGACGAACGTGCAGCTTCAGCCCGAGGGGACCGTACCCGCCAGATGCATGCAGCAACCTCGCATCACGCTCCGCAGGGAGGAGTAGCGGCAGATGGGCCGTTACTCCGCCACACGTCCTCGCTGAACGCCTCCCTGAGTTTGGCTTCCCAGCCGTCGGCGCTGGACCGGTTCCTCACGCCATTGTGCGGATACCCACGCTCCGCCGCGGGCTCTGCCCGCGCATCACCCGCGCCGAGTGAAAGGCAGACCGGGCACAGCGTCCGCGCTCCTGGCCGCGACAGCCGCAACTTCCGCAACTTCACCCGGCCAGGATGACGTCACCTGGTCTGCGCCGCGCGCATCATGAGGTATGAGCGTAACCACTACGCGGACCCGGTCGCGATCACCCGAGCTGCCGTCCCAGCGCGAGACGCGGAAGGCGCAGGCCCCGGCCGGCGCCGCACACGCATCGGCCAGGGTGGACAGGTATCGGCTCGATACGTCGATCAAGCGACGGACGCCGGCCGAGCGGGCCGAGGCCGGAAGGCAGCTCAGGACCACCGTGCCCAGGAGCAGCCACGCCGAGTTCGAGCCGTCGGCTGACCGGCCCGACCCGCTCGACCTGCTTGCCGAGCAGTCGGCCGGCAGGCTGCCCGACCTGGTCCCGATCAGGTACGGCCGGATGCTGGCTTCGCCGTTCTCCTACTTCCGCGGCGCGGCGCTGCCGATGGCCCGCGACCTGTCGGCGACGCCCGTGACCGGGCTCGGCGTCCAGGCGTGCGGCGACGCGCACCTGGGCAACTTCGGCCTGTTCGGCTCGGCCGAGCGCCGCCTGGTGTTCGACATCAACGACTTCGACGAGACGCTGCCCGGCCCGTGGGAATGGGACGTCAAGCGGCTGGCGGCGAGCCTGGAGATCGCGGCCAGGGACAGCGGCATCGGCAAGCGGGGGCGCATCGCCATGGTGCGGGCCGCGGCGGCCAGGTACCGGATCGCCATGCGCACGTTCGCCGGCCAGTCGAACCTCGACGTCTTCTACGCCAGCGCCGACGTCGACGAGGTGCAGCGGCGGCTACGGGGCAGGCTCACCGCGCAGCAGCGCGCGCAGCTCGCCAAGGGCGTCGACAGGGCCAGGACCAGGGACAGCATGCAGGCGCTCGACAAGCTGACGCGGATCGTCGACGGCAAGCCGCGGATCGTCGCCGACCCGCCGCTCGTGGTTCCGCTGTCCAGCCTGCTCCCCACCGACGTGGACGCCTCTGGAATCGAGAAGCTGCTGGTCGCCGCCGTCGACAGCTACAAGCGGACGCTTTCCGCCGACCGCAGGTTCCTGCTCGACCAGTACCGGTCCGAGCTCGCCGACGTCGCGCGCAAGGTGGTCGGCGTCGGCAGCGTCGGCACCAGGTGCTGGATCATGCTGATGCTCGGCCGGGACGAGTCCGACCCGCTGTTCCTGCAGATCAAGGAGGCGGGGCCATCCGTGCTCAGCGCGTTCGCCGGCCAGAGCAGGTTCGGCAACCAGGGGCAGCGGGTCGTCGAGGGGCAGCGGCTGATGCAGGCGGCCAGCGATGCCTTCCTCGGCTGGCATCGGATGAATCCCGCGCCGGACGGGGTCAGGAGGGACTTCTACATCCGCCAGCTAAGGGACTGGAAGCTCTCGCTCGACACCGCGGCCATGGCGCCGCGCGGGCTGTCGGACTACGGCGAGGTGTGCGGCTGGACGCTGGCCAGGGCGCACGCGCGGTCGGGCGACCGGATCGCGATCGCCGCCTATCTCGGCACCTCGGACACGTTCGACCGGGCGATCGCCGAGTTCGCCGCGAGCTATGCCGACCAGAACGAGCGCGACTTCGCCGCTCTTGGCGAGGCGGCGGCGTCGGGCCGGGTGCTCGCCCAGCGCGGCGTGTGAAGCTCGAACATCGTGGTCACTGGCCCCCGGCGCGCGGACCCGCGACGCCAGGCGGACATGGCCCGCAGGGGCGCACCTGGCCGTCCGCTGCCGGACGAAGAGCTGCACGAGCGCATGGTTCAAGCCGCGCGGTGCGGTCCCCGAGCGGACTAGCATCAGCGGGCTCTGCGTGATTGCAGAAACTGCGGAGATGCATCGGATTTAGGACTGGTGTGACACAAGGATGGCAGGCATAGCATCGATCAGCTCGGTCGACCCAGGCGAGGTCAACGCGGAGATAGCTGACCGGACTGCTCGCCGCATCAGGGACTACCTCGCAAGTAACCGTGACGAGGACCCCCTGGAGATTCAGGTCGAGGGAGCGGGCGAAGTACTCGTCATTCCGCGCGCTGGCGCAATCATGCCGGCCCAGGTCATGGGCCTGCTAGCAAACGGCCAGGGCGTGTTCCTGGTGCCGTCCGCTGCCTCTGCTCGCAGCTACGCGCCAAACGTCCGCAACTGCCGACATCAGGCGCCTTCAGTGTCTTGAGAACGAGCGCGACTTCGCCGCTATCGAACACGCGGCAGCGGCGGGCCGGGCGTTCGCCCAGCGCGGCGTGTGAAGCTCACCCGCCGCAGGTGACGCGCGGCGGCGCGACCCCCGGTCTACTGGGAAGCGTGATCATGAGCCACCAAACCGGAGGTTTTCCATGCCCGCAACTACACCAGTGCTCGACACGCTGACCGACATCAACACGGCCTCGATCGAGCACACCCATCTGATGCCGCGCGAGCTGATGATCGCCAGGCTCGCCGCCCTGGTCGCGGTCGACGCGCCGCCCGGGTCGTACCTCGCGAACGCCGGTGCGGCCAGCGATAGCGGCATCACCGAGCAGGACGTGCAGGACATCCTCATCGCGGTCGCGCCGGTGGTCGGTACCGCCAAGGTCGTCTCGGCAGGCGGGAATCTGATGCGGGCACTCGGCTTCGCCATCGCGGTCGCCGAGGACGCGGCAGCGACCGGAATCTAGCCGGCCAAGCGGCCTGGCCCTGGGGTAGCCGGTGCGTGACCGAACGGCCGCCCCGGGCCAGGCCTAGCCGTCCGGGCCGGGGCGAGGCGTCCGTGCTCCGGGTCGGGGCGAGGCGTCCGTGCTCCGGGGGCGAGGCGTCCGTGCCGGGGCGCGCGGTCCGTGTGCGGGCAAGCCGCCATGCAGCGGCGAGACTGTCGTGACCTGCGCGTAACCTGAGGCTCGTGCGCCCTCATGACCTCGTGCTGCTGCACGGCCAGCCGGGGCTCGGCGCCGAGTGGCGGCAGGTACTCACCATGCTGCCCGCGCAGATCCGCGCGGTCGCGCCCGACCGGCCCGGTCACGGATCGAGCAGGCTGGCCGGCGGCGGCATGGACGTCAACACCGCCGCGGTCCTGGCCGAGCTCGACGCCCGCGGCATCGAGCGCGCCGTGCTCGCCGGTCACTCCTACGGCGGCGGCGTCGCGCTGCATGTCGCGGCCCGCGCGCCGGAACGGGTCGAGGCGCTGGTCCTGCTCGCCAGCGTGGGCCCCGACTGCCTCAACGGCTGGGACCGGCTGCTTGCCGCGCCGGTGGCCGGGCCGGTGTGCTCGCTGTTCGCCTGGAAGCTGACGCCGTGGCTGGCTCGCGCCAGGATGCGCCGGCCGATCAGTCGCCTGGGCGCCGACGGCGCAAAGCGGCGGCACGTCAACACCTACGTCTGGGGATTCACCCGCTGGGACCACGGCCCGCTGTGGCGTACCTTCCTCGCCGAGCAGCGGGCCCTGATGGGCGAGGCCGGACAGCTCGCGGCGCTAGCGGCTCAGGTCAAGGTGCCGGTGCTGCTGCTGGCCGACCGGAAGGACACGTTGGTGCCGTTCCGCACCGCGGTCGCATTGAGCCGGTCGCTGCCCGATGCCCAGCTGGTCCCGGTCGAGGGCGCCGGGCATCACCTGCCGCTGCGCGCGCCGGCCGAGGTCGCCAGCGAGATGGCCGGGTTCCTCGAGTCGCTCGACGCCCCGACCTGGGCCGGCGAGCAAGCCTGAACGGCCGTGCGGCTCAGTAGAGCCGCACGGCCGCCAGACAATCTGGTGAGGGCGCGTCCTAAAGCGGGCGGACCTGCTCGGCCTGGGGGCCCTTGGCGCCCTGGCCCGCAGTGAACTCGACCCGCTGGTTCTCCTCGAGGTTACGGAACCCGTCGGAAAGGATGGCGGTGTGATGAACGAAGACGTCGGCGCCGCCGTCGTCCGGTGCGATGAAGCCGTAACCCTTGCTCGAGTTGAACCACTTCACGGTGCCCTGAGGCATGTACTTACTCCTAGATTGCGATCTTCGGGATCCACAACGATGACATCCCGGGCTGCGCGACCGCCTGCCCCATCCGAAGTCTGAGCTCCGGGTGTTCAGGACGCCCGCTGTCTAGTTTCGCAGGCGTGTGACACGTGCACGAACCTTCGACGACAACCAAGCCCATCTAACACCATCGCTTGCTTGATTGTTCCGCCTCGGCGATGAAGGTCGGGCCCAGCCGGCCTTTTGAACCCCGATGATGGGCTTTGTCGCCGCGGTGGGTCACCATGTGCGGGTTGCCGCCTGGTCAGCGGAGCCGCTCCGCGAACATGACCGGGGTGCACGTGCGAGAAGGTCGCCCGCACCCACGCGGACCAGGTGCCGTTGCTGCCCCGGGTCAGGCTCCGCTCGCTCCGGCGCGGCGAGCCGTCCGTCCAGCCCGGATCCAGCCGGGACGCCCGGCCGCCGTGCTCGCGCCAGGGCGCGTGCCCCTCGACCCTGTCCATCACCGACCAGATCTCGTCGACCCAGCCGACGCCGCGGTCGCGCATGTTCCTGATCAGCCCCAGGCGCCCGCCGGGACGGACCACCCGGGCGAGCTCGGCCAGCGCCCGGTCGGCGTCGAACCAGCGGAAGGCCTGGGCCGCGACGACCGCGTCCAGCGAGCCGGCCGCGAACGGGAGCGCCTCGGCCACGCCAGCGGCGGGACGCCGGGCAGCCGTGCGCGCAGCCGCTCGCGCATCGCGGTGACCGGCTCTACCGCGACGAGGCGGGCGCCTGCCCCCGCGAGCAGCGCGGTCAGCTTGCCGGTATCCGCGGCCAGGTCGACGATCCGCCGGCCAGGCCCGACGCCGAGGTTGTCGATCAGCCATCCGACGGCGTCGGGCGGATAGGACGGCCGCGCCCGGTCGTACGCCTCAGCCTCAGCCTCGGCCGCGAAGCCGTGGTGGGCCGCCTCGTGGAGTTCCGGTATCTCCCGCCTCTCGCCACCGTGCTGCTCGTCCGACATGTCCGCGCCTTCCTGGGCCTGCCCGCCCGCCGGGGCCTGCCACCGTGGCACGATACGGGGCATGAGCGAACAGGCCGGCGAGGCGCGGCCGCAGCGCAACAGGATCCCTGGACATCTCGGTGCCGCACGACGAGGCGCACCGCCGGGTCGCTGCTACGCTCGGCGCGGGCGGCGTGCTGGTGTCCGACTCGGCCGCGCCCGCCTTCTGGTGCTGGCCGACGCCGAGGCCAAGGAGGCGTGCATCA